>Ga0209189_1002237_pt1 | contig 13760 bp, 12 predicted proteins | sample C_130820_EF_Meta_FD_187308 | JGI IMG/M metagenome (GOLD analysis project Ga0209189, IMG submission 187308) | Freshwater microbial communities from Lake Croche, Canada to study carbon cycling - C_130820_EF_MetaG (SPAdes) (version 3) | ecosystem: Environmental > Aquatic > Freshwater > Lake... | reverse complement strand
ACGAAATTTGTTGAATATTTTAATCTTTTCTTTTGTTTCATTCATATTTTTTCTACTATTTATTATTTCACAAATAGGATTATTATCAAAATTAAATGATATCAATTTTTCATTCAAATAGGGTAAAGAATACAAATTATTATTATAACAATATAATCCTTCTAATTTTTCATTCAAACTCGGTAAATAAGTGAAACAATTATTAGAACATTGTAATACTTCTAATTTTTCATTCAAACTCGGTAAATAAGTCAAACAATTTTTAGAACAATCTAATACTTTTAAATTTTCGTTCAAACTCGGTAAAGAATTCAAACAATTATTAGAACAATATAATACTTTTAAATTTTCGTTCAAACTCGGTAAAGAATTCAAACAATTATTAGAACATTGTAATACTTCTAATTTTTTATTCAAACTCGGTAAAGAAGTCAACCGATTACCTGAACAAATTAGCATTTTTAGGTTTTTAAATTTTGATAAATCTGGGATATATTTTAATTTTTTATGAGATACATCTATTTCTTCAATATCTTCTGGTAAAGAGTTTAAGTAAGATTCAATATTGAAGACCATTTTCTTTTGATTTGATTTTATTTTCTTTTGATTTATTATGCCTTGGTTTTTACTATCTTTCAATTTTTTTGATTTTATAGTTAAAAATTAATTTACTGAAAATTACTATTCTTTAAGTTGTTTATTAAATATATTATCCATCCATTTCTCTCACTGAATTTATTTAAAAATTGAAACTAAAATATTAAAACATAAATACAATAAAAAATAAAACAGATAAAACAAAACGAGTAAAATGATTGGAATTGCCGAATTAAATGTCTTTATTAACAAAATAAAACAGCTTGAAAAACAACAAAGGGAAATAGTTGAAAAATATGAGAATAAAATTAACCAACTTGAAAAATTAATTGAAAACCAGAATATTGAACAAACCTTAAAAATAAATGAACTGAATAATAAGATTTCTACTTTGACCAAAAAGACATTAAAAAAAGGAAAAAATGTAAATTCAAAAATAGAAGAAATGCAGAATGTAATTGATACAAAGGTTTCTCAAAAGGAACTTGATATTGCTGTTTATGAAATAAACACACACAGAGCAAGAATATATAAAGATTTAACAGACTATACAGATGAAGAGTTGTATTTGTATCATACTTGTATAAGTTATGATGTGCGTAGTAATCTTTGTAAAATTGTTGATAATACTTATGACCCGATTAATGATAAGTGTTATTATATTGAAAGAGGAGGAAAAGGACAACAACTGGAACAGGTGTGTATTACAGCCGCTAATGGTCATTGGAAAAAAATAAGACATAATGGAAAATTTTATTATCATAAAGCAATGCATATCCATAAACTATATAATGAGAAAGAAATAATAGTTAAAAACCCTATATTTGATGCATTAACTGGTTTATGTGAAGGTTCATTTGACCCAATAACATTTGAATTTCATTTTACAAAAGAATATAGACAATATATTGTTTAAAAGATTTCATAGAGAGAGATAAATCCCTTCTTTAAGTTGAAAAATAATATATATTAAACATCCATTATCTCTCACCGAAATCTTTTTGAAAAAGAAAAAATACATTATATACAATATTTACAACTTTTTTCTTTTTTTTCTTTTTTTCTTTTTTATTTTTTATTTTTAAAAGTATGGGGTTTTCCACACATAGCTCTTTTTGTTTGAATATATATTTCATCCTTGATTTTTTTATCTTCATTAGTTAAATTTGGAATAAATGGATGCATTCCTGGATGGTCTTGTTGAAGCATATTTGGACCTCTATTATGTTTATTTCTATCAATCATAGTATCATAATATTGACAACGATTATTGACATTAGATAATGAATCACCATATGACATATTGTTACAGGATGCGAATTTTTTTGTGTGGTCAATCCAATTTGTTTGCGGTATTGTTTCTACTGGTGTAACTGTTGAAACACCCTTTTTGTGTGTGATTTTTCCGTTCTTGTTTGTTGTGATTGGCATTTTGTTTAATATATTGATTGGTTTTTAATATTCATAATGTATTGAAAAAACATTTCATTTTTTTTTAACTTTCACTAAAATAATAATTTACTGAAAAAATTGAAATACTTTTTCATTTATTAACATAGTTCATATTATTACAAAAATGTCCTGTTCTCGTAGTTCAAAAAGATATATATTTCAAGAAGCAATAGATCATTGTCGTTGGAAAAAGGTATTACGCAATAATGTTCTCACAAAAACAGAATTCCAAGAACATAACTTATATCAATTTAAAAATAAAAGTTTTAATGAAATATTATTGTTTGTATATAATGTTTGTGATAAAGTTGAAGGTATTGGAATGCTTACTATTTATGATATAACTTCTGCTATATGTAGATACAATAAAATAAATATTGAAAAAATTTATATAATAGGTAAAGGTCCTAAAAGAGCAATTCGTTTATTAGATGTAAAAGCAAAATCCCAAAAAATAGAAAATATAACATTAAAATATGTTGAAATTCCTGAAATATTAAAGGCATTTCAGGAAAAAAAATATGAAATAAATTTACAAATAAAAAATAGTAATAATGGAGATGATTTTGAAAGTTATATTTGTAATTGGCAAAAAGATAAATAAAATATTCTATCTAACATAAAAATAAAAATGTTGGAAAGTCTTTTCCCTTTTCAGAATTTCCCATAAAAAGTATGTCCAAAAATGAAATGAGGAAATACTTTTAGACATTTTTATTTTCATTTTTTTATGCTAACAAACTTTATTTTTCTAAAATATTTGTTAGCATAACTTTTATTTTTTGTGTTTTTTGAAGGAAAAATGAAGGGAAATCTATTTTTGCTAGTTTTTTCTATATCATTCTATATCATCGCTATATCATTTCCTGATATAGCGATTTAATGAACCTTAAATAAATAATATTGTCTTGAATACCAAAGTCATATTTTAATTATTTAATAAATAATTCTACAAAAACTAACAAAAAACTAACAAAAAACCCGCAAAAAACTAGCAAAAAACTAGCAAAAAACTAGCAAAAACCTCACAAAAAACCCGCAAAAAACCCGCAAAAACCCGCATAAATAGCAAAAAAAACATTTCACACTTAATCCTAGCAATATAAAAATGTCAGAAAGTATTTTCCCTTTTGAGAATTTCCCATAAAAAGTATGTCCAAAAATGAAATGGGGAAATACTTTCTGACATTTTTTTTCATTTTTTTTATGTTTTTTAAAGGAAAAAGATGACAAAAATTATTTGCGAAAAAAATGGGATATCAATTTTTGATGTATTACTCTATTAAATTAATTTTATTATATCATACAAAATATGATGTTGAATAATAATACAGAAAACTACATTTTATTACAAAAGTCGCAAAATAGCGAAATATCTACGCATAATGTCGCACAATACTCGCAACAAAACCCAATTATCTTTCTCTAAAAAAAATGTTGGAAAGTCTTTTCCCTATTCAAAATTTCCCATAAAAAATATGTCCAAAAATGAAAAGGGGATTTACTTTTAGACATTTTTATTTTCATTTTTTTATGATAACAAACTTTATTTTTCTAAAATATTTGTTAGCATAACTTTTATTTTTTATGTTTTTTGAATGAAAAATGAAGGGAAATCTATTTTTGCTAGTTTTTTCTATATCATTCTATATCATCGCTATATCATTTCCTGATATAGCATTATTATATATATATATTGTCCTGAATACCAAAGTCATAATTTAATTATTTAATAAATAATTCTACAAAAACTAACAAAAAACCCGCAAAAAACTAACAAAAAACTAGCAAAAACCCGCAAAAAAACCCGCAAAAACCCACATAAACAGCAAAAAAACATTTAGCACTTAATCCTAGCAATATAAAAATGACAGAAAGTATTTTCCCTTTTGAGAATTTCCCATAAAAAGTATGTCCAAAAATGAAATGGGGAAATACTTTTTAACATTTTTTTTTCATTTTTTTTATGCTAACAAACATTATTTTTCTAAAATATTTGTTAGCATAACTTTTATTTTTTATGTTTTTTGAATGAAAAATGAAGGGAAATTTATTTTTGCTATTTTTTCTATATCATTTTATATCATCGCTATATCATTTCCTGATATAGCATTCTTATATTAAAATAATTTAATTTAAAGATTTATATTATAATATATTACTATAATGACGTCTTATAAATATAATTGCATAAGTTGTAATTATAACACTAACCATAAATATAATTATAATAAACATTTATTAAGCAAAAAACATATTGAAAATAATCAAAAAGTAACAAATAAATACATTTGTGATTTATGTAATTATGAAACAAATAAAAAATTTAATTATGATACACATTTAATAAGTAAAAAACACAAATTAATTTTTTGCGAAGAAATTGATGATAATGAAATATATAAATGTGAATGCTCTAAAACTTATAAACATAAAAATAATTTATCAAGACATAAAAAAAAGTGTGATTATAATGAAGATAAAAAAGTAATTATTCAATTACAAGAACAACAACAAAAAATACAAGAGCAGTTAAAACAATTAAAAGAAGAACAGAATAAAATTAAAAATAATAACTGCATTATTGGAAATAATAATAATAATAATGTTGTAAATAACTTTAACATTAATAATTATTTAAATAATGAATGTAGTAATGCGAAAAATTTAAAGCAGTTTATAGATGAATTAGAAATTAAAGTAACTGAAATACTCGATATATCAGATATAGGATATGAGAGAACTTTAATAAAATTATTGATTAATGGATTAAATAATTTGAGTCAGACAGACCGACCTATACAAACAACCGATAAGAAACGCAAAAAATATTATATAAAAAATAAAGAAAATGAATGGATAAAAGAAGAAAAGAATTTTAAATTTATGAATAATATGATTAAAACCGCTGCTAATAAAATTGTCAATATGATTTGTCTAATGTCAAAAACAAGTCATAAATGTTTTCTTGATACAACAAATGAAAAAATGAATGAAAAATATAATAAAATTTTAATTCAAATATTAAATGTAACAACAAGCGATAATGAAAATAAGGATTTCAATAAAATACAAAATCAGTTATTAGAAAATACAGAAATTGATAAGGCAAGTTAAGTATTTGTATATATTTTTTTTCAAAATGAGAAAAAATATATGTGCTCCTAGCCAGGATTGAACTGGCGTCTCCAACTTATAAGGATGGTGTTCTAACCACTATACTATAGGAGCAGGTCATATTTTATATATGTAAATCTTTTAAGTTGTTTTATTTTTAAATATATTAGTTCTAGATATATTACCATTTATTCAATAACTCATCCAAATCGGTTTCTTCATCTAAATATAATTTTTCAATTAAATAACTAGGGTGGTACCTCCTCATAATCGTTTGTTCTCTCACTTTCTTCCATAACCATTCCCTCAATTGTTTTTTAAATTTTAAACAATAATATAAATGACGAAAATTATTTAATATCCTTATTTTATTTTTTGTGCTATCTATATCGAAACTGTGTTCAATTATTTCACATATTGGATTATTACTACAATCTAATTCTATTAAATTTTCAATAAAATTCAAATTTGGTAAATAATACAACTTATTTTCAGAACAATACAATCCCTTTAAATTTTCATTCAATCTTGGTAAAGAAGTCAATTTATTATTAGAACAATATAATATTTCTAACTTTTCATTCAATGTTGGTAAAGAAGACAATTGATTATTAGAACAAAATAATATTTCTAAGTTTTCATTGAAATTTGGTAAATAAGTCAAATTATTACCTGAGCAATACATTTTGGTTAATTTTTCATTGAAATTTGGTAAAGAAGTCAAATTATTATCAGAACAATATAATTCTTCTAAGGTGTCGTTGAACATTGGTAGAGAAGTCAACCGATTACCTGAACAATATAACCTTTTTAAGTTTTTAAATCTTAATAAATTCGGAATATATTTTAATTTTTTATAAGGTACGTTTATTTCTTCAATGTCTTCTGGTAAAGAAATTAAGTAGGTTTCAATATTGAAAGTCATTATTAATTTTGGTTTGTTTCATTCTGAATTTTTTTAACCATTTTAATCAATTTTAAAATTTATTGAAGAGAGAGATAGAGTTTGATTGTCTAACTCCTATGCGTATACCTTTAGAAAAGGTAGAACAAAAATATGTAAATATTGTATTTTTTCTTTTGAATCGGTGAGAGATAAATACGTGTTCTTTAAGTTATAAAATAATATATATATATTAATGAGTAACAAATGTTGTATTTGTGGTACAGTTTTAAATTGTGGTAAATATTTAGATAAAATATTTTCAAATATGGAAGAACTTGGAAAATTATTTGATGATTATAGAATTATTTTATATTATGATAAATCTAATGATAATACTTTAAATAAATTGAAATCATATCAAGCAATAAATGATAAATTTATTTTTTATGTAAATCAATCTAAAATGCTTAAATATAGGACTCATAGATTAGCCTTAGGTAGAAATTTTTGTATTTCTCATATGAAAGAAAATTATAGTGATTATGAGTTTTTTATAGTTATGGATTGTGATGATATATGTGCGCGTGATATGAATATTAATAATTTAACCACCTATTTATATAGAGATACTTGGGATTGTTTGTCATTTCAACATCCAACAGGTTATTATGATACGTGGGCATTATCTATCAGACCATATATTATTAGTTATCATAATTTGAGTGACCATAGATTAGGATTTAAATATATAACTAATATTATAGATAAAAGAAAAGAAACTAATAGCGAAATATTAATACCGTGTTTATCGGCGTTTAATGGTATTGCTATTTATAGAACGCAAAAATTTATAAATTGTCTATATGATGGTCGTTTTAGATTAGATTATATACCACAAAATTTAATAAATGAAAATATAAAATATACTGGAAAATTTATATTAAATAAAGATAATACTAATGAAGATTGCGAACATAGACATTTTCATTTTCAAGCTGTTTTTCAAAATAATGCTAGGATAAGAATTTCTCCTTTATGTTTATTTGTTTAACCCAATATTGAAGGGTTAATTTATCATAATTGAATGTTTTTGTTTGAAACTCTATTATAGTATTATCTAATAATTCTTTCGTAATATCTGACCATTCATTAACAATTAATACAGGTAAATCTTCAAACATTTTTTTAAAATTTGGAGCATTTAATATTGGTATACAACCTAAACAAAGTGTTTCCCAAGTTCTATGACAATCCATTCCTATTCCAAAAGGAGATAATACAAATGCATATTCGGTAATATTTTTCCAATTTTGAGTTCTTTTTGTAAAATTATTATTAATTACAAGTAAATCTTGTGGAATTTGTTCTATGCTTAATTTTCTTTGTCCAAACCGGTCATTTCCTTTTGAAAAATTTACATATATTTTATTATTTCTTTCATAAAAAGGTTTCATATTTTTACGAATATTAAATAATATTTCTTCTTGAAATTTTGGCAAATGACCTTCTCCAGGTGTTTTCCAAAAATAATTTGGGTCATTTGAAATAGTATGATAATCTAGACCTATAGGTAATTGAATAATTTTATTATGGTCCTCTATTTTAGTATTTTGTATAAACCATTTAATTAATAATGGGTTGTTTATTAATAAATTAAATGTTTTTTGACTTAAGGCTTCACTTGGAACACATAAATCAGAATCACCTGAAACTAATGTGAACCTATTTTTAATTTTTGGAAGAATTTGTAAAACAAAAAAATTTAATAAATCACTACAAACATATATAGACATTCCATCAAACATTTTATTAATCATAAATAATAAATAATTATTTCGTGACAGAACTAGATATTGGTTTTTTTGAATGAAAATGACAGGATTTTAATAATCCTCTACTATTAACAAAATAACATCTATGTTCCATTATTATTATTTAAATATATATATATATGAATATTTTAAACAATGCATTAATTACTGGTGGAAGTGGAATGATTGGACAAAATATAAATTTTGGATATAAACCATCTAGTAATCAATTAGATGTTACTTGTTCAGTTTCTATAAACAAATATTTAAAAAACAAAGATATTTCGTGTATCATACATTTAGCATCAATAAATTTGAGGGAATCCGAAAATAATGTTTCCAAAGCTATAAATATTAACATAAATGGAACTATAAATATGTTAAAAATTGCGATTGATTTAGATATACCATTTATTTTAATATCTACTGGTGCAGTATTTTCATCTGAAAATAGTAATGTAAAATTTGATGAAAATGACAATACTTGTCCTAATTGTGTTTACGGTTACACAAAATGCTCATCCGAAAAAATAGCAAATTTATATAAAAAAAGTATCGTAATTAGAACAGGATGGTTATTTGGTAGTAATCAAAAAACACATTATAAATTTGTAGAAAATACAATTAATAATTTAATAAACAATAATGAAATACAATGCTCAAATGACTTTTATGGGTCACCAACATATGTAGTAGATTTTATAAAAAAAATGTGCGAATTAATTATTAATTTGTCATATGGTATTCATAATATAGTTAATGATGGATATGCTACAGGATATGATATAGCTTATACAATTGCTACATTTATAAATGCCGATAAAAGATTAATAATTTCAGTTAATTCTGAAAATGTTCCAAATTCAGGACCACCAAGAAGTAAGACAGAAATGTTAGAAACAATTTATCCAACAAATAAATTACGTCATTGGAAAGAAGCATTAACAGAATATATAAATAATAAAAATGAAAGTAAAATAAATTCCAAATTTTGGAAAAATAGAGATAAATGTCGTTTTTGCAAAAAAAAAAATTTATATACTTTTTTTAAATTAGAAGAAACACCTTTGGCTAATCATTTTATATCTAATCCTATAAAACAGGAAACAATTCCTTTAGATGTTTGTATTTGCAATGATTGTAATCATATACAATTAATTCAAATCGTAGACCCTGAAATTCAATACACAGATTATTTTTATGTTTCTTCAACATCTGAAACAATGAGAAACCATCTTAAAAATAGTGTTATTAATTTTACAAATTATTTAAATATAAATAAAAATGATAATATACTTGAGATTGGAGCAAATGATGGTGTTTGTATTAGTCATTTACTTGAAAATGGGTTCAAAAATATAGTTGGTGTAGATCCAGCAAAAAATATTAACGAAAGACATAATCTTCCAATTATTTGTGATTTTTTTGGGTCGAATATATTTAATGATTTAAAAAATAAATTTAATTTTTTCAAATTAATATATGCGTTTCATTGTTGTGCTCACATTGAGGATTTGGATAACGTATTTGATACAATATATAAATTATTAGATGATGAAGGAACATTTATAATGGAAGTAGGATATTTTTATGAAGTTTTCAAAAATAGATTATTTGATACAATATATCACGAGCATATAGATTATCATACGTGTACTGCTATACAAAATTACGCAAGTAATAAAAATTTATTATTATATAAAACACAAGAAAATAGTATTCAAGGTGGTTCAATACAATTTTACTTTTGTAAAAATAATATTTATAAAAGAGTAATTGATGTAAGTGTATGTCAAAATATTGAAAAAGAACAACAAATTCAATTATTTAATTTATCAAATTTATGTAAATGGAAAAATTTTATTATTAAAACAGGAAATGATATGAATTATATTTTAAATAGTTTGAAAGAAAATGGGAAAAAAATAGCCGGTTATGGAGCATCAGCAAAATCAACAACATTTCTATATCAATACAAATTAACAAAAAATTTACTTGAGTTTATAATTGATGATAGTATTTATAAAGAAAATTTTTATTCTCCAGGATTACATATACCAATAAAAAATATTAATTGTTTATATGTTTATAAAATTGATTATATTATAATTCTTTCGTGGAATTTTACAAATGAAATTATAAAAAAATTAGAAGAATTTAGAGAAAATGGTCTTCGCATAATAATACCATTTCCAAATATAACAATAATATAATAATATATTATTTAAATATGGAAAATAATATAAATTTATTAAAAAAAAGATATGCAGTTTGTATTTATGGTCAATTACGTGCAATTAATGTGGTTTTAGAAAATTTAAATAAATTTTTAATTGAAGAATTAAATGCTGATTTATATTTATTAGTTCAATATAGTAATACATCTATAGATGAGTATATTAATTTATTTAATACAGAAGACAAAATTATATATCATCCACCAGATGTTACAACAATATTTAGAAATTATAATTTATTAAAAAAAAATAATAATTATATAAATAATCCATATTTACAATTATATTATAATTGGCATAAAATAAATGAAACATTTGGAGATATATTTGAACAAAATTATGAATATATAATTTTAACACGTTCTGATTATTTGCACTTATTGCCTTTTCCTAATATTTTAAATTATTGTAATAATAACGATACCTTTTGGTGTTATGAAGGTCACGAATGGGGTGGAATAAATAGTACATTAATTTGTGTTTCATCAAAATATATAAAACAATATTTATCATCATTTTATAAGTATTTGCAAAACCGATATAATGTAAGATATTTAAATAATAATGATTTCAATGTTGAACGTTTTTTAAATTTAATATTTTACAAATTTAATTGGAAAATAGGTAAAATAGAAAATAACGCATTCATAACAGCAACAGATTTAAATGAAATAACAACGTGGGGTCAAATAGAGTATTGTCCTAAAAAAAATTTGTTTTTTAAATACGCTGACCAATTTGAAAATGCATTTGATTCATTAAAAAAATACGAAAATAATAAATGTTGGAATATAACATATAAAAATAATATAGAATACATTATATTAGATTAGATATATATATATATGATTATTAAAGACATAGATTATTTAAAAGAAGCATTATTATTGAATAAATGGTTATCAAATAGATATGTAAATAAATCTATATATAATAGTATTATACCTTTAAATATTTATCAAACGTGGCATACTAAAAAATTACCACCTAATATGATGAAATCAAGTGTATTTATTAAAAAAAATAATCCAGCATTTAATTATTATTTATTTGATGATAATGATTGTAGAAGATTTATAAAAAATAATTTTTCACAAGAGGTACTTAACGCATATGATTCATTAATACCAGGGGCTTATAAAGCAGATTTATGGAGATATTGTGTTTTATATAAAAATGGTGGAATATATTTAGATATTAAATATATTTTTGTAAATAATTTCAAATTTATTAATTTAACTGAAAAAGAACACCTTGTAATGGACCTTGGAAATAATGCTATATATAATGCTTTTATGGTTTGTTTACCAGGAAATGATTTATTACTAAGAGCTATAAATAAGGTTATTGAAAATGTAAATAATAAATACTATGGAGATAATATTTTAGAACCTACTGGACCAACTATGTTATATAAAATAATAACGAATAATGAAAAAAGTGATATGATTGATATGAAACACGAATACCATACTAAATTAGGTAATAAATATATTTTGTTTAATAATATATTAATATTACAAAGTTATAATAACTTTTCAAATGAATATCACAATAATAAAAAAACACAACATTATTCTGTTTATTGGAAAAATAGAACGGTTTATAGATAACAAGAAAAAATATAGAATGGATAATATTGTTATAGTAAAAAAGTAGAAAAAGAGAAAAAGAGAAAAGTAGAAAATAAATACCGAAAATTCTTTAAGTAGTTAAATAATATATTATCATTGGAATTATCTCTCTCTCTATTTCTTAATCTTCTTTGTAATTATTCTTTTCCTTTTTATTGTTTTTTTGTTTTTGTTCTTTTTTGTAGCTCCTCTTTTATTTCTTTTTGTAATACTTTTTTTCCTTCGTTTGCCTCCGGAAATATAAGATTTATCGTTAAATAAGTCTTCTATAAATTTATCGTGAAACATAGTCAGTTGATTTAAATTATCATCAGTTAAAATAATTTTATTACCGTTGAATTCAAAATTAAGTATTACATCATTAAAAGCTTTCGTTTTTTTAGCATTTATTATTGAACTTCTTAAATTGATAGACTCTAAAAATAACTTGAAATAGGCATCAGCAAAATTTTTCATCGGTACATCAATTTTAACAAAATCATTATTTATAAATTTATAATATTTAAATACACCATCTTTTATTAAAAAATCTGTTCGTAATGGATAAATAGGTTGATTTGAAAGTACATTATTATTTATATTTTTATATAATAATTCATACAAATAAAATAATCTTGCGACGTGATTGTATGCTTTATGTGCTTTTTGTGGATTGCCAACATATATGGCTCTTTCTTTATATGCTGACAAATTATCGGAAATTAATGTATTGTATGTTTGAATAGAAAAATTATTTGAACCGATAGTGACTATATCAAACTTGTCATCGGGATTATATTTATTTCTCGTAGGTTGCGGTCCTTCTTCATTTTCATCTGGTAATCCAATAATAATTTCGATTGCGTGGTCTGTTCCACCGATTTTTCCATCTTGAAGTTTACATACTAATTGTATTTTGAACATTGTATTGTCTCCATTTATGAAAGAAATAATGTAAAATTTACCAAGTTTTTCAACTCTATAACCAAATTCTTTTGTTTTATTTTTTAATGGTAAATCCTCCTTTTTAATATACTCATCTATTTCAAATTCTACAATATTAGGTATTTGATTAATAAGCATTTGAACCGACTTTACTTTATCAAAAAATTGGTTAAATGTCCATTCAATAAAATTGTTATAGTAGTGGTTTATTCTATTTTCATTTTCATTTATAAAAACACTTCTTACATATTCATCTATTAGATTATTATCTTTTAATTTTATTCTGGGTAGATATAAAGAAACATCTATATCAGATGTTGCATCCGCATAAGTATGATAATCCACACTATTTTTAAATTTTTGATTTAATATTTCGTAAACAGTACCACCCAAAAAATAGCATACAGGTTTATTACCTTCAGTACTTCCTTCAGGTTGAATATTCAATTCTGGTTTTCTACGCTCAGCATAAACCACGTCTATCGGACCATTATAACTATAAGCATTCCAATTTATCTCTCTAATCATATTCAAAAAATAATCTGAATATGGATACAAACAATTTATGAATAATTTTCTTTCTTCATCAAAAGTGTATTTGAATTTTGGAACCATTAATAAAGCATCTAAACCACCTTTTTGTCTCATCTTTTATATAATATAATCAAAGAATATAATGTTTGTACTTATTGTTTTTTCATTTTTAATTATTTATTAATTTGATTTAAAAATATATAAAATATATAAAATAATGGAAAAATCATCTGAGCAATATCTAGAAGAAATACAACAAATTTACCAAATGTTTCCAAATGCAAAATTCTGTATAGCAATAAAATTAGATGATTTAGATGATATTATTAGTGAAAGAAATAATATTGTTGTTAAACAGGATTATAATTGTTATTGTTACAAAAACTTTAGAAAAAAAACGGATTATTTCTATATTAAAGGACAAAAACTTACCAATAAATTTATTATATCCAAACTTATTGAACAAGGGTTAGAATTAGATTGCAATCATTGTTTTATAGAAGGATTTTATAAAATCAAAAATAGCGATTGTCAGTTCGAAATTATGATTGGGTCATAACATACTCAT
>Ga0209189_1002236_pt1 | contig 13763 bp, 9 predicted proteins | sample C_130820_EF_Meta_FD_187308 | JGI IMG/M metagenome (GOLD analysis project Ga0209189, IMG submission 187308) | Freshwater microbial communities from Lake Croche, Canada to study carbon cycling - C_130820_EF_MetaG (SPAdes) (version 3) | ecosystem: Environmental > Aquatic > Freshwater > Lake | place... | reverse complement strand
AGGCGGTCTTGAACTTGCGCGGGAGGTAGGTCGGGCCGTAGATCGGCTCGATGACATCCGGGCCGCCGGCCACCTTTTCCTGCTCGCCGGTCTCGGGGTTCGTGAGCCAGATCTCGTAATAGGCCCGGGTCCGCGGAGCGAGGTGCCGCGCAAGCTCGTCGAGCTTCGCCTGCATCTGCTCGCGGACGGGATTGCCATGGAGCGGCGCCGGGCAGCACATGATGTTGCGCTCGACGTCGCCGCAGGCGGCGAGCGTCGTCAGGTGGTTGGCATGCACCTTCTGCATGAACTCCCTGAGCTCCCCCTTCACCACGCCGTGATGCTGGATCGACTGCCTGGTCGTGAGCCGGATCGTTCCGTTGCCGAGCTCGTCCCCCATGTCGATCGCGGCGAGGAGCTGCTCGGCGGTGAGCTTGCCGCCGGGCACCACGGTGCGAATCATGAACGAGATCTGCCGCTCGCTCTTCTTGCCGTCGACGGCCTTGCGGGTCTCGCGGTCGTCCTGCTGGTAGGTGCCGTGATTCTTGAGCAGCTGCACCGACCCCTTCCCGAAGCCGGGCGCCCCATCCGCCAATTCCTTGGCGATGTCGCCCCGCAGGTAGTTGCTGGCCGTCTTGGCGACCTCGACGGCACTCGGCTTGGCGGCAGACGCGGGGGTTTCGTCGGACATGGGTTCCTCGTTTCGGATCCTGAAACAGGCGATTTAGGATAGGCGATCGGCCTCGGCAGGGCGACACGGGACGCGGAACCAACCGTGGCGGACAGAAACGGCCCTTTCATCGCCCCTCGACGATGGCCACCGGCTGGGGCTGACGGAAGGAGATTTTCTGATGGGATACCTCATGTTCTACGTCGCCGCGATCGCGGCCTGCCTGCTCTGGTCGGCCGCGTTCGTGGCCGCGGCGGCCCGCACCGAGCGCGTCTGGGTTCGACGGCTCCTCACGGCCATCGCCGTCGTCGTGCCGCCGCTCGCGCTCTCGCCATGGGTGGGGCTCACGGGCGTGCTCGCCTTCGGCACGAAACTCGCGACCAACTGGTTCGCACCGACCGTGTTCGCATTCATCTCGGCGGTGATCGGCGGGCTCTGGATCCGCGCGGCTGGCCTGGGACGCGCATCGACCGGCAGGTTCGTCGCGGCGGCGTGGCCGGTCGTGGGCCTCGCGGCAATGTTCGTGATGGCGAAGATGGTCGCATTCGGCACGCTGCTGTGCATCGACAACGCCGTCGCGGCCGAGGGACGCGCCCTGCAGATCGAGGCAGCCCAGCTCATGCAGTCGGCTCTGCCCCCTGCGCCGGCTGCAGACGACGACGCGGCACCGCTCTATCTGCGGGCGTTCGAGGCGCTCGGGGCTGATACCGCGTTTCGCGACGATGGGTCGCCGGTATCTCGCCCGGTGGCGGCCGACATCGCCTCGCAGGAGGTCTCCGCGATTCTCGCGCGGCATGCCGGCACGCTCGACCTCGTGCGGCGGGCCGCCGACCGCACTGGCTGCCGGTTTCAACGCGACTGGACTCGGCCGTCGATCTCGATGCTCCTGCCGGAAGTGCAGCAGATGCGCCAGGCAACGCGTCTCCTCTCCCTCGCCGCCCGCCACGAAGCCGCCGATGGCGACGCGGCCGCAGCACTCCGTGACATCGTCCGCATCCATCGCCTCGGGATGCACGCCGCGGGCGAGCCGATCCTGATCTGCGGTCTCGTCGGTCAGGCCACCGAAGCGCTGGCCCTGCAGACACTCGCAGACGTCCTGCCGCAACTCGAGCAGAAAGATCTCGCGATTCTCGACGGGCCCGCGGTGCGCGACTTTCTGGGAACGCCACTCTCGTATCAACGGCACTTTCTCGGCGAGGAGGCGTTCGGGCTCGCCATGCTCGGTGATCTCGCGGATGGCAGGCACGGCATGTCGACGCTCGGCCTGCTCAACTCGTTGAACGGCCCTCCGGCCAACGAATGGCTGTTCGCGGAGCCGCTCTCGCTCCTGTTTCGCTGCTTTCTGCTCCCCGCCGACATCGCCGGCTACCGAATGCACATGCAGCGCTACCAGCATGTCATCGCTGCGAACGTGACCGCGCGGCCGTATTCCGAGTTCACGAAGCAGCTCGATGAACTCTCCGACGGGGCCGCGCTCCGGCGCGCCGGGATCATCACGTCGCTGATGGCGCCGGCACTGGCGAGCGTCCTGAAGTCGGAGCTGAAGGGACGGGCCCTGCACCGTGCGGCCGAAGTGCTCGTGGCGGCCACCGGGGCGCGGCTCGCGGGCGGCGGGATTCCGGACACCATCGAGGCGCTCGTGCCGCAAAACCTTCCGGCCGTGCCCCGCGATCCGTTCACCGACGGCAAGCCGCTCCTCGCCAAACGTGCCGCCGGTGCTTGGATCGTCTGGTCGGTCGGCCCCGACGGCGAGGACGACGGTGGCCCTGTGCCGGCCGGCGCCGATGCCGAGGCCGGCAACGACGACGTCGGCCTACGGCTCGCGTTCTGACACGGACGGCAGATCGAAGTCGCCGGTTCTGTCGCGCCACACGCAGTGGACGTGGTTCGCGGGATTCCCGTCGGCATCGGGCTGGTTGTTCACGAATTCGATACTGAACGAAGGGCCTTCGATCCGGTAGGCGTGGCCGATGCCCGGCTCGAGCGGACCCAGCCAGGCGAACCGCACGGCATCCCAGCCGCCGGCCGCCGTCTCGATCAGACGCAGTCGCTCGGCCGCCACGACGTCCGGCATGACGCCGGCGTAGGTGTCGACGAGCGCGTGCAGCACGTCGCGCTGCGCTGGCTCGAGGTCGGCATGGGCGATGCCTGCCGGCGGCTCCGTCGCGGGCTGCGGCTTGCCCGCCGCCCGGATCTCACGCGGCGCTTCCGCCGCGATCACGGCCTTGCCCCGCTGCGTCGCGTCGAGCGACTTCACGAGATCGAACGCGAGCGTTTCCTCGTCCCGCAGCACGCGGTGGCCCGGCTCGGCGAGGCCGGCGAACGTCGTCCGGACCTCGGCCGGATTGGCCCCGAGGAACTGCGGCGTCGAATCGACGACGACGCCGTCGCGGACGGTGACGTTCAACGAGAGGTGATGCCCCTCGACCGACAGCCCCCACGTGCCGGTGTCGGCGGGCGTGCCGAACACCGTGAAAAAATACCGCTTCGGATCGCGGATATTCCTGGCGCGGCTTCCCTCGAGCCGCCGCAGGATCTCGTCGAGGCTCATGATCGCGACCGATTTCTGATAGCCGCTCTGCGAGACGGCCGATCGCAGCAGGGCGAGCGCGGCTGTCTCCTGCGCCGGCGTCATGTCACGGAGCTGCACGCCTTTGCGTTGCGGCTTCGGCACGAAGTGCCACTCGACGCGCGTCGCCTCGCCGAAGGGGCGCGCGGCGCGAGCCCGCTGGTCTGCGTCGAGCGTGGCGATCCACCCGGCGGCGGCTTCGGTGAGCGGCACGACCGCGGTCGCCGGCTGAGCGCCGCGGATGCGCACCGCGGCGACGAGGATCACGATCGCGGACACGGCCGGCACGATCCCGCGGAGACGGTGCTGCATGTCGCGCTTTTCCCGAAGGTCAGTCGTGGCCGCGCTGCGGATCGCGGTCATGATGGGCCTGATCGACGTGCACGTGCACGTCGGGAGTGGACTGAAAATACTCTGCCCAGGCCGCTTCCGACACCCCGGCCCCGTCGAGATACAGATTGCGGAGCCTCGGCATCCGCGAGAGTGCGGCGAGCCCTGTGTCGCCGATCGGCACGTCGATCAGGTGCAACGACCGCAGGTGCTCGAGGTCCGCGATCGTGCCCGCCACCTCCGCACCGGCCCGCGCGAGCTCCGCGCCACCGAGCCGCAGGCTCCGCAAGTCGGGGAGCTGTCGCAGGGCACGGATCCCGGCGGGCGTGCAGGCGGCCTGCGGCACGTTGAGATCGCGCAGGGTCGCGCAGCGACCGAGCGCCTCGAACCCCGCATCGGAAAGCGGCGACTGCCGGAGCACGAGCCGCTCGATGTCGGGCAGCCCTGCGAGCAGATCGGCCCGGGAATCGTCCGCCACGCCGGCGTTCAGGATCAGCTCGCGCAGGCCGGCGAGGCCCCGCAGCGACTCCCATTCGGCATCCGTCAGTCGCGTCTCCGCCACGATCCGCGAAGCAACCCCGCGCCGCACAGCCGTCACCTGCTCGCCGAGAGTCGTCCGCGGGCCGGGCGCGGCATCCTCTCGCCGAAAGGCGGGCGGCCCTTCACAGCCGATCGCACCTCCGCAACCGGCCACGAGCAGCGCGACGCTCATGAGCCTCCTCACGAAGGCCCGCTCCGGCGGTGAATGGTCGATGGCATGCGCACACCCGACAGGTCTGGCCCGGCGGTCAGCCGACGACCGGATTGTGCAACCCTGCCGTCGCAGTCCGCAAGACGGCATGACGGCGCCCGTGTAGGCTGATGTGGACAGACCTCACCGCGCCACGATCTCTCCATGAGTCACGTCCCCGACCCGTTTCGCGACGCCCGCCGCGCCCGCGGCGTGCTCGGCCTGCCGGCCGACGATGAGACGATCCCGATGATCCTCCGCCACGAGGACGTGCGGAAGGCGGCCAAGGACTGGAAGACGTTCAGTTCCGACGCGCCGTTTCGTGTGCCGATCCCCGCGGAGGAGCACCTCCGCAGCGTGCGGCAGCTGCCGATCGAGACCGACCCGCCTCTCCACACGGAATATCGCGAACTCGTCGAGCCCTTCTTCCTGCGGGCGAAGCAGCCGGCCTTCGTCGCCCGCGTCGAGGCGATCGTCGACCGGCTGCTCTCGGAGGCGCTGGCCCGCGTCACGCTCGAGGTCGTGGGCGACCTCGCCCTGCCGCTGCAGTCGCGGGCCCTGACGGTGCTGCTCGGCGTGCCGGAAAGCGAGGCCGAGCGGTTCATCGGCTGGGGGGTGCACGTGTTCCACGGCGAGCACGGTGGAAAGCAGGCGGCCGAGCTGGAGCGGTATCTCGACGAACAATTCGACGGGGCGGCGGCCGCGCCCGGCGACGACTTCTACGGCCTGCTCACGAAGGCCACGTTCCAGGGAAGGCCGCTCACCCGGGCGGAGCAGCTCGGCTTCGCGAACCTGATGTTCGCCGGCGGCCGCGACACGGTGATCCACAGCGTCGCCTGCGCGATCGGCTACCTCGCCGGAAGACCCGACGCGCTCCGCTTCCTGCGGGCCGACCCCGACCGGATCGTGCTCGCGAGCGAGGAGTTTTTCCGGGTCTACATGCCGCTCACACACATCGGCCGGGTCTGCCCCGCCGACACCGACGTGCATGGGATGGCCGTCAGAGCCGGCGACCGCGCGAGCCTGTGCTGGGCGTCGGCGAACCTCGATGAGACGGCCTTCGCGGCGGCCGATGAGATTCGCCTCGACCGCCGGCCCAACCCGCACGTCGCCTTCGGATTCGGGGCCCACCTGTGCCTGGGAGCCGCCCACGCCCGCACCGTCATGCGCACGCTGCTCGAGCGGCTCTGCGCCAGGGTCGAGCGGATCGAGCTCGTCTCGAAGGTCGATCGCGTCGAGCACGCGACGGCCTACGACCGGCTGCTCGGCTACGAATCGCTCGTCGTGCGCCTGCGTCCGCTCGCAGGCGCGTGAGCGATCAGGGATCGAGGACCACGGCCACGGGCAGCGCGTTCCCGAACGTCTTGAAATCCTGGAACGTCCAGACGACCTGCTTCTCGGGTGTGACCTCGATGATCTGCGGGTTGTCGGGGCCGGCGTGACAATTGATGAACCGCGTGTTCCCGTTCGCCAACCGCTCCACCTGCGTCACCCAGGCGAGCGTGATGCCCTCGAGATCATGCTGCTCGACCTTCCAGACGATCTCCTTGCCAGGCGTCACTTCGAGCACGGAATGTCCGTTGCCGGTGCCGATGAGCGTGTTGCCGCTCGCCAGCCTGACAGCCGAGTAGACCTGGTCGCCGAATGCGTCGGGGCCGTGGCCACCCTTCGAGGGTTTGTCGAAGAGCGGCACGTCGAACTCCCACGCCACCTTGCCCGTGGCGTCGTACTCGCGAACGACTCCGTCCTTCTCATGGGCCACGAGATAGGTGCCGGCGGCCGTCTTGCGGGCGTTGCGGGTGTCGGAGTGGGCCGACCGTGTCGTGACCGTGAGTGGCACCTCGCGGACGACGCTGCCCTCCCGATCGATCTCGATGATCCTCGCCGGGCCCGACTCGACGATCATCGTCGTGCCGTCGGGAAACCTTTCGAATGCGTGCACCTCGACGGTGCGGCCGGCGTTGCCGTTGCGCTTCGCGTTGTAGTCCCAGATCGGCTTGCGATTGGCGTCGATCTCCACGATCCGCGTCCAGCCGTCCTGGTAGAGGATGTGCCCATCCGGCAGGAGATGCAGGTCGTGGATAGCGCCGACCGGGAGCTTCCACTCGACGTGGCCGGCGGGGCTGATCGAGGCGAGCGTCTTCGTCGAGGAGTCCGCGGCGATCACGCGACGCGGCGCGCCGGTCTGCACCGCGGTCGGCGGCACGTCGGCGAGCGCCGCCGTCGGCACGATCAACGCGATCAGCCACGACAGCCGGTTCATGCGAGGATGTCCTTGATGGGTTGCACGTGCTCGACCCCCACGAGTTTCTGGTCGAGGCCGCCGAAGAAGTAACTGAGCCGGTTGGGGTCGAGGCCGAGGCAGTGCAGGACCGTGGCGTGCAGGCTCTTCACGTGGAAGCCGGTCCTGCCGTCGTGCTCGGGCGTGATCGCCGCGGCACCGAGTTCGTCGGTCTCGCCCACGCTCACGCCCCCCTGGATGCCGCCGCCGGCCATCCACATCGTGAATCCGAACGAGTTGTGGTCGCGGCCGGTGCCCTCGGCGTACTCCGCCGTCGGCTGGCGGCCGAACTCCCCTCCCCAGATCACGAGCGTGCTGTCGAGCAGCCCCGACCGCTTGAGGTCCGTGAGCAGCGCGGCGATCGGCTGGTCGGTGTTGCCGGCATGGAACTCGTGGTTCTTCACGAGGTCTCCGTGGGCGTCCCAGTTGTCGTCGTTGTGCGCGCCGCCGGAGTAGAGCTGGATGAACCGCACGCCCCGCTCCACGAGCCGCCGCGCGAGCAGGCAACGCCGGCCGAAGTCGGCCGTCCGTGGATTGTCGAGGCCGTAGAGTTTTTTCGTCTCCTCGGATTCGCTCGCGAGATCGACCGCCTCCGGGGCGTGCTCCTGCATCTTCCAGGCCAGTTCGTAGGCGGCGATCCGGGCGGCGAGTTCGGTGTTGTCGCCGCGCGAAAGCAGGTGGGCCGTGTTCGCCTCGCGGAGGGCGTCGAGCATCGCCCGCTGGGCTGCGAGCGGCATGTCGCCGGGCGGGGCGAGGTCGAGGATCGGGGCTCCTTTCGAGCGCAGGAGCGTGCCTTGGTAGGTCGCCGGCATGTAGCCGCTCGACCAGTTTTTCGCGCCGGAGATCGGGCCGCCCGTGGGGTCGAGCATCACGACGAACCCAGGCAGGTTTTCATTCACGCTGCCGAGGCCGTAGTTGACCCACGAGCCGAGGCAGGGGGCGCCCGACTGGATCTTGCCCGAGTTCATCTGCAGCATCGCGGAGCCGTGGATCGGCGAGTCGGCCGTCATCGAGTGGATGAAGGCGATGTCGTCCACGTGCCCGGCGATGTGCGGAAACAGGTCGCTCACCCACTTGCCGCACTGGCCGTACTGCTTGAATTTCCACTTGGGGCCCACCGCCCGGCTCTCGCTCCGCTCGCCGCCGCGGCCCTTCGTCTTGACCTTGATCGTCTTGCCGTCGAGCGGATAGAGCGCGGGCTTGTAGTCGAACGTGTCCATGTGGCTCGGACCGCCGTACATGAACAGGAAGATCACGCTCTTCGCCCGGGGGGCCCCCGTCCGCGGGTCCACGAAGTGCGGCGGCTTCGCCGCCAGCGGATTCTGAAACGGCGCGCCCTCGGCGGCGTGGCTCTGTCGGGCGAAGAACTCCCCGTCGAGGAGTCCGGCGAGCGCGAGGCCCGTGAACGAGGCCCCGGCTTCCCAGAAAAACTCGCGCCGGGTGCGGCGGCAGAACGATCCGTGGGGCGATGCTGGGGTCGGCGTCATGGCGGGCCTCGTCGGCTGGAAGGCGGTCTCGGGGGATCAGTCGAGATAGATGAATTCGTTGAGGTTCAAAACCATCAGGCAGTAGAGTTCGACCGCGCGGCTGGGGCCGACGCCGTCCTGGTCTTCCAGCGCGTCCACGAGGGCGACCCCCCGGGCCACCTCGTCGTCGTGAGCCGGACGGACGAGGGCGAGTTCGAGCGCCCGGCGGACGATCGCGGCGGTGTCGTCGTCGGCCGCGACCCCGGGCTGCGTGTTCACCGCGAGCGCCTCGCGCCGCACGCGCTCGGCGAACACCCGGGCCTGCGCGTGGAGGAAGTCGCCATTCATCATCCCGAGCGCCTGCGTCGGCTGCGTGGTCACGAACCGCACCGGGCACGACGTGTCGGTGTCGGCCACGTCGAAGTCGGCGACGATCGGCGTGAGGAGCGATCGCTTCACATGCGCGTAGATCGTGCGCCGGGCCTGCTCCTCGGGCGCCGACGTTCCCCAGCCATCCCCCGGCCGCGACTGGCCGGCCTTCACGCCTGCGGGGATTTCCGGATAGACGCCCGGACCGAACATCTTCGGGTTGAAGACGCCGCTCGCCACGTGGATCGAGTCGCGGATCTCCTCGGCCGCGAGCCGGCGCATGTCGAACCGCCAGAAGCCGTCATTGAGCGGGTCTTTCGCAAACGCTTCCGCGTTGCAGGTTGCCGCGCTGCGGTAGGCGTCCGACATCAGGATGGCCTTGTGGACGGGCTTCAGCCGCCAGCCGCCGGCGACGAGTTCGGCCGCGAGCCAGTCGAGCAGTTCCGGATGCGTGGGGGGATCGGCGGCGAAGCCGAAGTTGTTCGGGCTCCGCACGATCCCGCGGCCGAAATGGTGCTGCCAGACCCGATTGGCCATCACCCGCGCGGTGAGCGGGTTGTCGGGCGACGCGATCCACTTCGCGAGCGCCGTCCGCCGGCCGGTGGTTGTGGCATCGGCCGCGGGGGTCTGGATCACCGGCTGCGGGGCCTTGAGCACCGCCGGAAACGCCGGCTCGACCCGGTTCTCCGGCGTGCATTCCGCGTGCGGATTGCCCCGGTGGAAGACGTGGGTCGGCTTCGGTTCGGGGCCCGACTCCGACACGACGAGCGCGGTATCGACCGGCACCGTCTCCTTCTTCAGCTTCTCGAGCTTCGCGACCTTGGCCTCCAAGTCCTGCTTGCCGTCGGCCCCGAGGATCTTCTCGCCGTCCGTCTTGATCGCCTCGGCCAGCTTGTACCTGTGCCGCTTGCCGACGGCCGACAGCCAGCGTCGCTCGACACCCGGACCCGACCACGCCACCGAGAGACCCTTCCCGTGGAGCCACTGGAAATAGTCGAGCCGGATCGGCACCCGACCCGCCCCGAGCGCGACCGTGGCCGTGCGCGGACTCCCCTCGCCATGGACGCCGTCGTACTCGAGCACGGTCTCGCCGGCAACGGTGAGCCGGGCGCCGTCGTCGGAGTCGAGCACGAACGTGTAGTCGCCGTCGGCCGGCACCTTGAGAAACCCCGTGAACACGTAGCCGAACGCGTCGGGCCGCAGCGACGGCGCGACGGCGATGTCGAACAGATTCGACGGCACAGCCCCCACGTCCTCGGGTTTGAGTTCATCGAAGGCCGGCAGACTCGTCCACGTGTCGCGATAGAATCGGAACTGCAGGTCGTCGAGATCGTCGCCGCCACCGGCAGCCTGCGGGTGGGCTTTCTCCCACTCGGCCCGAAACCGCTTCTCGATCTCCGTCACCGCCTGCTGGGCGGCGTTCCGCCGGACGTCGAGGTCCGCCACCTGCGCCTCGTAGGCATGCCGATCGGCGTCGCTCTCGAAGATCGGCCGCTCGATGTTCGTGCCGCTCGTCTGCATGGGGGTGATCGAGTTGAAGAACGACAGCAGGGCGTAATAGTCGCGCTGCGGCAGCGGGTCGATCTTGTGGTCGTGGCAGCGGGCGCAGCCGATCGTCAGGCCGAGGAACGTCTGACCCGTCGTCGAGACGATGTCGTCGAGCCAGTCGTAGCGGGCCTGCTCCCGGTCGGCCGGCTCGTCGTCCCAGATGCCGAGGCGGTAGTAGCCCGTCGCGATCAGGTCGTCGGGCGTCGGATCCGGCAGTTCATCGCCGGCCAATTGCTCGATGACGAACCGGTCGAACGGCTTGTCGGCGTTGAACGAACGGATGACGTAATCGCGGTAGCGCCACGAGTGCGGCTTCTTGCCGTCGCGCTCGAAGGAGTTGGTGTCGGCATAGCGGACGAGGTCGAGCCAGTGCCGGGCCCACTGCTCGCCGTAGTGCGGACTCGCAAGCAACCGGTCCACCACCCGCTCCCACGCCTGTGGCGACTCGTCAGCAAGAAAATCGCGAACTTCCTGCTCGGAGGGGGGCAGCCCGGTGACGTCGTACGTCGCCCGGCGCAGCAGGGCCGTCTTCTCGGCATGCTGCGGAACGGGAAGGCCGCGGCGTTCGAGTCCGAAGCGGATGAAGGCGTCGATTGGATTGGCCACGCCTTCCACTGCGGGCACGTCGGGCCGCACGAGCTGGCGAAACGCCCAGTGCTCCTTCCACTCGGCGCCCTCCTCGATCCAGCGTCTGATCGCATCGATCTGCGCCAACGCGAGCCGCGCGCCCTCGGGCGGCATCCGCACGTCGGGGTCCGTGGACGTGAGCCGCTCGAGGATCTCGCTCGCGCCGGAGTCGCCCGGCACGATCGCCCTCGCACCGCTGTCGAGCGAAGCCGTCGCACCGGCCTGTTCGTCGAGCCGCAAGCCCGCTTCCTGCGTGTCGGGCCCGTGGCAGGCCACGCAGCGCTTCGCGAGCAACGGCTGGATGTCGCGGGAAAAATCGACTCGCTCCGCCGCCGCAGCCGACGCGATCGACGCCAGGATCGCGGCGCAAACGCATGCTCCGCTCAGCAAACCTCGGAGATGCCGCATGGCGGCCGGGGGACCCATGAAAATCCCTTCACAAATCTGAGACGGGCTGTATTCTAAACGCCGTTAAGTAAGTGTCAAATTTACGGGTCGTTGCCATGCCTCTCACCTTCTCTCCACGAGCGGTCGTCGCGTCGGCGACGTACCTCATCGCGTTCTCGATCGCACTCTCGGAAGCTGCCCCACCCATGCCCGCATCCCTCCATCCACCCGTTGCCCGGCCCTTCGGTTCCCTCGCCGACGGAAGGCCCGTGTCGCTCTACACGCTCGAAGTGCCCGGTGGCTGGCGGGCCGAGATCACCGACTACGGCGCGACCCTGACGAGCTTTCACGTGCCGCTTGGCGAGGGCTCGCCGACGGACGTCGTGCTCGGATTCGACACGCTCGACGGCTATCTCGGCACGCATCCCTACTTTGGTGCCACGTGCGGCCGCGTGGCCAACCGCATCGCCGGCGGCACGTTCACGCTCGATGGCAAAGAGTACACGCTGGCGAAGAACAACGTCCCGAATCACCTGCACGGTGGCCTCGCCGGCTTCGACAAGAAGCTCTGGAAGGCGACGCCCCGGCTGTCGGAACGTGGGCCGGCGGTTGACTTCGAGGTCGTCTCGCCAGCCGGCGACGAAGGCTATCCCGGCACCGTCACGGCCCGCGTCACCTACACGCTCACCCCCGACGGCGAGTTGTGGGTCGAGATGTCGGCCACGACCGACGCGCCCACGATCGTCAACCTGGCTCATCACTCCTACTGGAATCTCGCCGGCCAGGCCTCGGGCACGATCCGCGGCCACGAGCTTTGCATCACTGCCGACGAGTATCTGCCGGTCGATGCCGTCAGCATCCCGAAGGGCGTGTTCGCCCCGGTCGCTGGCACGCCCTTCGACCTCCGGCCCGACCGGTCCCCTGCCGCCACGCTCGGCGCGGCGATCGCCGGACTGCCGGGGAGCGCCGACGGAAAAAACCCGGGCGGCATCGACCACAACTACATCGTTCGCGGGTGGAAGCCGGACGGCAGCCTGCGGTCGGTGGCCATGCTCCGCGACCCGGGGAGCGGCCGCGTGCTCGAGATCCTCTCCGACCAGCCGGGCATCCAGATCTACACGGGCAACTACCTCGACGGCAGCGTGAGGGGCAAAGGCGGCGTGGCCTACGGCAGGCAGGCCGCGGTCTGCCTCGAAACGCAGAAGTACCCCGACAGCATCCACCATGCCGACTGGCCCTCCACCCGGCTCGACCCGGGCGAGACCTACCGGCACACGATGGTGCACCGGTTCGGCACGCGGTGACGGCCCGACCCGTGAAGCCATGAAGCAAACCGACACCCGTGTCGAATCGACGCTCCTGCGGCGGATCAACGAACGGCGGCTCCTGGAGGCGATCCAGCGGCACGGCCCCTCGTCGCGGGCGGCGCTCACGCGTGCGTCGGGCCTCACCGCCCCGACCGTCTCGAAGGCCGTCGATGCGCTCCTCAAGCGCGGCCTCGTCGAGGAACTCGATCCGGCGGAACAGGCACTCGGCCGCCCGGGCCGGCTCGTGCGCATGGCCGCCGCCTCGGCTTCCGTCCTCGGGGCGGTGATCGACGCGGGCACCTGCTGCGTGGTCGCCACGGGCCTCGACGGTGCGGTCACCGAGGAGCGCACGATCCGCTTCGCGACGCCGGCCGGCTATCCGGCCCTGCTCGATGCGGTCGAGGAGGCGTGCCGGACACTCATCCACTCGAGTGCCGCGGTCGTGCACGGCATCGGGCTGAGCGTACCCGGCCTCGTCAACGAGCGGCTGCGCGAGATCGTCTTTTCGCCAAACCTCCATCTCCTCGACAAGCACAACCCGGCCCGCGACCTGGAGACACGGCTTGGTGTGCCGTGCGTGCTCGTTCAGGAGAGCGACGCCCTCGTGCTCGGCGAATGGCTGTACGGCGACGCCCGGGGCCTCGACGACTTCGCGGTGCTCGACGCGGCCACCGGCCTCGGACTCGGCGTGATGAGCGGCGGCCGGCTCCTCGCGGGCCACAGCGGCATGGCGGGCGAGGTGGGGCATGTCACGGTCGTGCCCGACGGCATCCGCTGCGGCTGCGGCAACCGCGGCTGTCTGGAGACGCTCGCCACCGATGCGGCGCTCGGGCGGCTGATCAGCGAGAAGCTCGGGAAACCCGTCCCGCTCGACGCGGCGGCCGACCTGCTGGCAACCCGCCCCGCCGATTTCCAGCACGAGATTCGCACCGTCACGGAATACCTCGGGATCGCGATCGCGGCCGTGATCAACATCTTCAATCCGACCACGCTGTTCGTGCACGGCGAACTGCTCGCGGGCGCACCCGAGCGATTCGCCCGGGTGCTCGAGCGGGTGCGGCAGCGCACGCTCACGGCGTCGCTCGCCGACTGCACGATCGTCGCCACGAAGTCGAGCAAGCGGCAGGGGGCCGTCGCCGGCATCATCCACCACCTCACCAACGCCTGCGCCCCGTCGCTCGGCTAGAGATCCCAGGAGCCACCGATGTCCCATCCATGCTTCTCGCTCGCCGGCCGCACGGCCCTCGTCACCGGCTCGACCACCGGTCTCGGCCGCGCCACGGCCAAGTGCCTCGGCCTCGCCGGCGCGAAGGTCGCCGTCAACTACGCCAACTCGAAGCCCCGCGCCGACGAGACCCTCGCCGATCTGCGAACCTCCGGCATCACGGCCGAGGTCTTCCAGGCCGACGTCACCTGTGAACAGGCGATCGACGGGATGTTCACGGCGATCGAGAAGTCACTCGGGCCGGTGGACATCGTCGTCGTCAACGCCACACCGCC
>Ga0209189_1002235_pt1 | contig 13766 bp, 12 predicted proteins | sample C_130820_EF_Meta_FD_187308 | JGI IMG/M metagenome (GOLD analysis project Ga0209189, IMG submission 187308) | Freshwater microbial communities from Lake Croche, Canada to study carbon cycling - C_130820_EF_MetaG (SPAdes) (version 3) | ecosystem: Environmental > Aquatic > Freshwater > Lake... | reverse complement strand
ACCAACACACATGGCAGCAAGGGCATAACGTTTGTTTGTCCTAACTAGTTGATTTACAGCCGCTTGAATTATACGAGTTCCTGACATGCCCAATGGATGACCGAGAGCGATTGCACCACCATTAGGATTTATTCTAGGATTATCGTTGGCTAATGGATTGATAATTTTGACGTGAGCGAAACAACCGTTTTAAGATAATTGAAATCTGCTACCTGAATGTCTTTTGAGTATTTAGTTTGATAGTTTCTTTTAAGTATTATTATAATAGCTTAAATCCCGAAGGGGACTTAAGCTATTGATTTCTATTGATGATTTGATTTGAAACTTCTTGAGTAAGAAATACAATTCATTTCAAATTATAATCATTGTTTTAATCAAGAGTATTATGTAAAACTGTTCGCTCTTGAGTAGCAAGATTAATATACTCAAAACGTCTTATTTCGGTAAATGAACCCATATCACTATCGCTATTAATCAATATAACACCTACCAAAATTATATATTTACAATTATATTTTGTAGCCGCTACAAGTTCTAAAATTCGTCGGTCAATAGCCTCATAAATTACTTCTGTGGCTTCTTTGATAGGAAGATTTGCCGATAAAACCCGTTCTTTTTCTTTAAGTAAAATCTGCTCGATGGTATTCATTTGATAGTCTATATCGCTTACCTTTCCTTCTTCGATTAGATTATCAACCAACTTACCCAATGCTCCTTTGGCAGCTCCGCAACAGCCTGTATTTTTGGTTTGACCAACACGATGAATTTCGCCAATTACTCCATTTTTAGAAACACCTATATGCGGGCCATAATAAACAAAAACCGCACCTTCATCAGGCACATGGCTTGCAAAAGCTCCCATTCCGGTCAAGCCCGTAAACGGAAACCCATTTAATCCTCCCATTTTGAAAGGCCCCAAAAATTCATGAGCTCTTGAGGGATACTGAATACTATTAACATCATCACTACAAATACTATCAGCAAGCATAATTTGGCTGGTTTCCAAATCAAGTTCATTTTCAACAAAATCAATCAATGTATTTACATTATCAATTGTGGTAGTAGCATTAGGATAATGCTGATGAATGATTGCTAACTTTTCTCTTTTTTCATGGTTGTAAATTGGTTGTAAATAAAATAATTGGGTAATTCTTTAACTTATTTCTTTTGAATCTATTTTTGCAGTAATTAAACCAGATAAGAGTGCTGGAACTGCAAATATGAGGAAGTTGGTAGCGATACCTAAACCGGCTCCAATCAATAATCCACCAATCAATGGACCTACGATTCCGCCCAAACGCCCCGCTCCCATTGCCCAACCCACGCCAGTTGTGCGAAATTCGGTTGGGTATAATCTAGCTGAAAGTGCATAAAGCCCAACGAAACCACCCTGAATACCAAAGCCCAATAATGCCAAAACAAGCAGGATAACATCTGAGCCAACAAAAAGTCCAAACGATGCCATCAAAACACCTGTCAGAGCCAATATTAAGCCCAAAGTTTTCTTTAATCCATATTTGCTGGAAAAATATCCTTGCGTAATAATTCCGAAAAACGCCCCGATGTTAAAGACTGTTAATGAATAAATCGCTAATTTTTCCGAAAGTCCTGCATCTTTTGTCAATTTTGGAATCCAACTCGTAAGGAAAAACAAAGCAGCAAAAGCCATGAACAAGGCAGCCCAAAGCTGAAGCGTTGGTTTTTTGAAATCGGTTTTGAGCAATTGGCCAACGGGCAATTTTGACTTGATTTTATTAATTATTGGCAAAGATTCTAAAGACTGAATATTCATTTTGGCCAGAATCTTATTTAGTTTTTCGAGGGCATTTTGGGGCTGAGTCCGTAAATAAAAATCAATTGATTCCGAAAGAAAAAACAAAATCAATGGCACAGAAAACATAGAAGCAATGCCCGCAATACGAAACATTTGTTGCCAACCTTCAGTCGGAATTACTTTGGCAGCCACTAAACCCGCTATTACAGCCCCAATTGGATAACCCGAAACAACAAAACTTACCCAAAAATCACGGGTTTTGTTGGGAGTGTACTCAGAAGTAAGTGAAGCCGTACTTGCCAACATACTTCCAATGCCAAGTCCACTTACAAAACGATAAATCAACAACTCAGTAATAGAAGCAGCATAAGACGTAAGATAAATACAAACTCCCATAATAATGCCACTGATGAGAATGATGGATTTTCGACCGATTTTATCGGCAAAAGGAGCTAAAAAAAGTGCTCCGATAGTCATGCCGAATAGCCCAGCACTAAAAACTGTACCCAAAGCCTGTGGAGAAATAACCCACGCTTTGGCAATGGCGGGAGCGGTGTAAGAAATCACGGATACGTCCATACCATCGAGCAGATTCATCAGAAAACAAATGCAAATGGTAGAATACTGCAGGCCTGTCATCGGATTTTTATCGATAAGAGCTTTAGGGTTGAAAGTCATTATTTTAGTGTTAGAGGTTGAATGTTTAATGTTAGATGAGGATTGGTTTGCTTAGTTTACTTTCCAAACTTGAACTACGACATTGTTTCGATTTCTGATGCCTTTACAAATAAAAATGGCATTATTCATTCATTTATATTTGCCTTGTGGTGCTTAAAATTTTGGTATCGCAAGAAAATAGCACTACGCTGGCGAGAAAAATTCTCCTCTTTTATAACCAGCAAATCGTACACGTTTTTCTGTCCAAAATTGTTGACCGAATTTATAAAAATAGGCAAAATCACTCGTTTCAATAGCATTTTGAGCGATTTTTTCTTGTAAATCCAAATTTGTTAATATACGAACACTGTGCTGAAGTATATTGATACCCACGCCCAAAGGTTTAATTACTTTGATTGGTTCAAATACATTAAACTCGAATCCATCTTTATGAAGGCTCAATGCGGTAGTCAATTCATCAATTCCACCACCGATAATAATAATCTTCATTAAATACAATTATAACTTTTCGACAAAATTCTGCATTAAAACATGATTATACTATTCAAAATAAAAGAATAAATATACAAAAACAATCAGAAACCAAGGGTTTAAGTACTTATCCTATAATTTTACTTTAATCCCAACATTCCAATCGCATTTTCTTTCAAAATTAGCAGTTTTACTTCTTATTTGAAGCCAGTTTCTTCAAAATTTTTCATCCATCTTTCGGGAGTAATAATTGGAAAATCAGTTCCGAAAAGAACTCGATATTTGAGCATTGTATTGGCATATTGAATAAGCTGTTTGGAAAATATTTGAGTGACCAGCTACTCAAATCTATACAAACTTGAAACTTTGAGTTTCCAATTTCCAAAAAGATAGTCATCAAAATGCGAAGGATTAAGTTTGGGTATTCCTTTTTAAACGAGTCATTTTTTCAGCCATAGATTCATTTTATTATGCAATATTTAAAACCTTGTGAATCGATTCGGCGGAATTGTGGTAAAACTACTCAAACCTAGCTTTTTGAATAGGAAAACAAGGTATTTTTGCCGAACTTTGCAAAAAATTGTGGAACGATTCACCAGAATCGTTTAAATAAACAAGAATGAAAACAAAAGGAATAGTAAAAAATAAAATCAATATCGTTACGCTTGGATGCTCGAAAAACATTGTCGATTCGGAGGTGCTTTATACACAGCTCAAAGGTAATGGTATGAAGGTTGAACACGAGTCGAAAAAAGACGATGCCAATATTATTATCATTAATACTTGTGGTTTTATTGATAATGCCAAGCAAGAATCTATCGACACGATTTTACGTTATGTTGATGCAAAAGATGCAGGAATTGTTGACAAAATTTATGTAACTGGCTGTTTATCACACCGTTATAAAGATGAACTTTCGGTTGAAATACCGTCGGTCGATGCGTGGTTTGGCACAAATGAGCTACCAAGAATGCTCAAAACACTAAAAGCCGACTATAAACATGAGTTAGTTGGCGAACGCCTATTGACTACTCCCGCTCACTACGCTTATCTAAAAATTGCCGAAGGTTGCGACCGCCCATGTAGTTTTTGTGCGATTCCGCTCATGCGTGGTGGACACATAAGTCGCCCAATGGATGAAATGGTTTTGCAGGCTCAAAATTTAGCAAAAAAAGGCACAAAAGAATTAATTCTGATTGCTCAAGACCTTACTTATTATGGCCTTGATATTTATAAAAAAAGAAATTTGGCCGAACTGCTTGATAAATTATCAGACGTTGAAGGCATCGACTGGATTCGTCTGCAATATGCTTATCCGTCAGGTTTTCCGATGGATATTTTAGATGTAATGAAGAATCGCTCGAATGTTTGTAAATACCTTGATATGCCGCTTCAACATGGTTCGTCAGAGATATTGAAAATCATGCGTCGTGGCATTGACCGACCAAAAACTGAGGCTTTGATAGATACGATTCGTGAGAAAATACCAGAAATTGCTATCCGTACGACCTTAATTGCGGGCCATCCAGGCGAAACCGAAGAGCATTTCGAAGAAATGTATCATTTCGTAGAAAAAATGAGATTTGATAGATTGGGGGTTTTCCAATACTCGCATGAAGACGATACGCATTCATTTACGTTGCCAGATGATATTCCTGCCGAAGTAAAACAAGAACGCACTGATATTATTATGGAGCTTCAACAAGGGATATCGGCCGAATTAAATCAAGCTAAAATCGGTAATACCTACAAAGTTTTATTTGATAGAAAAGAAGGCGGTTTTTTTATTGGAAGAACAGAATTTGACTCGCCAGAAGTTGATAATGAGGTACTTGTACCAGCTTCTCAGTACGTAAGAATGGGCGATTTTGCCAACGTAAAAATCAATAATGCCGAAGAATTTGATTTGTATGGCGATTTGGTTTGATTTAGTGCTGAACAAAAATCTTTCTGATTTGATAAAACAATCTCTCGATTAATCTTAAATCTTCGGTGATAATTTCAGCAGAAGCAGTCATACCTATTTTATACGAAAGTTGTTTATTGAAGTTGGTTTTTAAGCCATTTGGCAATTTTACGGTAGCAATAAAAGCAGATGGCTGCCCCGTTGTATTATCCAAAGAGGGTAATTGAGCGATAGTGGCTATTTTTCCTTCTACTGCACCAAATTCTTCAAAAGGATAACCTTGAAATTTCACTAAAACTTTTTGCCCAATTTTGACTTTACCAAAGTTAGTTTGTGGTATGCTTATTTCACCAAAAAATTCTTGGTTTTGAGTACCAATATACATTATTTCGGCACCAAGTTTAATATTTTGTTTTTCTTGTAAAAGCCCTGAAAAGTATATATTTCCATCGGTTGGACTAATCAATAAATAACGGTTTTTCCAAGACCCTATGGCACTTCGTAGCGTATTAAGGTTTTGTTGAAAACTCCCTTTCTGTTGTAAAATACTATTATCTAAATCTAAAATTGCTGTTTTCTTAGCATTTTTGAGAGTATTATTATTGATAATTGCATTCTCAATATTTTTAAGCGGCAACTTTTTAGCCAATAGTTTACTTTCTTCACGATAAAACTCTAAGGGTGCAATTACTTTTTGACTGAATAGTTTTTGATTCATTTGAAACTCTTTTTCGGCCAGTTCCATATCTCTTTGATATATTTTGTATTGCTCTTCTAATTTACGATTAGTCCGTTCCAATTCCGTTATATCAGTTTCTAAGAAACTGCGTCTTTTATTATAAAACCCATCTAAAAAAAGGGTTATAATTTGCACATAAACCACTTGAAAGTTTTGGAATTGATTTTGTACTTCTCCAAGATTTTTAAAACCATTCAAATCTATATTCCCGATTTGATTATATTCTTGCTTTTGAAGTAAATCATCTATTTCTATTAATCGCTCTTCTAAAGCTAAAATCTCATCTGGTTTAACAGTGCTTTCAATATAACCTAAAATTTCACCTTTTTTTACTTTTTGGTTTTCTTTGACTGATAATTGTTCGAGTCTTCCCTCTACTTTGACTACAATTGGTTTTGGTATATTTGCAGAAGTCAAACGAAACTCAGTATTTACAACCGTAGGATAATGCACAAACCAACTAATCGAAAATGCGGCTAACAGAACAAAGGATATAACCAACATTCCCCAACGAATTATCCAGTGCGGGATGTCTTCTAAAAAATCCCTCACAGCTTCGGTTTGCATGTCTGACAAATCACTACTATTTCTATCATGCGTATAATCAGCCTCAAATCTTTCATCATTAGGTATGGGAGTTTTGCCACCGAGTAAATCGGCAAGATTGATTTTCAGTAAAGCATCATTTACAAATATATTTTCTGTACCTTTGGACATTTATTTTTTTCTTTGCATTTAAAGAAATTTAATTTCCTAATTCTAATTGATTTTTGACCAACGAATAATAATATCCTTGTTTGGTAACTAATTCGCTATGTGTACCACTTTCAACGATTTCTCCTTTATTCAAGACAATAATTTGGTCAGCATTTTTGACTGTACTTAATCTATGTGCTACCACTACAACAGTACGACCTTTAAAAAATTCATCGAAATTTCGCATAATAACAGCCTCATTATTAGCATCTAAAGCCGATGTTGCTTCATCAAAAAACAAAAATTCAGGGTTTTTATAAACGGCTCGTGCTATCAAAATACGTTGTTTTTGCCCGCCACTAATACCCATTCCACTTGAACCGATACGAGTATTCAAACCGCTCGGCAAAGCCTCCACAAATTCGGTGATGTTGGCAGTATGCAAGGCATTTTCGAGTTTTTGGCGATTTATTGAACCATTTACATCTGATTCACTCACATTTCGAGCGATAGAATCAGCAAAAATATAGCCTTCTTGCATCACTACGCCACATTGACTACGCCAAAAATTGTAAGAAATATTTTTGAGATTTGTGTTCCCTACATGGATATTCCCATTTTGAGATTCATAAAATTTAAGCAATAATTTTAATAGTGTTGTTTTCCCACTACCACTTGCCCCAACGATTGCAGTAACTTTTCCTTGGGGAATTGTTAAGCTAATATTTTTTAAAACCAATGCCGAAGCACTGCTACCATAACGAAAATCAATGTTTTCTAAACGAATTGATTTATTGGTTGGAAGTTCGGTAACCAACAAGTCGTCTTTACTTTCTTCGTTGGTTTTATTATGAATTTCAGATAAACGCTCAATACTCAATTTGGCATCTTGGTAACTGCGAATAAAAATGATAAAATTATTGATAGGCACATTCATTTGCCCGATTATGTATTGCACCGAAAGCATTGCCCCCAAAGTAATTTCGCCATTGATAACCGACCGTGCAGCAATATAGCTTATAAAAATATTTTTGACTTGATTAATGAAATTTCCGCCTTCGTTTTGGGTTTGCGATAATGCCAAACTACGAATATTCAATTTAAACAAACGTGCTTGTATAGCTTCCCACTCCCAGCGGCGGCGTTTTTCCGAACCATTTAATTTAATTTCCTGCATTCCGTTGATAAGCTGAATCGTGCTACTTTGATTGCCCGATGCTTGGTCGAAATACAGATAATCAATTTTGGCTCGTCTGCTCAGAAATAATAATACCCAAGCCATATACAATGCAGAACCAATAAGAAAAACCCAAAACAGCAACGGATTATAATAAAACAGAATTGCTCCAAAAATGACCAAAGTAAAAGAAGAAAATAGTACATCTAAGGTTGTGGCAGATAAAAATGCTTGCACACGGTCGTGGTCACGAATGCGTTGCAGAATATCGCCCGTAGTTTTGGAATCAAAAAACGCAATGGGCAGATTCATTAATTTCATCAAGAAATCTGACAACATTCTGAGGTTTACTCGGCTGGTGGTATGCAATAAAATCCAAGAACGAATAATGCCGATGCTTGATTGCGAAATAAAAAGTACTAATTGAGCAATCAGAATTAAGGAAACAAAGTCAATATTGCGAGTATTAATGCCAGTATCTACGATTTGTTGCGTAAGAAAAGGCAATGCCAACTGCAACATACTTGCCACAAAAAGCCCAATAAATAACTGCGTAAGATAACCTTTATATGGTCTAAAATATCGAAAAATAAAACCTGTTAAACTCTTTTTTGTTCCCCCATTGGGGGCAAGGGGGCTTTGTTCATAGAACAATGGCGTTGGTTCAAACAATAACAAAACACCCTCAGATTCATCAGTAGGCTTCTTTTCTGGAATCCAACCTTTGATAAAATCTGCTTTTGTGTTAGTGATTAAACCATGTGCAGGGTCACCGATTACCAACTTTTCTTTGTTAGCTTCATAAACAACTACATAATGGCGTTGTCGCCAATAGGCAATGCAAGGCAAAGGTATCTGTTCGGATAAAGTTTCGTAAGTAACATTGAGAGCCAAAGAACTAAAACCTATTTTTTCCGCTGCATCAGCAAGCCCTCCCAAAGAAGAACCGTCTGGTCCTAAAAATGAAAGTTCTCTTAATACTTCAATTCTAAAATTTTTACCATAATATTTTGTAATCATTCGTAAGCAAGTCGCTCCACAATCTTTTGCTTCAAGTTGCCTATAAAAAGGATATTTAGCCATCTAACCTAATATATTAGAATTATTGAATTCCAAATTATGCTACTTTATACCATTTTTTTGCCAAATTGTACCATAAAAAGGTGTTCGTTTACTTAAACAAAACCATATTTTTACTTTTTTTTATGGGTAAGCAAATCCTATTTGTCTTTTTTAGTTTTGATTGAAATATTGGTATTGCCCTTGTTTTGACTTCGTTATATTCTTTTTTATCATAAACTACAAAAAATGAGTTGTCATTATCAGCCGATATACAAAACTTTGATTGTTTCTTCATACTTTTAAAAGCCCAATTTGGGTAACCTAAACTTTGTTCTGTCCTTGGAAAGAAAACATTAACATCCACTAATTTTATGAGTTTTGTATCTACAAATACTTGACCACTATCAATTACAATAAATGGTTTAGTAGCATTAGAAAAACGATTGAGTGCTTCAATAAAATTAGGGTTTTCTTGTTTCTGTGTGAAGCCTTCTCTCATTAATGTACAGTCGATTGAAGGTATTGTTAAACCTGTAATTTTCGATAACCTTTCACCCATATGAGTTATGCCACCAGTTGAGGATTTATAAATATGGTCATGACCAGCATAGATAACTACTTTTGCAGAGGAGTCATTTTCTAATAATTTAGCAATATTTTCTGCTTGTATTTGTTCTCTTTTATTCGCTCCAACTATGTAAGAATCTAACTTATGGAAAACCGTATCTTCATAAGGTACTACTTTTATACCAAGCATAAGAGCCTCTCTTATAAGTTGCCCAAAAACAGGGTCATTGATGTACAATCCCGAAGATTGAATAGGATACTTTCTCTTGTTTAATAAACTATCTGAATAAGAAAGAGCTTCAACAGCTAAATAATTAAAGCCTTTTTTATGAAAGTCTTTTAATAAATCACGTACGAAAGACCTATTCTGAGAACAGTTATGAGCTTCATTGAACATTATAATTTTCTCACCACTAAATTTTTTTACTAAATATTCTTTTGCATCTATAAACTCTGCTTGTGTGCTGAGGCTATGTTTTGCTCCTCCTCTTTTGTTATATGCGATTGATTCATATTCAAGTGATTTTTTATAGTCTAAAAATGAATAAAAAGTCATTAAAACTTGATAGTAAAAGCTTTTCCTTCCAAAGTCCTTAGAATTGGCAAAAGTATTTTCAAATTGAATTAAGGAATCGACAGCAGCTTTTGCTCCATATTTTTTTAGTATATTTTCTCCATAGGAGAAGAAATTCAAAACTTCTCTTCGGTTAGACTTTAAAATGGAATCACGTTGAATGATGCTAATTAAATTAGCATCATCAATTCGCCCAAAAGAATTAATAGAACCAAAAATTATTAAAATAAAAAATATTCCAAATACACTTTTGTTGTACATAAATACAGACGATTTAAGTTTTGACGTAATCAAAAATTCATATTGTTGTAACTTCTTTCCATTCGCTCGTGTATGGGTCGTAATTGCATTTAGCTGGTTTGGAGTATAAATCATTTTCATTCTCAATATAAATCCTGCAATCGCTACAGATATATCTGAATTCACAATCTTTGCATACTTTAATTTGGTCTTTATTTATTCCCCAATAACTTTTAAAAGTTTCGTTTCCAATTACCTCTATTAATGAACTATTTTTTATGTTTCCAAAAGACACTCTTGAAGATGGACAATTTTTTATATTACCTTCAACATCTATCCCAACCTTCCGATTAAGACATGAATTAAATTGTAAGTTTTCGGTAAAATTTTGTACATTAGAGCGAAAATGTATTGGAGAAATCGCCCCACAACATTCGTGCCCAGCCAATATTTTTTCAAAAAGGGTTACATAAGTATAAGAGGTTTTTAGTAATTCGCTTTTTTCTTCTGGAGCAGAATGAAAATAAACAAAATTTACTCTTTGATATTTAAAACAAAAATCGCCGATAGAAGATAACAATTTGGGGTTATATTTAATTAATAAATTTATCATTCTAACTCTGTGATTTGAAAAGTAGTCTAATACTTCTGCAAGTTTTTCTATTTGAATATCATCGTAAAAACGAAGTTCCAAAACAGTACAACCTAAAACATTGAGTTCATTAGCTATTTTACCCATGTATTGAATTGTATCGGTACTTTTATTGAAATCAATTATTGCATTAGTAATTTTAACTGGACTTGACCATTCAAGATTCAATTTAGGAAAAAGTGTCATTTCTTCTTCATCACAGAAAAAGATAAACTCTTTTTCTATCAAAAAATTAAAATACTCTCTATTTGAATCGGAGTTTTCAATTCCATAAAGGTCTTCAATTTGATTTATAGTTTTACCTTCATGTTTGGTGATAATCTCAAATAAAATATTTGGTATGAATTCAAAACTTTTTCTTTGTAAGTCGCATATTATACTACGATTAGCTCCATATACTGGAATACAATGTGCAAATAATTTGAAAGGAAGCATATTAAATGAATTTTGAAACCGTTTTGTAGAATCCAAAAGTAAAATTAGTATCTGAACGATAGAAATCTGAGTGAGCAATACTGAAAACCATAGCAGATTCTCGAATTATTGATTCTTTTTCTCGTCCTGTCATAAAATGTAAAGACATCGGTATTTTAAAATTTTTCAAATCGCTTTCATCAATTACATCTAAGAAGTTTGTTTCCATTTTTAATCTTTGTTTAAAATTAAATACTCTGCAATTTCTCTTTCTAAAAAATAGTTACATGGTTTTGATACCATTCCATATTGCCCATTAGGATTTATCTCTAAAAAATAATATTTCCCCGTAGTATCTTTAATTAAATCTATTGAACCTGTCTGCAAATCTAATTCATCCATTAAACAAAAGATTTTAGATTCTATTTGAGAAGGTAAATTGAATGGTACAAATCTGTTTGGATTTTGGTAATTATAACGTCTAAAATCTTGAAGAGTTTTTGGGTCATTTTGGGAAAAAATTGCCATTGAGAAAATTTTCTTTCCCAACACAAAAGCCCTAATCTCGTATTTTTTGTCTATGTTTTCTTGAAATAGACTTGGAAAGAAAGTTTCAGGAATCTCCCTTATATTACTATTATTTAATACTATTGTATAACTGAGAAAGTGAACGTTTTTGTAGTCAATAAATACGGCTTCACCTAATGGTTTTGTAATTATTATTTCATGTTCTTTCAAAAAAGTAACAACGGTTTCCTTATTATTGGTAATTACAGTAGCTGGAATATTGAGACCCACTTCTTGAGCCTTTCTAAGAATTTGTAATTTATTTACCTGAGAATTAGGTTCTATTTTTAGGTAACCGATATTTGGAAGATTAACCATTCCAAATTTATCTGATTCAATAATTATTTGTTCGGGTTTTGACTCACCGCTTATATAACCATAAACAGCTTGTTCTAATGAAACTTTATTTGTATAGTTTTTATTTCCGCTGAAATAATGGAATAGAGTTGGTTCTAAAAAGATATTATCGTCATCATAAATTAATTTCTGAAAAAGGGATGGGTTTTCTTTATGGAAAGCGAAACGAATCATATCTGACAATTCTTGTTGGTTTTGAACAACCAAATTTTCATCAATCAAGAAATCTAAAACTTGTATCACCATTGGGATTAGTATTACTTTATTTGTAAAAACTTAACTCTTTTTTTATGTAATCATTCATGTTTTCTTTTTTCACTGAGAGTAATTTTTCAATTATTGTGTAAATATTCTCGTCTTCTTGTCCTGAATTAAATACTTTATCAATTCCTAAAATCCCATGCTTTTCATAAATTTTTTTACACAACAACCCCGCTATTGCATAATCAATATTCGTAGTTTTTTTAATTGATGTATGATTTTGTAAGTCTAAAAGGTTCTGAAATTCTATTGAATGACTCTTGATTTCGGCGTTTAGATTCGACAAATGCCATTCGAGGGATTTGCCCAAACTACCACCAAGAAAAGTGGCTATTCCCTCATCCCAGAACGAATGATATTTTTTTAAATACTTTTGTGATGTATATAAATGTATCAATTCATGTGGATATGAAAACCTTTTGTTTCCTGCAAAAATTCTTTTATTATAAATATCCGCTATAGAGGCATATTCATTTCTATCAAAAATGGTTAAATGATAATCAAACCCTCTAATTTCTTGAATCTCTTTATAATTATTACACACATAATAGTCAAAATTGTTTAATTGTATCCCAAACCAAAGATTGAAAGATTCAATTTTTTGTTTCATTTCTAATATTTCTAATGTGTCAATTTGTATATTAGGAGCAGATATGTAGTGAATTTTATCAATTGTTTTTTTATTCCATTTCAATGTATTCACTCTCAATGAAGATAATATTTTGAATTGCTTACTATGTTCATCTTTTTCTAAGTAGAAATTGTATATGCCAGTAAATTCAGATTTACTACTGATAAACGCAACTTTTACTCGCATTAAACCCTCAAACTCATCAATATAAACAAGTGTTGGTTTATAATAAAAATAATCTAGATAGTATTCGCTGTTTTGTAATGACACTATTTCGATATCAATAAAGTTATCAACTGTATCTTTTGAACTCCAATTTTGTTTCCAACTTTTATTTTGGATTTTATTATTGAAATAATTGTCTATACACATTATTACTTCTGTATAATCACTGTTATTTTTGTAATGAGCATTCAAAGACAATACACTATTCTCGTTTTGAGAAATACATTTGGTTGTGAAAAGACAGAATAGTACTAAAAGTTTGTTCATAATTTAAAAAATTAAGAGTCGCTGAGTTAAATTACTCAGCGACTCTTAATAAAGTTTTACTGCTTACTAAACTTTGTCCTAGTCGCATCGGAAGGCATAACTGTACTTGGCTTACCATAACCATTATGACAATATTCTTCTGCTCCGCCTTTGATAGCTTCCAAGTTCATAACTTGACTTGTCGAATTTGCTTTCAACTCTTCTAATGATAATCTTTTCATTGTTTTTGTACCGAAAGGATTCATAGCTACAGCACCGTTGCTGTTGTTTGTTTTTCGGTGGTGCAAAGTTGTGGCATTTGCTCAAATATAACACGATTATATCACTTATAAATTATAATTATTCTAATATAAATTATAATTATTGCTTATAAAACACTTATATTTTACTTATAAATATTTTATTGAGGTTTGGTTGTATATAAGAGAAAGATTTATAACCTTGCAAAACAAAATCTATGCTGCAACTTTTATGAACAACCTAATTGCTGATAATATAAGAACCAAAC
>Ga0209189_1002234_pt1 | contig 13769 bp, 9 predicted proteins | sample C_130820_EF_Meta_FD_187308 | JGI IMG/M metagenome (GOLD analysis project Ga0209189, IMG submission 187308) | Freshwater microbial communities from Lake Croche, Canada to study carbon cycling - C_130820_EF_MetaG (SPAdes) (version 3) | ecosystem: Environmental > Aquatic > Freshwater > Lake | place... | reverse complement strand
TTGACATTTAGTCACGGGCTGTTGCTGCTGCACGCCTTTGAGGTATAGCTGCTCTACTTCGGAGCGAAGAATGATGTAGTTATCAACTTTTGCCACAATGCGGTCAATGTTGATGGGGGCTTCTTGTGCCAATGCCAACATCGGAATGCAAATCAATAGGAATAATTTCTTTAACATTTTATTTATTTAATACTTTAATATTCAACGTTTAAACCCAACGAAGACGTATTGTCATACGTCTCTACAAGTGCATTATTATTTCTTTATACCAATTACTTTCTGAATTTCTTCTATATTTAATTTGACAGGATATTTATTTTTTAAATCTGCTTTAAACTGCGTTTCAAGGTATTTTTGATATTCGACAAGCACTTGTCCTCGACATTCTCGAAGAGTTTTATACCTTGCTTGCTCTACTTGTTCGATTATTACATCAGCAAATTGGCCTTCCTTCGCTACTGATTGTTTACCAACTTCCCATTTAGCAATATCGACAAACTTATTATCACCTTTTTTGAAATAGCCATCTTCTATAATAACGCTATTTGGGTCTTTAGTATTGAAAACTTTCTCGACATCTTTTTTACTATTGCTATAAAACGCAAACGAAACTCGCTGGTTTTTTGCCCAATCAAATTTATCGGCTTGTTTAGTTTTGGCATAATCATTTTCGATGATTCGCTCAATCGGAAGGCCATTGGCCACTAAAAAAGTTTTCGATTTCTCTAAACGTTCGGCTGAAATATTGTCTTCTTCATGCTGGTCGGCATATCCACCAATTTCTACAACATAGCCTTTATTTTTACGCATAATATCAAGGATACTGACCAAGATTCTTTTATGTTCAAAAGTCAACTCACTTAAGTTTTTCAGATAATATAAAGGTGTGCGATATAGACGCTTCAAATTATAAGGTTTCCCTTTCTGCAAAACCTCTTTTACTTGAAAAACTGTCTTTGCATCTTTTGAGGCCACAACCGTTGCCAAGACTCTTTCAGGCATTTGAAATCTTTCTTTGTTTTTTTCGTAGAAAAGACGTTGCCCTGTCGTATCCGATGTTGATTTTTCAAAGACCAAATCATTGAGCAATTCCATTTTCAACAAACTTCTGCTGTACTCCTTCATCAACGCCTTAAACTCTGGATTTAGTTCTTCGAGATTGACTTCGGCATAAGATTTTAAAGTATTTTCTACAAATTTCTTATAAAAACTACGCATTACCATCACTGGCGTATAGCCAGCAGGGATTCGCTCGAAAGTTTGGCGGTCAAGGGCAAAGTCAAAAAAGGATTTTGTTGGGTAATTTTTTGAACCAATACTGAAAATAGTTTTACCAACTAACTCATCATTGATGGCATAATTCCATTTTTTTATAAGAATATTTGTATCAGCAGCAGTAAATGCTTTTCTCGCTATTTCTTCATCTTCAACAAACTTCATTTGTTTTTTAAGTTTGTTTATTGTGTTTTCTTGCACAACATCGCCTCTTGAATCTGTACCAATTTTTTCTTTGAGTTTTATAGATGCTTCTTCAAATGATTCTAATGGGATTTTCTTTAAAAGTTTTATCAAATGCCAACCTGAAGTTGTACGAACAGGTTTTGAAACTTCACCTACTTTTAAAGCAAATGCGGCTTGCTCGAAGGCCACTTCTTCTCGACTTCCAATGGCAAATGCTGGTAAATTACCACCAAAGTTTTTATATTTTGTATCATCAGAATATCGACGACACAAATCTTCAAACGCAGCTCCTTTAGCAATTAAAATATAGAGGGAATCAAGCTTTGATTTTGCTTTTAGGCTTTCAGATTCGGGAGCATTTGGAATAACTGATTTTAGAATATGCTGTACCAATACGCTACCACTATACGGCCGACGTTCGATTACTTTTACAAGGTGAAAGCCTCCTTTTGTACGAATTGGCATTGAAATCTGTCCGAATGGAGTAGTGTAAGCAGCTTTTTCGAGTGGATAAAGGAAACGCATGGCTCTGAACCAGCCTAAATCACCGCCAATGCTATTAGATTTTTTATCTTGTGAAAACTGTTTTGCTAATGTAGCGAAATCTTCACCCGCCAAAGCTTTATTACGAATATCAATGAGTTTATTATAAATAGCTAATGTGTCAGTAGGCTCAGCAAACTCAGAGATCTGATACATAATATGAGCAGCATGAACTTCCTCTTTCAACCAGGAATAAGTTTCTTTCAGTAATTGATTGATTGTTGTGCTATCTGTAAAATACGATTCAGCCAATATACTTCTATAACCTTCTATTTCTTCTTTGAAAGCCTCTGTTTTGTCATACCCTCTTTTTTGAGCATCAGCAATTATTAGTTGGTCGTTGATTACTTGCTCCAAAAAAGTTTCAGTAGATAGCGTGTCTTCTGTAATCTGGTTTTCAAAAGCGTTTTTCAATTCGGCGGTTTTTAATTCACTAGTTCCTACAGTGATGGCTACTGGTTCGGGCTTTGTTTCGAATACTGATTGGCTTCTGGCTATCGGAGCGGACGTTGTTGGCAACGAAAAAACATCTTCAGTTGGTTTTGAGCTTGTTGACTGATTAGTTTTTGGTAGTGGCTTTTTCAGTACTTGACAAGCTAACTGGGTAAAAACTAACAGTATATATATATATTTATCGTATCTCTTCATAAAAGCGTAATAGAATCATCTTCAATAAACAACTGTAAACGTTAAAATTTATTGTGATGAATAGTGTTTTTGTGAGTAAGGGAAACCTCAGAAAATGATGTTGGGACATCGAGAGGTTTATTAAAAGGTCAAAATTAAGCGAAATTTCTGCTTTTTACGAAATTTTATTGAATAATTTCTTCAATTATTGATTTACCCGACGATAAATCACCACTTGTCCACTGCCATTTTTCGTGCAATCTAATGCGTCCATCTGGCAAAACTTCGGGTCTTGAAAGACATAATCCAGTCATGATTTCCCCTGTTATATTGATGTGTTCGTAACGAATATCTAAGGCATCATTTTCGATGACCTTTGCCACCAAAAAACCTTTTACAATAGCTCCTCCGCTATATTCTGCCCATACAACATTATTTTGTTGTTGATAATAAAAAAGTGTTTGTTCTCCTACTTGTCCATTGCCGGTATTGGCGATTGATTTGAAGATTTTTTGGTGAAAGCTAATGCTCATGTTTAATTATTGTTTTTGCCCGAAGGAAGTTCCAAATTGGACGTTCCTTCAAAATTTATCCCAATTAATAGCGAACGAGACGAGGTCGTCGCTCGATTCGGTCCACATTAGATGATTGGTTCTTGTTGCGAAAGGCAGTGAAAACTTCCCAATCCCCAAATGATTTCGGTGGCATCAATACCCACAATTTTATGATTCGGGAAGCACCCTTGAATGATTTCTAAAGCAACTGAATCCTTATCACAACGATAGATTGGAATAATGATTGAGCCATTGGTTATCAAGAAATTAGCATACGATGCGGGCAGTCTTACGCCACTATCGTAAACGGCATCTGGCATTGGTAACTCAATGATATTTAATGGATTACCGTTTAGCAAACGCATTGCTTTAAGGTCTTCGAGGTTTTGTTTAAGTGGATGATAATTATCATCGTTTTCGTTAGGCTCAACGACAGTCAGTACAGTATCTTCATTCACGAAACGAGTGGTATCGTCAATATGTCCATCTGTATCATCGCCAACTATTCCTTCTGTTACCCACAAAACTTGTTCTACGCCATAATAATTACGGAGATAATCTTCGATTTCGGCTTTCGATAGATGCGGGTTTCGGTTTGGGTTTAGCAAACAAGATTTACTCGTAAGAACCGTACCTTTTCCATTAAATTCTACCGAACCACCTTCCATGATTATTCCAGGCACAACGTAAGGTAGATTTAGGTAATTGGCGATTTGCACCGGAATTTTGTCGTCATCATCATAAGGTGGATATTTTCCTCCCCAAGCGTTGTAACCCCATTCAACAATCATTCGTTCTTTTGTTTCAGGGTTTATCAAAAACGCAGGGCCATGGTCACGACACCAAGAATCATTGTTTGGATGAATCGGAACTTCGATTTGATTTTTGTCTATATTATATTTTTCAATTAAACCCCAAATAATAGCTTGATGAGCCTCATCTTTGGAATTGATACATACTTTTTCACTTTCAGAAATAGCTTTCACAAAATCCATATATGCTGGATATATTCGCTCTAAACGGTCGCCATAGTCCCAAGAATCGGAACTTTGTGGAAAACTCAACCATGTTGCTCGGTGCGTATGCCATTCGGCAGGAAAGAAAAAACCTTGTTGTTTCGGAGTCATTTTTTTAATTATCAATATTAAAGTCTTCAGTAGACAGTATTCAATTAGCGATTCTCAGTTTGCAGTATTCGGTTTATAGTCTTAACCAATTATAATTTAACTTGAGTTCGAAATTAAAATAGTTTGTATTTGCCCCAGAAGGGCTTCATATCGGTAGAAAAAAAATTAAAGACCTCAAGCCCCACTGAGGCTTAATTATATAATTGTTTCCTTAGTTTCTACCGATACTAAACTCCTAACGAAATATTATTTCCTACTTAATAAATTTATTATAAATTAATTACATTATTTTAGTTATCCAAAACTCATGTTATTTACTAATTTTCTCTCTTTTAAAATTGCTAACTGAAAGCCGCCTAATGCAAACTAAAAACTGCCAATTAAAGGCTATTTTCCTGCAAAGGTAAAGCTAAAATCCTAAATGTTTAAACTGATAAAATCCAAAATTGATTATTTCCTATAATTGAAGTTAAATACCAAGATAAAAAATCGCTTGGTTCGTCGAATTATCATATCAGAGGAAAAATTAGTGGCTTTACTTAACAATAACGACGGTTCCGACTTCAGATATTATGGCATTTGGGAATTTAAAATATAGATTAAAATATAATAAAAACACGAAGTAGATTACTTCGTGTTTTTATTATATTTGTTAGCAAGGATGATGATATAAGGAGATAATAACTGGGTATTCTTTCGATAAATCCTTGATATAATTTTCCCTAAAACCCATACCCCTTTCTTGAAGATATTCACCCAAATTGGTTGAATATCTTGATTTTCGAGCCAGACCATAAATACTCCATTATAAAAAACACGCACATTTTTTAATTCTAAGTTTTGGCAGTAAATCTTTAATTTTTCAATGTCCATCGAATCAATATTGTGCTTAAAGTAATTTTCTGGGTCGAATTTTTTCTGAAACCAACCATTTATACCTCTAAAATTTGGTAGTGAAATAAAAAGTTGTCCATCATCACTCAATAAATCTACATGTTTCTGAATAACTACCTGAGTATCTTCAAAATGTTCAATAAGACCATTAGAAAACACTAAATCATACTTTCTATGTGATTTATATTCAAATAAATTTGCTTCTATGACATTAATATCATGTTTCGATAAAGCATTTTCTTTCAACAAATCATTAATAATCTTTTTATGAATCACATAATCAAGTAAAGTACATTCTATTTGAAGATATTTTTTTAAGTAAATTGAATAATGTCCAGGAAATCCACCGATTTCAAGAGCAGATTTAGTTGAATTTTTCTTTACTATATCATTCAAAAAACTGGTCAAAATAAAATTTCCAGGTACTCTAAAAACTAAGTTTTTCTTACTTTCCCAATAGTTTACCCAAAATTGCCTATCTGTTAATGTCATATTACAAAATATTATTTCCTACTTTATTTCTAAACTCTCACTTTATCGAATACGTCAATATAACTTTTTGTACTGGAATTTAACACCTTTATAAATCTATATAGTGCAAATGTATTCAAGATTTCATAAGAATAAAAAACTTTGTGTAATGACAAAAACTGAGCGTGAAGCCTTGGACGTGAATTATTTCGTACATCAATTACTTTTTCGTGTTTTAAATGAGTGGCATCATCATAAAAATGTACTTGACGCATCTCAAATTCATTCTGGTCCGTAATTCTGATTTCTTCATGCCACGAGTGGTCGGCACCGAAAAGAAAGATATTTTTATAATCTTGCAGTAAAGCCACATAAAGTGATGCCGCCAAGATATTTTGGCATTGTGGCATTCCTAAATTATGCTCAAAAAACCAATGTCTAAAAGCAGGAAAACCTCTGACGATGGTATAATTGAAAAAGCAAATTTGAATATTTGAGCGTTCTTGCTTGATTTTCTTGACGATATATGAATTTAGGCTACGAGCTGGAACAAACAGCCTCATTGACCAATCTGTTTGTTGAATTATGGCATCAAATGTCTTTTTAATGTCTTGTCGGTCATCGTTTTGTTCGCTAAATATAAAAAAAGCAGGGTCGAGCAAAACATAATTTTGTGGCTTCAATGAAGCATAAACCGTTGAAAGAGCAAAAAGATTGACACAATAAATATCGGTTTCTTTAAGAAAATTAAGGTTATCGGCAAGAGCTTGGTTGAGTGATGGGCCATTGCCCAAAATCGAAGCATTAGTTTTTTGATTAGAAAACTTCGGGAGCCCGAGTTTAGATAATAATATTACTTTCACCACCGAAAACACCGACTGTAGCAAATTCTCGAAAAAAGCACCAATTTTTATATAATAATCAAATAACATTTTTATACTCGTTTACAGATTCTATACAAAGCTTTTTTTACCACAATAGACACCATTGAGACACGATGGACACAAGTTCTACGTCACAGAGGCTTTGTGTTAGAAGTAAATTCTATTATGTCTATCTTAGTAAAACTTAGGTTTTAGCTTTGCTTAATATCGCTTTTTTTCTTATTTCTAAACTCAATTACCAAAGCACCAATCACTATCAATACCATCAAAATAGATGCTACTAAGTCGATTTTTGCACCTACAACCACCGATTTAGGCTGAAACTTGAATTCGATTTTGTGTTTTCCAGCTGGAACAGTCATCGCACGAAGCACGTAGTTTGCACGGAAATGCGGTGTTTCTTGGCCATCAACATAAGATTTCCAATCTTCATTTCCTCGGTAATATATTTCTGAAAAAATAGCCACTTGACTTGTCGGTGAATTAGATTCGTAGGTTAAATGATTAGGCTTATATTCAGTCAGTTTGATACTTCCAGTTGAATCTTGTTTAGTATTACTGAAATATTGTTTAAAACGCTCATCAACGAAAGCTATAGCTCGTGGATTAAAGTTTCCTACAGCCCTAATTTCTTCGTCAGCATTTTTTACGGTTTTTACTTCGCCCACAAACCACGCATTGCCCAAAGCATCGGGATTTTGCTGGGCCACAGGATTACCATCTTGACCCGCTGTAATGAAGTATTTAGTATTCAACATATTAAAAATCGACAAATTATACTTGCCATCTTTGGTCATGGCATTATCATATAATTCTTGAATTCGTTTCAATTTCGCACCGTGATAACCACCCACAGATTTATGAAAATATGAAGCCTTTGCATCAGCAAAAAAACCTTGATTGGTAGCCATATCGACCACTCTAAAATCAGGATCTTTGTCTTGCATGATTTGCTCATCGGCAGCTGAAGGATTGAAGCTCTCGGCAACTCGTGTTATGGTTTGGAAATCATCATTATTAAAATAACGTTTATCAACCAAAGCAAGGTCAAGAACTGCCAAAACGCCCAAAATTGCTACAAAAACTGTAGATTTGATTTTCCGAGTTGTAAAAGCCCAAATCAAACCCGCCGAAACGATTAATAAGAATATTGAACGTAATAAGTCGCCTGTGACCATTGATTGGCGGTCTGCAATAATTGAAGCAGAGAAAGCATTTGCAAACTCCTGTCCGTATGATTCAGCCATACTTTTGAGCATATCCACATCACGAACAGATTGGAAATCAAGCGTGAAATAACCTGTTAAAATCACTAACAATAAACTTCCCAAGCTATAAATCAATGGCTTTTTAAGATTTTTGAAAGTCAAATTATCCGTAATGATTTTATTCACGCCCAACATCGCACCTAAGACAAAACACAAGTGCATGAGCGTTACAATCATTTTACTATCTCTAAACTTATTATAGTATGGAAAATAATCGAACATAAAGAAATTGAAACCACTAAAGCTACTTCCCCACGAAATAAATAAATACAAAATCGAGGTCAAAATCAACACATAACGAAGTCCATCTTTGATAAGAATTAGTCCCAAAATAAACAAAAACAATATAATAATTCCCGAATAATTTGGTCCCGAAACATAAGATTGTGGCCCAAAATAAAGTGGTAAATTTGAACTAAATTGAGCGGCAGTAGAGCCATCTACACCCTTATTAATCAACATTTTGTAGGTTTCGGACTTCTCACCTAAATTCCCAGAAGAAGAGCCACCAACAAAATTAGGAGCTAGCAAGGTCAAGGTCTCTATTTGTCCAGGGCTATACGAAAAGGCATAATCACGCCCCAGTCCATCAGCTGATTGATTAAGGTTTCCGAGCGTAAGTTCCGATTTTCCGCGAGTAGTTTCTTTCGAGTAAACAAAGTTATTCCAAAGGTGCATACTGTGCGTACCTAGCCCGATTACCGAGCCAATTATTACAACGGCGTAGGCTTTAAGAAGCCCCGAAAAATTACCTTTTTTTACGTGCAAATAGCTTTCAAAAAGTACGTAGATTCCGAGTAAAAAGAACAAATAATATGTAATTTGTGGGTGATTTGCGTAAATTTCCATTGCCATAAAAAAAGTAGTCATGGCAAGTCCAATCGCGTATCTTCCTCTAAAAACAGCTATAAACGAAGCCAAAACCGCTGGTGCAATAGCTATTGCAATAATTTTGGAAACGTGTCCAGCTTCTAGAAAAAGCAAATTATAGGTATTGAGAGCATAAGCAACCGAGCCAAAAAAGCCGAGCCAATTATTGACTTTCAGCACTTGCATTAGCACAAAAAAGCCCAACATCAACAATATTAGGACATTGGCTGGTGATGGAATGAGGTTAATATAAAATGAACCTATTTTGGTTGAAAGGCTATTTTCATAGTCACCCGCAACCATATAGCCAGGCATACCGCCAAACATTGAGTTTGTCCACCAAGCCCATTCGCCCGTCTGTTTATGAAAATCATTTAATTCTTTTGCCGATGAGGCTGCCATTTGGGTATCGTGCATGGCCAATCTTTTACCTTGCAAAAGTGGCGAAGCATACATAAAGCTAACAACCACAAAACCAACAACCGCAATGAGATGAGGAATGTATTTTTTAAACATTGATTTGAAAATAAATATGTAAAAGTTTTTTGATTTTTATCTGTAATTGTCTGCGTCTCCACAGCTGACAATAACTATGAATCACAAATCATAGAATTGTGCTACTAAACTACAAATAACGCAAAGAAAATTAATTTAAGAAGACACAAGACCAAAAATCTTTCCGAACTTTACCATGAAAAGCTCGTAGGCAATGGTCAAAAGTCAACAGAAAATTTAATTTACCTAAAAATTGGAAGACAAATTCCACAAAAAAACGAATCATGCTACTATTTAATATCACATTTAATGTCGAAAGTCGAATCTCTGAACAATGGCTTAAATGGATGAAAACAAATTTTATACCCCTTGCCTTAGAAACCAAACTTCCGAAGGAAATTAAGGTAATGCGGCTTCTCAACGAAAAAGAAAACGAAGACCGAACGTATGCTTTTCAGTTTCATTTCAAAAGTATGGAAGATTTTATGCAATTTGAAATGCAGCATCGTGAACGGATTTCGGACAGATACCAAATGCTTTTCAGAGGAAAACTCGTTGAATTTACTACGTTGCTACAAGAAGTTTAAAGATTTAATTTTTCTTCCCTCCTTGATTTTTAAGGCTGTAGGTAAAAGTCAGCAAAAAGTATCTACTAATAGCATTTGAGCGGTCAATTTCAAAGAAATTGTCATCCGAACGCTGTGAAAGATATATATTCCGTTTGAACACATCTTGCAAGGAAAGCATCAATTCTCCACGATTGTTTTTCAAAAAAAGATGTTTGACTGCCACATTGAGAATCGGAATCGGCTTTAGATTACTTGATAATCTTGAACTTTGATAGTAAGTATAATCAAAATCGGTAGCGAAAGTAAATTCTTTTGTGATTTTCAAACGGAAATCGGTCGTATTTTTAAACACCGAAAAAGTCTGATTAAATTCTTTATTGACCGAATATTCGACGAAAGATTTTTGGTAATTGGTATTAAAAACAAAGTTAATTTTATCGGTCAAATAAGTAATCTTAAAATCGCCACGATATTGATTTTGTGTATTAAGATTATTTACACCATTGACCATATTATTGCTCTGAGAAACTAAGTATCTTGGATTAAGCGAAAAGCGTATTTTATTTTTTTGTTTACCCACCGAAAAATTATAATAAAACCCTAAACTGGCATTCCAACGATACGGCAAATTTATGGGCTGAGTAGTCCTGACAAGAGTTTCGCTGATAGTTTGGGCATAACCAATGGCATTTTGAGTGTAATTCATGTTACCATATAAGCCAATATTAGTAAAGGTTTTCGAGTTAAAAATGTTTTGATTGATATTTAGTCGATGAATATATTCGGGTTTAAGTTCAGGGTTTCCGAGTACAATATTTTGTGGATTATTATTGACCGTAATTGGCTGTAAATCTCGCACCGATGGCTCATTAACGGCCGTGTTGTATTCAACCGTAATGCCATTATTTTTGCTATTTTTTTTGCTATTTTTATCAGTATTTTTCGTTGCATTTTTTCGGAATGAATACCTCAGTGAAGGTAAAACATTTTGAAATGAACGCTCTAAAAAATTATCGCTCGTACGCTTTACGATACTTTTTAAAACCGATTTTTGGTAAAAAACACCCACCATAAAAGTTTTTTCTTTTGTTTCGCTATTAACCTTAAATCCAGCCTGTTGAAAATTAAAATTGCTACTATACGCATTACTCGAAGTAAAATTTTGCACCAATTTATTATTCACAATATCCCAAACATCAAAATTTGAGCGATTTACATTTTGTTGGTAACCATAATTTCCTTCGAGCGTCAAGTTTTTGGCTAAAGGCTCAGTAAATGCCACCTGAATCCTCTGATTTTGTTGCGTCGTTCGGCGGTCATTTTCTTGCTTAATAATTCGCTCAACGATTGCTCCGTTTACTTGATTTCTGTTCAAAGTATTGGTCGAATCATCATTTTTGTCATTATTCAAATTAAAAACAGTATTCAAACTGATGGTTCTACGGGGTAAAGCAAAGCGATGACGAAGTAAAAGATTATTGTTGAAACTCACTCCTTGCGAATAATTCCGAACATTTCGATTAGAATTGTTTTCGACGGTATCGCCCGCTGTAATTGTGCTGATTTTTGAGATGCTATTCGTAAAAGCATCGCCTGAGACAGTGTTTAGGGAAGTAGTAAATTTCAAAAGATTACGTTCATCGAAATGATGCGTAAGTGTTGCATTAAGCCGATGGTTGGAATTATCCCGATTTTGATTAGTATTTTGGTCGGTATTAATTGTTTTTGCGGGTAAAAAACTTTGTCGAAATAAATTTCTAACTAAATCAGTATGGCTGGCATTAAAAAAATAGCTACTCTGCAAGGAAGATTTTTTGGCATATTGATTATTGTAGTTAAAACCAGCTCCTTCGGTAGCAGTTATTCCGGGGCGTTTACCTACCACTATTGGCAAATTGACATTAGCCGAGCCGTTACCTCCCCCACCGCCACGATTCGACTGTGAATTTAAGCTCGAAAAATTGGCAGCGTCTTGCGGCGTAAAACCTTGTTGATTAAGGTTATTGAACAAACCAATAATCGAAAATTGCTGACTCGGACTAAAGCGATTGACCGAGGTTTTGGCATTATAATAACCGTTGGTATTTTCGATTGGCGGAACTCCTGCCACCGATGCAAAGCCCATCGTTCCTTTTTTATGGGTATTTTTAAGAGTGACATTTATCACCATTTCCCGCTCGCCATCGTCAATGCCCGAAAACTCAGCTTGTTCTGTCTTTTTTTCTACGACTTGAATTTTTTCTATCGATTCAGCAGGCAAATTTTTCAGTGCCAGTTGGGGGTCGTTTCCAAAAAACTCCTTGCCATCAATATATATTTTCTTAACTACCTTATTTTGGGTTTTAATACCCCCATTTTCGTCGATTTCAAGAGCCGGCACTTTTCTCAATAGATCTTCGAGGTTATCATTTTGCTGGGGTTTCAGCACACCCGCATCGAACTCGAGAGTATCTTTCTTAACGGCAACTGGTTCTTTATTTCCTTTCACAACCACCTCATTCAAGATATTATCGGCATTATTTACCTGTAATTTCCCCAAATCTGTTATATTTTCAATAACAGAAATTGTGTGAAAGGTCGTAACATAACCTACCACCGAGATTTTGAAAAGATACTTAGAAAACAAAAGCCCCGAAAACTCAAAAGTCCCGTTTTCTTTTGTCAATTGATTGGCAATATTGGAAGAATCCTTGGATGATAACAGGCTGATAGTAGCAAACGGTATAGGCTGATTGTTTTCATCAACAATAAGCCCTTTTACAATAGGTTTTTGTTGGGCAAATACCAAAGACGAGATCAACATAAATATAAGAATTAATGCTTTTTTCATCTATTTTTTGCCTAAAAAGGAATTTCTTAGATTTTTTCTTTATAATGTTCCATACAAATATAATCACTGAATTAATAGTTGATACATTAATATCTAGAAAACGTCAAGCGTGTACTTTTAGCAGACCAAAAATGCAGAAAATTCGTCGAAAGCTAGCATTAATTAAATATATTTGTAAATTTTAAAGGTATTTCAGATTCAAAACGCAAGTCTTTTTTCGTGATTGGGTGCTTAAACGCCAATACCCACGCATGAAGTCCGAGACGTTTTATGGGGTCGGTTTTTGCACCATATTTTTCGTCACCCACTACCGAATGCCCAATGTCTTTGGCGTGAACCCTAATCTGGTTTTTGCGTCCAGTTTCAAGGTTTACTTTCAATAAAGAAAAATTTTTATTGCTTCTCAAAACCTCATAATGCGTAATTGCTTGTTGACCAACCTCAGGATTTTTGCTCGAATAAACAACCAGAGCCTTACTTTCGACCAAATATGAGGTAATTGTATCTTGTTTTTTCTCAACATATCCTTCAACAACTGCCAAATAAGTACGTTCTTCGATAGTGGCGTTCCATGATTCTTGCAGGAGTTTTTGGATTTTTTCGCTCTTGGCAAACATCATCAAACCAGAAGTCTCTCTGTCAAGGCGATGTACCACAAAAATCCTATTGCGTGGATCTTGTTTTTTTACATAACTACTCAAAGTGCTGTATGCTGTATTATCTTTTTGTTTTTCGGTAGCGATAGAAAGTACACCTGCTTGTTTTTCGATTATTATAAGATATTGGTCTTCAAAAATTATGCTAAGTCCACGGTATTTTTGTTCTTCAGGGGCTTTTTTCCATTTTACTTCAACGACCTGTTCCGGTTTAAGTGAATGATTGAACTGCGAAATTGGCTGACCATCAACGTAAATTTGCTTATCTCGCAACAAAGTCTTTATATCACTTCGGCTTCGGTTTGTAATATTTGTTAGTAAAAAGACCAAAAGCTCGGTATCTTCAGGTACTTTGAACTGGGTTGAGTCCGACCTCATAGGCTTATCTGTTTTCGGCTTGAACTTCCTATCTTGCTGTCTCATTTCTATTGTATTTCTCTAAAAATTTGATCAAAGGTAGGTAGAAATTCGTTTAAAATTTGAGTAAAATGGCTTAACCAATCATATATGATGCAGGCAA
>Ga0209189_1002232_pt1 | contig 13786 bp, 12 predicted proteins | sample C_130820_EF_Meta_FD_187308 | JGI IMG/M metagenome (GOLD analysis project Ga0209189, IMG submission 187308) | Freshwater microbial communities from Lake Croche, Canada to study carbon cycling - C_130820_EF_MetaG (SPAdes) (version 3) | ecosystem: Environmental > Aquatic > Freshwater > Lake... | reverse complement strand
CGAGGAGAAAGATGGCACCGGTGGGCGTGATCCTCGATGCTCCGACGATCATCTGCCGCAGTCGGCCGGTGCCGTCGAACAGCACCGCGATCGATCCGGGATTGTTGCCGAACGGCGTGAATCCGGAGGCACTGACATATCCCGACTGAGCGACATCGACGCAGCGGCCGTCGGCAAGCGTCAACGGCGAACCCGAACGAATCGGCTGCCGCATCAACTCGTATGTGTGGGCGACCTTCGCGGTCGGCCAGGGAGTATTGAGCGTCGTCTGGTTGGCGTTCTCTACAACTACGCCACTAAACGTGCCACCTGCTCGAAGGGCGATCGTTGTTCCTGCACTCGAGCTCAGCACATACCATGGGCCAGTTGCGTCGAACCGCACAAGATCCCCGATGCTGCCCGTGACCATTCCTCCGATCGAGCCGGTTGTCGCAATAGTTCCCGGGGACGTGATGACAAACACGGGATTGCCATTGGCGTCCGTGGCGGATGAACCGGTGACGGTCGTTGGGAGGTTGTCTCCCTGATAGACGGCCGGGACGTCAGCAAGGAAAAGGTCGAGCGCATAGTTGGTGCCCGCGACGGGGGCGAGCCAGAAGCCTCCCCATTCTGTCCGGCCAAGCACGCGGTTCTGCGACCGGGCCACGTAGCTCACGACCGACCGTGCCGCTTCACGCGTTTTGCGGCCCTCGGAGGAACTCGCCAGCAGCGGCAATACGACGACACTCAGGATGCCAATGATCGCCACGACGACCATCAGTTCGACGAGCGTCATCCCGCGACGGCGATATGACAAGTTGGGCGACATGGTCAGCGCTTCGATATGAGGTCGTGGTTTGTGATGTTGTCGGCGGCCTCAGAGGGGGTGGAAGGATAGCCGGGTAGCGGCGATACACCCGAAGGATTCGTTGTCGAGTCCCGAGAGAGACTGGCCCAGCCGGTCGCCGGGGGCCCTGTTATTCCATAACCCTCCGTATTTGATGCGGCGGAACCTCCGTCCGGGCCGGCGGAGAAAATCAATGGAATCAATGCGTAATCTTGCGGCGGACCGCTGATACCAAACGGATCGCATGGGTCCGGCACGGCGCCCGACTGAATGAGCGAATTCCCAGAGAAGCCGGGAGCCCAGCGGATGAACCGAATTGGCCGTTGCCAGGCATCGATAAATTCAGGAGCTTTGTCTTTGTCTGTGTCGCTAATCTCGTCGCTGCGAAACTGCTCCATAGCGTCCGCGGCGAATCCGGACATCGAGGTAATGAGATACAAACACTCCGCGTTTCCGAACTCGGTTGTCGCGCTGGTGGTCAACGTCGCCCGGAACGCTCCGTACCGTCGCGTTGTGCCATTCGTCGCAAAACTCGGAATCGTTCCACTGTCCAGAAGAAGGGGAGTTGCCGCTCCATTTGTCGCGATATCACTCCATGAGTCAGGCATTTCGAAAATAGTGAGAGAGCGAATCGCGCGGAGCTTGTCGAGTGCACGCTGGCGGCTGTTCGTGCCGCTCGTGTAGATGGACTGTGGAACGCGCCGCGATTGGTAACTTTCGTACTGCGGCATGACAATCTCGTGCAGCTTGCGGATCGTGCTCTTCGTCTTGTCGATCTTGGCACGCTGCCTCGCTCCCGCGAGGCCTGAGAGCGTGAGCGCCGACAGGATCGAAATGATCACGAGCACCACCATGAGCTCCACGAGCGTGAAGCCCCGGCGGGCGTTCGGCGCGTTGTGGAGACGGGAGTGCATGGCGATCAGTCCTTCAGGCTGTCCTGATACTCGCGACGCGTACCGGGCCAGAAGTTGGAGAGGTCGTCGTCGGTGTTCCACTGCTCATCGCGGCCGGAACACAGGATCTGGAACGTGTCGGCGTTGAAGAAAGACGAGGTCGCCGAACTCACCTCCGCGCGGTATGTGCTCGAGCCGACCGTCACCGGATTGTTGCTCGATCCGGACACAACGCTCCCGTACTGGGTCTTGTCGATGTAGACGTACGGACTCCCGGATTTTCCAGAGGGCCAATAGAGCCCAGTCGTGAGATCAAGACGCCCGGTGTCGAAGCCGAAAAGCTTCTTGCGGGTGCCGTTCGTGAGGGGCTGGGTCGGGTCGTCCGTATAGCCCGTCAGCCAGAAGGCGAGTGCGTTTCCAGGGGACACGTACGCCGGGCTTCTTCCCGAAAACACCGTCGTCAGTTCGTTCGCCACGCTGGTGCATCGTGGAAACAGCCTCGCGACGTGTTTGCCAGCCGGGCTCGTCGCGCTGAGCGCCGTGTCATAGCACGGCGGGAAACTCCCGTACTCGCTCTTGTAGTTCATGATCGCCGTGTGGAGCATGTCGATCTCGGCCTTGATCGCCGCGTTCCGCGCCTTCGTGAGTGACTGCATCACCACGGGCGTGAGGATCGCGGCGAGCAGGCCGATGATGCCCACCACCACGAGAATTTCGACGAGCGTGAACCCGCGACGGTTTCCGGCTGCGTTCATGACAGATCCTGGATGAGCTTGATGAGCGGAAGGAAGAGGGCGATCACGATGAAGCCCACCGCACCACCGAGGAAGATGATGAGCAGCGGCTCCATCAGGCTCGTGAGGCTCTCCGTGAGCACCGCCACCTCCTCGTCGTAGACGTCGGCCACCTTGTAGAGCATCGTGTCGAGCTCTCCAGACTCCTCGCCCACGTCCACCATGTTGATCACGAGGTCGTCCACCACCGGGGTCTTGTACTTCGTGAGGTAGAGCAGAAGCCCGATGCCGGGCGCGAGCGTGGCCCAAAACAGCCACGCGACCAGGTTGAACGGCGGCACCGAAAACTCCTTGAGCGGCTTCGCGATCGCGTTGCCGTCGCGGATCGAGTCGCTCACCTTCTGGAAGAGCTTCTCGAACATCATGTTGCCCGAGGTCTCCTTCGTGATGTTGAGCGCCTCGAGGATCGGCACGCCCGAGGAGAGCAGCGTGCCCAGCGTGCGGGTGGACCGGGCGACGATGTTCTTCTCCACGAGCGCGCCGAAGATCGGCATCTTGAGCGTGAACAGGTCCCAGCCGAAGCGGCCGTAGGGGATGAGGCAGATGGCCTTGATGATCAGGCGGATCCCGAACGGGATCGCCGGGATCGTGTACCAGTAGTTGGCGATCCAGTTGGAGACGTCGATGAGAAACTGCGTCATCGGCGGCAGCGTGCTGCCGAAGTCGTCGAAGATCTTTTTGAACTGCGGCACGATCTTGAGCATGATGAACGTGAGGATGCCCACGGCCACGCTCACCACCACGATCGGATAGACCATGGCGCCCTTCACCTTCCGCCTGAGTGCCATCGCCCGCTCCATGAACTCCGACAACCGCCGGAGGATCACTTCGAGCGCACCGCCGGCCTCACCGGCGCGGATCATGTTGACGTAGAGGCGGTCGAAGCACTTCGGGCTCTTCGCCATCGCCTCGGAGAGCGTGGCACCGCCCTCGATCTCGTCGCAGGTGTCGAGCAGCGAGTTCTTGAGGCGGCCCGGCTTCTGCATGTCGGCCAGGATCCGCAGGCTGCGGAGGATCGGGAGGCCGGCGTCCTGGAGGATCGAGAGCTGCCGCGTGAAGAGCACGAGATCCTTGAACTTCACGCCGCCGATCGCGAACGTGCGGCCGGGCTTCTTCTTCGCTCCGCCCGCGGCGGCCTTGCTCTTGCCCGCCTTGAGCTTCGTGACCATGTAGCCCATGGCACGGATCGTGGCCTGGGCTTCGGCCTCCGTGGGGGCCTCCACGGTGTCGCGGATTTCCTTGCCGGTGGCGGCGTCGATGGCTTCGAAAATGTAGGTGGGCATGGCTGTGCTCAGGCGTCGAGGACGGTTTCGCGGATCACTTCATCGGCGGTGGTGAGGCCGTCGAAGATGCCGGCCATGCCGGAATCGCGGAGCGTCACCATGCCGTGCTTGCGGGCTTCGTTGCGGAGGTCTTCGGTGGAGGCGTTGCGCATGATCATGTCGCGGAGGAGGTCGTTCATGATCATGAGTTCGTAGAGGCCGAGGCGGCCCTTGTAGCCGGTGCGGTTGCACTTCTCGCAGCCCTTGCCCCGGTAGAACTTCTTGCCGAACACGTCGTCGCTCGTGAGCTCGAGGTCGGCGAGGACGTCGGGGCCGGGAATCACCTCCTCCTTGCAGCCGGTGCAGATCCGGCGGACCAGCCGCTGGGCGAGGATCGCCTCCACCGTGGCGGTGATCAGGAAGGGGGGCACGCCCATGTCGCGGAGGCGGGTGACCGTGGAGGGGGCGTCGTTCGTGTGGAGCGTGGAAAACACCATGTGGCCCGTGAGCGAGGCCTGCACGGCGATCTCGGCCGTCTCCGTGTCGCGGATCTCCCCCACCAGGATGCGGTCGGGATCCTGGCGGAGGATCGCCCGCAGGATGCTCGCGAACGTGTTGCCCACCTCCGCGTCGATCGGCACCTGCACGATGCCGTCGATGTCGTACTCGATCGGGTCCTCCGTGGTGATCAGCTTGTCCTCGGGGTCGTTGAGCTCCGAGAGGGCGGAGTAGAGGGTGGTGGTCTTGCCGGAGCCGGTGGGGCCGGTGACGAGCACGATGCCGTTGGGACGCTTGATCACGTCGCGGAACTTCCGCTTCAGCTCCTCGTCCATGCCGAGCTTGTCGAGGGAGAGCGACACGACGCCGCGGTCGAGCACCCGCATCACCACGCTCTCGCCGAACAGCGTGGGGAGCACGCTCACGCGGAGATCGACCGGATGGCCGCCCACGTTGAGCTCGATGCGGCCGTCCTGCGGCAGCCGCCGCTCGGCGATGTCGAGGTTGGCCATCACCTTGATGCGGGTCGTGATCGCGAACGCGAGGTGCTTGGGCGGCGGCACCATCTCCTGGAGCACGCCGTCGGCCTTGAGCCGGATGCGGAACTCGTGCTCGAACGGCTCGAAGTGGATGTCGCTGGCGCCGTCGCGGATCGCGAGCAGGAGGACCATGTTGAGCAGCTTGCGCACCGGCGCGCTCTCGGCGAGGGCCTCGGCGCCGGTGAGGTCGGTGGGGCCCTCCCGGCCGACGGCCGCCGCCTGGGCGGCGAGGGCCGTGTCGTGCTCGAGGTCGTCCACGAGCGACTCCACGCTCTCGCTCTCGGCCGAGAAGTTCTTCTGGATCGCCTTCTCGATCTCGGCGTCGCTCGCCACCACCATCCGGATGTCGTAGCCGAGGAGCGTGTGGAGCTCGTCGGCGACCGTCAGCTTCTGCGGCTCCGCCGTGGCCACCGTGAGCCGCTTGCCGTCGAGCGCGATCGGCACCACGCGGTAGAGCTGGGCCATCGGCTCGCTCACCAGCCGGATCACGTCGAGGGGGATCTCGCGGTCGTAGAGCGTGACGAACGTGGTGTTCCACTGCTCGGCGAGGGCCTCCCCGAGCTGCTCCTCGGTGTAGAAGCCGAGCGAGACGCCCACGCGGCCGAGCAGTTCGCCGCCCCGCGACGACTGCTCCTCGAGCATCGTCTCGAGCTGCGTCTCGTCGATGAGACCGAGGTCGATCAGGATTTGTCCGAGTCGCTTGAGGGCCATGTGCGCAGGTCGGGTTAGTGGTCGTTCCGTGCCGGTTCTTCGTCGTAGATGCCGCGCTTGGCGGCCATGATCCGCTTGAGCAGATCGTCGGGCACCTGCGACTTCGCCAGCACGTCCTCCTCCTTCACCTTCTTCTCGTTCCACAGCCGGAAGAGGTGGTCGTCGAGGAGCTGCATGCCGAGCTTGGTGCCCGTCTGGATCGCCGAATTGATGCGGAAGGTCTTGTTCTCGCGGATCAGGTTGCCGATGGCGGGCGTGCACACGAGGATCTCGTAGGCCGCCACGCGGCCGCCGCCGATCTTGGGGAGGAGGGCCTGGCTCACCACGCCGATGATCGCCGTGGAGAGCTGCGTGCGGACCTGCTCCTGCTGGTTGGTCGGGAAGGCGTCGATGATGCGGTTCACCGTGCCCTGGGCGCCGGTGGTGTGGAGCGTGCCGAACACCACGTGGCCCGTCTCGGCGGCCGAGATCGCCGCCTCGATCGTCTCCAGGTCGCGCAGCTCGCCCACGAGGATCACGTCGGGATCCTGGCGGAGGGCGCGGCGGAGGGCCTCGGAGAAGCTCGGCACGTCGTTGCCGATCTCGCGCTGGTTGACCGTGCTCCGCTTCGACTGGTGGTAGAACTCGATCGGGTCCTCGATCGTGATGATGTGGTGGTCGTAGTTCTCGTTGATGTAATTGATCAGGCTGGCGAGCGTGGTGGACTTGCCGGAGCCGGTGGGGCCCGTCACGAGAAACAGGCCGCGGGGCCGGCAGACCATCTTCTTGCAGATCTCCGGCACGCCGAGCTGCTCGGGCGTGAGCATCTTGGTGGGGATCTGCCGCAGCACCATCGCCACGCTGCCGCGTTGCTTGAACACGCTCACGCGAAACCGGGCCATGTCGCCGAACGCGAAGCCGAAGTCGGTGCCGCCCTTTTCCGCCAGCTCCGCCTGGCAGCGCTCGGGCGTGATCGCCTTCATCAGGCCGTTGGTGTCGTCGGCGGTGAGCACCTTCGTGGCCTGCGGCCGCATGTGACCGTCCACGCGGAACACCGGCGGCAGGCCGGTGGTGATGTGGATGTCGCTCACGCCGCTCTTCACGGCCGCCGTGAGGAGCTTGTCGATCTGGATCGTGCCCGTGGCCACCTTGGGCTGGGCGTAGCCATCCTCCGCCTGGGCGGAAGCCGCGTCGGCCATGGAATGGGGGGCGGCCTCGGGCTTGACGTCGAGTTCGAGCGGGGCATCGCTCGTGAAGCTCGGGGCCTCCGGCTCACTCTCGGCGGTCGGCCGCAGCACGAGGACCTTCGTGCCCGACACGTCGAGGAGCGAGCCCTGGTAGCGGCCGTCGCCGGCGCGGAAGAAAAACTTGGCGGGGTCGGCGCCCGGCGGCATCACCGCCTCCGCCATCGCCAGCACCTCCTCGGCCGGGATGGGCCGGGTCTTCAGCGGCCGCATCTGGTCGTTGATGCGCAGCATCGGCGCCACGCCGCCCGACAGGCGGAGTTCGGTGGCGCCGTTGTCGAGCGCCACCTTCAGCAGCTTCTCGACCTGGGACGCCATCGGGGAGGGGGCAGCCGTGCTCATGCAGACACCTGACGGGGGCGGAAGGGGGCCGAAAATGCGAAGTCCCCTGGAGCCCTCCAAGGGAAATCATATTCTGCCGCGCCGCGAAATTCGCGCACAGTTCCCGGCGGCTGGAAAAGCACGGTACCGCCCACGGAATGCCGCCCGGCAAGCGATCGGCCAGCCCCTGACAGCGGCCGATCGAGATGTGCGGATTATGCCCTCTTTTGCATCGGCAGGGCAAGGGCGCGATCTGGAGGCCCGGCCTACTCCTCGACCTTTTTGGCGACCCGGAAAACCTCGTCGAACGTCGTGATTCCCCGCAAAACCTTCTGGACACCGTCCTGGAACATGACGTTCATCCCCTGGGAGACGGCCGCCACGCGGATTTTCGTGGTGGGGGCCCCCTGGAAGGCCAGTTCCCGGATCTTGTTGTTCATCACCATCAGTTCGAAGATGCCGAGGCGGCCCTTGTAGCCCGACTTCGTGCAGTGGGCGCAGCCGCGGCCCTTCATGAACGTGGCCCCCTTGAGCATGTCCGGGGTCACGCCGGCCAGCTCCAACTGGGTGTCGAGCGGCTGGAAGGGCTGCTTGCACTTCGGACAGTTGACGCGGACGAGCCGCTGGGCGAGCACTGCGATCACGCTGGAGGCCACCAGATACGCCGGCACGCCCATGTCGATCATGCGGGTGATCGCGCCCGGGGCGTCGTTGGTGTGGAGCGTGGAGAACACGAGGTGGCCCGTGAGCGAGGCCTGGATCCCCATCTGGGCCGTTTCCGTGTCGCGCATCTCGCCGACGAGGATCACGTTGGGGGCCTGCCGCAGCATGGCCTTGATCACGCGGGCGAAGTCGAGCCCGATCTGGTGCTTGATCTCGCACTGGTTGATGCCGGCGAGGTAATACTCGACCGGATCCTCGGCCGTGATGATCTTCGTGTCGGGGCGGTTGAGCTCGTTCAGGGCGGCGTAGAGCGTGGTCGTCTTGCCCGACCCGGTCGGGCCGGTCACGAGGATGATCCCGTTGGGGCGGCGGATCAGGTTCTTGAACTGGCGGAAGTCGGCGTCGGACAGGCCGAGCTGGCGGATGCCGACCTTGATGTTGTCCTTGTCGAGGATCCGCATCACCACCGTCTGCCCGTGGTTGGTGGGCATCACCGACACGCGGAGGTCGTAGTCCTTGCCGTCGGCCGTGAGCTTGATGCGGCCGTCCTGGCAGCGGCGCCGCTCGGCGATGTCGAGCTTGGAGAGGATCTTGATGCGCGACAGGATCGCACCGAGCAGGCGGCGGGGCGGGTTGTCGCGCTCCACGAGGCGGCCGTCGATGCGGTAGCGGATCCGGATCCGGTCCTCGAACGGCTCGATGTGGATGTCGCTCGCCCGGAGCTGCACCGCCTCCGTGATGATCAGGTTCACGAGCTTCACGACCGGCGCGTCGGAGGTGTCCTCCTCCTTGGCGTTGGCCGCCTGCTCCACGGCGGTCTCGGTGAAGTCGATGGCGGTGTCGGTGAACTCCTGGAGCATCGAATCGGCCGATTCGCCGTCGCTCATCCCGTAGTGGCGGTTGATCGCCTCCACGATCTGCTCGCGCGGGGCGAGGGCCAGCTCGACGTCGCGGTTGAGGATGAAGCGGAGCTTCTCCTGCGTGTCGAGGTCGGTGGGGTCGCAGGTGGCCACCCGCAGGGCCGCGCCCGACTCGGCCACCGCGAAGATCGTGTTTTCGCGGGCCACGCTCTCAGGCAGGAGCGCCACCACCTCGGCCGCCACCTCCATTCCCGCCAGATCGACCACCTTGAGCCGGTAGGCCTTGGCGAGGGCCTTGATCACCTTGTCGCCCGGGACGTAGCCGAGCCGCACGACCTCGTCGTGAACCTTCTTGCCGGACGACTGCGCGATCCGCACCGCCTCGGCGAGCTGGTCGGCGCTCACGAGCCCGTCGGAGATGAGGATGGTCTGGAAGGCGTCGGGCATGGGGTGGGACGGGCGCTGACGGCCGTCACTGCAGGAACGTGTCGGCGTGTTCGTAGCCGGGGGCGCAGGTGCAGAGGAAGACGAGTTCCTGGGCGCCCGAGTTGTGGATGGTGTGGACGAGGCCGGGGGGGATGGCGATCGCGTCGCCGGGGCCGACGGGACGCGACTCACCCGCGAGCGTCATCACGGCCGTGCCGGAGAGGATGTAGTAGATCTCCTCCGTGACCTCGTGGTGGTGCGGCGTGGTGGACTGCCCCGGGGCCAGCCGGGCCTCGGCGAGGCTCTGCTGGCGGATCGCCGAATTGCGGTGGGCGAGCAGTTCGCGGATCGTCGAGCCGTCCACCGTGGTGAAGGGGACCGCGTCGCGCTGGTTGATGACGTCCATGCGTCAAGGATACCAAAGTTTACTTGAGGCACAGGACCGCGGGCGGGATCGGTCGCACGTCCCACGCGCCGGCGTCGGGCAGCAGACCGACGTCGAACGCCGTGTCGGCCTCCACGGCGAACGTGCTGCCCGGCGGTGCCGCCCGCTCGAGCGCCGCCACGAGCGCCAGGACGTCGGCCGGACGCGTGCGGAAAAATTCCCAGGGCGGGGAGACGAACACGATCCAGGGAGCGTCGGTGGGCAGCGGGCCCGGCACGGTCGGCAGTTTCCGCGCCCAGAGCAGCACGTCGCCGGGCCGCACCTCCACCCGGTCGGCCACGCCGAGGGCCCGGGCGGAGCGCACGACCGCGTCGGCCGTGGGGAAATGCCGCTCGGCGAACACGGCCCGGCTCGCCCCGCGGCTCAGGGCTTCGAACCCGATCGCCCCCGAGCCCGCGAACAGGTCGAGCGCGATCGCCCCCTTCACCCGCGTGCCGAGCAGGTCGAAGAGCGTCTCCCGGACGCGGTCCTTCATCGGCCGCGTCCGCGGGTCGGGCAGGAACTCGAGCCGTCGGCCGCGGAGGCTGCCGCCGATGATGCGCGGCGCGCTCGTGGCCTCCTCGACGGCGGGGCGTGGCTTCGGCATGGCTGTCGTTCCGGGGCCGGAGGTGAAACTGGTATCCTACCCGGAGCTTTCACCCCGGGAGTTGAGCCGATGCCCGTCCGCACTGCAGTCGCCCGCGCCGCAGCCACGGTGATCCTCGTCCTCGCAGCCGCCGCGGCCCGCGGCCAGGGGCCGGTCGTCGAGGCGCAGGCCGATGCGGCCCCGGCGCCTACCGACGCCGCCGCAGCCAAGGCCGAGATGGCCGCGGCCAGCAAGGAACTGAAGGACCACGTCGCGGAACTCACCGTGCTCCAGGCCAAGTATCAGCAGCCGCGAGCCGATCAGGCGGCGATCGAGCGGAAGTTCAACGAGGTGCAGGTGCTCGCCCGGGCCGCGAGCGAGAAGCTCGAAAAGGCCGCCTTCGCCGTGGCGGCGAGCGACCCCACGAACGAGCAGGCCCGCGAGATCACCGGGGCGGTGGTGGCCGCCGCCCTCCGCAGCGACGATCCGCGACGGGCGCTCGCGCTCGTGCAGACGCTCGACAAGGCCGGCGCGGCGAAGGAGGGCATCCTGATGATGGGAGCGTCGGCCGCGGTCATCACGTCGGACCTCGATGCCTGCGCCGCGCTGCTCAAGAAGGCGGCCGACTCCGGCGCCGCCAAGGAGCAGGTGACCGGGCTCGAGGAAGCCCTCGCCGCCGAGCGGCCGAAGGTGGAGGCGGAGATGACCCGGCGGGCCGCCGAGGCGAAGGCCGACGACCTGCCGCGGGTGAAGATTTCCACCACGAAGGGCGACGTGGTGGTGGAACTGTTCGAGAACGAGGCCCCGAACACGGTGGCGAACTTCATCAGCCTCGTGGAAAAAGGCTTCTACGACGGCACGCCCTTCCACCGCGTGATCGGCGGCTTCATGGCCCAGGGAGGCGATCCGCAGGGCAGTGGCAAGGGCGGACCGGGCTACGTGATCGACTGCGAGGTGGACAAGCCGGGGGCCCGCAAGCACTTCCTCGGCTCGCTGTCGATGGCCCACGCGGGGCCCAACACCGGCGGATCGCAGTTTTTCCTCACGTTTCGGCCGACGGAGCACCTCGACGGCAAGCACACGGTGTTCGGGCGGATCATCGAGGGGTTCGACGTGCTCCCGAAGATCACGCGCACCGAAGGCGACATGGCCTCCGGCGCCCCCCCGGATAAAATCGTGAAGGCGGTGGTGGTGCGCAAGCGCGAGCACGCCTACCAGCCGGAAACCCGTCCGGACACCCGCCGGAGGTGAGCCATGATTCCCCGCCACTCGACGACGAACACGCCCGTCTTCATCCTCCTCCTCGGAGCCGCCCTCGTGAACGCCGCCGAACCCGGTGATCCCGCCCGGCCGGAAGCCGTGAATCCCGCCCTTGCCGGCCGCATTCCCGACGCCGAACTCCCCACGACCGAGGCCGAGTGGAAGAAGCGGCTCACGCCCGAGCAGTTTCAGATCACGCGGAAGAAGGGCACCGAGCGGGCCTTCACCGGCAAGTACACCGACACCCAGACGCCCGGCACCTACCGCTGCGTCTGCTGCGGCGAGCCGCTCTTCACGTCGGACGAGAAGTTCCACAGCGGGTGTGGCTGGCCGAGCTTCTACGCTCCGATCGACAAGACCCGCGACAAGACCGTGGCCGAGCACGCCGACCACTCGCTCGCCGGCGTGCCGGGATTCGGCGTGCGGACGGAGGTCACCTGCCGCCGCTGCGGCGCCCACCTCGGCCACGTGTTCGACGACGGCCCACCGCCGACGGGGCTGCGATACTGCATCAACTCGGCATCGATCGTGCTCGACGCGAAGAAGTGAGCCGCCCCGGGCCCGGCACGACGTCGGTCCTCGCGTGCTGAACCTCGCGCCGTGGAGGACGCGGCGGACTGGTTTCGGAACCTGCTTCGGAACGTTCGTTCGGAACCTGCTTAGAAATCATCGCCGGGTTTGCGCATGCGCGGCCGGCGCACGGGAGTGGGCGGGGGCTGCGGTTCGGAGCTGGCCTCGGACGGCGGCTGCTCGGTCGCGGGGTTGGCTGCCGCGTCGGCGGCCGGGATGGCGGCAGCGTCGGCGACCGGGATGGCGGCAGCGTCGGCGACCGGGATGGCGGCAGCGTCGGCGGCCGCAGGCATGTCTGCCACAGGGGCGGTGGCGTCCATCTCCTCCCGCGGCGTCCTGTCGAAGCGGATCAGCATGGCCGACAGGATGGCCGAGATCAGGAGCCCCGCGCCCACGCCGATGCCGATCGCCGTGAGCAGGGGCCGTTGGCCGATCCACTGCTCGGTCTCGGGGGCGGCGGTCGCGCCGGCCGGGGCACGCCGGCGGCTCGTCGCGGCCGCAGGCCGGCGTTGCCTCCGCTTCTCCCGGTCTTGCGGGCTGCCGAAGAGCGTCTTCGACTCCCCGGCCGGCCGCCATTCCGTCATGCCCTCCCGCCACAGCATGTCGCCGGCGGCGATCTCGCCGCGCTGCACCATGCGGTAGAGCTTGCGCGAGGAAACCGGCCCGAACTGCAGGCCGTCTCGGCGGTAGAACCACTGGGCGGACACCGGGTGGAGTTCCTGCGGGAAAGCGGTCCCGAAAAGCGTACCATCCCCCTCTGCCGAGTCACGCTTCCGGCCCGGGCGGCGGTCAGCCGACCACGTTGCGGGACGCTCCGGCCAGAAACGCCCGCACGTTTGCCGCCGTGGCCTCGATCAGCCGGCGGCGGGCGTTGCGCGTGGCCCAGGCGATGTGGGGCGTGATCACGCAGTTGCGGGCCGAGAGCAGGGGGTTCGAGGCCGCGGGCGGCTCGACCGAAAGCACGTCGAGCCCGGCACCGGCGATCGTGCCGGCGGCGAGCGCCGCGGCGAGGTCGGCCTCGTTCACGAGTCCGCCGCGGGCCGTGTTGATGAGGAAGGCCGAGGGCTTCATCCGCGCGAGCCGCGTGGCGTTCACGAGTTCCTTCGTGTCGGGCGTGAGCGGACAGTGGAGGCTCACGACGTCGCTCTCGGCGAACAGCCGGTCGAGGCCGGCATGCTCGCCGCCCTCGACCGGGGCGGTGGCGGTGCGGCGGTGGGCGAGGATCTTCATGTCGAACGCCCGGCCCACGCGGGCCACGGCCCGGCCGATCCGGCCGTAGCCCACGATCCCGAGCGTGAGTCCGGCGAGTTCGACGAGTTCGCCGTCCCAGTAGCAGAAGTCTTCGCACGCGGCCCAGCGGCCCTCGTGCACCGTGCGGTCGTGGTGGCCGGTGCGGTTGGTGAGTTCGAGGAGCAACGCGAACACCGCCTGGGCCACGTTGGGCGTCGAGTATTCCGGGACGTTGCAGACGGTGACGCCGCATTCCCTCGCCGCCGCCACGTCCACGACGTTGTAGCCGGTGGCCAGGACGCAGATGCACTTCAGGTCGGGCAGCGCGGCGATCACGTCGCGCGAGAGGACGGTCTTGTTCGTGAGCACGACTTCGGCACCCCGCGCCCGGGCCACGATGTCGACGTCGTCGGTGCGATCATGGACGGTCACCCTGCCCAGCGATTCGAGCGTCGTCCAGGAAAGGTCGCCGGGATTCGTCGTGAAGCCGTCGAGGATGACGATGGTGGTGGCGGTCATGGGGCAGATGATACCGCCGCCGGCTCCGCCACGGTCTTCCCCCGGCGGGTGACCGTGAGCGGGAGCGTGCCCGCCACCGGCACGCGCTGCCCGTCGGCCACGAGCGTGGCCGAGAGCGTGAACGGGATCGTGTCGCCATCCTCGGCGATCTCGCCGCGGGCGAGGAGGGCGTCGAGGTAGG
>Ga0209189_1002231_pt1 | contig 13787 bp, 10 predicted proteins | sample C_130820_EF_Meta_FD_187308 | JGI IMG/M metagenome (GOLD analysis project Ga0209189, IMG submission 187308) | Freshwater microbial communities from Lake Croche, Canada to study carbon cycling - C_130820_EF_MetaG (SPAdes) (version 3) | ecosystem: Environmental > Aquatic > Freshwater > Lake... | reverse complement strand
AAAAGTGGGTCTAGTTTTGTGAAAAAAGCATCCGAGGGAAGCCCTTCAAATTCTTCGTGCCACATGGCCTTATGACCTGCTGCACAGCGAGAACGTTTCATCGTGAGTGGATTTGTATCGCCAGTCAAAACAGCTGAAATCCAATCACAATGCTCCACCCAAGAGAAGGCTTTTTCACGAATACTTTTATCTACTCTAAGTGTTCGGAGAATCTTTGCCCAATACCATTCAGAAGAATAAATTCCACCCACATATTTTGTAAAATCAACGCTCCAACTACGTGCCAATCGATTGATTTCTTCTGCTTCTGCATTGGCGGTGTGGTCTTTCCAAAGAATAAACATTCCGTTTGGATTTTCAGAAAACTCCGTAAGCATCGCCAAAGGTGTTCCATTTTCATCGACAGCTACAGGCGTAGAACCCGTTGTATCAATCGAAATACCAACAATATTTTGTTTGATTTCGGTTGAAACATCTTCTAATGCACCAATTATGGCATTTTCAAGCCCTTCTATATAATCAAGTGGGTGTTGTCTGAATTGCGAAATTGACGGATTACAATACAGCCCTTGTTTCCAACGCTTATAATAATGTACGGCTGTTCCAACATTTTCACCAGTTTGGGTATTCACAACCAATGCCCGTACCGAATCTGTTCCATAATCAACTCCTATTGTGTATGTAATCTTCATGTCTTGTCCTGAAATAGGTTTACACAAAAATATATAAACAAATGGCAAAACACAAACAACTTAGGATTTACACGAATTGGTATGGTGTAACCCAATAGTTGGACAAACTAGTTAATTCTTAAAATAATAAGGTGATTTATTTAAAAAAAATTTGAGAGAATCGACAAAAAAAGCATCTTTTTTAAGAATTTTGATTGTATTTGTTACTTTGCTTCCAATGAAAAGTGATAAAAATGCTTTTATAAAAATGATTCAAGAGAATTATAAAGCAAAGACTGAAAAATTTTCTTAAGATTTTAGTTATTTCTCGTCCCGTTTGCTTCGTACGTTATGCTTGCCGCTAACATAATGTTGGACGAAGTACTTCATTCATTATATCAACTGATTAACAGTTGTTTAACGTGAAGTGGTTTAAAATTTGATAAAAAACTCATTCTTTCTAAGAACTTGTTGCTACAATATAAAATTGTGTTTAAAATTGCAAGTGAAAGTATTAAATAATGAAGCAAAAATACATTAAAGAGGAGACAATCTTACGAAAGTGGGAGATAGATGGGCATCCAAATTACTTTTTTGGAGAAGACAAGAAATTCTATCATGTAGTTTATCGTTACCATTTGAAAGAGTGTAAGCAGTTTCTGAAAGCTTATTCATTAGGCTATATACTAGATAGTAAGTTTTATACTTTGAAAAAGTTAAAACCATTGATTAAAAACAATTATTAAGATGGAAGCAGTAACAAAATTGAATTCAATGCAGATGTTTATGTTAAAAATCTTTGACAGACAACTGAATAGTAAGCAAGAACAAGAAATAAAGCAACTATTAGCAGAATATTTTGCTAAACAAATTGATGAAGAAATGGATGAGATTTGGGAGACAAGAGGTCTAAGCCAAAAAGAATTGGATAAAGGACTTAATACACATAAACGAACGAAATACACTCATTGATAAGATTAGTAATTGACACGAACTGTTTGCTTGTAAGTATTCCAAAACTTTCAGAACCTAAGATGGCTTTTTGATGGGCTACGCTCAGGTATTTTTGAGTTTGGAATTACAACTGAAATTTTAGAAGAATATGAAGAAGTTATTGGTGATTTTTATTCTCCAAATTTGGCACACAATGTTGTTGAAATGTTACCAAATTTAAAGAATTCTCTGTTGATAACTCCATATTATTACTGGGACTTGATTGTCACAGATAGAGATGATAATAAGTTTGTTGATTGTGCGATTGCTTGCCAAGCTGACTATATAATCACTCACGATAAACACTTCAAATCCCTTCAAAAAATTACTTTTCCAAAGGTCAGATTTTTAAAAATGAATGACTTGAAAAAGCTTTTGTTTTAACTTTCTTCTCCCCTTTCCAACGACCAGCGTCATGATGATTTTTGGAGTGATTTTAGAGCGACCGCCGCTGCTGTTAATTTACGGTTCGCCACCGCGATTAATTATCAAGCCTTTACTAATGCTTCGTGTTGGAATTTCGGAACTTTGAACGCTCTTCTTTCCAAGTGTCGCCAAGCACCAACAAACATAAAGATATAAAAAACGTAGCGACCGTCGCACGGAATAATCGGAGAGGTTTTTGCGAAAAAAAACTATGTAACTTTTCTTTCATTGTGTCGCAGGTAACAATGAGTGCAAAAAACAAAAAAATAGCGAAGTTTTCGAGTGTAAACTCTCAAAAACTTCACTTTGGTGCTGTCTGCGGTAACTTTGCATTCGAAAATGATTAATTGCAAAAAGCCAAATAACCACCAATTACATTGCTTCGATTGTATGCTGAACGAGCAAAAAATACTTGTGGGTTTGCATTGTTTGGCAAGGTGATTTCGTAGCCGTAATCTAAAATATTAGCTTTGAAATAGTTTGTGCCATCAGTTGAAAACTCTGCGTAAGTATTGATGTCAATATTATGGGCAAAAACATGAAATGTAGTGAAACCATTATCACACATTTTGTAGTTTTTGGGTTGGTCGAATTCAAAAGGTTGTGAACAACTATTTGCAACATTTAGCTTGGGAAATGTCTGTCTATCAGGCATTAGCATTTGTTCACAACCAATAGCGGCTTTGAAAATAACACTTTCATTAACGCCATCAGCTTTGAACCCCTGCTCTATAAAAATAGCCTTCTGAGCCTTTTTAAGTTGACTTTCGCCGTTTGGAACTGCTGAATTTAGGGTTAAATATTCGGGACAATCATTTGGGTTTACACAAGAGGAAATAGCTTTTGGAAAGTAAATTTCACTTCTAAACCAATTTGCAATTTCTTCATTGATTTGTACATGATTTAGGTCTTGCATTGGTGCATAAACTGTGTCAAAAGGCGTAGTACCAGCACATTTTGAAAGTGTTATGCCGTCAAAATTTTTGTAAACGCTAAAAGGTTCGTTGTTTGGGAAAGTATAAGCAACTGAACTAACGGTCGGTATAAAGTTAGTATTCGGAATGAGATTATTATCAACTTTAAGATGTCCAGTAACGATAAAAGCAAAGCCTTTTACCCAATTATCAATAATATTGAGTGGGTCAACTCCAAATCGGGCACCGGGGGCAAGGTCATAACTTCCATTGTTTTGATTTTGAGTATAAAGCGATTGGTTAGAAAATTGACCACCACCAAAAATGAGTTTGAGTAAATTTGTATTATTATTGACTGTAAAATCAAGTGATTTACAACGAGTTCCACTTGTTTGAGTAAAAGATTGACTTCTTGTTTTAAAGCAACTTGGTGAAGAACAGTTTTTACGAAGTCTTTTTTTGATACCAAAATCAAGTTCATAGCCACAAGAATAAAGTGGCTCGAAACCAGAAGGAGTAGGAACTGGGGTAGTAGATTTTAGAACACCATTTCTATTTCCATCAACGATTGCAATTTTACGACACAAAACAGGCCAATTTCCGATGGTATTAAGGTTATTGAGGAAAATGTTTCGATAAGCGTTAGATTGAATAGTTTCAGATTCGGCAGAAGAATGATGAACGAGTAATTGTTTGGCTGCATCAGTTTGATGAACAGCGGCATTTTGGACTGCCCCTAAACCTTTTAGCCCCCCATATTGTGAAATGACATCAATAAATTGTTGAACACCAACAGGAATTTGAGCACCAAGTTGCGGGCTATCGAAAGAAACAAAAAGTCGGGTATGATGAGGTGTATTATTATGTTCCATCCAAGTAAGAGCATAACGAGCGACTAATCCGCCCATGCTTGCTCCAACAATTACGTAATCATCTTCAATCGTACTACCATGAAGGGTATAAAGGACTTCCAAGAATTTGGCTAATGCAAGTGCATTATTCTCCATAAAGCCACCGCCACCACGATTTAAGCCTTCATCTTCTTGGTCAAATGTTATCACATCATAACCCATTCGCCTTAGTTCAGTTCCTAAAAATACATCTTCAAAGTTTCCATCTTTGAAAGGTCTATTGATATACTTTCCCCAAAGTTCAGCACCATGTTGTGCATTTGTTGGGTCGAATCCATCAACAAAAATAATAGGTTTGGTTATTCTTTTAGTAGCACAATTGGCATCTGCATAAAAAATATTAGCTTTACCTTTTGCTCCATAAGCAGGTTTTCCATATCCACCATCGAAAGTATAACCTGTTACTACTATTGCATCTTGCCCACCACAATTCGTTAGAGGAAATTTTTCTTTTTTCTTGAAAATAGTTTTGTAAATAATATAAGGAATTGCAAGAGAAATGACTGCTGTAATAACAACGGGAGCAATTAAAATATCCAAAGTGATTGGAATAATTACATTTGTTAGTCCTGAAACTACTTGGTCATAGACAAGATTTCCGTTAATGTAGATTTTTAGATTTTGAACATCGTTCAGCGAAAAACCAGTATTTGAAAAGATAAAACTTGGTGAAAAATGCAGATAATGAGTGCCTGGGGAAAGTTCTCCCGAATTATCTGCCAATAGAATTGAGCCTATTTTTACATTTCGAGTAAGATAAGGAGATTGTGTCCTGTCCGCAACATCAAAAAGCTGATTGTTAGTAACAGAAAGCAAATTGTTAGTTACAGCATTTGAATCAATGATATTATAGTCATAATCAATGATACCAAAAGCATGATGATATTCTTTGTCGGGATGAAAATTATTTACTGCAGTTTCGAGGTCTGTTGGGTGAATATTTGCATTATTGTTGAATTTGGAGTAATAAAGTTCAGAATATGCTTGCATAAAATGCTCATAATTACTTGTATCGGTGTCATCTGAACCATCGTAAGATTCAATTTCTGCCCAAGGATAGACAGATTCGTAAAGAATTCCAGTAGGAATTTGCGACCTATTAAGGTTTTGAATCATCACTCTAAATTGCTCATTTAGAGGAGTGGGAGCATTACAATTGGGAATTTGGGCAAAAGAAGTTGCTACCGATGCCCAAAGGCATAGGAAAAAGGATAAATGTTTCATTTGTTGTTTTGTTTAGTATATTAAATCATTGAATTGACCTTTGGTAATTTTACAGTCTTTCTTTTTTACATCGCTGTATGAAGTAAACTCAAAAGTGCCTGAAACTAATCTATTATCATTTTTAGTAATTACTACCTTACCGCTTTTTGATAAAAGCTTTTCGGGAGTTTGCGAAGTATAATCATAATAATAAGTAGCCGCTGAACCATTCGCAGGATTATTTTGTAATTCATATTCTCTGATTCCCAAAGGTTCGTTTATATTTAGCTTGATTCCAATAAAAATAGATTCAACTCCATTGTAAGCGGATATAACAAACCGTCCATTTTTTTTATTCCATTCTCCACTTAAGGGCGGCCCCAAAGAATAAGATGCTTTTTCGGGTCGCCATGCTTTCCCATTTATTTTGCAGTAAAATTTTTCACTTTCGGGCTTTGGCTCAAAAAGTTGGCAAGAAGAGAGAGAGAAGACTATTAAAGCAAAAGTTAGTTTTTTCATTGTTTGGATAGTTTGTGAGCGAAATATAGTGGCAAAACGTTGGATTGTCCTAATTATTTTGAGGATATTTATTTAACGGTATGAATAAATTCTTCCAACGGCTCGCAAGCAAGATGATTTTGGAGCGAACGTTGAGTTAACTAATTGATTATCAAACTTTTTCTCCGTTCCATCCAGGTCTTCGGAACGAGACCCTGATGGCATTGGTGTAAGCAAATAGGAAGAATTGTTTTGATCTATTATCAGGATGTCTGAGTTTGATAGACAAATGCCATCAGTATCCCTGAATAAGGAGATACTGATGGAGCCTAATTATTGTTGAATTTGGAGTAATAAAGTTCGGAATAGGCTTGCATAAAATGCTCATAGTTACTTGTGTCGGTGTCATTAGAACCATCGTAAGATTCAACTTCTGCCCAAGGATAGACAGATTCGTAAAGAATTCCAGTAGGAATTTGCGACTTATTAAGATTTTGAATCATCACTCTAAATTGCTCATTTAGAGGAGTGGGAGCATTACAATTTGGAATTTGAGCAAAAGAAGTTAGTGCCAATGCCCAAAGGCAAAGGAAAAAGGATAAATGTTTCATGTGTATTTTTAGTTAATATTTCGTGTACAACAGGTTATTAAATTGTCCTTTGGTTATTTTGTAGTCTTTATTTTTAATATCACTATGAGTCGTAAATTCAAAAGTGCTTGAAACAGAACTATTATCAAATTTTGTAATCCATACACTGCCAGACTTAGATGTCAATTTTTCACGAGGAGGGTTTGAAGTATCATAATAATAATCGCCAGTTGAACCAGAAGTTTGACTTTGTAATTCATATTGTTTGATTTCCAAAGGGTTATTTATACCTAATTTTATTCCTATTACAATAGTTTCATTTTCATTGCGTGCTGCAATTCCAAAATTTCCATTTTTAAACCACTCTGCTGTCAATGGTGTTCTTAAAGAATAAGATGCTTTTTCTGGTCGCCATGCTTTCCCATTTACTTTACAGTAGAATTTTTCACTTTCGGGCTTAGGCTCAAAGAGTTGGCAAGAAGAAAGAGAGAAGATGATTAAAGCAAAAGTTAGTTTTTTCATTGTTTGGATATTTTTGTGAGCGAAATGTAGTGGTAAAACGTTGAATTGTCCTAATTATTTTGAGGATATTTATTTTACGGTATGAATAAATTCTTCCAACGGCTCGCAAGCAAGATGATTTTGGAGCGAACGTTGAGTTAACTAATTGATTATCAAACTTTTACTCCGTTCCAACCAGGTCTTCGGAACGAGACCCTGATGGCATTGGTTTAAGCAAATAGGAAGAATTGTTTTGATCCATTATCAGGATGTCTGATTTTGGTAGACAAATGCCATCAGTGTCCCTGAAAAAGGAGACACTGATGGAGCCTAAAAAAGTAGTGATAGCAAGCATTCCAAGTATAACAGACTTACCATATTTCAACATTGTAAATTTTAATGAAATACGAAAAATTAATAAATCAGAATTAGATATAGCTATACGAGAAATAAACGGCATAGATTACCCTATACTTGGTGTTCCTAATGGTAGTATTATGATTCCAAACGCTTTGGCAGATTCGTTGTTAAACCCGAACATTCCAGCAACTCAAAAAAGAGGTTTATCATATAAGACACCACTAAATATTAATGAGGTTTATCTTTATGATAAAGTAAAACTGAACATTCCAGCAACTCAAAAAAGAGGTTTATCATATAAGACACCACTAAATATTAATGAGGTTTATCTTTATGATAAAGTAAAACTATTATTAGACAATTTGAATAACCAAAATGAAGTAATAAACTCACAAGCTAAGTTAATAAATTGTCCTGTGGTAGATTTGTATAGTTTATTTAAAAAAATTGCAAAAAATGAATATATTAGTGATGATGGAATAAAAGTAACTCAACAAAACTTCTTTTCTTCTGATGGTATTTTTCCAAGTGCTTTTGGTCAAGCAATTATTGCCAACGAGTACATAAAAACAATCAATACTTTTTATAAAACTAATATTCCACTAATCCAAACGGCTTACTATTTAAACAAGTAAAGTTTATGAAACGTTTTTTATTTTTGCTGTTGAGTATTTGCTTAATAGGTTCTAAAACATTTGCACAACAATACCTACAATTTACATTTCCTTTTGAAAGAATGGTATTTCAAAGAGAATCTACCAATCAAGCAAATGTTTACTTTTCGGCTCAATATACTAATCCAAATTCAAATAGTTTTGGGCTCTGAAATAGAATAAAAACATAAAAACCTTACAAAGTCCAACTATTATTGTAATAAACACTAATGCACAAATAAAATTTATTTGATTTTATTGCAACCTTTTGCCTAAAATTGCGTCTCAACCATAAATTAGGATTTTAAAGATGAAAAATCGCCAACATATTATGAGTATTTTATTAGTTTCGGCTTTTGCTTGTTGCTTAACGAGCTGTAATACAACTACTGAAAACGTAACCCCCAATACTACCATTGTTGAAAAGTCAGAACTACAAAAATTGTATGAAAATACTTTTAATGGTAATTCTATTGTCATTAATGGCGATACTGTTATTAATCAAAAAGAAATACAACTACATAGTAGTCCAACGACAACAAACATAGAATCCATTAAAAACACTAATGGCACTTTTAAAATGGTTGCCATTGGTGGGGGATTAACCGCAGGGGCAAGAGATGGGGGGCTATATAGAAACGGACAATTAACGTCTTTTCCCAACTTGATAGCTATACAAATGAAAGCGGATTTTAAACAACCTCTTTTTGCCCAAAATGAATCAAACGGATATGGTTATAAAGTAGTTTCTAACGTTTCAAATGGTATTCCTAAATATAAATCTGTTAGTAATAATATTGCTTTATTAAAGTCGTCCCCTGTGGTGGAATTAAATCCCTATAATGGCGAAATTGATAATTGGGGCATCCCTTTTTCGGCAGACTACGATTTAAGATGGGATAGAGAATTAGCTCCATATAATAGTTGGAGTAATCCTTATAAATCAAGAATTTTACTAAATGTAAATCAACAAGGAAAAAATAATGCTGAATATAATATATTAAGTAGAAAGTTTGATTTTATATTAATTGAATCGGGTTTGGATACGTACATTAAAGCTGTAATTGCTGGAACTTCATTTTCAAGCGGTAGTCCGGCGTTAAGTCCTTTGCCATCTACTACTATTGTTGGATACGCAAATTCAATAAAGGCAAAGATAGTAATAGGAAATATTCCAAGTATAACAGACTTACCATATTTTAATATCGTGAATTTTGATGAAATACGAAAAGTTAATAAATCAGAATTAGATATAGCTATACGAGAATTAAACGGCATGGATTATCCTATACTTGGAGTTCCTAACGGTAGCATTATGATTCCTAATTCGTTAGCTGATTCTTTGTTAAATCCGAACATTCCAGCAAATAAAAAAAGAGGGTTATCATATAAAACACCCCTAAATCCTAATGAAGTTTATCTTTATGATAAAGTGAAATCTCTATTAAGTAATTTAGAAAATCAAAACAAGTTTATAGAATCAGGTACAAAGTCCTATGCTGTTGTTGATTTATATACATTATATAAAAAAGTAGCTAAAAGTGATTTTATAAGTAATGATGGTATAAAAGTAACGCAACAAAACTTTTTTTCTACTGATGGTATTTTTCCAAGTGCTTTTGGTCAAGCAATTATTGCCAACGAGTTTATAAAAACAATGAATTCTTTTTATAAAACCAATATTCCACTAATCCAAACGGCTTACTATTTAAACAAGTAAAATTTATGAAAAGATTTTTATTTTTGCTGTTGAGTATTTGCTTAATAGGTTCTAAAACATTTGCACAACAATACCTACAATTTACATTTCCTTTTGAAAGAATGGTATTTCAAAGAGAATTTACCAATCAAGCAAATGTTTATTTTTCGGCTCAATATACTAACCCAAATTCAAATAGTTTTGGTTATACGGCTCAATATCGTATTCAGCCACTTAGTTTGCAAAGTGGTAATGCTTCGGGTAGTCCGACCGCTTGGACAAATATTGGTTTTAACAATACCGCAGGCATTTATCGAACGGTGTTTGGGAATATTCCTAACTTAAATAGCGGTTGGTATCAGTTACAAATTCGTATGATTGATGGTGATGGGGTGCAAAAAGCTATTAACTATCGTAAATTTGGAGTTGGAGATATTTTTGTAATAGCTGGACAGTCTAATTCACAAGGATATGCAGGTATAGAATTAAATCCTGATAGCAATGACCCAAATATAATTTCCTATTATAATGGCAATGCGTATTCTAATGGTGCTTTACCTGATGCAGTAAATATTTCTCCTTTTTCCGTTGTTAGTTCAGATGGAATTGTGCCAACACGAGCAGGAACGAGAGTAACAAGTATTAGCGGATTTACAAAGCTATTACAAAAAGATACTATCAATATTCCAAGACAAGCTATTACGATTTTTCCTAATGGTACAGATTCATGGTGCTATGCTGTTTTAGGAAAAGATATGCAAGCGACAACCCAAGTGCCAATAGCTTTTTTTAATGCAGGAGCATCGGGAAGTGATGTAGAAAATTGGGCTGAAAGTATCCCACAAAATACAAACACAAAAGGATTAACGCATTTCAGATTTGCACGAGATAATCAAGGAATAGGTTGTATATATGACCCTCAAAATCCTGATTACTGTTCATCTGATATGTTTGGAAATTATCCAACAACACCCTACACACCTTTTAGAAATACATTGCAAATGTTTAATTCAATCATGGGTATTCGTGCTGTTTTGTGGCATCAAGGAGAAACCGACGCAGAACGTAAAAGACCTGATACATACCCAAGTCAAGATTTTAGTTATTATCAAAATGCTTTACAAACCCTTATACAACAAAGTAGGTTAGATTTTAAAGATGAAAATAATAATAGTCAAACAAGTTTATCTTGGTTTATTTCCAAAGTTTCTTTTTGGCGGTCATATCCTGATAATCCTATGAGTACCAATCCTAATTGGAATGACCAAATAACAAGTAATCTTATACCCAAACAAGTGGCAGTAGCAGGACAAGGAAATAATCATTTAGGTGCTGATACAGATGGAATTGGTATGCAATCAAGCCCATCTGTAAATGATTCCACGAGGTCGCAAGGTTCTTTTAATGTTCATTTCAGTAATAAAGGCTTAAAATTAATTTCAGATAAGTGGCTTGCTTCCCAACCGTGGCAAGGAAATCCAATAAAAGGAAAACCATTATTGCCAATTACTATTACACAAGTTAGTGGTGGACTTTATAACCTTACCGCACCATTACAAGCCAACGGACAACCTTATGCAAAATATTTTTGGGTAAAAGATGGCACTTCTTTAACTAACTATATTGGAGATAGTCAAACATTAGAAAACGTTAATTTATATGCAGGTTCTCTGACTTGTTATGTGAGTAAGTCGGCAGACTCTAACGAAATGAATTTTTTTGCTTGTCAACCTGTATATATGGGTTTGCCAAATTTAGGTAGTCCGCCCTGTCCTACATTTTTAACTTATGATTCGCCTAACGATGATTTTTCAACAACGCCAAGCCCAATAGACCAAAAAGCAAATAATGTTATCAATGCGACCAATGCCATAAAAAACAATGGCACAACGGTAAATTACAAGGCAGGTAAGGCAATGATATTAGAAAACGGATTTAAGGCAGATGCAAGCACCGTTTTTAAAGCGGAAATAATCGGTTGTGATAATGTACCTGTGCAAACTTGGTTTTCTGATAATGTAGGTAGTGGTTCGGGTTCTTCTTTATTAAGTGGCGTACTTTCTATTAATGGCAACGGCTCTTTGGGTGGCACAAACGACAATATACATTATTATCATTCGACCTATTCGGGCGATGTAAATATAATTGCCAAAATCGAGGGAATAAGTACAACCGATGGGCATAGGGCAGGAATAATGATAAGAAATAGTATTGCTGATAATTCGGGTTTTTATGAATTTATTATTGATGGCAACGGCAACGTAGGAAAACTAAAACGTAAAAATACAGGCGATGGGGCAGGGTTTTACGGCTATGCTCAATGTCCTACAAGTGGCAGTTGGATAAAAATAGAGAAAACAGGCAATACAATAAAATGTTATTTCAAGCCTGATGATACCTATAATTGGCTTGAAGTTATCGGGTGGGACGACCACACCGACAATAATTTTAATAGTAGTTTTCAAATCGGATTCGTGGCATATAGTGGAGCAACGGCAACGTTTATTAATATTACAGTTAATGGAACACCTGTAAATTGATTTTATATTTTTTTTGCTCCTGGACAATTTCAAGGCGTTTTAGGGCCTTTATTTTAGACTTTTTCTCAAAATAAAGTTCTTTGAAACGCCAAAAGCGAATGCTGATAACATAGTATTTATGAAAAATGGGGTGGACGTAAGTAATTGAACATAAGCATATTAATCAACATTTGTACCAGCGGACGGAATACTATGAAGCAGTTGGAAGTAACTCAGCTTTGGAACAAAACCCAGCCTCAGTTACGGGCGGACGAGTTCCAAATTTCCCCACACTTCGGCAATACTTATCCGTTGGCAGCAAGTATAAAAATAACCATAATAATTAAAGACTATTTTAATAATTTCAATTAAGTTTAACAAACGAATTTTTATAACTTTAATCTATAAAAAATGAAACGAATCTTTTTATTACTTACCATTTTTACACTTTCTAATGAATTAAAGGCACAAAGTGCTGAAAATGATTGGCAAAAATTAGCTCTAAAAGAAAAACCGCAAACTTTAATTAGCGACAATGGTGTTAAAAAACCTAAAACTTATATTTTCAATGAAATCGGTTTCATTATTCAAAAAAAGAATGAGTGTTTGTGTGGTGGACAAGAAAATACAATTGACTACATTTATACACCAGACAACAAATTGATGGAAAAAACTACAACGGTAGGAACTCAAATAACGGAAAAAATAAAATATACTATTGCGTCTAATGGCGAGGTAACAGAAAATTATATTGTTGGACAAGAATCAATGGAAGGGGAAATGTCCACTTATGACCCGAGCCAAATAACAGAAATTAAAAAAGATATTCATGGAAACTTGACACAAGAGATTATCAAATACCCTAACGATAATAAAATTCAAATTACAGAAAAACGCTATTTGTATGACAAACGAAAAAATTGGATTCAAATGGACACTTTTTTTAAGGGAATTGATGAAACAGTTTTACACAAAAAAGAAACTATAAAAAGGAAAATAAAGTATTTTTAAGCATTTATTATGCTTTGGGACTTAGACTATTTACAGACATCGAACATTATTTTGACAATTCCAAAGGTTTTTTATGACACACTATCGCCTATTTGACACTTTGACAAACAAAAATACCAGCCACCAATAACTAAGGTTTCGTGGTGGCTGAAAGCCAAGCCATGAAACTGATGTTTAAAGGAACGGGGACGCCAAGTCCTTCGGTAGCGGTGAGTGCTCACCAAACCCTTTTCTTTTGTTATGGAGTTATCGTTGAAGCTGCAACTACTCTGGGAGCAGGTTTTAACCTGCTTTTTTGCTTTTATGTCGAACTGACTGCCGAAGCAGCTGTTTATTGATTATTTTCATGGCCTTTTGTTGGGGTTAAAGCATAAATTCCCCTACCCACAAAATCATCCTTTGTCGTTGCTTTCAGTTTGGCAAACACCCAAATAGTCAACAGGTGGGCCACGTCCATCGAAAGTAGCTATGGTGACCAAATTGCCCACTTCACAACAGCGACATTTTCCGTTCCATCAGGGTCTTCGGAACGAGACCCTTCCGTTCCATCAGGGTCTTCGGAACGAGACCCTGATGGCATTGGTGTAAGCAAATAGGAAGAATTGTTTTGATCCATTATCAGGATGTCTGAGTTTGATATACAAATTTCATCAGTGTCCCTGAAAAAGGAGACACTGATGGAGCCTAAGGTTATTTTTTAATATCTCAGGTTGCTTTGCCAAGTTTGAAAGAGATTTGATACCCGAGTCAACAAAAGCAGGATAGGAAGCTGCACGAGCCAAAGGCAGAAAAGGTGATTGCCGACAAGGAATGACAAAAGAAGCAGAACAAAAAGCTA
>Ga0209189_1002230_pt1 | contig 13791 bp, 8 predicted proteins | sample C_130820_EF_Meta_FD_187308 | JGI IMG/M metagenome (GOLD analysis project Ga0209189, IMG submission 187308) | Freshwater microbial communities from Lake Croche, Canada to study carbon cycling - C_130820_EF_MetaG (SPAdes) (version 3) | ecosystem: Environmental > Aquatic > Freshwater > Lake | place... | reverse complement strand
GACGGAGGTGCGCCGCGGACGCGTGGTGGTCGAGCTCGCGGCGGGCCTCGCCGGCGGCGTGAAGCGGGGGGACGGCGTGGCCTTCGACTCCGGGGCCACGAGCGACGACGCCACCGGCGGCCGCGTTTACGAGATTTTCGCGGGGGGGCGGTCGCTGACCGACGCCGTCGCGACGGGCCGCGTCGAGCTCGCGTTCGGGCAGGGGGCCGTGGACCTCGCCGCCGTGCGGCCGGGGCAGACGGTGTGGAAGACCGACGACCCGCAGCTCACGGCGCGACTGCGGAAATCGTTCGCCGGGGCGGCGCTCAGGCGGCGGCAGCCGGTGGATCTCCACGCCACCGTCGCCCCGGGAGCGCCGCTGCGGGTGACGGCCCGCACGGCGACGGGAGTGGCCGTGACGGTGGAGACGGCCTGCCCGGCGGCGGAGGCCACGAAACATCCCCTCGATGCCGAGGTGCTCCGCGGGCAGCTCGGCCGGCTCGGCGGCACGGCCTTCGAAGTGCGGGCGCTCGTGGCCGACGTCGCCGGGAAGCCGATGCTGCCCTTCAGCGTGCTCGGCGAGCTGCGGCACGAGCTCGTGCGCCGGCTCGAGGCGGCCGTGACCGCCGTCGCTGCGCGGGAGGGCCGGCCGGCGCCGCCGCCACGGGAGACGACGGGGCCCGAACGGGCCGCGCCCGATCCGTTGCCCTCGCTCCACGTGCTCGTGCGGTCGCTCGAGCAGCTGCGGGCGGTCGTCGAGCTCGGCGAGCGGAGCATCCACGCGGAGTTCGCCGACATCCGGCAGGTTCGCGAGGCGGTGGCGATCGCGCGGGCCGCGGGGGCCGCGCTCGCCGTCGCCACGCCGCGGATCCAGAAGCCCGACGAGATGGGGATCTTCCGGGCGCTCGCGAAGCACGAGCCCGACGCGGTGCTCGTGCGGAACTGGGCCGGCCTCACGTTCTTCCGCGACGCCGGCCTGCCGGTGATCGGCGACTTCTCGCTCAACGTGGCCAACGAGACGACCGCCGCGTTCTTCCTCGACGCCGGCTGCCGGCGGGTGACCGCCTCCTACGACCTCAATCGGGAGCAGCTCCTCGGCCTCGTGGCGGCGGCCGATCCCGGCGGGCTCGAGGTGGTGGTGCACCAGCGGATGCCGCTGTTCCACATGGAGCACTGCGTCTTCTGCGCCGTCCTCTCGCCGGGCACCGACAAGACCAACTGCGGACGGCCGTGCGACGAGCACGTCGTGCAGCTCCGCGACCGGATCGGGGTCGCGCATCCGCTCACGGCCGACGTCGGCTGCCGCAACACGCTCTGGAACGCGGTGCCGCAGAGCGCGGCCGAGGCCGTGCCGGCGCTGCTCGCCCGTGGCGTGCGGCACTTCCGCGTGGAGATCCTCGACGAGAGCCCGGCCGAACTCGGACGGGTCGTGAGGGCCTACCGCGACCTGCTGGCCGGGAGGACGACCGGCCGCGACGTGTGGCGGGAGCTGAACGCGGCCAACCGCGTGGGCGTGACCCGCGGCACGCTCGAGGAACGGCGCAATCCCCTGGCGATCATCTGAGAGTCGTCGACCACGGGCTCTCCGGACGGCGTTCCAGGGCTAAAAATCGTGGTTTCCGCCCCCCGGCAGATTCCCGGGCAGCCGCCCCCCCCCCAGTCGGCCGACGGACGGTCGCACCGGTCGCGCAAGCCCTTCCGGGGCGGGGCCCCCCGCGGCCCATTTTGTCGCACTCCAGCGACTTTGCCGGCTCCTTGCAAGTCGCCCGGCCACCCCGTAAGAAGGGAGGTTCATGGATGGCGGCCACGTGATTCCCGAACGTCGGGTGCGCGCGGCCACGAACGCTCGTCAGGGACGACGCGCAGAGTTTCTTCATCCTTCTTCTGGAGACGAGCGATTATGAATCTTGTGGACCTCGTGACGAGCCAACTCACCGGCGACGTGCTCGGCAAGCTCGGTGGACTGGTCGGCACCAACGAGTCGCAGACGCGTTCCGCGACCAGTGCCGCCGTGCCGGCGCTCCTGAGCGCCTTCGCCAAGATGGCGGGCACCAACAGCGGTGCCAACCAGCTGGCCTCCGCGATGGGCGGCCTCGACCTCAAGACCCTCGGCAACCTCGCCGGCCTCCTCGGCGGCGGCCAGGCCTCGAGCCTCGGCGGGATCGGCGGCAGCCTGCTCTCGAGCCTCTTCGGCAACAACCTCGGCAGCCTCGTCGGCACGCTGGCGTCGTTCGCCGGCCTGCAGCCCGGGATCACCAAGACGCTGCTCACCTACCTGGCGCCGATCGTGCTCGGCACGGTGGCCAACCAGTTCAAGGGCACGAAGCCCGACGCCTCCGGCCTGCAGCGGCTGTTCAGCGAGCAGGGCGACAACATCCGCGCGGCCCTGCCCCGCGGCCTGTCGCTGGCCGACTTCGACACGACGTCGACGGCCCGCCGCGATCCGGAGCCGAGCCGCGGCGCCGTGCACCGCCACGAGGAGCCCGCCAGCTCCGGCTTCCCGTCGTGGCTGCCGCTGCTGCTGCTGCCCATCCTCGGCCTCGTCGGCTGGCTGATGTGGCCGAAGGCCCCCGCTCCGGAGCCGGTGCGCACGGTCGAGCGCCGTGAGGTCGTCCGCCAGGAGGGCCCGGTGGTCGTCGATCGCACCGAGGTGATCGAGCGCGAGGGCAAGAAGATCGTCGCCGACGCCGTCGAGGAGAAGATCGAGCTGGCCGTCCCCGCCGCTATGACCGAGGCGCTCAAGGTCGGCGAGAACCTGACCGGGCTGTTCGGCAACCTCGGCAAGGTACTCGGCACGGTCACCGACGAGGCCTCGGCCCGTTCGGCGATCCCGCAGCTCGAGGAGTATGCCCCGGTGCTCAAGTCGATCACGGAAGCCACCGCGAAGCTGCCCGCCGAGGGCCGCACGACGGTCGTCGACATGGTCGGCAAGAACATGGGCGCCCTGCAGAAGGTGATCGACACCGTGATGGCCATCCCGGGCGTCAAGGAACTGCTCGGCCCGGTCGTCACCCCGATGGTCGAGACCCTCTCGAAGCTCGGCACCTGATCGGCTGATCCTTCCGCGGGCGGTCCATCCCCCGCAGACAGGAAGCACACGCAGCCCGCCCGGATCGGCACCCGCCGGTCCGGGCGGGTTTTTTCATGGTCCGTCGCCTCGGCGGCCACGCCGGCCGGGTCGGACGGCCCCGCTCCCGGTGCCGCCCGCCAATGCGTTCGCCGGGACGCTCACCAGTAGACGTACTGCAGGAACTTCTCGCGGTCGGCCCGCGGCAGGTCGTCGACGTGGCGGACCACCCAGCGATTCTCGTCGGTGTCGACGAGGAGCTTGCCGTCGGTCCCGAAGTCCATCGCCTGCCCCTGCGTCCAGCGCATCGTGAACGTCTGCCGGCCGGCGTCGCTGTCGACGTCGAAGTCGAGGTAGCCGTGGGCCAGCCGCACGTCGTGCACGCGGTCGATCGACCGCACGAGCGTGCGCCGGGCCAGCGCCGTCCGCACGACGTCGCGGTCGGCCGGCGCCCAGGCGGCGAGATCGCGGATCATGCCCAGCTCCACCTCCTCCCCGCCGGCCGTCCAGCCGCGGACCGAAAGATAGGCCTCGGGGTGCGAGGCCGGGAAGGTGCGCACGACGAACACGCCGGCCGCGCGGCGGTCGTCGCCCCGCCAGAGTTCGAGCCGGTCGTGCGTGCCGACCGCGAAGCGATGCGCGGCGGGATCGAGCCACTCGATGCAGTGGGTCGGCGGGCCGTCGGCCGGAGCGGCGTCGGCCGCGGCGGCGGCGGGGACCGGCGTCGCCTCCCCGGCCGCGGCCCGGCGATCCTCCACCAGCAGGCTGTCGACGGTGGGCTGCTTCGACACCTGCGTCTGGATCCGCACGAGCCGGGCGTAGATGCCGTCGGCCGCGAGCAGCTCGGCGTGGGTGCCCTGCTCCACGAGCCGGCCGCGGTCGAAGGCGAGGATGCGGTCGGCGTTGCGCAGCGTGGAGAGCCGGTGGGCGATGGCGATCGTCGTGCGGCCCCGCACGAGCACGGCCAGCGCCTCCTGGATGCTCTTCTCCGCCTCGGCGTCGATGTTGCTCGTGGCCTCGTCGAGCACGAGCACCCGCGGGTCGTAGAGCAGCGTGCGGGCGATGGAGAGCCGCTGCTTCTCGCCGCCGGAGAGCCCCGCGCCCTGCTCGCCGAGGAGCGTCTCGTAGGCCAGCGGCTGGCGGCAGAGGAAGTCGTGGGCGCCGGCGGCCTTGGCGGCGGCGAGGCCCTCCTCCACCGTGGACTGCGGCCGGCCGTAGGAGAGGTTCTTCCAGATCGTGCCGCGGAACAGGAACGAATCCTGGAACACGACGCCGAGCTTCTCGCGCAGGTCGCGGGTGGAGAGGTCGCGGATGTCGATGCCGTCGACGGAGATGCTTCCCTCCTGCACGTCGTGGAACCTGGTCAGCAGGCTGACGAGCGTCGTCTTGCCCGACCCGCTGCGGCCCACGATGCCCACCATCTCCCCCGGCGCCACCGTGAACGAGACGTCGCGCAGGACGGGCTGGTTGCGGTCGTAGCCGAAGGTCACGTGGTCGAAGCGGATCGCGCCCTGGACGGCGTTCCAGGCCACGGGCGCGCGGGGCTCCTGCACCAGCGCCGGCGTGTCGAGCAGCTCGAGCACCCGCTGGCTCCCCGACAGGAAGCTCGTCAGCCAGGTCGTGAAGTTCGACAGCGCGCCGAGCGGGGCGTAGAACATCGCGAGGTAGGCGAGGAAGACGATGAGCTGGCCGAGCGTCATCTGCCCGCCGATCACGTCGCGACCGCCGACGTACCAGACGATCAGCCCGCCGAGGCTGAAGACGATCTGCATCGAGGCGGCGTAGGTGGTGTTGGTGTGTTCGACCCACTGCCGCCAGTGGCGGAGGTGGTCGCTGGCGGCGTGGAAGCGGTCGCGCTCGCGGGGCTCCTGCGCGAAGGCCTTCACCACGCGGATGCCGGAGAGCATCCCCGACAGGGCCGACATCTGCTTGCTCGAGGCGTCCCAGAGCCGGTAGTGCCGCGGGTAGACGTGCCGCCAGAAGATCCACGAGCCGAGGATGACGAGGGGGACGGGGATGAGCGTGAAGAGGGCGAGCTTGGGATTGATCCACACGAGCATCGCGCCCACGCCGACGAGCTGCACGATCTGCAGGAGGAAGCCGCCGGTGAGCTGGTGCATGAAGCCGTGCAGCACCTCGCTGTCGTGGGCCACGCGGCTGATCATCGAGCCGACCTGGTGGCGGTCGTAGTAGGCGATCGAGAGGCTCTGCAGCTTCGTCACCATCTCGTCGCGGAGCGTGGCCGTGATGCCGGTGCCGATCGCCGATGCCAGGCGGCCCTTGAGCACGCCCACGAGCGAGAGCAGCACGCGGGAGAAGGCCAGCGCGAGCACGACCACGAGCAGCGCCGTGCGGAAGTCGGGCGTGGCGTCGGCGGCCGGCCCCGCCGCCGCGGCGTCGCCGGCGCGGCCCGAGAGGATGTCGTCGACCATGTACTGCTGCAGCTTGGGCGGGGCGAGCTCGGCCACGACCCCGAGGAAGGTGAGCAGGCAGAGGAAGGCCGCGCCCCGGGCGTAGGGGCGGAGCAGATCCCCGACCCGCCGCAGGATCCGCCCCTTCTCGACACAGCGGGGGCAGAGGTCGTCGCGGGTGGCGAGCCGCAGCCGGCACGTCGGGCACCGCGGCGGATCGAGCGGGCCGCTCCGCGGATCGCCGTCGAACCAGCCCGGGGGCAGCGACTCGGGCTTCGCGCCGGCGGGAGCGGCGTCACGGGCCTGCTCGAGCGCCCGTGACACCTTGTGAAACCGGGTGGCGAGCGAGTTCGAATAGCGGACGAGATCGATCCAGTCGCCCCCCTCGCGGAGCTGCAGCGTGCCGCCACCGACGCCGGCGGTCGTGCGAATCTGATCGACGCCCTCCCAGGGCACCGACCGGAGCACCCCCGCGGCCGTCCCGGCCGCCGCCGCGGACTCGGCGTCGCCGCCGTCCCGGACGACGGACAGGTGGTCGGACGTCACCACGAGCCATTCCCGGGCCGGCCTGCCGTCGAGCGCCACGTCGGTGTCGATCGAGAGCAGGATCGGCCGGTGGTTGAGCCCCGCCCGGTCGAGCCAGAGCCGCACCGCCGCGGGGGCCGCGCCGGCCGTTGGCGGCGGGGGGGCGACCGCCGTATGCTCTCCCGAGGACGCGTCGTGCAGGGGATTCGACGTGGGAATCGCGGCGTCCCTCACTTTCCCGAGATCACGGAGCTTGTTCATGGTTCACGCGCTTGAGCGTTACGCGGTCGGGGGCTGGTTGGTTCGCCGACGGACGGTGGTCGGCTTGGCGGGGGCGTGCGTCGCGGTGGCGGTGCTCGCCGGAGCGGCCGCGACGGCCGGCGCGGAGGAGCCCGGCTTCACGACGCTCTTCGACGGCAAGAGTCTGGCAGGCTGGAAGGTGAATGAGAACCCGGACAGCTGGAAGGTGGTCGACGGCGAACTCGTGTGCCACGGCCCGCGGAGCCATCTGTTCTACGTCGGGGCCGACCCCGCCAAGCCCGCCGAGTTCAAGAACTTCCATTTCAAGGCCGAGGTGCTGACCAAGCCCAAGGCCAACTCGGGCATCTACTTCCACACCCGCTTCCAGCCCGACGGCTGGCCGGCCCAGGGGCACGAGGCCCAGGTCAACAACTCCCAGAGCGACCCGGTCCGCACCGGCAGCCTCTACAACGTCGTCAAGAACCTCGAGCCGCCGGCCCGCGACGACGAGTGGTTCACCGAGGAGGTGATCGTCGAGGGGGATCACATCGTCATCAAGGTCGACGGCAAGACCATCGTCGACTACCGCGAGAAGACGGCCGAGGTGAAGGACGGCCGCAAACTCTCGAGCGGCACCTTCGCGCTGCAGGCCCACGATCCGGGCAGCGAGGTGCACTACCGGAACATCCGGGTGAAGCCGCTCCCCTGACCGGCCGGGGAGGAGGGCATCGAGCGTTTTTCCGCCGGTTTTCCGCCCGACAAAACGCCGTCGTGCATGCGCGCCGTTCCCCGGCTGGAGGTTTTCCAGCCGGGGAACGGGCTTTACGCCGCGGCCGGGCGGGCGTTACGATTTTTTTCGTCACGGCGGACGCGACGACGTCGCCGCCGTCCGCGACACTGGAGCCGAAGGTCTCAGTGTCGCCCTCGTTCGTGCCGAGCCGGCCGGGTGCATCGCCCGGCCGTGCCGGGGTCCGCGCTCCGGCCACGGTTCGGCAACAGATTGACCCGCTCCCAGATGCAGGTGAAGCCATGATCACGTCCACGACGCCGATGGGGATTCGCGACGACATCACGCAGTGCATCGGCCGGACGCCACTCGTGCGGCTGCGGCGGGTGACGGAGGGCTGCGTGGCCACGGTGATCGGCAAGATCGAGAACATGAACCCGCTCTGGAGCGTGAAGGACCGGATCGCCGCCGCGATGATCGACGTGGCCGAGCACGAGGGGCGGATCGGCCCCGACACGGTCATCATCGAGCCCACGAGCGGCAACACCGGCATCGGCCTGGCCTACGTGTGCGCGGCGCGGGGCTACAAACTGCGGGTGACCATGCCCGAGAGCATGAGCCTCGAGCGGCGGCGGATGCTCAAGGCCCTCGGTGCCGAACTCGTGCTCACGCCGGCCGCCGAGGGCATGCCCGGCGCCGTCCGCCACGCGGAGGAGATCACCCACGGCAGCAGCCAGTTCTTCATGCCGCAGCAGTTCAAGAATCCGGCGAATCCCGACATCCACCGGCGGACGACCGCCGAGGAGATCTGGGCCGACACCGACGGCAAGGTCGACATCCTGGTCTGCGGCGTCGGCACCGGCGGCACGATCACCGGATGCGGCGAGGTGCTCAAGGCGCGCCGTCCCGGACTGAAGGTCGTGGCCGTGGAGCCGGCCAACAGCCCGGTGATCTCGCAGCGGCTCGCGGGCGAGCCGATCAAGCCGGGCCGGCACACGATCCAGGGCATCGGCGCCGGCTTCATCCCCGACATCCTCAACCTCGACATCATCGACGAGGTGGTGAAGGTGGACGACGAGGATGCCATGGAGACCGCCCGGCAGATGGCGAAGCGCGAGGGGCTGATGTGCGGCATCAGCTGCGGCGCCGCCGCCTGGGGCGCCCTGCAGGTGGCGCGGCGGCCGGAGAACGCCGGCAAGATGATCGTGGTCGTGCTCCCCGACCTCGGCGAGCGTTACCTCTCGACCCGGCTCTTCCCGGAATGAACGGACGGCACCGCGGCCGCTGGCGGCTGGTTCATGGCTGCGCGTGCGCCTGCGGTGACGCCCGGGCCGGTTCAGCAACGTCGGTCGAACGTTTTCGGTGACGCCCGGAGCCGCCCGTCACCCCGCTCGCCGGACGTTCGCTGCGGCCAGTGTTGCTTGATTCCAGGCCCGCGGGGCCTGGAATGTCGCTCCCGCGAATCGAGGTGAACTCGATTCGCTCCGCTGGGCCTCCGCTCACTCGAAGCCGGCTGCGCTCCGGCATCCATGCCTGCGCTTGCCGCCTACGCCGTCTCACGGGGCGACGGGCGGCCCCTTTACCGGATCGAAGCGGTGGTGGGCCCTCGTCCTTCTTGGAGATCGAGGCGTTCGTCCCTCCTCGCCGTTGATTCACCGACTCGGGTCGCCCTTCCGCGCGTCCGCATGACCGTGACGCCCGGGGCCGCCCGTCACCCGGCTCGCCGGACGTTCGCCTCCGCCTTCCAGGCTCCGGCTCACTCGAAGCCGGCTGCGCTTCGGCATCCTGCCTGCGCTTGCCGCCTACGCCGTCTCACGGGGCGACGGGCGGCCCCTTCACCGGATTGGTTGCGCATGGGCGGTTCACACGTTTCAGGTGACGCCCGGGACCGCCCGTCACCCGAATGGTTCGGCGAAGAGTCGCGGCGTGTGTCACTTCCGCTGGCTGAAGAGCCAGTCGAGCACGAAGCCGTCGCGGTAGGCCGGCGTCCAGGAATCGTGCCCGACGCCCGCCAGCTCGGAATAGATCGGCTTGCCGCCGGCCCGCCGGACCGCGGCGATCATGTCCCGCGACCGGCCGACGGGCACGGCCTTGTCGGCGTCGCCGTGGAAGCACCAGATCGGCAGGGTCGCGAGCTTCGCCGCCACCCGCTCGTCCCCACCGCCGCAGATCGGCATGATCGCGGCGAACCGCTCGGGCGACCGCGCGGCGAGGTCCCAGGTGCCGTAGCCCCCCATCGACAGACCCGTGAGGTAGATCCGCGCCGGATCGACGGCCTCCCGGGCCACGACGTCGTCGATCGCGGCGATGGCGGCGGCGAGGTCGGTGCTCGGCGCCGGCGACTGCGGCGTGCTCCGGCCGTCGGCCCAGGAGACGTCGACCCACCGCTCGTCCATCCGGCACTGTGGCGCGAGCACGAACGCCGGGTGCCGCCGGCGCGTGTCGGGCTCGGCCATCCAGGCCGGCAGAAACTTCAGCTGCGACGCGTTGTCGTCGCCACGTTCGCCCGCCCCGTGCAGGAAGACCACGAGCGGGTGGCGGACGTCCGCGCCTGTCGCGGCCGCGTCAGGCTTGAGCAGCCGGTAGGCGAACTCGACCGTCGTGTCCGCCTCGCGCACGCGCACGGTGCGGGACTCGTAGAGATCCACGGGCAGCTGCGGCTTCTCGGTGGCGGTGGCGGGCGTCTGCACGGCGGGCTCCTGGGCGGGGGTGAGGGCCGGGACGAGGCCCGCCAACGCGACGGCGGCCAAGGCGACGAGCAGGCCGCCCGCGCGGCGCGAGCGGACGCCGTCGGCCGGCACCCCGCGATCGGCGTGCGGGGGATCGGCGGCGGGGACGGTCGTGCGGCCGCGGGCCATGGCGGTCACTCCGGTGGCGGGGCGTCGCCCACGGCGAGTTTCACACGGCGGGGCAACGACATCCGCGTGAAGAAGCCGACGGCCGCGGCCGGCAGCCCGAGGAACTCGAGTTGCTCGAACCACTGCACGGTGTCGAGCGCGAGCTTCGAGACCGCGGTGCCCCGCAGGTCGAGGTGGCGGAGGCTCTTGAGGGCTTTGAGCTGCAGGAGCCCCTCGTCGGTGATGCCGCCGCCGGCGAGGTCGAGGCGGGCGAGATCCTTGAGCGATTCGGCACGAAACCCGAGGAGCACCGCGAAGACATCGTCGGCGCGGGGGCCGTTGAGCCGCAGCGCCACGAGCTTGTCGGCGACGTGGCCGAAGTCCTCGCCGAACGACTTCTTGAGCCAGTCGGTTTCCTCCATCTCCACCTCGCCGCCGCGCTCGATCGTCTCGGTGACGACCTCCTGCTGCTCAGCGTAGGCGTCGATCTTCGCGGCCAGCCACTCGAGCTTGCCCGCCTTGAACTTGACGAACTCCTTCGCCTCCTCGTAGGCCCGCTGCAGTTCGATGAACTTCGCGGGGTCGCCCCCGCGGTCGGGGTGCATCTCCTTGGCCTTCGCGAGATAGGCCTGCTTGACGTCCTCGTCGGTCACCGGCGGCAGGAGGCCGAGCACCACCAGGCAGCGGGGATGCTGCGCCGCGGCGGGCGCGGCGGCGGAGGGGCGCGGGGAGGACATGCGTGAGGCCGCCGGAGACGGAAAAACCCTGTAGGGAAAGGTAGACGCGGCGGGTACCGCGTGCAACGCGCCCCCTCGGCGGCCGGTCGTGGGCCGCCTGCCGGCCCGTCGGACCCCCTCGTGCGCGGCCGCGAGGCCGCTGCGGCCCTCGTGTTCGCCTTGATCCGGTTCGCCGGATTCCCTAGGTTCCCGCAAGTCCCGGATCCGAGCCGGGGCGCGGCTCGAGAGCCTGCTGGATCGCACGGAGGCGATCCCGGAAGCGCGGCTTCCGTGACCACGTGAGAATGACGACGCCTGGCACACGGCCCGAGAGGCCGCGTGCCACGGCCAGCCAGGAGGGCGTGAAGCATGAGCGGAGCGTGGGAGCGTGGCGTCGCGTGGCTGCGGCGGGGCATCGACCGCCGGCGCGGATTCCGCCCCGGGCCGGTGCGGGAGATCGCCGCGATGGTGGTCGTCGTCACCGCCGCCCTCGCGTGGCGCTCGCTGGCCCAGCCGCAGGCCGACGCCGGGCCCCCGAAGCCGGCCGCCGCGACGGCCTCAGCGACAACCGCAGCGACGGCCGGACCGGCTGCGGCCGGGGCGAAGGCCCCCGCCGAAAGCCCGGCCGCACTCGTCAACGGCGTGGAGATCGGCGGCGGCCAACTCGCCGAGGAGTGCCTGGCCCGCCACGGCACCGCCGTGCTCGAGGCGCTCGTCAACAAGGCGATCATCGCCCAGGCCTGCCAGCGGCAGGGGGTGGCGGTGACCACGGCGGACGTCGACGCCGAGATCGACTCGATGGCCAAGCGGTTCAGCGTGCCGCGGGACAAGTGGATCAGCCTCATCGAGCAGGAGCGGGGCATCACGCCGCGGCAGTACGCCGAGGACATCGTCTGGCCGATGATCGCGCTGCGGCGGCTGGCCCACGCCACGGCCGAGCCCACGCCCCGCGAGGTGGAGCAGGCGTTCGAGAACCAGTTCGGCGCGGCGGTGAAGGCGCGGATCATCGTCACGCGCACGCAGCGTGAGGCCGAGCAGCTACGGGCGAAGGCGATCGCCTCCCCGGAAGACTTCGGCGGCCTCGCGCGGCAGCACTCCGTCGACGTCGGCAGCGCCAGCGCCAACGGCTGGGTGCAGCCGGTCCGTCACCACTCCGGAGACGCCGGCTTCGAGCAGGCCGTGTTCGCGCTCCAGCCCGGTGACATCTCGCCGGTGGTGCGGGTCGCCGACCAGTTCATCGTCGTCAAGTGCGAGGACCGGCTGCCGCCGGCCGGCGTGAAGCTGGCGGACGTGCAGGCCCGGCTCGTCGAGGACCTGCGCGAGCGCAAGAGCCGGGAACAGTCGGGGCAGGTGTTCCGCGGCCTGCAGGACGTGGCGAAGGTGGAGAACGTCTTGAACGACCCGCAGCAGTCGGCGGCCAGCCCGGGCGTGGCCGCCCGCGTCAACGGCCAGCCGATCCCGCTCGACGTCGTGCGCGAGAAGTGCGTCGACCGCTACGGTCGCGAGGTGCTCGAGATCATGATCACGCGGCTGCTCCTCGGTCAGGCGCTCACCCGCGCCCAGCGGACCGTCGCGCAGGCCGACATCGACGCCGAGATCGCCCGGGCCGCCGAGATGATGGGCTTCAAGAAGCCCGACGGCTCGCCCGACGTCACGGCCTGGTTCGACCGCGTGACCCGCGAGGAGAAGATCCCGCTGCGGCACTACATCGAGGACGTCGTGAAGCCCACGGTGTCGCTCAAGCAGCTCGTGGGCAAGGTGCCGGTGACGCAGGACGATCTCGACAAGGCGTTCGAGGCCACCTTCGGCCCGCGGGCCCGGTGCCGCGTGATCGTCCTCGACAGCCAGCGCCGGGCCCAGGAGGTGTGGCAGCTGGCGCGGCAGCATCCCACGGCGGACCGGATCGGCGACCTCGCCGAGCAGTATTCGGCCGATCCCACCAGCCGGGCGCTCCGCGGCGAGGTGCCGCCGATCCAACGCCACGGCGGCCAGCCCGCGCTCGAGCGGCAGGCCTTCGCGCTGAAGGCCGGCGAGCTCTCCGGCATCGTGCAGATCGCCGACCGGTTCATGGTGCTCTTCTGCGAGGGCTACACCGAGCCGGCGGCGGTGAAGTTCGCCGAGGTGCGGGACGAGCTCTACGACGACATCCACGAGAAGAAGCAGCGGATCGAGATGGGCCGTTACTTCTCCCACCTGCGGGAATCGGCGGCGATCGACAACTTTCTCGCGGGCACGAGCCAGTCGCCGGCGGACCGGGCCCGGCCGGCTCCGCCCGCCGCGGGCGGCATGCAGGCATCCCGGGCCGTGGCGCCGCCGTCGGGCGGCATGTCGCTCGATCCCCCCGCCACCGGCACGACGGCGGGGATCGCCGATCCCGACGCGGGCCGTCCGCGGGCCGGGAGCCGCCGCGCGACGCAGCCGGCCGCGGGACAGCCCGGGGCGGCCCGGCCGGACGGCGCCGGCTCGGGCGTGGTGCCCGCCGGACTCGAGGCGCCGGTCCGCTGATCCGCCGCGCCGCACGCGTGGGTCGCACCGCCGCGCCACAGCCCAGGGAGAGCATTCTCGTGACGAGCATACGAACGGTGGTGGCGGTCGTGGGCCTCGCGGTCGTGACGGCTTCGGGCTGCGGCACGCTGCCGGGCACGGCATTGCCGCCGTTCGTCGCGGCCCAGGCGCCGCTGCGCGGCCGGACCGAGGCGGTGGCCGGGACGCGGCGACGCGCGGCACCGGCCGACCTCGCCGCAGCTGAGGACGAATATCCGGTGGCCGCCGTGTCGCGGCAGCGTGGCCCCGCCGACGAGGCCGACGGCTCGGCAGACACGCGGGGATCGTGGCTCGGTCGGAGTGAGTGGTGGTCGCGGACGCGACGGTGGCTCGAGCGGGTGGACGCCGACATCCGGGCCGATCTCGACTTCCACGAGAACGAAGGGCTCGAAGGCTTCAGCCCCGACGCCGTCGAGCACGTGAAGCTCATGCGTTCCGAGATGAACGGCGACGGCGGCATCGGACGGTGATGCCCGGCCGGTGATGTCCGGCAGTCGGGTGTCCGGCAGTCGGGTGCCCGGCGGCGCGGCGACGGCCCGCCCCGGTCCACGACGCAGTTGCCCGACTAGGATTCGAACCTAGACAAAGGGAACCAAAATCCCTTGTGCTACCGTTACACCATCGGGCAGGAGGGTGTTTCCAGCGACCATGTTAGACAATCTGTTAGGCGCAGTCATGGGTTTCGACCCGCCGGCCCGCTGGAACGCCGCCCAGAGAGCGGCGGCCGTGGTTTGAGCGTCGGTCT
>Ga0209189_1002229_pt1 | contig 13792 bp, 12 predicted proteins | sample C_130820_EF_Meta_FD_187308 | JGI IMG/M metagenome (GOLD analysis project Ga0209189, IMG submission 187308) | Freshwater microbial communities from Lake Croche, Canada to study carbon cycling - C_130820_EF_MetaG (SPAdes) (version 3) | ecosystem: Environmental > Aquatic > Freshwater > Lake... | reverse complement strand
TGGAAGGGCATTTGATACGCCACGTAAATTAAAGGCCAACAATGTGAAGGTCGCTGGATTGGGTTCAAACGACTGCACTTCTTTAAAGCGATCCGAAAAATACAGGGAGTGATTACCGATGTTGGCGCCTATATCCATGGCCAATCCATTTTTGAGTTGGCTGGATATCGGACTCAGAAAATCAAATAGTATTTCAAGTCCTAGCCTGTCATAGATACCATACTGATTTATTTGAATTCCAATGTGTTCATTTGCAAAGACTGCGATACTGCCCTGCCTTTTTTTATTATGAGCTTCAGATAATTTTTCTATGCGTTTGGTCAGCTTCTTGTTGATCTTTTCTTCGACCAACCCCAACAGGGTGCAGTGCCTTTGGAAGGTTTTGACTGTTTTCATGCGCTTGATTTTTCACGGTTCGCCGGTGAGAGCCCGAATCCCCACCGACCTGTAAATGTCCTGAATCTGGTCGTGGGCCAGCGACTGATGGCCAGGCTTGGCCGAAAGCGACAGACTACGCACGTCGATGCGCTCACCGAGCAGCGCAAGGAACAGCAAGGCTGACGTCAAGGCACCGACCACCAGCGTGCCCGACAAAAGCGGCGCCAGCGCCTCGATGGGCAGGCTGGGTGGAATTTGCAGCGTGTTGCCGGCGGGCAGTTTCAATTGCTGTTCAAGTGGGGTGTCGGACTCGGGGTGACCCTTGAGCGCCACGAGCCTTCCCTCGATCGCATGGGTCGAAGCCAGCAATTCGATCTGCTCGCGCAACTCGGGATAGGTCTTGAGCAAGCGGGGGTGGGGCAGGATCAGCAGCAGTCCTATCGAGCGACAGCGCTCGATGTCGAGGCCGACCGATGCGGCAGCCGCCGCGCAGGTGCGGCTCACCCACGGGTCGGCAAACCATGGCGGCTCCAGCTTGTGCACGATCTTGCTGCCGAGGCCTGCATGCGCGCGCTCGGGCAGCAGGATGTAGGCCTCCTGCATGGCGCTCGAGCCGCCTGTCAGTGATGGCCTCTCGGTCGCGAGTCCACACCAAAGCCTTCGCACCAACGCCAGCAAGTCCTGCCCCAAGGAGGCACGAACGTCGTAATTGGGCACGTAGCTGTACATGCCGTCATCGACATAGACTCGCCTCGCGGATGGGCATCCACGCAGTGCGGCGTAGAACTCAGGACGCCGGTCATTGCCGGATGCGACAACGGCCGGTGAAAGCGCGCGCGTCATGGCGCTGATCTCGTTGAGCAGCGAGCGACCCGGGCCCAAACCAATGTTCTTGAGTCTTGGAATCTGCATCACCGAGATGCCGGGTGGTCGCACGCGGTCCAGTGCCTCGGCGAACAGGTCAAGACGCCCTTTTCCGGCTTTGTTGATCAGCGCCAGTGTGTTGTCGCAGTCCCGAAATGGGCCGCGCATCAACCCCAGGGAAATCAACGCGTGCAACGGCGTGGTGGCGAGAAAAAAGGTCTTCATCGTTGTACGCCATCGACGAGTTGGAGGATGCGTGACAGTGTTTCGGTTCGTTCCTCGAACGCATGACGACTTGGCTCACCTGCCCCATGAAGCATGCCTGCGGTTTCGAGTGCCTCGTGCAGCAATCCCAGATCCCTCACCCCGCTGAGCATTCCAAGCTCGGCCAGCAGGTTGAAGCTGCGCCCCACCAGCGAGTCAGGCTGCGACAGCGCCGCCATGCGCCAGGCAGCGGATGCCCGACGCCATCCTTCATGCTGCCGTGCGAGCTTGAACAGACTCACCGGTCGATCGGTCAGCAGCGCCTCGGTCAGCATGGAAGCGCTGTCTTCGGTCACGATGAAGCGATCGCCGGCGCTGAGCATCGCGTTGTAAAGCGGCTTGCCGGCTTGCCAGTGCACGATCTGCGAGGGCACGCTCAACCCCCTGGCAATGATGGCTTTGGCCGACTCCGGCGTGCGCGGGCTGTCGACCACCCAGGCACTTCCGCCGCGCTGGCTCACCTCTTGGTTCACCCTGGCGGCCAGAGCCGCCGCCGTCGCATCGCACAGCACCATGGGCCGGCTGTTGCCGCCCACCAGCACCACCGTCCAGGGCCGCGGCAAAGCGGCTGCTGTGGCGGGCAGGGCCGACTCCGACACCTTACCGTCGGGCGGTGGCAGAAAAGGCATCAGGTTGCACAGCACGTTGGGCCGCTGGGGCAAGGCGTACTGCGGTGTGGTCACGATGAGGTCAAACCAGTGCAGCGGCGCCCACGGCCGGTTGACGTTGACCAGCCGGGTTGAACCGCCCGACTGTTGACGAATCCAGCGGGCCGCAGGCACGCTGCGGCGTCCGGCCGCCAGCACGATCCGTGGCCAGGGGGGCCCGAGCGGCACTTCGGTTTTCCAGCTCAGGCGGTTGATCCCCAAAAAGGCGGGCGGCACGTGAGACAGCGCGTTGAAGCGCAGAGGCACCTCTCGGAAGGGTCGCCCCAAGGCCTTGGCAATGGCGAGCAGCTGCTGGTTGTCACCGTGCCACTTGCCCAGCAACACCCACACCGGTTCTGCGTTGTTTGTTGTGTCCACAGGCGTTCGTGCTCGATGGTCCGGCCAAGGCTAATCGCCCGCACCAGGGCTTGACGGCAAAGCAGCCGCGCGCGGCAAGTGACGCCACCGGCGGTGATGCCAGCTCCACAGCTGCGGCGCCTGCAATATCTGACGCTCGGTGAGGGCTACCAGCGTTAGCACGTCGGACTCGATCGATCCCTGGCCCAGCGGCACCGGCGGCTCGATGCTGAATTTCCACTTGGGCGTGGCGGCGGTCGTGACCAGCGGCAGCACCGGTGCTCGCGAGGCCCGGGCCAGTTGGGCCGGGCCGGCCGGCATGGCTGTGTTCTTGCCGAGAAAGCGTTGCATCTGGCCGTCTTCGGCACGCTTGACGCCCTGATCGAGCATCACGAACACGACGCGACCTTGCTTGAGCGCTGACAGCATCTGCGCATAAGCGCGAATGCCTGCATTGGCCAGAATGCCCTGGATGCCATACAGCTCGAAGCCGGTTTGCAAAAAGCCGGCGGTCATCATCCGCGCCTCGCGGTAGACGACGCTGACCGACCAGCCTGCCTTGGCCAGACGCACCGGCACCAGCGCCGCATTGCCCATGTGGGTGGCCAGCAAGATGGCGCCGCGCCCCGCCGTCATCGCCGCACGCAGGTGCTCGAGGCCGTCGAGCTCGCACATCGATGCGAGCTCGTCCTCATCGTGTCGATGGTCGAACATCGACACGATCTCGAGCACCGCACCGTTGTTGACCCGGTAGGCCTCGCGCAGCAACGCCGGCACGCCCGGGTCGTCGGTGCTGCGGCCCAGTGCGGCGGCGACGTCGCCTTGCAAACGCAGCCGCCGTTGCCTGGCCACATGAAACTGAAGGTCGCCCAGCCAGTTGCCGATGGTGCGGGCTTGCTTCAAGCCCGTCGCTCGCAACAACCTGCGCAGGCTCACGAACATCAGGCGGCGCCGCGCGCGCCGAAATCGCTGCCCCAGGCTCATCGTTGTTGCTCAAGGCCGGCGGGCTCGTCGCGCGTCGGCATCAGGCTGACGTGACCGTCGGCAAGCCGATAGATGCGATCAGCCGCTTGCATCAGCAGGTCCTGGTGGGCCACTGCCAGGATGGTCAGGCGGCCCTTCAGGTGCTTGACAGTCTCGATCACGGCCATCTGCGCTTCGGGATCGAGGTGGCTGGTGGCCTCGTCCAGGATGAGCAGCCGCGGCTCGTGCACCAGCGCGCGCGCGATGGCCAGGCGTTGCCTTTGACCGCCCGACAGGCGCGAGCCGCCCTCGCCAACGCGTGTGTTCAGGCCCTCGGGCATGGCCTCGACGAAGTCGAGCGCATCGGCAGCGCGCAAGGCGGCACGGATGCGGTCCTCGTCCAGCCCCACCTCGCCGAGCGTCACGTTGTAGGCCACCGATTCGTCGACCATCACCGACTCCTGCGGCACGTAGCCGATCTGTCGTCGCCACTGGCGCAGGTCCAGATCACGCAGCGGCACACCGTCGACGAGGATCTGGCCGGCATCGGGCTGCTGCAGGCCCACCACCAGATCGAGCAGCGTGGTCTTGCCCGCGCCCGACGGCCCGATGAACACCGTCAGCTGCTGCGCCGGCACGGTGAACGAGCCGTGCTTGACGATGGCGCGGTGATGCCCGTGGCCGAAGCTCACCGCCTCGAAGCGGATGCCCTCGACAAGCTCGACCGATTGCTCGCCACCGCGCGGCTCGACCTGCGAGCGTGCGGCGGCGATGTCATCGACCAGCGACCAGTAGGCGCTCTCGCGTACCACCACCTGCTGATAGGCGCGCTGGGCCTTGGACAGGTAGCTCACCGTGCGAGCCAGCAAAAACAGCATCACCAGCACCGAGGCCAGCGGCATCTCGAGCACGACCAGGCTGAAAAAGAAGCCCAAGCCGACCATGATCGCCAGCAGCGGCTCCTGCAAGGCGCCCATCGCCTCCTTGCTGACGACCTGACGCCGCAGGGATCGGCGCAGCGCGCGCGTCTGGTCGGACAGCAAGGCGTCGACGTGGTCCTCGCGAGCCATGGCCTTGAGCGCCTTGGCAGCCGCCAGCTGTCCGCCCAACACCGACAGCAGCGACTTCAGCAACTCGGTTTGCTGCTGGCCGGCGTTGCGCGAGGTGCGAACCAGACGGTGCAGCAAGGCAAGGAGCACGCCACCGGCCATCGCGGCTGCGACGCCGGCCTGCCAGGAAATCGCCAGCGCGATGCACAGGTAGATCAGCGAATTGAGCAGCATCGCCGCCAGCTCAGCACTGTGCTGGAAGGCTTCGGACGCGCGCTGCGCCTCGGTGGCCACCGCGTTGGAAAGCCGCCCGACCGACTGCTGCAGGTAATGCGACCAGCGCGCCGAAATGACCGAGCGGATCAGCGCCAGGCGCATGTCGGTGGCGATGTTGGCCACGGTGTAGCCCACCTGACGGTTGGCAAGCAAGGACAGCGCCGCCTTCAAGCCGATCAGCGTGGTCGCCAGCACCAGCAGCACCGGCGCGGAAGGCTGCAGACCCAGGTACTCGGCCACCCGCAGGGCGATCTTCTCGGGCATCGAAGGCGCCTTGTCGCTGACGCGCGTGGCCAGCGACAGCATCGATAGCAGCATGGACATCCCCAGTCCGTCCATCAAGCCGGCCGCAAAGACGGCTGCCAGCCCCGCCGCGCTGCGACCGGGGTAAGCCCGCACCAGAGCGGCAATCATCGCCAGCGCTCGGCTGCTCGGCGCCTTCGTGTCAGGCATGGCGGCTGAGGTCATGGTCTGATGAAGCGCAGGCGCGGCCCGGCACTGATGACAACCGGGCGGCTCGGATCGGTATCGAACGCTTCGCCGTCCAGCGAATAGCCAGCCAGGCCGTCGACCCGCACGCTGTCGCAGCGCCCGCTGAGGTAGCCCTTGTCAGCGCTCATCGACGTCAGATAGCGCCCGGTCAGCAGCCTGGGCAGCAAGCGCCAGAAGCTGTGGGCATCGCGGCTGACGGAGGTCACGCGCACCTCGCCTTCGCCACGCGCAGCGTAGGGGTTGAGCAAGCCGGTGCGGTGCAGCAGCGTGGTCGCGAGCAGCAGCCGCACGAAGCCCTTCTGCGTGCCGCAGGCGCCGGCATCGATTTGCAGCGTCGGGCAGGTGATACCGGAGCGACCGAACAAGGCGCGCACGCCGAGCCCCAGCACATAACTCAGGGTGGTCACCCCGGCGCGCAGCGTGCTGTTGTCGAAACGGTCCTGATGGCACTGGCGTATGGCGCTGTCGATGACGGCTGCAGCCAGAAAGAACCCGTGGCGCGGTGGCGCGGGCGACTGCTCGATGCGCAGAGGGCAGCGTTCTTCCACCGCCACATCCCAGCGCTGCTCGCGTGCGCGCACCAGCGCCAGCTCCATCGTGGCCAGGGCTTGTCCGCCGGGCACCATGTCTTGCGCCGTCAGGTTGGAGCGGCCACCTGGCAACACCAGCAGATCAGGAATCCACGATCCCGGCGGCAGATGGGCCAACTGATCAACGACGGCGCACACCGTGCCGTCGCCAGCCAGCACCATCACCTGCTGCTGGCGGCGCGCCAGGATGGATTCGATGGCTGCGGTCAGCTCGGCAGGAGCGGTGACCACCACCACCTCGGCGTGATGCGAACGCGCCAGCGCAACGGCCTTTTCGGCCAGTCCGCGCGATGCGCTGAAGCTGCGCGGGTTGACGATCAGGCAGGCAGGTGCTGAAGTCCCGGCGGCGATCACTGGGGCCGTTGGCGCCAGATCGGACAGGCGCACGTTCAAGTGCGACCGGAGCTCGGGGCCCACGCCCGCATCGCCGAATCTTCAACAGGCGTCTTCTTGGCCGACTGCCACAACTCACGCACGGCCCCGAAGTAACTGTCGCGGTTGCTGCAGCGGTACGGCGAATCGGCCGGCAGACCCTGCATCAGACGGCGATGCGCCTGGCCCATGCGGTGGTAAGGCAGACCGGGGAACATGTGGTGCAAGGCGTGGAAGCGCAAGCCGACCGGAAACAGCGCCACGGTCAACCAGGTCTGGCCGGTGATGTTGATCGACTCGGCCACCTGTTCGGCCATCGTCATGCGATCGCCCCGGTTGCCGTAGCGGTGTGCCGCCAGGTTGCGCACCCAGTTCAGCGCCAGCGTGAAAGCCAGCAGCGCGTAGCCCATGAGGAAATCCCAGCCGCTGATCCATTCCAGACACAGCAACACCGCGATGGTGGCCAAGTAGGCGAAGCAAAGCGCTTCAACCAACACCAGATGCGATTCATCGCGCTTGGGAAAGCGCTTGCGATAGTGGGGGTTGGAAACCGCGGCCGAGGCGCTGGTGAGCACCCATTCACGCAGCCCGCCATGCAGCCACGACATCGGTCCGAGCACGCCGAAACGCGCCAGCATGAACAACGGCAACAGCGGTGCTTGCACCAGGTATTTCAGGGTCTCGGCCAGCGGCGAAGAAGCCAGCGGCAGGTACTCGCCGTCGGCGGGCGTTCCGAATTTGTGCTGGTTGTGGTGCTCGATGTGGTTGCGGTAGATGACCCAAGGCATCAGCAAGGGCACCCCCACCATCACGGTCCACACGCGCTTGAAGCCGTCCATCTGGCCGCTGGGCATGTGAACGATCTCGTGAATGAAGGTGCCCACGCGGAAGAACAGCACGCTGGCGATGACAAACGCGGCCATCTGCAGCGCGCTCCATGCCGGGGCGGTGAAGTAGACGACCGTCATCGCCCATGCAGCGCCGCCGCTCAACAGCAAGTCGGCCCAATAGACGGCGGGCGAGCGGCTGAACAGATCGCCAATCAGCTCGCGAGCATGGTCATGCCATGCGGAATCGCTGACGGCGGCAGGCGCGGTTTGTGGGACGGGCTCGTTGAGTCTGGCGGCTTCGGTCACGATAGGTGTGGCGGGAAAACGAGACCTTGGAGGATACCCGTTGCGCGCTTTACCCTGAGACCGGATCGGCCCGAATTTGGCGGCTAGCGGCTCCACCAGATCAGGCCGCCGGCCCCCAGCAAGGCCACACCCAGATGGAACAAGCTCCACCAGAAATAGCGCCGCCGCAACTGGTGGGGCGGCAGCGTCGAGATCAAAAACATGCGCCCGTCGGCCGGCGCGCGCACCACGCTGAGTTCGCTGGTCTGGCGCATCTCGTGGTGCTGCTGCTCGACGGTCTTGATCGCCTGGCGCCGGGCGACTTCCCATTCCTGCAGGTCGATCTCGCCGTTGCCATCGGCATCAAAGCGGCGCAGCAGTTCGGCGCGGTCTTTCTTCCAATCGGCCAGCAGCGCGCTGACATCGGCACTGGCGCTCAACGCCGTGTCTGTTGAGCCCAGGGTGCGGAACTCTCCAAGCACGTAGATCGAGCTGCCTCGCAGCAGCATTTCCTCGACTTGCTTTTGGTGGTCGCGGATGGTTTCCCGGCGATGCGCGCCCAGCAGTTCGGCATGTTCCGGATCGACCCGGCACACACCGCTGCCGTCGGAGAGCTCGAAGGTGGTGGTGCTGGCGCCGCGTTCCACCTCGCACCAATCGTTGTCGCCGTCGCGCTCGAGGACGCGGTAGCGGTACCAGACGCACTCGGTGGCGCTGAAGGGGCTGCGCAGCAGCTCGCTGGCACCGCCGCTGGCGCGGCCCGTGAGCTCGACATAACCTTGCGCGGCAGAGCCGATGCGCGAAGTGGCCACGTCGGCCACGGCACGCGCACGCTGGTAGGTCAAGACCCAGGCGACCAGCGCGACCACTGCCATCAGACCCAGGCAGACCAACCCGGCGCTCGACTGCCGAAGATTCAGACCCCCGAGCAGCAGGCCCAGGTAGCTGACCGACGTCAATTGCTGTCGATACCCCTGGCGTAGATCGGCCAGGGTGGGCAGTTCGACCGAGCCTGTCACAGCCATGGCGTTCAGGACTTGAAGCGCTGGCCGATGTCGACGTCCTTCAATTCTTCAGCCGCGAACTGCAACAACTCGAAGGCCTTGAACGAGAACAGCCGCGCCACCACCAGCTCAGGAAACTGCTGGATCTTGACGTTGTTGATGTTCACGCTCTCGTTGTAGAACTCGCGCCGGTCGGCAATCGCGTTTTCCAGACCGGTGATGCGCGACTGCAGATGCAAGAACTGCTCGTTGGCCTTGAGCTCGGGATACGACTCAGCCAGCGCGAACAAGCTGCCCAGACCGCTGCGCAATGCGCCTTCGGCCGCACCGAGCGCGCCGATATTCACCGACTCGCGCGCCTGCGACACGCGAGCCCTGGCCAGCGTGACTTTCTCGAGCGTGTCTTGCTCGTGCTGCATGTACTGCCGGCAGGTGTCGACCAGCTTGGGCAGTTCGTCGTGGCGCTGCTTGAGCAGCACGTCGATGTTGGCCCAAGCCTTGGGCACCGCGTTCTTCACGCCGACCAAGCTGTTGTAGGTGATGACGCCGAAGACCAGCAGCACACCCAACGCAATCCAGATAATCATCCCCATGCCGTTTCCCCCTTTTCGTCTGACCGTGTTGTCGGCACTCGGGTCCGGCGGCTTTAGCGCCGGCACTTCTGCTACCCGGACAATGGCTCACCACACGGACACCGAAAGCAGTGAATGATCTGGCTTGAACCCGATAGCTCCTGCAAGCGCTGCAGCCTGCGTGCTCGTCAGTTCAATGACAAACCCTGCCAGCGATGAACAACTCCATCGCAAGCGCTCAGCCAGCGCGCGCCGATCGGTTCGCGCTGACCCCTTCGGTGGTGGCGGCCGGCTTTGTCATCTTCGCCATCGTTTGGCTGAGCGAACTGGGGATGACGAACCTGACACCTCCGGTCGACAACATCGAACAGCTCACCTGGGTCAGATCGCTGGAGTGGGGCTACTTCAAGCACCCGCCGCTACCAACCTGGATGATCTGGCTGCCCGTCAAGGCATTCGGGCTGTCCATCTGGGTCAGTTACCTGCTGGGCTCGGCGATGGTTCTGGGTTCTTTCGCCATCATGTGGCGCCTGCTTCGCGAGTTGCGTGGCGCGGCCTTTGCCGATGTCGCGCTGCTGGCCGGTCTGTGCATGACCTGCTACAGCAAGCGGCTGTATTCGTACAACCACAACACCTTGTTGCTGCTGTTGTCGGTGGTCACCGCCGCTTTGCTCTGGCAGGCGTGCAAGAGCGGTCGACTGCGATGGTGGATCGCCCTGGGCCTGTCCATCGGTCTGGGTGCTTTGTCGAAGTACCAGTTTGCGCTGACCATCATCTCGATTCTGGTGTTCGTGTGTCACCAGCGGGCCTGGCAGGATCGTGCAAACCGGCTCGGCATGCTGTGTGCAAGCCTGATCGCGCTGGTGGTCTTCGCGCCGCACATCGTGTGGCTGCGTGCTCACGACTTCGCACCCATCAGCTACGCACTCGGCTCGTCGCTTGAGGCCGCCCTGAGTCCGGCCACGCGCATCCAACGCACCCTCCTTTGGGTCACGGAACAAGTACTCGCCCATGGCGCACCCGCCTTGGCTCTTCTCGCAGCGGCGGCGTGGCAACTCCGGAAGATTCGCAAAAGCGCGAAGGCTGGCCCGGCCGTTCATGATCAAGTTGCGCGCCCCCACGATGGGGCCAGAGCCTTGATCATCGCGTGGGGCGTCTTGCCTTTGACCATCATGACACTCATGGGCCTCTTGCTTGGCGTCGAGCTCAAACGTGGCTGGGGTGTGGCCTATCTGATCTTTGCGGCGCCGGCAGCGATGGAACTCGCACCGCGTGGCTTCTGGGACCAGATCGAGTTGATCAAACTGCTTCCCGTTTTTCTGGCCATTCAGGCAGCCATGCTGGCCACCGAGTTTTCAAAGTCCGCCGCAGGGCCTGTTCCGTACGCGCTTCATCATGTGAAGTCTTTTGATTCCGATGCCTATGCGCGGGCCATAGCGGGCCCCGCTCGAGCCACGCTCGGTGGGCCCATACGCGTGATCAGCGGCCCGGATCCGCTGCCCAGCATCCTGGCCATCGCGCTTCCCGAAAGGCCCTTGGTCGTGATCGATGCGCGCGTTGACCGAAGCCCGTGGATCACGCCAGGCCTGATCGAAAGGTGCGGTGCCGTCGAACTGGGAACGGTTGGCACGGTCGAGCCGTTGAAGTCACCCGAGGCCTACTCCGGCTTTCGAATCGACCCCTTGGGAGCCCAGCCCGTGGGGCCGATGCTTCCGGGTCTTTGGTGGCGGGTTCGCCTGCCCAAGCCAGGTGCCGCACCGTGCGAGGCGGGATGAGCCAGCCGCCGCTCTTCGGCGAGGCCGCCTCGTCGGCCATTGCGCAAGCAGATGACGCAAAAGCCGCGGTGCAGCCCGACAGGCTTTCGAGACTGCCCACTGTTTCGTGTGTCGTGCCGTGCCGAAACGAAGCGCGCAATCTGAGCCAGTTGCTGCCCTTGCTCGTCATCACGTTGGGCGAGTGCAGCAAGGACTGGGAGGTTGTGCTGGTCGATGACGGCAGCACTGACGAGACGCCGAAACTGCTGGAGTACTGGGCGAACACGCGCGGGTTCCGCGTGCTGCAGTTGTCTCGCAACTTTGGCAAGGAGGCCGCACTGAGCGCGGGCCTTCAGGCCTGTGCAGGCGAGGTCGTCGTGATGTTGGACGCTGACTTGCAGCACCCACCTGCTTTGATACCGACCTTCATTCAGCACTGGCAGCAGGGTAAAGACGTCGTTTACGCAAGCAGGACGAGTAGGGAAGACGAGAGTTGGCTCAAGAGATTTGGAGCGGGATGCTTCTACTCGCTCGTGAACAGTTCCCGGCGGTTCGAAGTCCCGGCAGATGCAGGCGACTTTCGCCTTCTGGACCGCAGGGTCGTCGATGCCATCCTGTCCTTGCCCGAGCGCAACCGCTTCATGAAGGGCATCTACGCCTGGGTTGGGTTCGACTCGGTGGGTGTTGACTACCAGCCCGATGCGCGCGCCCATGGGCAAACCCATTTCAATCTCATGCGGTTGATCGCCTTTTCACTCGACGGCCTCACCTCCTTCACCACATGGCCGCTGCGCATGGTCACCGCCATCGGCTTTTTGCTGGCGATACTGTCTCTTGCTTACGGTGGTTTTCTGGTGGCGGATTACCTCCTTCATGGAAATTCGGTCAGCGGCTGGACGACGATCGTTGTCAGTTCCATGCTCTTTTCGGGCGTGCAAATGTTGTCCCTCGGCATCGTCGGGGAGTACATCGCCCGGATTTTTGATGAAGTCAAAAGCAGGCCCTTGTTTCTGGTGAAGCGCGACCTGGGGGTCGGTCTGTCCGGCAGATCTGCGAAGCCACCCGGTGAGTGAAGCCGCAGTGCCAGCGACCGATTCAGAGGCAATCGAGCCAGGGCTTGCAGCGAGCGACACCGCGCGAAGCATCTGCTTGTGCGTCGATGATTTCGGCATGCATCCGGGGATCGACGGCGCAGCACTGCATCTGGCCGGGATGGGCCGAGTGCATGCGATCAGTTGCATGGTCGGCGGTAATTCGTGGTCGTCGTCGAGCCCGCTGCTGCGCCCGATGGACAGGGTAGACATTGGCTTGCACCTTGACTTCACCGAGTCGCCCTTGCTTACAGGTTCTCGCCGCACACTGCCGGCCATGGTCTTCACCAGTCACCTGCGGTGGCTGGACCGCCGGGCCATCCGCGCCGAAATCCGGGCACAGCTGGATGCGTTTGAACGGGCGATGGGACGCAGCCCATCGTTCATTGACGGGCATCAGCACGTGCATCAGCTGCCGATGGTGCGCAACGAACTGCTGGCGGAATTGCAAGCCCGCGCGACTCACCCATTGCCGTGGATCAGGTCAACCCGTGCGCCCGGTGTGGGCCCATCAGGCTTGGCCGGCATCCCTGGCCTGATCAAGCCCCGTGTGGTGGAGTCGCTGGGCGCTCGTCGACTCAGCGCCGAGGCCAAACGACTCGGCCACAAGCAAAACAGCCACCTGCTGGGGGTCTATGACTTCCGTGGAGGCAGCAGCCGCTACCAGACACTGCTGGGCTGGTGGTGTCGCCACGCGTCCAACGGTGACTTGCTGATGTGCCACCCCAGCGAGTCCCGTGCCGAAGGCGACCCGTTGATCGAAGCAAGGCGCTGCGAATTCGACGTGCTCTGCGGCGAGGCGTTCGCAGTCGAGTTGCAGCAGGCACAACTGCTGCTCGCACCCATGCATTTGATCCTCTCGACGTGAGTGCTTCGACGGGGTTGGGTGCCTGCAGAGTGATCCGGCCCCATGCGGACAAGAAAACACCTCCAAGCCGTCGATGGACTTGGAGGTTTGGTCTTTGTCGGCCCTTTGCGGAGCCTGAGATGGTGGGCGGTGCAGGGTTCGAACCTGCGACTTCCACCGTGTGAAGGTGGCACTCTACCGCTGAGTTAACCGCCCGAATTCGGGCTCAGGAGTGTGCCACAGGCTGCTCCCAGATTGCGCCTTTCTTGCACGCACTTCGCAACTCGGCCATCAGCTGCTCATGCTCGGCGAGTTCGATCTCGCTGGCTGTTGGCACGGGCAGCACATGCTCGCGCAGGTTACGCGCCTGTTCCACCGTGCCCAGCGCCGACACTTGCTCGGACTCGACGGCGAAGGTCTTTTGACCGCGGGTCATGCGCAGGTAGACCTGGGCCAGCAGGCCCGCATCAAGCAGCGCGCCGTGGGCGGTGCGGTGGCGGTTGTCGACCTCGAGTCGCTTGCACAGCGCGTCAAGCGAGTTCGACTTGCCGGGATAGGTTTCGCGCGCCATCAACAAGCTGTCGGTGATGCCGGCGGTCGTCTCGCGGAAAGCCGGTCGCTCCAGCCGTCGCAGTTCCTCGTCGAGAAAGCCGAGGTCGAAGGCCGCGTTGTGGATCACGATTTCGGCGCCTTCGACGAAGGCGAGAAGCTCTTCTGCCACCGCAGCAAACACCGGCTTGTCGCTCAAAAACTCATCGGTCAGGCCATGGACCCGCAAGGCATCGGGATGGCTCGAGCGCTGCGGGTTCACGTACAGGTGCAGGTGGCGGCCGGTGAGCGCCCGGTCGACCATCTCGATGCAACCCACCTCGATGATGCGGTCGCCCGAGGCGGGGCTGAGACCGGTGGTTTCGGTGTCAAGAAACACGATCCTCATCGCTTTGCACTCCGGTTTGTCGATGAATCAAAAGGATTGGCAGCCTGCGCGCGCCACCACAGCCAGCAGCCGAAGGCCACCATGGGCACGCACAGCCACTGACCCATGCTCATGCCAAGCGCCAGAAGGCCCAGAAAGCTGTCGGGTTCGCGGAAGTACTCGGCAATAAAGCGCAGCACTCCGTAGCCCACCATGAAGGCGCCCGACACGGCGCCGGTGG
>Ga0209189_1002223_pt1 | contig 13835 bp, 8 predicted proteins | sample C_130820_EF_Meta_FD_187308 | JGI IMG/M metagenome (GOLD analysis project Ga0209189, IMG submission 187308) | Freshwater microbial communities from Lake Croche, Canada to study carbon cycling - C_130820_EF_MetaG (SPAdes) (version 3) | ecosystem: Environmental > Aquatic > Freshwater > Lake | place... | reverse complement strand
TAACTGAAAAGAAACGGTTTTCCGCATCTTTTTGCCACAGAGCAAAAACAGCAAAAATCAAACAACTCACGTGAAAGAAAATTCGAAGCTCCTCCACGTTTCTTGAATCTGCACAGGATTGCAAAAGACAATCAGCAACACTGCTGGCAACACAAACCACATTCGAGAACAAGCGAATAGATAGGTGTTCCTAACTGAAAAGAAACGGTTTTCCGCATCTTTTTGCCACAGAGCAAAAACAGCAAAAATCAAACAACTCACGTGAAAGAAAATTCGAAGCTCCTCCACGTTTCTTGAATCTGCACAGGATTGCAAAAGGCAATCAGCAACACGGCTGGCAACACAAACCACATTCGAGAACAAGCGAATAGATAGGTGTTCCTAACTGAAAAGAAACGGTTTTCCGCATCTTTTTGCCACAGAGCAAAAACAGCAAAATCAAACGACTCACGCGATTTCAATGCTCCTCCACGTAATTTGGCGGGTTACACAGAGGCTGCGGCGTTCAGTCACGTAGCGCGAAAGGATCGCATTCCAACGAAAGATTGTGTTTTTGTCAGGCTGCCGTCGGCAGCCTGACGATACTACAACGTTTCAGCGTTTGTGCATGGGCCGGCCCAAGCACAACGAGAAAAACTCAAAAAATGGCTGCGACATTCAAGTTCGGAGATGCTCCATATCTTCCATTTCGTCGCGGAGATCAAGAAAGAAAACGAAAAATTCTGGAATTGCACAGCTTAGGTTACGGGCCAAAAGCTATTGCTGATCTGGTTGGTGGTGCGAGGCAATCAATACACGATGTAGTCCAGAAGGCCGAGGAAGAAGCGCAAGCTGCTCAAGCAGCGAAGGCAAATCCATGGTATCAATGCAGAGCTGACGGTAAATTCGACGAGTGCATTGCTGCAGCCCGCATGGGGCCCGGGAGTCCAGAGTGGACCACCAAAATTGCTGAAGCCGTGATAGTTCGTGAAATAACGCAGAAGGAGCTGGACCTGCACACATATCCGCACACTTCTTCCGAGAGCGATTCTCCAGAGGAAAGAAAGCGTAAAATAAAAGCGGGCAGGCGGTGGATGCAAGAACGATTTACAGCTTCTTCTCCTGGATACAAACACCACGGATTCGCTTTGTTCCCTCCATCTCCAGACATAGACTATTCCGTTGTGAATGAGCGTTTACCCCGACTGCTAGATAGTCCCAATTATCAAAAAGTCCTAAAGGGCATTTTTCAGTCGGTCCAGGGGAGAGGCGGAACAACCTCGAAAGGTGACGGGAAACGAATGCAGGCAAAAATGCTGGAATTAGTCAAAATGGCAGCAACACGGTGCACAGAAGCCGAATGTAGATTCAACCAATTCGCACAGCATACTCAATCGAAAAAAAAAACAGAGGCGCACGAAAAAGTGCTAGAAACTGCTGCCGAGAAAGCGTTGTTGCAGGAGGTAATCAAGCACATGTGCGAAAATGTCGTTCGAATTGCAGAGGTGAGCCTTTTAATGTATTCTCTGGAGATCAGCCTAGTACTTGTCTTTCATTACTAAATCTAACGGAATTGAATGATTCATTCAGGTTTGGCCATCGGAGCATAATATTCCGAGACAAGCTGGAGGCCTTGAATTGCTCGCCATTTTGGAGTCGCTCTCTGGTGCTGAGGATCAGGGATTTCACTGCGACACCAAAAAGCCTGGCGTAACAGGAATAACCAGCTACGAGCAAGACCAGTTCGTCTATGTGCTTTTCTTTTCATTTTGTGCAATGCGTATACTGGAAGATTTGAGAAAAGATCGTTTGGCCGCGACAGAGTATGTTCGTGCTCGCCTTGCAGCAAAGCTGGATGTTTTTACCGACAAGGAATGGGAAACAATGGCTGAGACCAGGGTTTGGCAATTCCTCGTTCACGAGGAGTTCAAGGCGCGGAATGTGCGTCCATTTGAAGTTGTGCGCGTCCCAGTACGCAAAGATCACACCATTGTTATGGACACGCGCTGTGTGCATGCAGGCGCGCCATGGCCTGGCAGTCATCGTGCGTACAGGGGACACTTCTATGGCTATGAACGTGACCTCCAGAAGCAGACACCAGAACAGATGGTTGATAAGGACGAGTACCTTACAGTCGATCTCTGCGAAGAAGACTTTCTTCCTATCGTCGGATGGGCTCAGCTGGACAAAATTTTCAAACTTAAGGCTGTTGCGCGCAGCTGAATAAAGACAGTTTGCGTGTGTAGAATAGCTAAGCCTTCGCTGGTTGTTGAATTGGCAATGCTGCGGACATAGTACGCGAGGTGGCGTGGTGTATACACAGTAGGACTAGCCGGGTCTTGACGGTTGTGGCCGCGTTACGCGAATACAGCAAGTGAGGCGGCGCAACATAGGGCAAATTAGACTGTTCAATATCAAAATTTAGATCGCTTTAGCGACGGGACCGTCGGACCGCAGCGATTTGGTCTAGGGCCGGCGCCCTTGCGGTGTGGGCAACGGCATGGTTGCCCCTCGTTGCCAGTGGGCGTCTAGGTGAATAAAAATTTGAAAAATGCAGGTCTTTCTTCGCATCAGCTCTTGTCGCTTGCTCAGAAGCGAGGCCGGGTGAATAAAGATGTCTTTGACGTACGTTGCTTTGATGATTTTGAACATTGGACTCGAAGTCGTTCCGAAATTAGAAAAACAGGGCATTGCAAGTTCGGAAATGTCGATTAGCTGAAACTCAATAGTTGAGGGTTGAATTCCGGTTGATCAGCCCTCAAGCCAAAGAAAGCTGAAACAAACAGAAGTGGTAGCTCCTTGAGATTCAGAAGTTGTGAAGTTCGGCATGAACCGTCCAGGGGAGAAAAAATATTCCGGACATGCTCAACAGGATCGAAAATCAGCTGTTTCTTTTGCAAGTGCCATGTCAAATCAGACTGAGATCTTGTGGCCTGCACAAAATTCGATCAAATATAGCGAGAAACATACATAAACCAAATCTTTGTACCTTCAAAAAATTTCTCCTTCAAGTGCTCTGCGTTTTCCTTCTAGCCGATTCGAACTGTCTGATGGTAAAACTTTTTTGCATCTGCGTTACTCAGAAGAAGTCAGTACCTCCTAAAGATTCAGGCCCGATTTTCGATTTCCTGGAGAATAGAGTCGATCCTGTGAAATACACACCATCGACAGGTAAGAATCTCATGATAATCTGCTGAAATGCGAGGGATTTTACCTTTTGACACGAGCTGTATTCAGGATCGCTTGAAAGTTCACAGATCCTTGAGGGGTTAATCCGGTGATTTAGCAGATTGCAGCTCCCTGCAGTCTGCGACCCTCGCAAACGTATCGCTTCAGATAACAGATCATTACAATCAGTTCATATCCTCTCACCTTGATTTCAATCTCAGAATAAGCATCAAAACCGAATAAACACTACCGCATGGTGCTTGGCTTCCAGATTTCAAAACAATAAAAAACAAAATTCAAATTTATGTAACCAATCCGTTACAAAAACGATCCCGCTATGAAAACCAATCCTTTCATGCTTCATCATAGAGTTAAAAGCAAGGAAACAATCAAAGCTCAATTTTTCGTGTTGACAGGAAAGGCGGCGAATTTTTCCTGGCCTCAGCCTGAGTCACAGCCGGCCGCTGCGACCGTGACTGGGATCATCAAATTCAAGTCCGAAGCTGAGGCAACTGCCACTGAGGCGCGTCCACTGTCGACTAACAGGCTCGGGACAGTTTTGCAGTAGCACTAGCTCTGGGTAGCGACGCCGGTTCTATGATTTCAAATCTATCTTGTCACGAGCTTGTCACTCCCGGGACTACTGCAGCGACAGGGGAATAGACGTCCGAGTCACTGTGTTACCGACGGTTACTTCAAGTTGGATGCTGCCAGTGGCCAAGGGCTAGCCTTTGAGACCCGTGGCAGGAGGCCACTATGTTCGACGGAGAACTTGAAAATTTAGCTTCAAGAGTAGGCCCGTCCCGGGCTCCTCCGGCCGTTCCGAGTCCGAGTCTCAGGCTGTACTATGTAACATCTTGCCAACGTTCAAGTTCAGCCTGTGCGCAATATCAGCGGCGGTCTGAGGTGCAACTTACTTAACCGTGACGCCCTCAAGCTGCACTTCAGTGCCAGTGCGTCAAGTATATCCTTCCTGAGAGCTGTGAATCAATAATTCACAGCCTTTCAGGAGAAATGTAACGCTGCAGACAAGAATCCATTGATCGAAATTCTTGTCAAAAAGCCGATGAAAGAGACTGCATCAAAGTCTAATGTTGAAAACACGTATGCCTGAACAAAACCGCTCATAAGCTGATATAAAAATGAAACCTGCAATATTATTCATCTCCAAAGCATCCATGAGAATCAGATCACGAAAGATCCTATAAATTTCAATTGCACGAGCGACGCATTAATTTGACCATCTCTCTCTCTCACACGAATAGAGAATGGAGCGATCGAGAATGGAGCGATCTAGTCCACGCTGGTCTCGAGCTGGCGAGGAATATCTTTGGGAGAAGCAAACAACCTCTTGTCCGTCCAATACGGGGTATGTCGAAAACTGAATGAATTGGGCTCATTCCCTTCGCCCGAAATAATGACGCTCATGCGATCATCATAATGAAGCCCAGTGAGGTGGTAACTTTCGGCTTTCCTTTTGTTCATGCGGCCGTCGAAGTCTACAGATGCCAAAACTTCCTTGAATTTGATAGCCTTCCAACCGTGTGGAAGGAGGGATTTTTGGCAGAGAACAACTTCCAGCAAGCTGCGAACAAAACTACGATCGCGGGATAGGAAGTGTTTTTCCCAGTCGTATCCGAGGGCTGGATACGATTCGAGAACTTCGAAAACGGGCCCAGGGATGTGCACCACACTGTTTCCGATACCAAGCACAGATAGCAAAAGCTCCGTTGGATCTACTGGGCCGAATCCGTGCTGATCTGCGACATTTTGAACAGCAGTGATGACGTTCTTCAAAGTTTCCGTCTTGTAAATTACCTGCAATGCCTCACCCGTGGTAAGATTTTTAGTAAAGAACTGTGTACAATGAAAAGAGTTCGATCGAAGGACCCGTGCCATTCTGAAATTTTTCGCGGGAGCACTGACTCGGATTCAGTCTTCAGGCTCGGATTTGAACGGGTCTCCGGCCCATAACCGCCGCCACTGAATGATGGCGGCCATGGAAACGATCATTCAACGATCTCAGACAGTCACGGTGGCCCGCTGGCTGTCCCGGAAGTTAGTACAGCCGCCGCGGCTGCTTGGCCAGCTGGTTTGAACTTTGAACTTGAATCTATCTCAGGCTAGCGGATCTAAACACGGACTACCTTAGCCTGAGTAGCAGTGCTGCCAGCCTGAGTGATGCTGTCACGGTTCTATGATACAAACCCGGCGGAGTCGGGGTCAGAAAAACACTTGCAGAAAAACACTTGCATCCTGAGTGCTTTTAATCCGAGTTAATCCCGAAACAGCATTGATAATGAAATTTTCAATGCATTGAGGAGTATGGGGGCCTCAATTAAAAGTTTGTTTGTTTGTCTCGACCTCCCGGGCCCGTTGCCTGGTCAAAATTAACGGTTTAGCCTTGTCTTCATCAACATTTTCCGGTGACTCCCAGACTCTTCATCAACAATCGTGCCTCGATTCTCAGCCTAGCAAAACACAGGTGATACTGTGGCCTCTTTGTGCCGCTAGCTCATTGATTGTAAGCGATAAGGCTGTTGCTTTTGGTACGGTTTGAGCGGCGGCAGTGGCGGCAGCGGCAAAGCCTCAGAGGGCGGCGGCCGCAAAGGCGGCGGCGACCGTGACGACGATCGTGACGACGACGACGACCAAGGCCACTGCAAAGCCTGCGAAGGCGAAGGCCGATGCAGCGGCAGCAGCAGCGGCAGCGGCAACTTGAAACTCAGTCAGTGAAGGCGGCGAAGGCGGCGGCGACGACGACGACGATCGTACGGACTCCGACGGCGGACGAAGGCGAAGGCGAAGGCGAAGGCCAATCCCAGCCCGGCTGGCGGCCGGCCCCTGGCCGGCCTCCAGCAGCTGTTTCGGCCCATAACAAGACCCTGCAGTTATTGACTCGGACTCGGACGGTGGCCCGGTTACCGCCTGGGCGTGACTTGGACGGCCCGGCTGGCGACAGGTTTAAAAGATCGAAACATGAAAACAATTCATTTCAATGTTTTATTGTTTTTATTATTACCAAATTAGTCCTTATCGTGTTTTAATCTAAAGTCCCGCGGCAGCCTAGTGGCATGCTGTTCAAAGGGATTCACGAGGACTCTGGGAGGAATGTGTCTATCAACATTGACCTTCCTGCACCGTTCCAATTGCCCGAATCTATCGCTTCACTGTGTAGGGCTTCAGAGTCCACCAGTTCAGAGTCACTGCCTGAGGTTGCCAAGCACTTTGTTACTTCGATGGTAGATGCCGAGGTGCAGTCTCGCTCGAATGACGAGAAGGTCATTCGGCGCTACGGTCAGGCCATTGCGAAATTTATGGGCAATTCTGGATTTCGCGAAAAGCTATCCATATCTGAGAAAGATGTGTTGGAGCTCGACCATCTCGATGAGCAATATGACCCCGAACAAGTGCTTTCTTTTCAGCTGATGCATCGAAGCCAGCTGTGTTCGAAACTCTGCCAGGAAGATCGTGTGTATTTCGAAAAAATCCACGACCCTCCTTACTTCATTGGTGACTTCAACAAGGCAAGACCCACCGGAGAAATGGACCTTGCAGTCACAGTTATGCTCAGGGATCTTGTGTGGGTAGACTCAGAATTCTTCTTTGCTGGCCCTACTTATTATTGGCACGATCAGTATCTGAGTGAAATTGTAATCCGCAAAGAAGGAAGGAGAGCGACACTCGAGAGGCTGCTTTACCAACAATCGGTCCCGGGTCTGGATGTCCGTTACGAAGATGTTGTCTCTTATCACGCGGGCGAAAGTCCAGAAGTGGAATTACTAGCGCTTTCTGAAGTGAGTCGAGCCTCTAATAATGCGCGGATAGCAGGCCCGGATCGCCTCATTGTGAGGGAAGGGATGGGAGTCGTATTCGAAACACCCGTTCTGATGGCTTACAAGCGACCGTTTCTCACTCGAATCTACGGGTTTGTGATAACATTCAAGGATGATACGCGCGATGACGCAGACCCACGGTATCCGGTCCATATTAAGATCAGAGTTCACTTGTCCAAGGAAAACATTCCGACCTGGTTGCTTTCCGAGTCAAGGCTTAAGGGCTCTGATTTGCTGCAGACAAATCTGGAACTCACTATTTCCGAGAGTTACCTTGTTGGCGTGTTCAGCATATGGCCGCCGTGTCTGTTTCAAGGCACTTGTGTTCCTGGACCGAGTGAGGAGCACATCAATGACAGAATCGTTGTGGGTCACCTGCAGATTCTTCGCCGCGTCGAAGCAGATAAAGAGGGTTCTTCTGTCCATACCTCAGACTCAGACTCGGACAAATGTGAAGATGAGCAGGGCATCGAGAAATGTGCCAGTGTTGGTGGATTTGGTGACGCGTCGTCGGAACTCGCACCTCACGGTGCCGCAAGCGACAGCCCAGTCCTGCCCATCATAAAAATGTTCTCAGGCGGTGCATTTATCGATGTTTATCGTGTGAAGCCAATGACAGCTGAAGTGGCATTCTCCTACCTTGGCCGCATGCAGGAATTTACCCATGCTGATCGCCCGAATATTCATCTCAACACACTCCTTCACTCTTTTGAGCAATTCGCAAAGGAAAAAACCAGCAAGAGAATCAAGTCAATCCAAAATCAGCGCACGTTTCGTCCACCAGTTCCGGGTAGGGCTGTGATGCTGTTGCTCAAAACGCTGCCAGGAGCAAATGTCCGGCAAATCTCTTTGTCAAACAAGACGATGGTGGTGACTATCGGCGAGCCCTCCTTTCTCGACTCAATGTTTTCGAGGAAAATGTCGGAGTTCGATTTCCGATCTGAGGGCTTTGGCATGGTTCGACTGCTTGGGCCTGTATATTTCAAATGGGAGATGTGCCTATCGGAGGATGGATATGGACCCGTGGAGGGCAGGATGTCAGTGACCGTGGGAGGATGGACCGAGCTAGACAGGTTCAACATAGAGGCGATTAAGCAAAGCTCCGAGGCTGGTCACGGTGCTCGGGCGGCCAAGAGAGAGAATCCAATTCAAGCGAGCGGCCGAGCGTCCAAGACCGAGAAGATTGCCCCGGCGAAAGCGAACAATGGACGTCGGGTGGGTCTTTAATGTTTTGACACTGGCCGTTCATATTTAGTTCTAGTGACTCATTTAATGATATACTGATGCTGTATCCATATCTTCAGGTCGACTAGAACTTGAACCTTCTCTCTACGCCTACTAGTAGCGCCGTATTCAAGGTTACGCAACAAGACTGAGATTCTCTGGCTCCATTCACTGATGAATCATTTGATAGTCGGCAATTAAACACGTTCCAAATCTGTGTCTCTTCAGTCACGGAAGTTCAGTGAAGCCTGTCAATTCGAAAGGAATCTGGTGTTTCCTACCTACGCAGGAAGAGAATGACACGTGACCTTGACCTTTATTAACCAAATAATCATAATAATATTTACAGCATTCGTGCTTATGCACCATTATTAGCGGCTGAACTGATCTCCGATTCCAGCCTATCATACTAATACATCGTTCTGTCGAGCGCCCCAATGCACAACAGGCTCCCTTCGTGCACGTTTCTCGCGCTCTGATTCGGTAGACTCCATCAGTTTTCCCCCGGAAGTGTACTGGCCCCCGCTGCGCGTGGTGGGGAGGCCCTCGCGTCCAACCGCTGTGCAGGCAGTCCAAAGCCCGTCGGCAGTTTGTTGTATCAGTTCTGCGTCGTCCGCTCCCAAACGAGAGACCCCGAAATCGTCAGATTGCACCACCGTCAGCACCCTCACAAGTCGAGGGTCCGATTTCGGGTCGTAGTCTATGTCGTCTGAATCCGATTCTTCAAAGTCTCCCAGATCGGCGAACCGGGCGCCAGCCTCGGACCCATCGTCGGAATCGGACCCATCCTCAGACCCATTCCCGCTACGATCGGACAGCCAATCGGCCATTCCGTTGGTGAGCCTCGGGTCCCTTCCGACCAGCACTGACAGGCTGCCGTCGGCCGCCTCCATCTCCCATGGATTCAGTGGCTGGCCCTCCTTACGTTCACCGCCGAATTTAACCCACTCGAGCGCTTTGCTCGAATCATGCGCCACAGTGATCCAGCCCTCTGATCCAGTTTCCAGGCATTGCGCAGCCTCGGCCAAGTCAGAGCCATATTGCAGCTCCTTCTCTTGTTCCTCCATGGACAGCAGAGGTGGTCTATCCTCTTTGCTCGCAAGCTCGGCAAGCGCCCTCTGCACCATGCGCCGGCGCGATTCGATGCCCTCGGTCTCCATCGCGTCACCTGAGTTGCGGGCTGCGCGCGTTGCCATCTCATGGGTCCAAAGGTCGGCCCCATACTGCCACGTCAATACCTCGCGCAGCGTGAGAAAGGCTGACAGGTTCCGCTTCAAGGCCAGTGCTTCGTCATGCTTGGCCCAGCAGCCTCCACACAGGGAGCGCTTGAACGCGCGGCGACCGTACTCGTGCCTCCGCTCCGCTCCTGAATTCGACATCATGCCTAAACACATGCCGTGCTTCTCGAGCTCGCGCATGAAGTCCCCCGCATGCGCCATCAGCGTGTGCAGGTAGAAGCCCTTGCACTGCGTCTTGTGAAACATGGCCTGAAATAAGAAGCAGAAGTCCCGGCACTCCTTGCCAAAGGTGGCGAAACCATTCTTCTTGCGAAGCTCTTCCGGGTCGCGCTCAGTCATAAGTTCAACCACCTTGGCCCACTGCTCCCACAGATCAATGGATCGGGCCACGAAGCGGTCACCATTCACCTCGTCCGCGCGCTGCGGTGCGTCGCCTTGCGGCCATATACTCTTCAATATCAGAGCTATGTTGCGCTCCCCGTTCGCGCCTTGCTTCAGCAGATGCAGCGATTCGTGCCCGAGAAAAGACAGCTTCTCGTAGTTCTTAGAATCAAAGTGTCGGAGCTTCTCGAATTTCTTCGACTTGAAGCCGGCCGATGCCAACGCTTCGTTGAGACGCCGCAGATGATGCTCTCCTCCCGCCATCCCGAACTGGCAGATCTGCTGAAACAGTGCCTCCGTGACCCGCATAAGACAGTGCAGGGCGCAAAACGGGCATCGCGCTGAGGTCATTTGAGGCCAATGTTCATCCAAGAACTCAGACTTTCTGGAGAAGCCCGGCGTGAGCATGGTCCTGACAACCGTATTCGCTGGAATCATGCATCCAGAACAGTTGCACTCCGACCCATGACTGCGCCACGATGTAAGTTTGTCAGAGAGCTTATCGGGGCCCAGAACGCGCCCGGTGCTGTCTCGGTTGCTTGTTGAGACACAGTCGGCTGCGGATGAAACAGCAGGCTTGGGCGTGGCCTTATTCTTCTTGGACTGTCTCTTCTTAGTAGCCTTGCCTATCGTCGACGGTGCATGTGCTGGCACTGCTGGCCCATTCTGAACAGCAGCGGCCTTGCCTTGCACCTTGCCCGAGTTCTTGCAGCCGGAGCTTCCCCCGGACCCTTTCGGCGCTGCAGGCGCTGAAGGAACTTGAACTACCAGGCTGCTTGGCGCCGTCATGAACCGCAGCCCTTCCTCGCTGAACCTCCAGTTCGACCGTCGATCCTGCGATGGCTCGCACGTGTTGATGGTCCACAGCGTCTCGGCTTTCATGTCGACAGAATCTGCAAACTTTCTGAAGTTTACACTCTTTTCCACAAGGCGGAGCTCGAATGGAATGTGCCGTGTCTCCTTATGCGCAGAGCAGTGAGGACAATACAGATTTCCAGCGCAGCCCTGCCCCAGCAGAGAGCACTGAGCCAACATGTCAGCCGGCACCCAGAACCGAATGCCTACGTTGTGAAAGCTTTCATCCGCCAAGCTGGCCTTCAGGCGCTTGCGCTCTTCCTCCGGACGATTCAGCCACGTAGCATATTCACCAGATTCTTGGACCGTGAGAAACGAATCGGCACCCACCGAGAAGACAATGCCTTCGTCTTCCAGCTGTTTCGCCTCCTTCAACATTTCGACTAGGTTTTGCTGCACGTTCTCCTTTGAGTCCTTGCCCGCCCAGATCGCGATGGTGCGATGGTGCACCGCCTTCTGGCAGCGGTCGACCCCTTCTCTCCCCTTGGGAATGAAGACGAGCATCACTTCGGTCTGCGATCCGTGCCTCGTGACCCTCCGAGCATCAAAGGTGATCTTGATGTCGAACTCGTCTTGCCAGCCGTGCCCTCCCGGCTGCACGCCCACACTCCGCACAGTGACCTTGCCGGAGTCGGTCGTGGCCACGGTCTGCATGATTCGGCTTGCCTCCATTTCCACGGCGCGCCTGAGACTGATGCGGTAACCATCCCGCGTCTCGAATATTTCCAGGTCATGCTCGGCCAGTCGCATAATGCCTTTCTTTGCGCTGGCCATTTGTTCAGCGCTGGGAAGGCAATGACCGAATCCCGACTTGTTGAGAATATGCTCCATCCCACGGTACGCCTTGATTGAGCCTGCCCTCGAAGAGTGCTCAATCGTCGCCTTCAGTACTGTCATAGGGTCCTTACGGGCAGCGGCCGCCTCCTCCTTGAGCTCCCTCAACACCTTTTTCCGCATCCTCTTTGCGGACATGACAGCGCAGCCTTGGACTCGCGGGTCCTTGGCCAGACATCGAAGAAATTCGAGAGGAAGATCGTCGAGGACCGCTCTGACCGCAGCCAGACGCAACTCATCAGCAGTGCCATGGATGAGCGAACCTTCGCGGTGCTCACGGATCGCAGCGCACAAGTACAACAGTCGTGCCTCTGCTATCCTCAGCCTCCGGTACCTCACGCCGCTATTGCTGAGCAAACCAGAAGAGCTAGCTTCCGGCTTCCTTGGCCCTACTCTGGGCACCTGAACAGTTGCCACGACCATCCTTGAGCCCACATCATCATGATGATTTGACTGCTGTCCGGGCCTCGACGGTTTGACCCAATCAATGTCGCGACGAAGCCACCCGAGTTTTCTGGCTTCATCCAAGCGATCTTCCTCGCACTTCTTGAAAGTGGTCCGAAGTTTTTGCTCCAAATAATCCATTTGCCGCAACCAATGCGCGCCATACCGCCTTTCCTCGCCCCCAGGATCCCGACCCGCTGGCTGCTGCATCTCCGAGTCAGTCTCCTGCAGTTCAGATTCGGGCAGAATCCACACCGCATCGTCGAGATCCTCATGATGACAGAAAACCCATAGGGGTGTGGCATCCATGGAAGGCTGCACATGTGCCGACCGCGAATTGTACCTGAGATAGCATTTGGGATCATAGCGCTCATATTTGGCCACTCCCCAATCCATCCAATCATCATTCTCGATGACACACCCGTCCATGCTCACTGACACAGTGGCTGACTCGGACGCCGAACCGGCGGCTCTGCCGAATGGAGTATTGATCGGACAGCACGAGCAGGTTTTGAGGCAAGGAACAGGAAGAGGCCTTTCTCGCGCACCGTAACTTGAACGAGCATCCTGAGGGGGCTGCTCATTTGCATCAAGCATCATATCAGCAATTCCGGAGCGAGTCAAGTCATTCGCCAAGCCACCGGATTCACTCCACACTACGAGGGCTCCGCTGACCCCGTCCAGCTGAAGAAGACTTGCATTCTTCGGGTGGGAGATGACAGCCTCGGCGGCCTCGCTGCTGTCTAAAAACAAGCGAACAGGATGGATCGTCTCTATTCCAAGCCTGGCTGCCTCACGGACATATTTTCGAGTCTCATTGACTCTCCCAAAATCATGCACTCCTCGACCCTGGAAGACAGAATTCGCAAAGCGCATGGTGAAAGGGGCATGAACGCAGTTTTGCCGGCTCTGATCACTGTCCCGAGATCGTTTCTTGCTGCCGGGCGCCACACTTCCGACGGGGCCCAGCTCGGACAGGCCACTCCATTCCAGGACCTTGCCATTTGTATCACTCGAACTTCTCGATGGCTCGGAAAACGGCGACGACGACGATACAGGGCTGCCTTCGGTCCCCCTGATGTCCCTGGCACTGGCAACTGAGCTCCTTGATGTCGAAGCCGGCGATGGAGTCTTGGGGTCAAGCTGCTGCTCAATCGCGAAGGCCACGGTCTCAGCTTTCGAATCTTGACTGCCTTCAATGCCACTCAACTGGCGTAGAAGCGGCAAGGCCACTCCGATCAGCAAAGTCATGCTGGCGATGGCAACGTCATGGATCTTCCGGGCATCTGTGACCCCGTTATCCACAGATTGCAGCTGCTTCAAAATCTCTTCGGCATGCTCCTCTGTCGCCCGCACCAGCTCCTGAGCTGACTGGCCGCCGGCAACACGTCGATATTCTAGGAACCGTCTGTGTGCAGACTCGGACTTATGCTTTGTTGGAACTTGCTTCAACCGACTGTCCCGCCTGTTAACGCAAGGCCTGCCGCGGCCTCCGAGTCTGGGTGTTATGCAGCCGCCAGCTGCTTCGCTGAACGTTGACAGAGTTTTTAATGCCACTACTGCGGCGTCGGAGGCGGCTTGAGGGCCCGCTGGACCCGGGGCGCCCGCATCATGATGGAGACCAGGATCCGCCCTCGGCGACAACACAGGTAGCACCATTCGATCCACGGCAGGCTGCTTTTCTGCGGCAGTGTGGTGGTATACTGATCAGTACCGACACTACTAAACCAAAACTCGGGATTGATGATGTCACGGTAAAAGAGCTGATCGAGAGTTAAATTCCAAGGCAATCTCTGCAAGCTGAGTGCAATGTGGACGGACCTGAAACGGCGACTGCGGCCGGTGGCGCAGGCGACCGGGTCGGCGTCGGCGTCGG
>Ga0209189_1002222_pt1 | contig 13839 bp, 15 predicted proteins | sample C_130820_EF_Meta_FD_187308 | JGI IMG/M metagenome (GOLD analysis project Ga0209189, IMG submission 187308) | Freshwater microbial communities from Lake Croche, Canada to study carbon cycling - C_130820_EF_MetaG (SPAdes) (version 3) | ecosystem: Environmental > Aquatic > Freshwater > Lake... | reverse complement strand
GCTGACCTTGAGTTGCCTGATGGTGTGGTCTTTGCTGGTCGTGCAAGCGACAAAGAGTTGGGCCTTTCCCTCCGTGTGATTCGCCAATATACAATCAATAACGATTCCATTCCTACCCGTGTGGATGTGTTGTATGGTTGGGCGCCCCTCTATCCTGAACTCGCTTGCCGAGTTGCAGCTTAATTAACTAAGAAAGGAAACGCATCATGGCTAATCCAGGCGCAGCAACCACAGTAAGTAACCACCCTAGTCAGTTGGCGACCAATCAGGCTTTACGCTTGATCGCCTCTGCACAAGGCGTCAACATGAACCTTGTTGCCGACACAATTGCACCAATCTTGGTGTCAGGCCGTGTCAGCGTACAAAGCATCATCGTGACCAACGCATCCATCAGCTTGGACACTGCTCAATTGGCAGTGTATACAGGCCCTGGCGCTACTGGCACAGCAGTTAAATCTGCTTATGCTTTGTCAGGTAACACTACAGCCGCCAAAGCTGTTGTGACTGCCGCAACATCTACCGATGCCATTACAGGCACACCCCTTTACATTCGTTGTACTACTGTTCAGGGCGCAGCAGCTACCGCTGACGTGTTCATTTATGGTTATGACCTGACTTTCTTGCCTTAAAATGGCTTGAAATAATTGAAAAGGCTGCCCTCAAAAGGGGTGGCTTTTTTTCTTTTAGAGCATATAATTTGTTGAACCTATTGAGGAATAAAAATGTCAACTGTGAACGCATTTACCCCCAGAGGGCAGACATATCTTGTTACAACATCTGATGTCCAAATCAAGACCCAAGATAATGCCAACGCCATTTCTTATCGCATCCGCAATCTATCCACTAACACAGCGTATTTTGGTTACAAACCCGCTGATCCTACTGGTGCGGCTGTTTCTGTTGGAACTGTTACAACTCCCACAGCGGGAAGCCCATCACAGAACGTGATCGGAATGTTTCCCTCATCTGTTGAAGTGTTTACTTTGCCCCCTAATGTTTGGTTGAAATCAGACACTGCCAACGCTTTTGAAGTTATTGCGGGTGAGGGAATATGATTCGAGGTCTAGGCATCAGGGCTTATCGTTTTATGTGTACGCTTGGCGATGCCCGTGTGTTTGGTGTTCTTTTGCAAGAAGATGGGTTTGCTCTTTTGCAAGAAGATAACGGCAAAATTGTTTTGGAGTAACCTAAATGGCTGTATTTTTATCTCCAATTGGAGGCGCAGGCTGGCAATTCTTCAATAATGATGGAACAGTTTTGGCTGGTGGAAAACTTTACACATATATTGCTGGAACATCTACATCCAAAACAACTTACACAACTTCTGCTGGAAATATTGCTCATGCTAATCCAATTGTTTTGGATTCTGCGGGTCGAGTGCCAGGTGGTGAAATTTGGTTAACAGGAGGAACTTATAAATTTTCTGTTTTTACATCTGCAAATGTCTTAATTGCTACTTATGACAATATTGGTGGAATTGGTGCAGCAGAATATCAAGTTCAAAACTTTACAGGCACTGGTTCACAAACTGTATTTACATTAAGCGTTTCATCATCAGGTAAAAACTTTACGTTTGTATACATTAATGGTGTATATCAAAACAAGAATACATATACTGTTAGTGGAACTACACTTACATTTTCAGAAGCACCACCTCTTACTTCACTTATTGAAATAATGTTTAATTGATTGGATAAATCATGGCAGATAAAAAGATTTCCGCACTGACCGCATCAACTACGCCCTTGGCAGGAACTGAAGTTTTGCCTATTGTGCAATCTAGTTCAACTGTTCAAGTATCTGTGGCAAATTTAACAGCGGGCAGAGCAATTAGTGCTACCCAGCTTACTTTAAGTGCTGGTAATGTGATTGTTGCAAATGGATATGGCGTGGACTTTTCTGCCACACCAAGCACAGGCACAAGCGAGTTGTTTGCTGACTATGAAGAAGGTACTTGGACACCAAGTTTCACTTCATGGACTGTTAACCCTACTGTTGCAAGAACCGCACTTTACACAAAAATTGGGCGCATGGTTAATGTTAGCGTATATCTAACTGGCGGTACTTCTGTAGCTGGTAGTTCGATTACTGGATTGCCATTTACTACAGGTCTTGAAGCGACTATGGTTGCAGCTAACGGCTCTGCGCCAGGTCTAGTTTTATATGGGGTTCTTTATGCGGGAAATACAAATATCGCTAGTTTGCCCGCTGCAACATTAACATCTCAATATTACTCTGTTACGGCAACCTACATGGTTTAAGGAAAAAAATGTCTCTTACAAAAGTTTCCAATTCGATGATTAGTGGGGCACGTTTTAACGTAGTAGATTACGGGGCTGTGGGTGACGGTTCTACGGACAACACTACTGCAATTCAAGCGGCTATGACTGCTGCTGGTTCTGGGACTTTGCTTTTTCCTGATGGCGTGTTTAACATCTCTGGGGTTCTAACTGTTCCTATTGGTTTAAAGATTCAAGGAACTTATCGTTTAGGACAAAATGGAAATGCTTCTGGTAATAATGGCGGCACTAAGATTGTTCAAACGGGAACAGGAACAACAATAGCCCCCACTATTGGCACTACATTCGGTAATTCAAGCGGAAATTATGGGCTGACTGTTGGTAATGCTACTGGTATGGTAGTTGGAAAAGTAATTACTATTGCTGGCGCAGGAGTAGCAGGAAATACCTTATACAGTAAAATTGCCTCAATAGCGGGACTAACCATTACATTGGATTCTCCTTGGTCAACGCCAGTGACAAGTGCTGTTGTTAGAGTTCAAACAGGCGTTAATATATTTGAATTGCACAATACTGGTTATAACAATTTAAGTAATGATCTTGACATTTTAGGCAATTCTTTTGAGGGCCTATGGTTAGTTGGTGGTTACGATCAAATCAGCGCAAAAAATGGCGGTGTTTGGTGTACTCTAAACAATATGACATTTGCTTCACCTAGCAGATCAGCCGTTTATTTTGCGGGATTTGTTCAGCAATGGTTTGCTCAAAATATAGAAATGACTGCTGGCCCTTACGGATTCTTGTATGGTGGCGCTGGCGTCAGTTTAGTCAACAACTTATTTGATAAAAATAGATTTTATAATATATATTTTAACGGACAAAACATTAATGGTTTAAATATTATATTGCAGGATACTACATCTATTGGTGGTAATGCTGGCACTGGTCAGGCTAGTAATTGGATAAATGTAACTGCAAATTATTGCGCTCAAGAGGGCATGGTGTTTGGTGGTGGCTTTTCTGATTTATCAATTATTGCATATAACAATGAATCAAATGGCTATAGCAATACTACTCCAACACCACCAACAACTGGCAGCATTGTAGCTGGTTTTAATTCTTTATCTGTTGCTAGTGCAACTGGTTTGGCAGTAGGCCAAACTTTGACTATTCAAGGTGCTGGCTTATACGGCAATGATTTAATTTCAGCAATTGATGTTATTGCAGGAACTACTATTACACTAAGAAATAACGCATTAACTTCAGTATCAGCTAAAGAAGTTGTAAATTATGCGTTTGATGATGTTGCTTTAAAACCAAATATTGCTGGCAGATCGCCAAATAATTTTGGTTTTTATGGTTGCACACTTGGACTGCCTAGTTCACTTGGAGCAAATAGATATGGATTAGGTGCTATATCTCAATTGCACACAATATCAAGTTGCAAAGGCGGTAGACCAGCGGCTTTGTTGGGCACAATTATTGGCGACTCAGAGATACCCGTTCGTCAGCCTGTTAATGCTTATAACAACTTTAATTTTAATAACGCTGCGACTGTTGACTCTAGGCAATCTCAATTTGTTAGCCCACCTGGAACTAATTTGGTTTTGGGATTGCAAGCTGCAAATGCAGGAACAGCTACAGGATTTGGACAATGGCAAGGTATTGTCGCTAATTCAAATCGTTCTATTGCTTGGAGTATTGATGGCACTAGCGGAGTTGCATCATTTAGTGCATTAGCACCAGGCAATGGCTACGCAGTTGGAACTACTGCCCCTCAACGCATTTTTTATTCTTCAGGAACACCAGCTTCAACCGCCCCGTGGAACGCATCGGCTTGGATTGTTGGAGATCGTGCCTTTAATTCTGCGCCAGCAGTTGGCTCACCCAAAGGGTGGTTATGCACTGTGGCGGGAACGCCTGGCACTTGGGTTTCTGAAGGTAATTTATAACCCGTGCTGGTGCGGCCCACCAGACTTAATGCTTGATTGGATGGTCAGGCTGGAAACAAGGAAATATCATGTTAGAAAAAATTGTATCTGTCGATCTGATTGAAGTTGTCGAAAACGGCACACTTCAAGTTCGCACCAAGACCGCTATCAAAGAAGATGGCGTAGAAATCAGTAGTAAGTTCCATCGTCACGTTGTTGTGCCTGGTGCTGACTACAGTGCTGAAGATGCAAAAGTGCAAGCAATTGCCGCATCTATTCACACGCCTGAAGTGATTGCTGCATACGAAGCCGCACAAGAAGCCGCTAGAATTCCCGAATAAGGAAAGAAAATGACTCAGCCGATTGACATTATCACCAGAGCCATGAAGGACATTGGCGCTATTGCCGCTGGTGAAGTGCCAACGGCTGATGAGGCGCAAGATGGCTTGGATATGCTTAACGATATGTTGGCCCAATGGTCAAATGAAAACATGATGGTTTTCTATCGTTCTGAAATTATTTTTAAAACGACACAAAACCAAGTTCAATACACGATTGGCCCAAGCGGACAGATGGGCGCTACCTTTACTGGCTCTATTTCAGGAACAACTTTGACTGTCCCCGCTAATGCCGTGACTGCGGGCGGCATTAATATTGGAATGACTTTGAGTGGAACAGGCATTACATCAGGCACTCGAATTGTGGCGTTTTTAACTGGCGCAGGAGGCGATGTTAACGAAGGTGGCACATACACTGTATCCCCAAGCCAAACGGCCTCCAGCACAACGATTACGGCTTACTATGAGCGCCCTTTGACTATTGAATCTGGCTTTGTTCGTGTTGCTACTATGCAGGGCGGCTCAAACATTGCGGGTGGTTATTTAGACTATCCTCTAACAATCTTCAGCCTTGAGGAATACGAGTCTATTGGTATTAAACAATTAAACGGCCCTTGGGCTAAAGGCATTTACTACCAACCCTCAGAGTTGTTGGGAACGATTTATGTTTATCCTAACCCCTCTCAGGGTGAATTGCATTTGTTTACTCAAACAATTTTTAGGGAATTTAACAGCTTGAACGACACCATCCAGCTTCCACAAGGCTACAACATGGCTTTGCGGTGGTGCTTGGCTGAGAGACTCTTGCCCATGTTTGGCAAGGCTAACCCTGTTCAGATTGGTATGATTAACGCTTATGCTGCACAAGGCAAGGCTACGATCAAACGCACAAACATGAAGCCTGTTCAGATTGCACGTTATCCTGAGAGCTTGATGGTGGGCAGAGCTAAAGACGCTGGCTTCATCATGGATGGAGGCTTCCGCTAATGGCAGACTTTGGCTTTGTTGGCACATCGTACACTGCGCCCTCGATTTATCAGGATGATCAGGAATGTATTAATTTCTTTGCTGAAATTGATCCTACCAAACAGCCTGGTGAACGAGGGATTGTGGCGCTGTACCCAACGCCAGGTCTTCTTTTTCAGACCCAACTAGTTTCCGCTGAAGTTCGTGGCCTCCACACAATGTCAGGTGAAAAAATCCTGATTGCGGTGGCTGGTAACAAGGTTTACCAAATTAACACTTTAATGGTTGCCACTCAAATTGGCACTTTGGCAACATCGTCAGGCAAAGTCTCCATTTCTGACAACATTACGACAACAAATGGGTTGATCGCTTATATTGTGGATGGGCCAAATCGTTATACATGGGTTGTTTCCACTAATACTTTTACAACTTTGCCAAGCACCGATGGCCCGTGGCAAGGTGCAAACGTGGTGGATGTGATTGACAACTACAACATTTATAACGAGCCTGGCACACAGAATTGGGCTTGTACTGATCTAGGCTCACAATACTCTACTCAGGCTCTCTACGGCAGTTCTGATGGTTCTTCTGACCTATTGGTGACATTGATTGCAGACCGCAGACAAGTCTATTTGTTGGGAGAGACAACCACCGAAGTGTGGAACGATGTTGGAAATGTGATTGCTGGTATCACAACTTTCCCCTTTCAGCGAGTGCCTGGCACGTTTAGCCAAAATGGTATTGGTGCAAGATTCTCACTTGCTAGATTTGCTGACTCCTTTGTTTGTGTTTGTAAGGACACAAGGGGCGACTCCACAATTGAGATGATGCAAGGTTATGCTTGGATAAAGATTTCCACTCATGCTGTTGAGCAGTCTTTGACAAACGAAATCACAAGTGATGCTTTTGCCTATACATATCAGATTGAAGGCCATGAGATGTATGTCTGTACTTTCCCATCTGTGGGCGAAAACGGATTAACATGGGTTTATGATGGTTCTACAAAGTCATGGCACAAATGGCTTTATTGGGATTCTGCCAATGCTATTTATAAGCGCCATCGGTCTAACTGCGGTGCTTACTTCAATAATATGTATATTGTTGGAGACTATGAGAATGGCAAACTTTATAGTATTGAGAACGCTGTTTATACCGATGATGGTGCGACTATTAGACGTTTGAGGAGAGCGAAGCACCTAACTACTGACTTACAGAGGCAGTATTTTGAGGAATTTCAAATTCAATTTCAGCCTGGCGTTGGTCTAAACATTGGTCAGGGCCAAGACCCTCAGGCCATGCTCAGATGGTCTAACGATGGCGGCTCTACATGGTCAAACGAACATTGGGTGACTATTGGCAAGATTGGTAACTATTTAAACCGAGCTATTTGGAGGCGTTTGGGTTGGTCACGGGACAGAATATTTGAAGTGGCAATCACCGATCCCATTAAAGCGGTGGTGGTTTCTGCGAATCTAAAATCAAGCGCAGGGGATAATTGATGGCTACGGCAATTCCAAATGCCAACATCAACATCCCGTATTCAGCTTTTTTGGATGACAACACGGGACGGCCTTCTCAGGCGTGGTTGCAATGGCTGATGAATCCATCGGTTATTTCTTTAAGCACTGGAAGTGCCATATCGGTTACTTCAGGTGGAACTGGCCTAACAACGATCCCCGCAAATGGTCAATTACTGATTGGTAATGGTGTAGGATATACCCTCAACACCTTGGGCGCTGGCGCTGGCATATCAGTCACGAATGGTTCAGGAACAATCAGCATAGCCAACACGGGAGTTCTTAGCTTTTCTACTGGCACGACAGGTTTAACACCAAGCGCTGCCACCACTGGTGCGGTGACATTAGCGGGGACTTTGATTGCTGTGAATGGCGGCACAGGGTTTTCCTCTTACGCTATTGGTGATTTGCTTTATGCGAATACCACAACGACTTTGGCTAAACTGGCTGACGTTGCCACAGGAAACGCTTTAATTTCAGGCGGTGTTGGTGTTGCGCCATCTTGGGGCAAGATTGGATTAACCACTCACGTTTCAGGGATTCTTCCCGTTGCCAATGGTGGAACTGGAGTTGCCACCGCTTCTGCGAACACAGTCTTTGCTGGCCCAACATCGGGCGCTTCTGCCGCCCCTTCATTTAGAGCGTTGGTTGCTGCGGATATTACAGGACTGACTAATTCTGCGCCAGTTACAAAGACTGCTGATTTCTCAGTTGCCGCTACTGATTTGTGGCTTATCAACAATAAATCGGGTTCGACTTGCACAGTTACACTTCCTGCGGCATCGAGCTACACGGGACGTATATTGCATTTTCAGAACTATCAAGTTCAGGCGTTGGTGTCAGCTTCAAGTAATGTTGTGCCGATTTCAGGCGGTGCTGCGGGTACGTCTATTCTTGTTGCGAGTTCAGGCGATCAAGCGACTTTGGTGTCTGACGGGACTAATTGGCTGATGACTCAGTACATCCCAAATAACATTCTTTTGTTGGAAACATAATGAACGATTTAGAACTGCCAAATCATGTTTCCCGTGAACAAATTGACCGAATTCAATCTGAAATGGTCAAAATGCCACAGGCTGAATTGACAACTGAGCATTGTTTTAGCCCAGGTATGTATATGCGTAAGGTATTTCGACCCGCTGGCACATTAATTGTGGGCAAAGTTCATAAAGAACCCCACTTCTTTTTATGTGCAAAAGGCGAGATAATAGCGTGGACTGAAAACGGAATGAAAAAACTTCAGGCTGGGGATGTTGTGGAATCCAAGCCTGGCACTAAACGGGTAACTCTGGCTGTGACAGATGCTATTGGCATCACCATTCATAGAACTGACAAAACCGATCTTGATGAAATTGAGGCTGAATTGATTGAGCCAGATATAACCGCACTTTTTGATGCCAATAATGACATTAAAAAATTAAAGATTGAAGGGGAATAATATGACTTGGGTAGCCGCAGCAATTGGTGGGAGCGCACTTTTAGGACTTTTTGGTGCTAACAAGCAAGCCAAAGCCGCCACAAACGCTTCTCAGCTTCAGTATCAATCAACTCAAGACGCTGCTAAACAACAGCGTGAAATGTTTGATATTCTGAACGCACAACAAGCCCCTTATCGTGAATCTGGTTATGGCGCATTAGGCAAAATTAATGAGATGTTGCCTCAGTTTACTAGAGAATTTACATCTGAGGATTTAATTAAAAACCTAGACCCAAGTTATAAATTTATGCTTGAGCAAGGTCTTGGCGCTACAGGGCAAGCCATGAATGTCGGTGGTGGCGGTTCTAATGTGGATTTGGCGCGACAAAAGTTTGCACAAGAATATGCCAAAACAGGCGCACAACAGGCTTTTAACAATTACACAAATCAACAATCTAATATTTACAATCGACTGTCAAACTTGGCGGGAATCGGTCAGGCGGCTCAGTCTCAGTCTAATACTTTGGGTTCTAACACTGCAAACGCATTGAGCCAATTAGGTATTGGTGGCGCTTCTGCTTTGGGTGCTGGTCAGATTGGTGCGGCTAACGCATACGCTGGCGGTCTGGGTAATATTGGAAATGCTTTTACTCTGTCTAGTTTATTAACTCCTCAAAGTGCTGGTGGAATTACTTCTGGTGGGGCAACAACTATGAACCCTGGCTTGAATCCTTATTTTCAACAACAAACACCAATAACACCCCCACCAGCTTGATTGGATAACAAATGGCAGATTTAAATCTAACTCCAGTTGCGGGACAAATTAAACCCGTTCAAGGTGCATCACTTGGCGACATGATTAACATGGCCCGTGGCGCACAGCAATACCAACAAGCCGCACAACTCAATCCTTTGGAGCTTCAGCAAAAACAACAAGCCACTCGCACAGGCGAGATTGCTTTAGATGTTGAAGAACAAAAAAACAAAGAGCGCATCAATATGCAAAGAGTGATGTCTGATCCATCACTTTATTCAACTAATGGCAAATATGATCCTAACAAGGCGGCTAATATTGCTACACAAGTTGCCCCGCTGACGGGTTTGGCATATCTTAAAGATATGGCGGGTTCTTTTGGCGCACAAGAAACATTTAGAACTGCGGCAACTGGCGCAGAATCTTCTGCATTGGAATTTGCAAATAAGCAAGTCAATGCCGTTGCGGGTCGTTTAACGCCATTGATCAACAATCCTTTAATCATTGCCGCTGAACAAAATCCTAATGCTGCTGATAGAGACAAATTAAAAAATCTTCTTCAAGGATATGCCCAAGAACAATCAACTGCTTTGGGTATTCCTAAAGAAAAATCAGATCAATTGATTCAGCCTTATATTGATGAGGCGATTAAGAATCCAAGCAATATGCGTCAGTTCTTAAAAGATAAACTTTTGGCGACTTTGGATGAAGGTTCAAGGGTTAGCGCATTGGGCAATGTTGGTGTAAGTACAGCGCCAGTAGCGACTCAAAGCGCACAGGGAGCGCAAGGTGCTCAAGCCGTTGGTGCGGGTGCAGAGGTAGCGCCTGGTATGCGTGTGCCTTATCCTGTGCGAAGCGCAGCACAATCTTATGTTCCTGAACCTACTGAAGTCAAAGACCAAGCAGCGGGTCAAGAATATAGAAACAGATTAGTGAATGCACAAGGTGAATTACCTACTGGTCGTAGGAATGTTGAAGAAGTAATCAAACAAGCCAATTTATTAAACGAAAATCTTTACGAGTTTGAAAAGGGCGGTGGCTTTCCAGGCCAAATTGGTCGAAAAATTCGCATGGCTATCAACAGCGCTGACTATGATATTTTGGCTAAAGACCTTGCAAAACTAGCTTTGTCTAATGCTACCGCTATGGGTGGCGCTAGTAATACTGTTTCTGGCTTGGATATGGGTGCGGTAGCGCAAGGCACAATTAAAATGCCTCCTGAAAAGTTGGTTGAAATTGCCCGTAGAGTTCAATCTGACCAAACCAATCTTGATTTGCAAGCAAAAGGCGCACAAAAGTTTGCGGAAAAATTTGGCGACAACAACATGAAGGCTTATCAGCAAGCATGGAACGCTAATGCCGACAGCAAAGTTTTTGAGGCAATGAACATTGTTCGCTTTGTGACAGACCCCACAAAACAAAAAGCTGAATTAAATCGTTTATTTCCTGACTCTGGTCAATACAAAGATTTTCTGACTAAGTACCGCAACATTAAACAACTTTCTGAAACTGGCGTTACGGGGAGTCAATAATGGCTGATGTATTAGAACAATTTTTGGGCGGTGGAAAAACTACCACTCCATCTGCTTCATCTGCTCCATCTGTTATTACCGATCAAATCCTTGACAGATTAAAAATGGTCGAGAGTAGTGGCGATCCTTATGCTTTGAACAAAGAAAGCAAAGCGATGGGTGCTTATCAATTTATGCCAGAGCAAGTGCAAACGATGCACAAACAAGGGATTGAATTCAATCCTTTTAACGAGAAAGAATCAAGAGCAGCGGCTAAATCTTATCTTGAAAAACTGGTTAAGGAAAAAGGTAGCGTAGAGAAGGCTTTAGCGGCTTATGGCGGGTTTATTACCAAAGACCCTACCGCCTATGTCAACAAAGTGTTGCAAGCCCCTAAAACGCAAGCTACAAGTCAAGCAACTTCTGCTGATCCATTGGAGGCTTTTTTATCAGGTCAAAATCCACAGCCGACTGCAAAGCCAACTGCTCAACCAACTGCTGAACCAACTGTTGCCGCCCCTGTTCAGCAGCCAAGCGCTAATCAAACGACTGTTGAACAACCAAAAGGAAACGCTGTCATCGGTGTAGTTAACCGATTATTTAATCAAGTTCCTAGTGCTAGTCAAGTATTTGGTCAATTTCAAGAAGGCAAACGGGCTTTGGGTGAGCGAGTTGCGGGTGCGGCTGACGTTTTATATTCTCCTGTTCCTGCTATTTATGGTGCGGGTGTTCAGGCTTTGGCACGATTGGCAAATACACCCCAAGAAGCTGAACGTATTGGTCAACAAGCCGCAGCCACAATTGACAAGCCTTTGGGCAAAGCCTTTGGCATAACGGGCAAAGAAACATACCAACAGCCTTTAGGTGGTATCACAGAACCAGTTGCCAAAGAAGTAAACAGAATGTTCAACGTGTTGGGCATGACTCCTGAACAAATTTCTGAAAAAACAGGAATCCCACCACAGGATATTCGCAACATGGTTGTGATTGGTTCTGTTGCATTGCCACAAGCCTTAAAAGAAACTGCCCCTGCTGTTAAACAAGTAACGCAAGCGGTAACTAAGCCTATTCGTGAGGCCGCTGGTGAATTGCAAGTTCAACGCCCAGGTGCTACAGCGGCAGAAGCCCAAGCGCAGTTTCAAGCCAAGCAAGCCAAGCCTGGCAGTGTTGGTGCGGCAGCCGCTGAAAACAATCCATATGCGGGTAAATTTACTGGTGAAGAACTTGGTGGAAGCGAGACTTTCCCACAAATTAAATTAACGAAAATCACAAAAGATGTTCCTGTGCCTGAACAACAACTTAGGTCACAGTTGTTTCAGGAGGTGTTGCCAGGCGTTCAGCCAAGGCCAGGCGTGGTGACAGGCAACGACAACCTATTGCGTAATGAACACGCATTGGCAAGCATGGCAGAGCCAACACCACTTGGTTTAAAAATGAAAGAGCAAATTGCTAATGAGCAAATTGGCTTCTCAAAGTATGCTGAAGATCGAGTTAATGCTACTGGCGCATCAAGAAGTCTGATCAATGATGAACAGCGTGGCGAGCGAATCAATGATGTGTTTCATGGCAAATCACCCGAAGATATGTCAAATGCAAGTTTGATGGGTTATTTGAACCAAGCCAAACAGACAATTTACAATTCTGCCCGTGAAAAATTTGGCGATAACAGGATCAATACATCCAATATTGATAACTTTTTTAAAGACCCTGTTGAACTTTCAACTGCCAAAGCTGCTGGCACAAGCAATGTGGTTGAAGCGGCAAAAGAATTGGTTGAATTAGCCAAGACAGTTGGGTTCAAGTTGAAGGATGGCACAGTTGCCCCGCCTGGCTCTGTTGCCGCATACGACTATGTTCGCAAACGAATGAACAGCCCCCAAGTTTGGAGTAGAGAAAAAGCGGGAACAATTAGCGACATTAACTCTGCACTTGACAGAGACATTGCCGCTGTTGCTGACCCTGCGCTTTATAAACTTGGTGACAACATTCACAAGTTAGAAAAAGATTTGTTTAAGTCAAAAGGCATAGACAAAATCTTTGGTGAAGTTGACAAAAATGGCGTGGTTACTTCTGCTACTCCATTGGAGAAAATTCCAACAAAATTAAACAATATGCCAAAAGATCAGTGGCGGCATATTCGTGATACTTTGAATGAGTTGGCAAATGGTCGTGTTCGTAATGCCCCAGAAGGTATGCCACCAGTGCCACCAGAGTTAAGACAGTCTGCTAAAGCCGCTGTTGCTGAAATTGATGGTGCTTTAGCCCGTGAAGTTTACAAAGCTGGCGCTAATAATGTGGGCGAGTGGAGTTCCAAAAAAGTCAACAATGTTTTAAATTCAGTTGTTGGTCAAAAGATTGTTGAAACATTTTCACCCGAAGAAGTTTTAAATTTTCAAAAATTAAATGCTGTTGGTCAATATACTCCACCATTAAAATATGAGGGTGCGGCACTTCAACAGCGTAGGGTTGGATTGTTAGAAAAAGGTTTGCCTGGCGTTGGCGCAAGCACTGGTGCTGCAATTGCGGGATATTTGGGAGAAGGTAGCCCAGCGGCAATTGCTGGCGGTGCATATATTGGTCGTGAAGTTGGTGCAAAACTTCAAGCGGGTAAAGCCTCTAGAGCAGAAATTAACGCTGTTAAAAAGATGGAAAAACAACAAAAAAAAGCAGCTGAACTTGGCAAACAATCGGGTCAAAATAAACTAAGTGATTTGGGGAAATGATGTCTGATATTGATTTAGTCCAATATGGTGTTCTCAAACAAAAAGTTGAATCAATGGAGGCCAAGATTGACAAGATGGAAGGTCAATTAGACACTTTGATTGAGTTGGCTAACAGAGGCCGTGGAGGGTTCTGGATGGGCATGGTATTCGTGTCGGCAATTTCTACATTTGTCGGCTACATAACTCATTACTGGTCTAAATGAAATGGTTTTGGCTATTTCTTATTTGCTTGGTATTTTGGGCGAGTGCAAAAGCGCCTTGCACAGTTACAGACTTTTACGCTCTGAGTTGGCTGGGAAACCCGCTGGAGAGGCATCAAAGATTGTCGGAGTGGCTCACCGCAAATGGTGATAACTGTTCCTCTGAGCAACTAGCGGGCATTTGGAATAATCTTGCGGCATGGGCAGGAACGGCAGACAGTGCAGAATTAAGAAGCAAAGTT
>Ga0209189_1002221_pt1 | contig 13841 bp, 9 predicted proteins | sample C_130820_EF_Meta_FD_187308 | JGI IMG/M metagenome (GOLD analysis project Ga0209189, IMG submission 187308) | Freshwater microbial communities from Lake Croche, Canada to study carbon cycling - C_130820_EF_MetaG (SPAdes) (version 3) | ecosystem: Environmental > Aquatic > Freshwater > Lake | place... | reverse complement strand
GCAGACATCTCCGAGCGAATGGAGCCCAGGATGGGCGCAGTGAGCGTCCGGCGACGGGGCATGGGCAGCCCCGACCCCCGCGTGACGTGGATCCCACCTCCGGCAACCGCCGTGCCGAACGGGATTGCCCTCCGGGACTTTTTTCAGGCAAGAAAGCCTGCGGCTTTCCTGCGAGCCCGATCGCATCCATGCGACCGAAATCCTTATCGACATGTCGGAATATGTCGATATGATAGGAGTCAGGGCGGACCGGCGTCCGGCCCGCTCCCCGGCGATGGGCTCGTCGTCATGGCCGATCCGCAGCACGGGCTCCGCGCCCGCCGAAGCTCACGAGCCTCGAGTGCCTCGGGCAGGCGGCCGAGTGCCTGAAGACGCTCGCACATCCGCACCGGCTGCGGATCGTGCAGATGCTGCTCGGCGGCCGCTACACCGTCGGTGAGCTGGCCGAGGCCTGCGGCATCCCCAGCCACATGGCGTCGGAGCACCTCCGGCTCATGCAGCGCTGCGGCTTTCTGACCATGGAGCGGGACGGCCGCCGTGTTTTCTACACGATCGCGGAGCCGCATCTCGCCGGCATCATGGCCTGCATCGAATCGCGGTTCGGCCGCCCGAAGGCCGCCAGGGCGGGCGCCTCCGCATGACCTTCCCGACCGAGGACCTGTCGGCCGCCGTCCGCCTCGACCTGTCGTCGTGTCACGACACCCGGACTTCCACACCCCGTTTCCCGTCACCCCGGAGGACTTTCCCATGGTTGCCACGATCTCTCCCTCGACGCTCGTCGACCTCCGCCGTCGCGGCGAGAAGGTGACGCTCATCGACGTGCGAACCCCGGCCGAGTTCGGCGAGGTGCACGTCGACTTCGCCCGCAACATGCCCCTCGACCGGCTCGATGCGGGGGAGGTGGCGGCGGTCGCCGGCGACGGCCCCGTGTATCTCGTCTGCAAGTCGGGCACCCGCAGCCAGAAGGCCTGCGAGAAACTCCTCGCGGCGGGCCTCGCCCACGTCGTCAGCGTCGAGGGGGGCACCGCGGCCTGTGAGGCCGCCGGCGTGCCGGTGGTCCGCGGCCGCAAGGCGATGTCGCTGGAGCGGCAGGTGCGGATCGCCGCCGGCGCGCTCGTGGCGACGGGCGCAGCCCTGGCCGCGTTCGGTCCCGACCCGTTCTGGCAGCGGGTGGGCGCCGGGCTGGCCGGATTCGTGGGCTGCGGCCTCGTGTTCGCCGGCGTCACCGACACCTGCGGCATGGCCATGCTGCTCGCCCGGATGCCCTGGAACCAGGCCGCGGGGTCGGCCGCCTCCACCTGCGGCCGCGCGATCCTCCTCGGGCTGACGCTCGCGGGGCTCTGCGGCACGGCGCGCGCGGAGCACACGAAGGATTCGCTCGACACCGTCCGCAAGGCGATCGCCGCCGACGAGGCCGTGCTCGTCGACGTCCGGGAGCCCGATGAATGGCAGGAGGGGCACGTCGCCGGGGCCCGGCTGCTGCCGCTGAGCGTGCTCGAGAAGGGGGTGGATCCCAAGCAGCTCGCCCGCGACCTGCCCAAGGACAAGGTGATCTACTGCCACTGCCTCGCGGGGGGCCGCTGCGTGCAGGCCGCCGCGATCCTCGCGCCCCTCGGCTACGACGTGCGGCCGCTCAAGCCCGGCTACCCGCAGCTCGCGAAGGCCGGCTTCCCGACCGTCGTCGGGAAGTGAGCGGCGGCCTCCGCCATCCGATCCGCGCCGCGCGGATCGATGCCGTGACGGGTCGGCGGTGCGCGCCGGGCTTCAGCCATCCGCGCCGCCGGCGCCAGGGCGCACAACGCCGCCGGCCGGATCGCGCGGCGCCGTGGCCGGCCCGGCGGCGGGTGCGACGACATGCCACACGGCGCGGGTGCGCACCCGCGGCCTGATCTCGCCGCTGGCGATCACGATCCCGCCGTCCCACTCCACGGCCGGCGTCGTCACCTGATTGGCCGGCGTCGGGCCGAGGACGCTCCACGCATCGGCCGCGGCGTCGAAGGCCCACGCCAGCCGGGGAAACCCCGGATGCGTCCGCACGCTCTCCGGATCGGCCGCCTGCCGCGGGAGTTCTCGGCCGTCGTCAGCGGCGAGCACGGCGATCACGCCCGCGCCGAGCGGCGCGGCGGCGCCCGCCATCAGGGCCGCGGGCGCGTCGTGCCGGCGCCGCCAGCCGCCGCGGCCGTCGGCCGCGTGCCGCCGCGGGCTGAACTCGTGCACGTCGGCGAGCGGCTCGATGCCCGCCGGGCCGGCGACGCCGGCACGCTGCCGCCGTCCGCCGACCAGACAGATCCGCTCCTCACCGTCGAGCGACGCCACGGCGGCGAGCGCGAAGGCCCGCGGGCCGCCGGGGATCGCCGGCAGCCGCTCCCAGCCGGCGCCCGCCGCCGGATCGAGCCGCCAGCAGTCGTCCGTGGCCGACTCGAGACCCAGCGCCGACTGCCCGCCGAACACGTAGATCGATCCTTCCGCACGGACCGCCACGGCCGACGTGCGGCCGGCGGGCAGGGGGGGCAGCGGCCGGCGCTCGATCGTGCGGCGGCGCGGATCCCAACGGAGCAGGAACGCCGCGGCGAAGACCCGCTCGCCGTCGTCGCCGCCGATGCAGGCCACTCCCTCGGGCGTGGTCGCGGACGCGCCGTAGGCCACCGGCCGATCGAGGGCGAAGCCGCCCGACCAGGCCGCCGCCGTGGCCGACCCGACGAGCACGTGGATGCCGGCGTGCCACCGCTTCGGCGCGGTCCACAGGTCGGCCGCGTCCGCGGTGGCGAAGTTCGCGCCCCCCGCCACGATCACCGCCCCGGCGTGGGTGCCGACGAACGGCCCCGCCACGCCGATCGGATCGGGCAGCGGCGGCAGCGGCGACCAGGTGAGCCGGCCTTCCTCCGCGGCGAGCGCCCGGCCCGCGTCGGCCGGCCCGCCCACGCACGCCACGATGATCGCGGCCGCGGCGATGGCGGCGGGGTGCGTCATGGCGCGTGCCGCCGCCAGGATTCGAGAAAGCCCGCCATCACCGCGTCACGAAGCCCGTTCGCCGCCCGGTGCTCCTCGATGCTCCGGCCGAAGAAGTGGCCCATCCAGCCCGCGGCGGCGGCCCGCGACCGACCGAGGAACTCGTCGAACTCCTCCTGCGAGCAGTGCAGCGGAAACGTCTCCTCGATGACGATGGGCTTGCCGATCGCGTAGTCGTCGAGCACGGCGAGGTCGGCGTCGATCCGACCCGTCCGCGGGTAAAGGTGCACGCTGACGAAGTCGAGGTGCCGCGCCGCCTCGGGCGTGTAGAAGAGGGGGGTGGCGCCGGGCCATACCTGCGACCAGGGAATCACGCCGACGGTGATGAGCACGTGGGGATCGACCTGCCGGATCGCCGCCGTCATCCGCGCCACCCAGGCCGCGGCCACCTCGGCCTGGGTGCGGCCCCTCATCTCCCGGGCGATCCGCTGCACGAAATGGAAGCCCTCCAGCTCGCCGGTGAGCCACGCCGGCTCCCCCTCACCGGGCTCGGTGACGACGGGCTCGTTCATGAGATCGAGGCAGAACACGGCGGGATGATCGCGGCAGACCCGGGCGATCTCGCGCCAGAAGAACTCCTGCGCCCGCCAGCGGCCCTCCTCGTCGAGCGCGTCGAGCCACGCCGGCACGTCCTTGATCCGGTAGAGGCACAGGCCCGTGACGTCGACGCGCAGTCCGTGGTCGCGGGCCAGGTCGAGCAGGCGGCGGAGCCGCGCGAGCGACTCCGGCCGCATCCGCTCCGGCGACTCCATGTGGGTGGGCAGCTGCAGGTGCAGCCGCACGACGTTGGCACCGAGCGCCCGCATCTCCCGGAAGTCGTCCGCGATCGCCGACCAGTCGTCGGCCCAGTATTCCTCGAGAATCGTCCCGAACTCCCCGAGGTAGTTGAAGCCCCAGGGCGTGAAGGCCGCGCCGCTCTCGGCGAGGACGAAGCCGGTGCCGTCGGCGGCGACCCGCACGCGCTCCATGTGCTCCGCGGCCGCGACCACCCTTCCCGCGGTGCAGGCGGCGAGGAGTGCGGACGCGACGGTCAGGAGGAGCTCGACGGTTAGCAGGCTGTGGAAAAACAGCCTGCGTGATCGCAGGGACGCGATCACGAGAGCGCAGCTCTCGCGAAAACCGGAGGTTTTCATCCGTGGAAAAACGTCCGGAGGACTTTTTCCACGGGCAGTTAGGACGGGCCGAGGGCGGACGATTGCATGGGCCATGGATTGCCTCGGCCCGTCAGAAGGCCACCACGAACTGCGTCTGCAGGGCCGTGCCACTGTAGCCGGCACGGTAGGGATACAGGAAGTTCTGGGCCGGGCTACGGATGATCGAGAGCGCCTCGAGCGTGAGTCGCGCCTGCCGCGAGCTGCGCACGTACCAGTTGAAGCCGCCGCCGTACTCCTGCCCCGAACCGTAGGGGCCCGTGACGAAGCTCGACCGCCCGTAGATCTCGTAGGTGCGGGGCACGAAGCACCAGGAGACGTAGCCCATCGCCCCGTGGTCGAACACGCTGGACCGCGAAAACGTCCCCGTGCCCCGGAAGTTGTCGAGCAGCCGCCAGTAGTATTCCCCGAAGAGGCCGATGCCCCGCCACTTCCAGGCGGCGTCGAGGCTCGCGAGCCGGTAGAGGTATTGATCGACGGTGCTGCCGGGGCCGAGCGCGCCGGTCTCCGTCAGCCGCGTGCCGTCGGAGAGCCGGACGAGCGTGTCTTCGGGGTTGAGCCCCACGAGCAGCTGCGCGGTCGTCGGCGCGACGACGCCGCTCGTGCCCAGCCGGAAGACGGGATCGGCGTGCACCTCCATGTCGGAGCCGCTGAAGCCGAAGGGCCCCAGGGGCTCCCACCAGCTCGTACCCGCCCAGGCCATCGACGTGCCCCGCCGGAGCACGCCGGCGGTGCCGCCGTCGATCGCGTTCCAGACGCCGGCGCGGTAGTGCAGCTCGCCGTCGAGCAGGCTGCCCATCGCCAGCACGCCGGGGCTGAAGCCAGGGCGGAAGAACGTGTTGGCCATGCTGCGGTCCACGCCGATCGTCCAGGGGGAGGCCACATCCCACTCCCGCGTGCCGACCACCTGCGTCATGCCGCCCCCGACGATCGCGGCCTCGCTGAACTTCCAGCCGAGCATGCCGATCGGTACGACGCCCGCCCGCACGCCGATGTTCGTCGTGCCGAAGAGGGCGAAGTTGTAGACCAGCCGCTCGTCCACCACGTGACCGTGGAAGGAGAGCAGGAAGCGGTTGATGTTGAAGGCGTTGATGTTGTCCACCGGCCGCGACACGCCGGCGGAGTCGGTCCAGTCGGTGTTCGCGCGGGCGAACTCGAGCCAGCGGAGCTGCAGGAAGCCGCCGAGCGCCATCGAAAAGGGGAACTCGCCGCGGCGCGGGTCGGTCTTCAGGAAGACGAGGCCCTGCGGCGGCAGCACGTCGGTCGCCGGGATGTAGCGCGGCCGGGGGATGCCGGCGAGCCGCACCGCGACGGCCCGGTCGATCTCGAGCCGCAATTCCTCGGCCGACATGCCGCCGGCCGCCGCCGCCTCGATGTGGGGTGCGGGGGTCACCGCGTCGGGATCGATCGGCTCCGGCGCCGCGGGCAACGCCAGTTCGCCGGGCCGCGGCGGGGGGGCCGGCAGATCGTCGGCCGCGCTGACGCGGCCGCCAGAGGCCGCCGCGACGCCGCACGCGCACACGACCGCCACGACCGCAGCGCGGAATGGAGAGCCGACGGCGGGATGGAGGCGGCGGAGCGGCATGCACACGACGCGGGCGCAGGGCCCCGTGCGGGTGGCCGGCGCGCGGAGGGAGCGGGGGATGAACCGTCCGGGACAAATCGGTTCCGAAAATGCCGGTCCTGCAGGTTTTGCCGATTGACGGGACCGTTCCGGCCGCGGCGGCTTGAGGCTGGGAGACCTGGCGAAGGGGCGGGCACCCGCGGTAAACCGGGGAGCTTCCCCGTGGAACGCGGCCGCGGTCGGCGATCGACTCCAGAGATCGGCGCGGGCTCGAGCGCACCCCGGGGAACCCACCACAGGCGGACGGAAAGAGTGTGGCGGGCCCCGGCCAGCCGGGCCGTTCCCGCACCCCATTGCCACGGGCTCCGCGGCGACGAGACTCTTGGGAGCGGATCAGAGGGTCGGGGAACCGAGCGGATCCCGGCCGCCCCGCCCACGGTTTCCGGAGGCGATGTCGATGCAGGCCAGTCCCCGCCCGCCTTCGCCGGCCGTCGTGCCGGCCGCCTTGCTCGTCGCCGCACTGGCGCTCGCCGTGACGCTCGCCGTGGCACCCGTCACCGGCTGCGGCCCCGCGGCCCCCGCGCCGCGGTCCGCCGCCGCCCCCCGCGGCACGATCGGCGTGTCGCTCCTCGCGCTCGACAACCCGTTCTTCAAGGTCATCGGCGACACGATCGCCGCCGAGGCCGCGCGGCAGGGCTACGACACGATCGTCGTCAGCGCCGACAAGGACGTCGCCCGGCAGGGCAATCAGATCAAGGACTTCATCGTCAAGAAGGCGGCGGCGATCGTGATGAGCCCGTGCGACTCCAAGTCGATCATCCCCGTGGTCCGCGAGGCCAACGCCGCCGGCATCCCCGTCTTCACGGTCGACATTCCCTGCAACGAGCCGGGCGTGACGATCGCCACGCAGGTCGCCACCGACAACGAGGGGGGCGGCCGCGAGGCGGGAGACGCGATGATCGAGGCGCTCGGCGACGCGGGGGGCCGGATCGCCATCCTCCACTTCAAGCAGGCCGAGTCGTGCCAGCTCCGCGTCAAGGGCTTCCGCGCGGTGATCGACGCCCACAACGCCTCGGCCCCGTCCCGGATCGACGTCGTCACCGAACTCGAGAGCAACGCCGCCAAGGATGGAGGCTACAAGGCGATGGAGGACGCGCTGCAGGCCTTCCCCGACCTCCGCGGCGTGTTCGCGATCAACGACCCGGCGGCCCTCGGCGCCCGCGCGGCCCTCGAGAAGGCGGGCAAGGCCGGGCAGGTGCGGATCGTCGGCTTCGACGGCCAGCCCGAGGGGAAGGAGGCCATCCGCGACGGCCTGATCTACGCCGACCCGATCCAGTTTCCCGACCGCATGGGCGCGGAGATCGTGGCCTCGATCGTCCGCTGGTCGCGGGGCGAGACGCTCCCGCCGCAGACGCTCATCCCCACGAAGCTCTACCGTCGCGCCGACGCCGAGAACGACCCGTCGCTCCCGAAGGCGAAGGCCGCGGCACCATGAGCTCCGCACCGCTCCTCTCGATGCGGGGCATCGAGAAGTCGTTTCCCGGCGTGCACGCGCTCCGCGGCGTCGACCTCGACCTCGCGGCCGGCGAGGTGCTCGCGCTGCTCGGCGAGAACGGCGCCGGCAAGAGCACGCTGATGAAGGTGCTCGGCGGGGCCCATGCCGCCGACTCCGGCGACCTCGTGCTCGACGGCCGTCCCGCGCGCTTCCGCTCGCCGCACGACGCCCGCGCCGCCGGCATCGCCGTGATCCACCAGGAGTTCAGCCTCGTTCCCGGCCTCACCGCCCCCGAGAACATCTTCCTCGGCCAGGAGTCGGCCCGGGCCGGCTTCTTCCCGCGGGGCGAGGAGCGGCGGCGGGCGGCCGAGCTCTTCGGGCGGCTCGGCGTGGCGATCGACCTCGACGCCCCGGTGTCGCGGCTGACGACGGCGCAGGCGCAGGCGACGGAGATCGCGCGGGCCCTCGCCCGCGACGCGCGGATCATCGTCATGGACGAGCCCACCGCCGCCCTCACCACCGCCGAGACCGACCGGCTCTTCGCGATCATCCGCGACCTCGCCCGCCGCGGCATCGCCGTGATCCACATCAGCCACCGGCTCGACGAGATCTTCGCGCTGGCCGACCGCGTCGTCGTGCTGCGCGACGGCCGCAACGTCGGCTCCCGGCCGGTCGCCGGGCTCGGCCGCGGCGAGCTGATCGGGATGATGGTGGGCCGCGAGCTGGCCGAGGAGTATCCGCGCCGCACGGTCGCGGCGGGGGGCGTGCGGCTGGCCGTGCAGGGCCTGCGCCGCGGCCGCGCCGTCCGCGACGTCTCCTTCGCCGTGCGCGGCGGGGAGATCCTGGCGCTCGCGGGGCTCGTGGGCGCGGGCCGCACCGAAACGCTGCGACTCGTCTTCGGCGCGGATCGCCGCGACGCGGGGGAGATCGCCGTCGATGGCCGGCCGCTCGCGATCCGCTCCCCCCGCGACGCCATCGCCGCCGGCATCGGCCTGCTCACCGAGGACCGCAAGCTCGAGGGGCTCGTGCTCGGCCGCTCGGTGCTCGAGAACTTCTCGCTGGCGAGCCTCGACCGGCTCTCGCGCGCCGGCTTCATCGACGGCCGTGCCGAGCGGACGGCCTTCGACCGGCACGCCGGCCAGCTGCGGATCCGCGTGCCGCACCCGGCGGAGCGGGCCGGCAACCTCTCCGGCGGCAACCAGCAGAAGGTGGTGCTCGCGCGCTGGCTCGAGCGCGACTGCGAGGTGTTTCTCTTCGACGAGCCCACCCGCGGGATCGACGTGGGGGCGCGGCACGAGATCTACCTGCTGATGAACGAGCTGGTCGCCCGCGGCAAGGCCGTCGTGATGGCGAGCTCCGACCTCCCCGAGGTGCTCGGCATGGCCGACCGCATCCTCGTCATGCACGACGGCCGGGTGACCGGCGAGATCATCAACGGGCCGGGGGTCACCCAGGAGCAGGTGATGCGGCTCGCCGTCGCCTGACCGCCCCGCCCACCCCCGAAAGGACACGCCATGCACGCCCACGCCCGCCGCCTGCTCGCCGACTACGGCATGCTCGCCGTGCTCCTCCTGCTCGGGCTCGTCTTCAGCGGGCTCACGCTCGAGGAGCAGTCGGCGGCCGATGCGTCGGCCGCGCGGCGGGTGGCCGCGAGGATTCGCGCCGGGGCGCCGGCCGGCGGGCGGGTGCTCGTGGCCGTGCGGCCCACGCCCGTCGACACCCTGCTCGCCGACAACCTCGCCCGCGAGCTGCCGGCGGCGGGCCTCGAGGTGGCGGAGGTCGTCCGCGGCGAACCGCAGGCGGTGCGGGCGGCGCTCGAGCGGATCGCCGCCGCGGGAGGCCGCATCGACGCGGTCGCGGCCACCGGCCGCACCGGCTCGTGGCTCGTGCTCACGGAGATGGGGGAGCTCTTCCCCGCGCTCGGCCAGCCGCCGATCGTCGCACCCGACACCTTCCTTTGGCCCAACTTCCTCAAGGCCGACAACCTCCTCAACATCGCCAACCAGATCGCCGTGATCGCGATCATGGCGATCGGCATGACGATGGTGATCGTCACCGGCGGGATCGACCTCTCCGTGGGAAGCCTCGCCGCCCTCTCGGCCGTGCTGGCCACGAAGCTCATCCGCGACGCGTTCGGCGGCACGGCGGCGTCGCCGGCCGGCATGACGGCGGCCTGCGGCCTGGCCGTCGCCGCCTGCGGCGCGGCGGGGCTCGTCTCGGGCGGGCTGATCACGCTCTTCGGCATCCCCCCCTTCATCGTCACGCTGGCGATGATGCTCGTCGCCAGCGGCCTGGCCTACCTCGTGGCCGCAGGGCAGTCGATCTACCAGATCCCCGAGTCGTTCGTCTGGCTCGGCCGCGGCACCGGGCCCTTCGGGCTGCCCCACGCGGTGGTGCTGATGCTCCTGCTCTACGCCGCGGCGCACGTGCTCATGTCGCGGACGACGCTCGGCCGCTATCTCTACGCCGTCGGCGGCAACCGCGAGGCGGCCCGGCTCGCCGGCGTGCCCGTCCGCCGCGTGCTCCTCTTCGCCTACGTCGCCTGCGGCCTGCTGGCGGGACTCGGCGGCGTGATCATGGCCTCGCAGCTCAAGAGCGGCTCCCCCACCTACGGCGGCATGTACGAGCTCTACGTGATCGCCGCCGTCGTCGTGGGGGGCACGGCGCTGGCCGGCGGCGAGGGGAAGATCCTCGGCACGCTCGTCGGAGCGCTCGTCATCGCCGTGATCCAAAACGGCATGAACCTCACCAACGTCGAGAGCTACACGCAGAAGGTGGTGCTCGGCCTCGTGATCCTCGCCGCCGTGCTTGTCGACCGCATCCGGCACCGCTGACCGGGGCCCGCATCCGCCGCCGCGGCCCGCCCCGGCCCGGGCCGGGTTTGCGGCACCGCCGTCAGAGGGGTAGTCTTGTGCTGTCGACAGTCGATCGCCGAGGTGCCGACATGACGCCGACGATTCCCGATCCGCCGCATCCCCAGCCCGAGCGGATCGCCGGCCGGCGCCGACTCGGCCCGCCACAACTCGGCATGGTCGCGGCCTGGGCGCTGCTCCTGTTCACCGCGGCGTGCGGCCGTGCGGCGGAGCCGCCCGACGCCGACCGCCACTTCCGCGAACAGGTGCTCCCGATCCTCGCGGCCCGCTGCTTCGAGTGCCACGCCCACGCGGGTGAGATCGAAGGGGGCCTGGCGCTCGATTCGCGGAGCGGCTGGGAGGACGGGGGCGATTCGGGGCCGGCCGTGGTGCCCGGCAGGCCCGACGAGAGCCTGCTCGTGAAGGCGATCCGCTACGGCGACGCCGCGCTCGCGATGCCCCCCACCGGCAGGCTGCCCGCCGCCGAGATCGCGATCCTCGAACAGTGGGTGGCGATGGGCGCTGCCGATCCGCGGCAGGGCGGGGCGACGGTGAAGAAGCAGGGCGTCGACCTCGAGGCCGGCCGGCAGCACTGGGCGTTTCGGCCGGTGCGCGATCCGGCACCGCCTCCGATCGCCGACGGCTCGTGGCCGCTCGACGCGATCGACCGGTTCGTGCTCGCCCGGCTCGAGCAGGAGGGGCTCGCGCCCGCGGCCGACGCGGAGCGACATGCGTGGCTCCGCCGCGTGAGCTTCGACCTCACCGGACTGCCGCCGACGCCCGCCGAGATCGCCGCTTTCGTCACCGACGCGAGCCCGCAGGCCCACGGGCGGGTGGTGGACCGGCTGCTCGCCTCGCGGGCGTTCGGCGAGCGGTGGGCGCGGCACTGGCTCGACCTCACCGGCTACGCCGACCAGATGGGCACGAGCAACGCCGTCTTCGCCGAGCACGCCTGGCGCTACCGCGACTATTCTATCGCCGCGTTCAACGCCGACACGCCGTACGACCGGTTCGTCCGCGAGCAGATCGCCGGCGACCTGCTGCCCTGGGCCACGCCCGAGGAGCGGGCGGCCAGCCTCACCGCGACCGGCTTCCTCGTGGTCGGCGATACCGAGATCGTGAACGTCGACAAGCTGAAGCTCGACCTCGACGTGGTCGACCAGCAGGTCACGAAGGTCGGCACGGCCTTCCTCGGCATGACGCTCGGCTGCGTGCGGTGCCACGACCACAAGTTCGACCCGATCGGTCTCGAAGACTACTACGGCATGGCCGGCGTCTTCCGCAGCACGAGCTCCGTCCACAAGATTCCCGTCGGCGTCTGGAGCCGCACCAACGACGTCGAGCTGCCGGAGACCGAGCGGCAGAGCGCCGCCCGGCTCGTCGAGGAGCAACGGCACCAGCAGCAGCTCGCCGCCTTCAGAGCCGACCGCGATCGGCTCGAGAAGCGGAAGCAGGAGGTCGCGGCGCTCCTCAAGGATGCGGCGAAGGACGCCGCCGAGCCGGTGCGCAAGGAGCTCGAGCGGGAGGAGAAGGAGCTGGCCGAGGAGATCAGGAAGACGGCGGCCCTCATCGAGCACGCGGAGTTCTTCGCGCCGCGGCCGCCGCGGGCCCATGGCGTGCGCGAGGCGGAGCAGCCGGGCGACATGCGGATCACCATCCGCGGCAATCCCAAGGCGCTCGGGGCCATGGTGCCGCGGGGCGTCCTGCGCGTGGCCTCGTGGTCGCCGTCGCCGCCGATGCCGCCGGCGGCCAGCGGGCGGCGCGAGCTCGCCGACTGGATCGCCGACCCGCTCAACCCGCTCACCGCCCGCGTGGCGGTCAACCGCATCTGGCAGAAAATGTTCGGCGAGGGGATCGTGCGGTCGGTCGATTATTTTGGCGTCCGCGGCGACGAGCCCACGCATCCGGAGTTGCTCGACCGGCTGGCGACCGACTTCGTCCGCGACGGCTGGTCGCAGAAGCGGCTCATCCGCAGGCTCGCCCTCTCGCGGGCCTATCGGCAGGGCACCGGCCACGACGCGGCGGCCGCCGCCAAGGACCCCGACAACCGCCTGCTCTGGCGGATGAACCGCCGCCGGCTCGACGCCGAGGCGATCCGCGACGGCGTGCTGCTCGTCTCCGGTCGGCTCGTCGACGCCGACGGCGGACCGGCCCTGCCGCTCGAGATGCGGGAAAACGCCGACAACCTCGCGAACAAGGTGAATCCGCCCTCGTTCGCGCTGCGCCGGCTCCGGCCGGAGCAGGAGTTCGAGCGCACGATCTACATGCCGATCGTCCGCGTGGGGGCCCAGCCCGCCTCCGCGCGGCTGCGGGAGATCTTCGACTTCACGCCCCCGGCCCAGTTTTCCGGCCGCCGTCCGCAGACCGTCGTACCGACGCAGTCGCTCTGGCTGCTCAACGACCCGTTCCTGCGGAGCCGCGCCGCCGACCTCGCCCGGCTCGTCGTGGCCGCCGCGGGCGATCGCCGCGGCCGGCTCCAACGGCTCTGGCTGCGGGCGCTCTCGCGGCCGGTCACGGCCGCCGAGGCCGACGAGGCGGAGGCGTTTCTCGACCGGCTCGCGCCGCTGCTCGCCGAGTCGAAGCAGGCCGAGCAGGATGCCTGGATCGAGCTGTGCCTGTCGCTCTTCGCATCGAACGAGTTCCTGCACGAGATGTGACCGGTTCGCTTCGAACCCAGAGTTCCGCAGTTTCGGAGGATCCCATGCGCTACGCCACCTCGCTCCCCCGCCGCCAGTGGCTCCGGCAGACCTGCTGCGGCTTCGGCGGGCTGGCGCTCGCCGATCTGGCGCTGGCGGCGACGGCGCCGGCCGCGCCGCGGGTCGCCGGCCCGGCGCCGCGGGCGAAGCGGGTGATTTTCCTGTTCATGGCGGGCGGCCCGTCGCAGCCCGACCTCTTCGATCCGAAGGAGCTCCTGCGTCGCAAGCACGGTGAGTCGATCGCCCCGCCGGTCGACCCGACGCTCGAGACGGTCGGCACCGACAGGTTCCTCGCGCTCGCTCCGATCGCGCCCGTCCGCCCCCGCGGCCAGTCGGGCACGATGATCTCCGATCTCATGCCGCACCTGGCGGAGATCGCAGACGACCTCTGCCTGCTCAAGGCCGTGCGTGCCGACAACAACCAACACGCGCCGGCCACGCTCCAATTCCACACCGGCACCCAGACGGAGGTGCGGCCGTCGATGGGCGCCTGGATCGACTACGGCCTCGGCACCGAGAACCGGGACCTGCCCGGCTTCGTGACGATCCACCCCGACGCCGACGTGCGCACCTACGGCTCGGCCTTCCTGCCGGCGCGGCACCAGGGCACGAAGCTCGTCGTGCCGACGAACCCCGGCCAGTCGCCGATCGACAACCTCCGCGATCCGGCCGGCCGGCCGGCGGTGCAGCGGGAGCGGCTCGACTTCGTGCAGCGGATGAACCGGCGGCTGCTCGCGCAGTCGCAGGCCGACGCCTCGATGCAGGGGATGATCGAGTCGATGGAACTGGCGTTCCGGATGCAGACGCGGGCGCCGGAGTTCGTCGACCTCTCGGGCGAGTCGCAGGCCACGCTCGACCTCTACGGCGTGGGCGACAAGCAGGCCGACAGGAACGCCCGGGCCTGCCTGCTCGCGCGGCGGCTCTCCGAGGCGGGCGTGCGGTTCGTGCAGGTGTCGATGGGGGGCTGGGACCACCACGGCAACATCCGCGAGGCGCTCCCCAAGAGCTGCGGCGAGACCGACCGGCCGGTGGCGGCGCTCGTCAAGGACCTGAAGGCCCGCGGCCTGCTCGAGG
>Ga0209189_1002220_pt1 | contig 13844 bp, 12 predicted proteins | sample C_130820_EF_Meta_FD_187308 | JGI IMG/M metagenome (GOLD analysis project Ga0209189, IMG submission 187308) | Freshwater microbial communities from Lake Croche, Canada to study carbon cycling - C_130820_EF_MetaG (SPAdes) (version 3) | ecosystem: Environmental > Aquatic > Freshwater > Lake... | reverse complement strand
GACTCTGTTGCCTGGAAGGTAACTACAGCCAGATTGAAAGAGTTATTGGATGAATGGAAGAAGGCACCAAGATTAGATAAGAAAGTCGATGCAGCACTTTGGAAGAGATTCTCCTCATCTCGCAATAAATTTGATAAACGCCGCCGGGTTCACTTCTCAAATCTTGATTCAGAACAGAAAAAGGTTGCTTCTACTAAAGAAGTAATCGTTAAAGAGGCCGAAAGTCTTGCTAACTCTAGAGAGTGGCTAAATACTGCTAAAAGATATAAAGAATTGATGGACCAATGGAAGGCTTCAGGCCGAGGTAAGAAATCTGCCGACACTGCACTTTGGAATCGATTTAAAGCTGCCCAAGATACTTTTTTCAAAGCGAAGAATGCTGATATGGATAAACGTAAGAATTCTATGGCCGAGAATCTTGTTAAGCGTGAAGCAATGATTGTTGAATTTGAAGCATTGTTACCGATTTCAGATTTTAAATCGGCTAAAAATAAGTTCTACGATTTAATGGGCAAGTGGCAGAAGATCGGTATGACTGATCGTAAGAAGCGTTCAACTTATGATGCACGAATTAAGAAAGTTGAAGATGAAATAAATGATTTGGAACGTAATTTCCAGCGCAAGAGCGATCCGAGCGCTAAAGCACAAGCTAATAAAGTTGTGCAAGGTTTGGCTGAAGCAATTGAAAATTATGAGAAGCAAGCTGCAAAAGCAGAGGCTGCCGGTCAGACCGCAAAAGCAATGGTGGCAAGAGAAGCAGCTGCAGCTCGTCGAGGTTGGTTAGAACAGGCTCAAAAGGGCCTAACTGAATTTACGAATTAATTATTAAATATACGATCAACATCATAAACACCCTCAATAGTCCTAACCGCTGCTAACACCGCATCTAGGTGTGAAGCATCTGCCATCTCAAATGAGAATTTACAGATTGCAGTTTGATCTTTATTGGTAACGACTGAAGCGCTCAAAATATTTACATGTTGATCTGATAGTGATTTCGTTACATCTGATAATAGACGAGCCCGATCAAGGGCTTGAACCTGAATATTTACTAAAAACGTACTCTTAGCTGACAAGTTCCACTTTACTCCGACCATCCGGTCGCCTTGATGAATTTTTAGATCCCCGATATTTATGCAATCTGCCCGATGTACTGAGACACCACTACCTCTAGTTATAAAGCCAGTTATTTTATCTCCTGGAACAGGCGCGCAGCACCTAGCAAGCTTTACTAGGACATCACCAGCACCTTCAACATCAATACCAGTAGCACTTTTGCGTTCACGCTTAACTGTATTTAAAAGCGGCGATAGATCATTTTCTGGGTGAGCATTTACGGTGCTAATTAGGGCTGTTAACTTTTCAATAACTGAATGAGCTGAGACATGTCCATTACCAACCGCTTCATACATAGTTTCAATATCTTCATACCGAAGATCGTGGGCTAGCTCTAATAAAGCATGTCCACCAAGTATTTTTTGTAGCGGTAATCCAGCCTTTCGCATTTGCCGAGCAATTGACTCTTTACCGGCTTCGATCGCCTCCTCTTTACGCTCTTTTGAAAACCACGCTTTAATTTTTGATCTAGCCCTAGATGAGGTTACGAAATTCAACCAATCATGACTCGGCGCCGCATTAATGCCTTTGTTAATTACAACATCAACTACATCGCCATTTGTTAGATGCGATTCAAGCGGAACTAATTTTCCATTTACCTTAGCTCCAACACATTTATTGCCAACCTCGGTGTGAACTGCGTAAGCAAAGTCAACTGGTGTTGAACCAGAAGGCAAGGCGATTACGCTTCCCTTTGGCGTAAAGACAAATACTTCTGGAGTTCTTAAGTCATAACGAAGTGTTTCCAAGAAATCGCCGACATCTTCACTCTCTTGCTGCCATTCATGCAATTGGCGCAGCCAAAGTACTTCGGGGCTTTTACCAGATTCAGTATTTTTTGATTTATATTTCCAGTGCGCAGCAATTCCATACTCAGCTCTTGCATGCATATCAAAGGTACGAATTTGAATTTCAACCGCTTTGCCGTTGGGCCCGATTACTGTGGTATGAAGTGATTGATACAGATTAAATTTTGGCATTGCAATGTAATCTTTAAATCGACCAGGAACAGGGCTCCATCTTGCGTGAATTGATCCTAAAACACCGTAACAATCACGAACTGAATCAACTAAAATTCTAATTCCAACCAAATCATAAATATCGTTAAATTCACGGCCTCTAACTACCATCTTTTGGTAAACGCTATAGAAGTGTTTTTGTCTACCAATAACCTCCGCACTTATGCCTTCGATTTTCAAATCCGCATCTATTGCTGTAACTACCTCTGAAGTTAGTTGATCTCGAGCTGGTGATCGTTCTCCTACCAGCCGTTCAATTTCTTCAAACTTTTTTGGCTCCAAAATCTTGAAGGAAAGATCCTCTAACTCCCACTTAATTGCATTCATGCCGAGTCGATGTGCAAGTGGAGCGTAAATATCAATTGTTTCTTTTGCTTTACGTTGGGCAGTTTCTGGTGCAATGAAATCCCAAGTTCGAGCGTTGTGAAGTCGATCTGCCAATTTAATTACTAAAACTCTAATATCTCGTGACATTGCTACAACCATTTTCCGAAGCGTCTCTGCTTCTGCGGTTGGTCCGTAAGTTAATTTATCAAGCTTTGTGACGCCATCTACTAAAGAGGTTACCTCATCACCAAATTCACTCTTTATTTGCTCTATTGAATATGTGGTGTCTTCCACTGTGTCATGTAATAAAGCTGCCATTACAGTAGGTAGATCCATGCCAAGCTCAATTAATATCTGAGCTACCGCAACCGGATGAGTTATATAAGCTTCGCCAGATTTACGAAGTTGACCAGCATGCGCTTTTTCCGCTGCAATAAATGCACGTTCAAGATCCTTATTTGAAAATCCAGGATGAGATTGAGTTAAACCATCAACTAGTGGCTTTAACAATTCAGTTGTTGTCATAGCCTGTGGCTGTCTAGTTAATTTAAAATATTAGCGACGGCGATTACGCTTTGGTTGGTTTCGTGGTCCACGCCCAACCTGGCTATCTAAAACTGTAGTTGTAACTACCTTGTCGCCCCTATTTCCTACCCGCTTTGCAAGTGCTTGCATAGCTGGTTCACGCTCACGTAAGGCAGCCAGAATTGGTGTTGCGATAAATATAGATGAGTAGGTTCCAGTAGCAAGTCCGATAAATAAAGCGAGGGATAAATCTTTTAATGTTCCGGCGCCAAGTAAGCCAGCGCCAACAAATAGAATTGAACCAACTGGAAGAAGCGCGATTAAAGAGGTATTAAATGAACGAACTAAAGTTTGGTTAACTGCAAGATTTGCTGCTTGTGAGTAGGTGCTCTTGCCGCTTGAAACAATTCCACGAGTATTTTCACGAACTTTATCAAATACAACGACTGTGTCATAAAGTGAATAACCTAAAATAGTTAAGAATCCAATTACAGTGGCTGGGGTTACTTCAAAACCAACCAGGGCATAAATTCCAACAGTAATAAATACATCGTGAATAACCGCAACAATTGCAGCAATAGCCATCTTTGATTCAAATGCCATGGCAAGGTAAAGCATTACAGCAAATAGAAATCCAAATAACCCATATAGGGCTTTACGGGTAATTTCGGCACCCCATGATGGACCGATGATTTGGGAGTCAATTGAATCAACGCTCACACCAAACTTTGTAGCAAGTTTATCCTCAACTGCAGTTTGTTGAACCGAAGTCAATGCATTTGTTTGGACTCTGACCTTGTCATTACCAATCTTTTGCACAATCGTTTGAGAAGTAATTCCAGCCTCATTTATCGCTGACTCTGCAGAAGCTACTGAAGCAGTTGGTGAAGTTACAATAAATGATGATCCACCCTTAAATTCAATACCTAGATGCAATCCTTGTGTGAAAAGTGTGGCAGCAGAGGCAAGAATTAATAGGCCCGAGAATGAATACCAAATCTTTCGCTTACCAATAAAATTAAATGAGGTTTCGCCACGGTATAAGCGACCACCTATTCCAGAGAGCTTAGCCATTATTTATCCCCCTCGATTGGCAGATTATTTGTTGTAACTACTCCTAATGATTTCGCTGAGAAACCAGATAACGGGTGACCTTCGCTAAAGAACGATAACTTTGCTAAAACCGTTGTTAGTGGCTTTGTAAATAAGAAAACAACTATCAAATCAATAATCGTGGTGAGTCCAAGTGTAAATGCAAATCCTCTAACGCCGCCTACTGCAAAGAAGTAAAGTACTACGGCAGCAATCATAGACACCGCATCGGCAACAATTACTGTGCGTCGAGCACGTTTCCATCCAGTTTCAACTGCGGATTTAAGTGACCGACCTTCTCGAACTTCATCTCGAATACGCTCAAAGTAAACAATAAATGAGTCTGCGGTGATACCGATTGCAACAATTGCTCCGGCAATACCAGCAAGTGTTAATGTAAATCCAATTGCTTTACCTAATAATAAGAATGAAAGAAGCGCAATAGCGCTTGCTACTAATAAGGAGCCCACAGAAACAATTCCTAAACCACGGTAATAAAGAATTGAGTAAAGAATTACCAATAAAAGCCCAAGGCCGCCAGCAATTAAGCCACCTCGAAGTTGATCAGCACCAAGAGTTGGTGAAATCTGTTGAACCTCGCCGCGATCAAAAGCAAGCGGAAGAGCGCCATACTTTAAAACATTTGCTAAGTCCTGTGCCTCAAGTTGAGTGAAGTTACCAGTAATTTGGGCAGTTCCAGTATTAATTGCCTCGTTGATTCTTGGTGCGGAGTAAACCAGACCGTCTAGAACAATTGCGGCTTGATTTTGTGGAGAAGGTAAAGAGGTAAGTCGTGTAGTCATTGCACCAAACTTAGTAGTTCCTTCACCATTAAAATCTAAAACTACATACCAACCAGATGCATTTTGAGTACTGATTACGGAAGATGCTTTCGTTACTTGACGACCTAGAACTTCTGCTGGTGCCAAAATGTATTTAGAAGTACCTTCACGATCACAACTTACAATTGTGGCTGTTTCACTTACTCCGCCACCGCCTTGCCGGTTTTGTGCAAGTGTGCAATCTAAAGCTGCAAACTGAGTGTTTAATTCCGGCGTTACTCCAGCTGGCAGAGTTACATTTGTTGTATCGCTACTTGTAGTAGTGGCGTTTGCCGCTCCTACTGCTAATACTGGTCTGAATCTAAGCTCAGCAGTTTGTCCAACTAAGTCAACAATCCTTCGTCCAGTTTCACCAGGAACTGAAATAATAATCTGACGATTAACTCCACTGCCTTGAGCAGAAACTTCTGATTCAGCAACTCCTAATGAGTTAACGCGTTGGCGAATAATTCCAACTGCTTGATCAATTGCTTCAGTAGTTACTTTTCCTACTTGGCCTGCTTCAATCCGGGGCTGCAAGGTAACGCTAGTTCCGCCTTGAAGATCTAAACCTAATTTAAATGATGTTGCGCCAACTGCAAATGCAATACCGGTGAAAGCTACAATCGTAAGAAGCAAGATTGAGATCGTGCGAACAGCACGTGATTGGGTACTAGCAATTTTATTGGCAGACATGAGGGTTAATTCTAGGCTGAGGTGAGTTTATTGAGAAATCCAACCAAAGTTGCCTCTGATTTATGCGATATTCAGTGTTTATTGTGCGATATCTGGATCTTGATCGAAGAGCGAAGCATCTGTGCCAATCTGCGCAGACAGCGGAGGTTTAATTCCAAGATGTGCCCAACCAGCTGCAGTTGCAACTCTGCCCCGTGGCGTGCGTGCTAAAAATCCCATTCGAACTAAAAATGGCTCTGCAAGTGATTCAATAGTTTCAATCTCCTCACCCACTGCCATTGCAAGTGTGGAAACTCCAACTGGACCACCATTAAAGTTTTTAACTAATGCAGTTAAAACAGATTTATCAAGTCGGTCTAGCCCAATCTCATCAACTTCATATATTTTAAGTGCAGCCATCGCATGCTCAAGCTGAACAATCTTCTCCTTATTTACTTGCGCATAATCTCTGACTCGACGCAACAAACGATTTGCAACCCGTGGCGTTCCGCGAGATCTTGAGGCGATCTCAGCTACAGCAGCTTTATCTATTTGTATTTCAAGTAAATCTGAACTGCGCTTAATTATTTGAGCTAACTCATCAGCTTCATAAAAATCTAACTGCGCAGTAAAACCAAATCGATCCCGAAGTGGGCTCGGCAACAAACCTGCTCTAGTGGTTGCACCAACCAATGTGAAGTGCGGAAGATCTAACGGAATTGAGGTTGCACCGGCACCCTTACCAACAATCACATCAACTCGAAAATCCTCCATCGCAAGGTAAAGCATCTCCTCTGCCGGCCGAGACATTCGATGAATCTCATCAAGAAATAGAATTTCACCTTCAACTAATGAAGAAAGAATTGATGCCAAATCTCCTGCATGTTGAATGGCAGGCCCGGAGGTAATACGAATTGGTGAATCCATTTCTGATGCAACAATCATTGCCAAAGTAGTTTTACCAAGACCGGGCGGACCTGAGAAAAGAATATGATCTGAAACTGATTTACGTTCCTTGGCAGCAGATAAGAGCAGATTCAACTGATCTCTTACTCTAAATTGACCAACAAACTCACCTAATGTTTTAGGTCTAAGGGCTAGCTCAGCAACCCGCTCAGCATCATCGGCGCCCTGATCAATTATTCGATCTGCCATTACTTTTTACCACCTGTTTTCAAGGCTAACTTCAAAATTTCAGCAGCATTAAGGTTTTCAATCTTTTCAGATCCAGCAATCTGCGAAATCATTGCACTGGATTCTTTTGCGGAGTAGCCAAGCCCTTGTAACGCATTTTCAACCTGGTTAGTAGTAGAAAGTTTGGCACTAACATTTCCACCGGCAAAATTTGCCGCTTTATCTTTTAACTCAAGCACTAGCCGCTGCGCACCCTTTTTACCAAGACCAGGAACTGCTTCTAAACTTTTTAAATTTGATGAAACGATTGCATTAGCGATTACTGAGGCTTCACTCGCTGCCAATATAGATTGTGCAACTTTTGGGCCAATTCCAGTAACTGACAAAAGCAATTCAAAGAAATCACGATCTACTAGTTCTGCAAAACCGTAAAGAGTGAGTGCGTCTTCCCTCACAATCAGATAAGTATGAAGATTTACTAATTTACCTACTTGCATTTGCGCCGCAACTCGAACTGGCAGCTGCACCAGGATTCCTACCCCGCCAACCTCAACAACAATTGAACTTATTGATGACGATTTAACTGTGCCAGATATCGAACTGATCATCGCTTCTTAGTCGCCTTTTTCTTTGCGGTTGCCAACCTGGCATTTCCCACACCTCGCCAATGATGGCAGATTGCTAGTGCCAAGGCATCAGTACTATCTACTGGTTTTGGAATTTCTTTTAACTTAAGCAACCTTTTTACCATCTGTGCTACCTGCTTCTTATCGGCCCGGCCCGATCCAGTAACTGCAGCTTTAACCTCACTTGGGGTGTGCATTACAACTGGAATTCCAGCTTTTGCAGCAAGCAATAAGGCAACGCCTGCGGCCTGACCAGTGGCCATTGCAGTTCGCACATTTAGTTGCGAAAAGACTCGTTCGACTGCAATCACATCTGGTTTGTACTTACTAATCCAAATTGATATCTCTTTTTCTAACTCAAGTAATCTAAATTCAAGTGGCGCTTCTATGTCAGTTTGAATTACGCCAACCCCAACCATCTCTAACTTTTGTGGTCCCGTTGAATCAACAATTCCGATGCCACATCGTGTTAAACCGGGATCAATTCCTAAAACGCGCATGGGTAAAGCCTAACAACGTGAAATGAGTATTAACTAAGGCTCGCCATTACCTCATCTGAAACATCAAAATTTCCGTAGACATTCTGCACATCATCTAACTCTTCTATAACATCGATTAATTCAAAAACCTTTTTCGCAGTCTCGGCATCAATTTGAATAGACATAGTTGGCAAAAATGAAGTATCAGCAGAGTCGTAATCAATACCTGCGGTTTGTAGCGAAGTACGAACTGCCACTAAATCAGAAGGCGCAGTTACAATTTCGAATGAATCACCTAAATCATTTACTTCATCTGCTCCCGCATCTAACACCACCTCAAGTAGTGAATCCTCAGTTACCTTTCCACTGTTCTTTGAAACCAGCACCACACCCTTGCGATTAAACAAATATGAAACAGATCCTGGATCTGCCATATTGCCACCATTACGGGTAACAGCAACTCTTACTTCAGAGGCCGCACGGTTTCGATTATCTGATAAACATTCAATTAATAACGCAACTCCGCCAGCTGCATAACCTTCATACATAATGGTTTCCCACTCTTTACCACCAGTTTCAAGACCAGCCCCACGTTTTACGGCACGATCAATATTGTCAGCCGGAACAGAACTTTTCTTTGCCTTTGCAATTGCATCAAAGAGTGTTGGGTTTCCAGAAAGATCTGCACCACCAGCACGTGCTGAAACTTCAATTGCCTTAATTAATTTAGCGAAGTTTTTAGCACGCCGAGAATCGATTATTGCTTTTTTATGTTTGGTGGTTGCCCACTTGGAATGGCCGCTCATATCTCTCCTATACCTTTAAATGTTTGCAAACTCGCGGCAAATATTTTCAACAAAGTACTTGTGAACTCGATTATCCCCAGTTAACTCTGGATGAAATGAGGTTGCAAGTAGATGTCCTTGTCTGACCGCAACTGGATGCTTAGCTCCATTACTATCGGTTATCTCGGATAAAACTTCAACATTTTCGCCAACTGATTCAACCCATGGCGCACGAATAAATACTGCCCTAATCGCTGGCTCAGTTATTCCTTTAAATTTGAGGTCCGTTTCGAATGAATCAACCTGACGGCCAAACGCATTACGACGAACCACCATATCAATTCCACCAAAGCTTTCTTGTCCAGCAATTGCATCCTCGACTTTATTTGATAACAAGATCATTCCAGCACAAGATCCATATGTTGGCATTCCACTATTAATACGCTCTTTGATTAAATCAAAAAGGTCAAAGGATCTGGCAAGTTTTGCAATTGTCGTTGACTCTCCCCCAGGAATTACCAGGGCAGAGATGCTTTCAATTTCACTCTTCGTTTTAACAGTGATTGCATCAACACCGCAATCACTTAAGGATTGGATATGTTCACGAACATCACCTTGGAGTGCAAGTACTCCAATTTTCACAATTACCAGCCCCGCTCCGCAAGACGGTGTGGCACAGGAATATCAGCAACATTTATGCCAACCATTGCATCCCCTAGGCCGCGAGAAACATCAGCGACAACCTTTGCATCGGTAAAGTAAGTAACGGCTTTAACGCATGCAGCCGCACGCTTTGCTGGATCGCCAGATTTGAAAATTCCAGATCCTACGAATACGCCATCTGCACCTAATTGCATCATCATTGCTGCATCTGCAGGTGTTGCAATTCCGCCAGCAGTAAATAACACAACTGGTAGCTTGCCAGTACTAGCAACCTCTTTTACTAGTTCATATGGTGCTTGTAACTCTTTTGCTGCTACAAATAATTCATCTTCACGCATTGAGGTTAATCTACGAATCTCTGCTGAGATTGTGCGCATGTGAGTTGTGGCATTCGAAACATCGCCAGTGCCCGCTTCACCCTTTGATCTGATCATTGCAGCACCTTCATTAATACGACGAAGTGCTTCACCAAGATTTGTTGCTCCGCATACAAATGGAATTGTGAAATTCCACTTATCAATATGGTTTGCATAATCAGCTGGAGTTAAAACTTCTGACTCATCGATGTAATCAACATCAAGTGTTTGTAAAATTTGTGCTTCAACAAAATGACCAATTCTTGCTTTTGCCATAACTGGAATAGAAACGGCAGCTTGTATTGCAGTAATCATGTCTGGATCTGACATACGAGCAACGCCACCTTGTGCACGGATATCTGCTGGTACGCGCTCTAACGCCATTACCGCAACTGCACCGGAATCTTCAGCAATTTTGGCTTGCTCAACATTTACAACATCCATAATCACGCCGCCTTTTAGCATTTCTGCCATGCCGCGTTTTACTCGTGCTGTGCCTGTTTCCTTGGACATCATTCCCCCAATAGCAATGTTTAGCCTCTAAGTGTACTAATTACTTTCAATCGCCAATAGCAGTTAAAAAGCGACTTACCACACACAAAAACTGATTATGGGGTCAAAATTGGGGCATTGTCTGTTAAAAAAATCCAGATCTTGCCCAGCTTAAAATTCGCAACTTTCCCGTTGGCATCTAGCCAGGTAGTGACATCTGTTTCAAGTTCTCGCTGCCAAGTTAACTCATAACTAAAACCATCTCGCAACATGATCGCTTTGCCACTCCCAGTTGTTTTAGAAAATGGTGTAACTCCGCCAAATTTATCTCCATAAATAGATGGGCTGATTGATACCAATTGAATTATTGCTGTATCTGCGGCAAGTTGTGAACCAGATGCAGCAATATTTGGTTCACCATTAAAGTAAATGAGAAATTTTTTACTTATCTCATCCCATCGTAATTCATATCTTGCACTTGGCCACTTAATTTTTGCTAAAGCAGTAATAGCCCCACTCTTCGGTGCATTACCAAAACTCCAAGGCGCTATTTTAGGAGAATCAATTTGTGTGCCAGCTTTTGCGTTTGCTCGCTCTAATAAAAGTGCAGGCTTTAAAATCATATCGACAGGGCCTACCCGATCTGGATCTTTTGTAAAGATTGTTGGTGGATTACGTTCTGCAGAAAGATTTTCAATGTTTGCTGCAGCTAGAACTGGTCGCATTTTGGTTTGCGCACCAGAGTAAGCCAGGCCCACTCTTCCAAACTGAGCTAATAATTCAATATCTGAAATCCGGGCAGATCTAACTGGCCCGACTAACTCTGGTAACTTCGAAGAAAATATTGCAGCAATTCGGGTAAGCCCGGCTTCAACCTGTTCAACATAAACTACATCGGCAGATTCGATACCAATTTGAGGTCTTGCATCTTTTGTGTCGTCGATTTTTACGACCAGTATTTGATTATTACTTCCAGCTAAACCGCTGAATATATTCTTTTCAATTTTTTTTCAGTGATAAATTCAGTTATTGGTGAAATAGCTTTGCTTGAGAGTATTACAAAAATCAATGTAATCGGTATGAGTAACAATCTAGCCCATCGCCTATTTACCGGCATATTAGTAACTTCATACTCTTGTTTTGCTTTTTGTGGTAAATCTGTCGGTTCAAGGACATCATCCTCAAATGCATAGCGGACTGGCAATGGAGCCTTGCCAGCTAAGCGAAACAATCTTATGAATATTTTCTTTCGAACATTTCTTGTTGCATTTACAGCCTCTAGATGTATGTTTATTGCCAGCTTAACTTTCATTGTTAAATCTGAAAGTTCAACCAGTAGTGGCGTTGGTAACTGAAGTAGTTCATTAAATGCTGCAGATTGAACAAGTTTCAATGATTCTGATAAAACGCTCTCCGCAGCGGACCGTTCTTCTAGATTAGCAAATCTTGCAGCACTAGCTGAAGTAGATATTAAATACGCAGTTGCTGGGTCAAGGTTAGATTCTGCAACAATTTCGTTAGCAAGGGCTGCGCGTTGGTGAAGTAATGCATCTAAAGTCGCCCAAGATGTTTCAACTCGATGATGAAGTCGATCTAGCCTGGAAGCTGAAAATGACAAATACCAGCCAACTATTACAACAATCAATATTACAAATAAGCTCTGAAGGTTCATCTTCGGCTCCAAAATCTATTTTCTGAAGCTAAGGTAACTCTCTGCCCGCCGGCAATTGCCATTTCATATATATTTTCTATCTGCTCTGCGACTACTTGCCAATCATATTTCTGAGCACTTAATTTGCCATTACTAGCAAGCGTGTTTCGCCTTTCATCATCTTTTAATAGTGAGATCAGAGTTTTTGCTAAATCCTTTGGATCTTCATTAATGAATAAAGCCCCAGCCTCACCATTTTCTAAAACTGCTGTAAATGCTGGAATATCACTCGCTACAACTGCTGTTCCGGCCGATAAAGCCTCCGTCAAAATTATTCCAAACGATTCTCCACCTGTATTTGGTGCTACATATATTTTTACTGATTTCAAAAAACTCTCTTTTTCCTCATCCGTTAATCTGCCTATAAATTTAATGCGATTACGCAGTTGTGGATCTATTTCCTTTATAAAATCTTTACTATCACCTGGACCTGCAATTAGATATCTAACATTTGGAATAAATCTCGCCACAATTGGTAGTGAATCAATTAATACCTGAAGCCCTTTACGTGGTTCCTCAAATCGCCCAATAAATCCAACGGTGTAATCACCACTGAATTCTTGCGAAATTTTTGCATTTGCATACTTTTGTCCATCAATTCCATTTGGGATAACAACTGCATCGGTTTCAAAGTGATCCTTCAATGTTGATCTTGCTAGCTCACTTACAGCAATTCGTGCAGTTAATTTTTCGACAATTGGTTCAAGAATTGGACCAATTGCATATATTGCTTTCTTTTTTGGTGTTGAAACATGGAATGTTCCTACTAATGGCCCCTCTGCTGCCGAACATGCAAGTAGTGAAAGAGAAGGTATTGCTGGTTCATGCAGGTGAAGTAAATCAAAATCACCGGATGCAATCCATTGCTTGGCCCTTGAACTTGCAATTGGTCCAAAGATAACCCTTGCTACTGAACCGTTCACTGGAATCGATACTGGCTTACCTGCATTAACTAAGTAATCTTCATGTTGAATCGAATCATCACTAACTGGCGCCAACACAGAAACATAATGGCCTTCATCAATTAAATGCTGAGTAAGGTCGCGGATATGACTTTGAACTCCCCCGGGTGTATCCCAGCCATAAGGACAAACCATGCCAATTCTAATTTTCTTCATCGACCCATATCCGCTGCAACATATGCCAATCAACTGGCGAATCTTTAATTCTCCTTGCAAAGTTATCAGCCATTGATTGAGTGACTATCTTTATTTGTTCTTCCTCACTACCAGTAACTGGCAATTTAATCGTTTCATCAAATGTAATTTCAATACCCTTATCTAGAAAACGAATGTAAGCAGTAATAAGAGGTGAGCCAGTTTTAATGGCCAAAATTGCCGGTCCAGCAGGCATCTTTGCAATGCCACCAAGAAAATTAACTTCAATTCCATTACGTGACATATCCCGATCTGCTACCAACGCGATTAACTTTCCTTGATTAAGCCGGTCCATAAGAATTGGAATTGTCTTCTCTTTGTGGCTAATCGCTTCTATGCCAATGCTTTGTCGATACGCTAAAAACTTCTTAAAGATAGCTTCTGGCTTTAATTTTTCAACTACAGCAGTTAATGGAATACCAGTTGAACAAAAATATGCTGCTGCATGATCCCAGTTACCAGAATGTGGCAGAGCGATGATGCACCCTTTTTTTATTTCAATTGGATCCCGAAGTAGATTCTCACGTACTACAAATGTAGTTTCAATAATTCTAGATTTACTCCACTTATTTAATCGAAATGTGTCAAACCAATACCTTAAATATGAACGCATACCATCTTTAGTTAACTTATCTAATTGAAGTTCAGAAATATTAGGCATTACCCGCTGATAGTTACTTCGTAACCTTTTCACACCCTTTCCATTTTTGTTATAAATTTGATCAGAAATTAAGTTGGCTAATTTATACGCACCTTTTTCCGGCAATACCCCAATTACTTTCCACGCAAATAAATAAAGCAAATACATTTATTTCACCGCTTTATAAACAATCGTCAATCGTTGAGCCATAGTAAATATTGAAATT
>Ga0209189_1002218_pt1 | contig 13861 bp, 14 predicted proteins | sample C_130820_EF_Meta_FD_187308 | JGI IMG/M metagenome (GOLD analysis project Ga0209189, IMG submission 187308) | Freshwater microbial communities from Lake Croche, Canada to study carbon cycling - C_130820_EF_MetaG (SPAdes) (version 3) | ecosystem: Environmental > Aquatic > Freshwater > Lake... | reverse complement strand
AAATTCAACTGAACACGGGAGTTGCCAGCATGGCTCATTCAAACGAACACGATCACGCCTCCGCAATGGATTACCCAGCGCATGAAGACACCTATCATGGCTTTGTGCATCTGATCACTTGGGGCACGATTGCTGTGGTCTGCATCGTGGTCGGCATGGCCATCTTCCTCGTCTGATCTCAAGACCTGCTGGCCAAAAGACCTCGGCAAAACTTGGTCTGACCAGCTTCAATTCTGCCGGCGCGACAGCCGGCCTTGCGGAGGAAGCCTATGAAAATTGCCGTCATCAAAGAAACGGACGCCACAGAAAGTCGCGTGGCTGCCTCTGCGGAAACGGTCAAGAAACTGACCGCGCTCGGCGCTTGGTTCGTCATCGAACAAGGGGCTGGCACGGCATCGGGCATTCCTGACACCGATTATGAAAAAGCGGGTGCGACGATTGTCGGCTCGGCCAAAGAGGCCCTTTCGGGGGCTGTGGCCGTGTTGAAGGTGCGCCGCCCCAACAAAGACGAGATTGCCATGATCCCGCAAGAGGCGGTGGTTCTGGCGATCATGGATCCTTACGGCCATGACGAGGCCCTTGAGGCCATGGCCCATGCGGGTCTGACGACTTTTGCCATGGAGTTGATGCCGCGCATCACCCGCGCTCAGGTCATGGACGTCTTGTCGTCGCAGGCCAATCTGGCGGGCTATCGCGCGGTGATCGATGCCTCCGCGACCTATGGCCGCGCTTTCCCGATGATGATGACCGCTGCTGGCACCGTGCCCGCCGCCCGTGTGTTCATCATGGGTGCGGGCGTGGCAGGCTTGCAGGCGGTTGCCACCGCCCGCCGTCTGGGCGCTGTGGTGACAGCCACCGATGTGCGCCCCGCATCCAAAGAGCAAGTGGAATCGCTCGGGGCCAAATTCATCGCGGTCGAGGATGACGAGTTCAAACAGGCAGAGACCGCTGGCGGTTACGCCAAGGAAATGTCCAAAGAATACCAGACCAAGCAAGCAGCGCTTGTGGCCGCCCACATTGCCAAGCAAGACATTGTCATCACCACGGCTTTGATCCCCGGTCGTCCTGCCCCGAAACTGATTTCCGCCGATATGGTGGAGAGCATGCGTCCGGGTTCGGTGCTGGTTGATCTGGCTGTCGAGCGCGGCGGCAATATCGCAGGCTCGGTGGCAGGCGAGGTGGTGACCACCTCATCCGGCGTGACCATTTTGGGACATCTGAATGTGCCGGGTCGTCTGGCCGCCTCGTCCTCGCAGCTTTATGCCAAAAACCTGTTCGCCTTCTTGGAAACCATGATCGACAAGGAGCACAAGACCTTGAAAATCAACTGGGACGATGAACTGGTAAAGGCCACCAATCTGACGCGGGGTGGCGCAGTCGTTCATCCGCAATTCAAGCGGTCCGACGCGACAGCCACAGCCTAACGGAGACAAGATCCATGGCAAACGAAACACCCCAATCCATTGTCGACAAAGCACAGGCTGCCGCAAAACTCGCCCATGAGGCTGCAGCCTCTGCCCAAGCCTATGCCGACCAGATCGCCGCCCAAGCAGGCCTGATGGCCCATACCGCAACGGGTGGCGCGGTTGATCCCTTCGTCTTCCAGCTGGCTATTTTCGTGCTGGCTGTATTTGTCGGCTATTATGTCGTGTGGTCGGTGACACCGGCGCTGCATACACCGCTGATGTCGGTGACCAATGCCATTTCCTCGGTGATTGTCGTCGGCGCCTTGCTGGCGGTGGGCGTCGATGCCGCCAAAGGCGGCGAAGGGGCATTGATGGCGCAGGGCTTCGGCTTTACCGCTCTTGTTCTCGCCAGCGTCAATATATTCGGCGGCTTCCTTGTCACCCAACGCATGCTTGCCATGTACAAGAAGAAGGGTTGAGGCCATGAGCGCGAATATTTCCTCACTGCTCTATCTGGTCTCCGGCGGCCTGTTCATCATGGCGCTGCGCGGCCTGTCTTCCCCCGCCACCTCGCGGCAGGGCAATCTCTACGGCATGATCGGCATGGCCATTGCCATGCTCACCACTTTGGCGGTTGCGGCCCCCACCACTTTGTCGGGATGGGGCTTGCTGGCCGCAGGCCTGCTGATCGGCGGCGGCGCGGGAGCGTTGGTTGCCAACCGCATCGCCATGACTGCCATGCCGCAGCTTGTGGCCTTTTTCCATTCTTTGGTGGGTCTCGCCGCTGTCATGGTGGCAGCGGGTGCGCTTTATGCGCCTGAAGCCTTCGGCATCGGCAAGCCCGGTTTCATCAAGGCTGCCAGCCTGATTGAAATGGCTCTGGGTGTGGCCATTGGCGCGATTACCTTTACCGGCTCCATCATCGCCTTTTTGAAACTTGACGGGCGCATGTCCGGCAAGCCGATCATGCTGCCAAGCCGCCACCTCATCAATATCTGCCTCGCAGGCGGCCTGATTTTTCTGATCGTGCTGTTTGTGACCTTGCAGAGCCATACGCTGTTCTGGGCCATCACGCTGGCGAGCTTCGCCTTGGGTGTGTTGATCATCATCCCGATTGGCGGGGCTGACATGCCGGTGGTGGTGTCGATGCTCAACTCCTATTCGGGTTGGGCTGCGGCAGGCATCGGCTTCACGCTCGGCAATATGGCTTTGATCATCACCGGCGCTCTGGTCGGTTCCTCAGGGGCGATCTTGTCCTATATCATGTGCAAAGGCATGAACCGCTCCTTCATTTCCGTGATCCTCGGCGGCTTTGGCGGCGAGACCGCGGGTCCGGCCAATGGCGTCACCGAAACCCGTCCCATCAAACAGGGCTCGGCGGATGATGCGGCCTTCATGATGAAGAACGCGGCCAAAATCATCATCGTGCCGGGCTATGGCATGGCGGTGGCGCAGGCCCAACACGCTTTGCGTGAAATGACCGACCTCTTGAAAGACGAGGGCGTCGAGATCAAATATGCCATCCATCCGGTGGCGGGTCGTATGCCCGGACATATGAACGTTTTGTTGGCGGAAGCCAGCGTGCCCTATGACGAAGTGTTTGAATTGGAAGACATCAATTCCGAATTCGCGCAAGCCGATGTGGCCTTTGTCATCGGCGCCAATGACGTGACCAATCCGGCCGCCAAAACCGACCCCACCTCCCCCATTTACGGCATGCCGATTCTGGATGTCGAAAAGGCCAAAACCGTGTTGTTCATCAAACGCGGCATGGGATCGGGCTATGCGGGGGTTGAAAACGAGCTGTTCTTCCGCGACAACACCTTGATGCTGTTTGGCGATGCCAAAAAGATGGTGGAAGAAATCGTCAAAGGCATGAACCACTAAGGGATCAGCGCCCATCACCTCACAAAAAAGCCACCCCTGCGGGTGGCTTTTTTATGTCGACTAAAATTGCGTTTAAGTAACAGGGATGGTGACCGCTTGGCCGCTGGCGCTGCTTTCAAGCATGGCCTCGATCAACCCCAAGACCCGCACCGCGTCCCGCCCCGAACATTGCGGCGCGCGGTGGTTGCGCACCGCATCGAGAAAATCGGCAATCTGCGCCTGATGGGCGGCGCAGGAAAAGGCCATGGGGTCAGCGCCCCCGCCACCAGCCGCACTGCCTGCTTCATGCAGCACGCGCCCGTCCATAAAATGCACCGTCAGATCTTCCACCGACAAAATGGCCGTGCCTTTGGTGCAAGCAAGCTCGATGCGTTCGGGCTGGCCGGGGAAAGACACGGTGGTCGCGTCAATCGCCCCGATGGCCCCATTTTCAAACGCCACAGCGGCTGCCGCGATATCCTCGGTGTCAATCCGGCGCAGCGGCGAGGTGCGCGTCAAAGCCGACACCTGTGTGATCGGTCCTGTCAGGCTCAAAAACAAATCCAGCGTATGAATGGCTTGGGTCAGCAACACACCGCCGCCATCCCGCGCTTTCATGCCGCGTCCCGCCTCGGCAAAATAGTCAGGCGACCGCCACCAGCGGATCGAGGCCGAACCCGAAACCAGCGAGCCCAATTCGCCGCTCTGCACCAGCTGGCGCAAGATCTGCGAGGCATGCCGGAAGCGATGCTGGAACACCACGCCAAACCGCCGGTCCGCCGCCTCCATGGCATGGATAGAGTCCCAAGCGCGCGCGCTTGACACATCCAGCGGTTTTTCCAGCAGCACATGCTTGCCCGCCGCCGCACAGGCCAGAACCAACTCACGATGCGAAAAAGGCGGGGTCAGGATCAACACCACATCGACATCGCGATCATCCAGAATGGATTGGAAATCCTCCGTTAAGGGCAGATCGGGATGTTTTTCCCCGAAACTCTTGCGCCGTTCGGCGCTCGGCGCGTGGCAATGCAAAATCCGCACTTCGGCGGCCAGATTGCGCAAAGCCTCCACATGCGGCTTGTGGGCCATGCCCAAGCCCACAATCGCCAATCCCAACGGCTTGGCCGTCCCTTTGCTTGCATCCGACATCTTGGTTTGCTCTCCCCATGCGCTCACTGTGTCTGTTATGCGGGCAGTTTTGACGATCCGCGGCGCCGGTGCAAGCCTGTTCCTGCACAAAGGCCTGCCCATCAGAATGATCACCCGATCCGCCCGATTTTAATAAGACGTCAAGAGTTGCTGGTTAAAAATGAAGGCAATTGATTCTTGATATGCGAACCATCCCCGATCGAAAAGCAGGCCGAATGAACGATTTGCCGGCGCCTACTATGCAAACACTGCTGAAATCGGCGCATGACGGCGATACGCAGGCGCAATTGGCGCTGGCTGCTCTTTATCTCGACGGCACGGTGACAGGGCAGGAGGATCTCGCGGTCGGCGAATATTGGATCAAAAAAGCCGCCGATCAGGGCAATGGCGAAGCGCAATACATGCTCGGCTCCATGTATTACAACGGCACGCGCTTTAAAAAGAATATTGAAAAAGCCGCCCAATATATCATGAAAGCCGCCTTGCAGGAGCATGTCGAGGCGCAATTCATGCTGGGCTTGATGTATGAAAACGGTATCGGCGTGAAACGCGATATGAAAATGGCCGTAACCTTGATGAAGATGGCCGCCCAAAAAGGCCATGCCTCGGCCTTGTTCAGCATCGGCATGTTGTTTGAACTGGGTGCCATGACCCCCGAAGATCATGTGCGGGCGCTGGCCTGTTACCGCATTGCCGCCAAAGCGGGCAATGTCGTGGCCCGCTCTTATTATAAAAAACTCAACAAGATCATGTCCGCCGCACAAGTCGCTTTGTCTGACTCCATCGCCTCGGTCGAAGAGATCATGTATTATATTTGATGGGGTTTTGATTTTTCAAAAACAGGCAGGGCGGGCAATCACCATCAGCCTGTTGACGCATAAACCGCAAAGCGTTGCGCCAAAGCCTCCGGCAGACGGGCGGGCTTGTTGTCCTTGATCGACACGACCAACACTTCGGCGGTGAGCAAAACCTCCTGATCGCGGCAGATTTTTTGCGCCAAGGTCAGCAAAGGTCCGCGTTGCGAGGCCACCCGCGTTTCGACCCGCAACCAGTCATCCATCAAAGCGGGTTTGAGCCATTCGATTTCCATCCGCCGCACCACGAAAAAATAAGGCTCTTCCGCCTGATGTAGTGCGCCTTGGTGAATACCGGCCTCGCGCAGCAATTCGGTGCGCGCGCGTTCCAGAAACCTCAGATAAGAGGCATGATAGACACGGGCGGAAAAATCCGTGTCCTCGTAATAAACGCGAAGATCAAAACTATGCACGGCGGAGGATTGCGTCATCACCCCCTCCTATTCGCCATGCGCGGTCGCATACATGCCTTCCGCGCCAATGCCGCTTTCGAGCATCAAACGGGCGCGGGCGCGCAATTTTTCGGTTTCGCTTTTCAGCTGGCCGCAGGCCGCCAGAATATCGCGGCCCCGTGGCGTGCGCACCGGCGAGGCATAGCCAGCCCGAAAGACAATATCGGAAAACTCCTCGATCTTCTCCCAAGAGGAGCATTGATAGTGCGAGCCCGGCCACGGATTAAACGGGATGAGATTGATTTTGGCGGGCATGCCTTTGAGCAAGCGCACCAATTCGCGGGCATCGGCATGGCTGTCATTGACCCCGTCCAGCATCACATATTCAAACGTAATGCGGCGGGCATTCGACAGACCCGGATAGGCCCGACACGCCGCCAGCAAATCCTTGATCGGATATTTGCGGTTGAGCGGCACGAGTTCATTGCGCAAATCATCCCGCACCGCATGCAGGGAGATTGCCAGCATCGAGCCGATTTCATCCCCCGCCCGCGCAATCATCGGCACCACACCCGATGTCGACAGCGTAATCCGTCGACGTGACAAAGACAGGCCGTCCCCGTCCACCACAACGCCCATGGCATCGCGCACCGCCTCGAAATTATAAAGCGGCTCGCCCATGCCCATCAAAACAATATTCGATACTGCCCGCCACGCATCCGGCACAAATCCGTCCGTGGGCCGTTCCGCCCCCGGCCAATCGCCGAGCCGGTCCCGCGCCACCAATAATTGCGCGACGATTTCAGCCGTTGTCAGATTGCGCACAAGCCGCTGGGTGCCGGTATGGCAAAAACTGCAATTGAGGGTGCAGCCAACCTGCGAGGACACGCATAAAGTGCCGCGGTCGGATTCAGGGATATAAACGGTTTCGATTTCCGCGCCTTTGTCATGCGGACCGCGCGGCGGCAGACGGATCAGCCATTTGCGGGTTCCGTCCACCGAAATCTGTTCGGAAACAACCTCGGGCCGCGCCAGCGTGAAATGGGCGGACAACAAAGCCCGCATGGGCTTGGAGACATTCAGCATCGCGTCGAAATCGGTCACGCCGCGATGATAGATCCAGTGCCAAAGCTGGTTGGAGCGCATTCTGAGATCACGCTCAGGCACGTCCAAGGCGCGCAGGGCGTCTGCCAATTGCAGCCGCGTGGCACCGGCCAGCGACTGGCCCTTCTCGACCGTCTCCTGAACGGTCAGAAGCGGGGCCTTTTCGATTTTCAATTCCAACGCATCCATGAAAAAGCCCGCTCCTTTGCCAAGAACGGGCTTCTAACACACCGCAACCGTTCACGCTATGAAAAGCACGACAGAGCCCCGATGGCGCGCGATCAGGGACATTCTTTCTTGATCCGGTCCAAAGCCTGCGCCAGACCCGCCAATTGATAGGTATCGGTGGTGGCATTGCCTTTGGCGGAGGCGGTTTTTGTGGTCATGGTCTTGTTTTTCTTCATCAATTCCACAACGCCATTATCCTCGGCGGCATTTTTCAGCCAGGCGCTCGCGCCTTTGGTGACCAAAGCATGTTTGGCCGAACCGATGACCAATTCACCCACAGAGCCGTCTTTGGTCGGGAAACCCAACACAAAACTGATCTCGTTATGGACATTTTCACTCGGACGCGCGGAAATGAACAAATAGCCGTCATCGCGCTTCAATTCCTTGGGCGCGCGCTCTTTCGGACGTGACAGGACATAGCAGACACGCCCTTTCCCCGCCGCATCGGTCGCATAGGCGCCCCATTCACCAAAGGAGCCCAAAAGGACCGGACCCGCCGGTTGCGCAGGAGCCGCAGGCGCAGCCGCCGGCTTTTCCGGCTTTTTCTGTTGCGCCCATGCAGGCCCCGCCAAAAGCAAAGCCAGCGTCACAAAAGCCGAAAGACCCAAACGGCCGGCAGCATCAAATCTCGTCGTCATGCTCTGAAAGTCCTTCATGCAGCACACCACTCATCACGTGATCTTATGAACGTCAATGGTTAATGAACCGGAAAAAATGGCAAAATTTGCACAATTCCTAAAAAATCTTTGCCAAAAAACACACGAAAAAACACCTGAACGCGCAAGCTATCGCAGAAAAAGCAGGGATCGGCAAGAAAACCACGTCTAAAGACGGTCTTTATCGCATCCCACAGCCCCACTAGTCTGAACGCCTCTTATAACCCGTGCGGCAAGGAATTGAATATGCAGATCGACCAAACCACAGCCGCCATCATCACAGGGGGCGCGTCTGGATTGGGGCAAGCGACCTGCGCTATGTTGCGCGCCCACGGCGTCAAGGTCAGCCTGTTTGACCGCGATCCGCGCGGCGCGGAGATCGCGCAACAGCATGGCGCCTTGTTTTGCGAGGCCGATGTCACTGACCCCGATTCCATCACCACGGCTTTGCAAAAAGCCCGCGCGGCACACGGGCCCGAACGCGTGCTGGTCAATTGCGCAGGCATCGTGGTGGGCAAACGCACCGTCAGCAAAAAGCGCGACAGCGATCTCTGGCAGGCGCATGATCTTGATACCTTTTCACGGGTGATTGCCATCAATCTTACCGGAACATTTTTGATGAGCACGCAATGCGCTTTGGCCATGGCGCAGCTTGAACCCGTCACCAAAGACGGCGGTCGCGGGGTGATCATCAACACCGCCTCCATTGCCGCCGAAGACGGGCAAATGGGCCAGACAGCCTATGCCGCCTCCAAAGGCGGTGTGGTCGGCATGACCTTGCCCATGGCGCGTGATCTCGCCCCTTATGGCATCCGCGTGGTCAGCATCATGCCGGGCCTGTTTGAAACCCCGATGATGGCCAGCATCAGCGACGAGGTGCGCACCAATCTCGAGGCCACCATTCCCTTCCCAAGCCGCCTTGGCGATCCCGCCGACTATGCGCTTATGGTCAAAAGCATCATCGACAATGACATGCTCAACGGCACGTCCATCCGGCTGGATGGTGCTTTGCGGATGCAGCCGCGTTAACGCGTTTTCTACCGCTCAATTTAGATCAGCGCGTCGATGGCTTTCGCCAAACGCGTGTCCAATTCCGTCAAGCCGCCCGCATCATGCGTGCTGAGCGTGATCGACACATTGCGATAGACATTCGACCATTCGGGGTGATGGTTCATGGTCTCGGCCAGCAAGGCCACGCGCGTCATAAAGGCAAAGGCCTCGCTGAAATCGGCAAAAACAAAATCACGCGTGATCGCATCACGACCCGCCACCAGATGCCAGAGCGGATGATCACGTAAAAACGCTGTGCGCGCCTCAGGCTCAAGCTGTTTCATCATAATCCCATTCCTCGTTGAGCGGGGCATCATCGCCCAGCGGATAGGTCGCCTCGATCACATAGGGGCCACCGCCGATGGAATCGCGCGATGAAAACATCACAAAGCGATCAACCGGCAGCGGCAGCGGCGGAAAGCCGCCAAAGGCCGACAAAAATCCCGCCACCTGATAGGCATTGGCATCCCGCAACCGTGCCAGCGTGATATGGGGCGTGAATTTGCGTGTCTCTGTCGCAAGACCCAAGCGCCGTGCAAGCCGCTCCTGTTCGGCTTGCAATTCAAGAAAAGCCGGAAGAGGCGCAATTTCGGCCACCAAAGCGCGCGGCTTGTCCCCGCCGAAAATCCGCAAGCCGCTGACCATCACGGTGAAGGGCTCATGCAAAGTCTGGGCAAGCACCTGATCGAGCTCGCGCGCCAGTCCCGTGTCGATATCGCCGAAAAATCTTAAAGTAATGTGGTAATGATCAGGGGTGATCCAGCGGGCTCCGTTCAGGCCACCACGCAGGCTTGCCAGAACCGTTGCCACGGGTCGGGGCACTTCAAGGCCAGTAAACAGGCGGGGCATGACACTCCCTTCCCGATCATCGAAAAATAGAGAGACGCCGCAAGGGCGTCTTTTCAAGGTCACGACAATGCGGGGTTGGTTTTTGATTCTCAACCCCGCTGTCTGTTGGCCATCAGGGGGCCGGATTCATATGCACCTGATGGATGGCGTCGATCTTCGCTTCGATCTCGGGCGTGATCACGAGCTTGTGCGACGCGATGCAGATTTTCAGCTGCTCCATGGTGGTCGCACCGATGATATTGGACGCCACGAAACAGCGCGAGGTCACAAAGGCCAAAGCCAGCTGGGTGAGATCAACCCGCAACTCCTGCGCGAGATCCCAATAGGCTTCAATCGCCTCCTCGGTGCCGGGCTTTTCATAACGTTGCAAGCGGTTAAACAAAGCCTTGCGGGATTTGGCAGGCAGTTCCCCATGGCGATATTTGCCGGTGAGATAGCCTTGCGCCAGAGGCGAATAGGCCAGAAGCCCGATATCCTCGCGCAGGCTGACTTCCGCCAGCGCCACTTCATAAAGCCGGTTGATCAGGGAATAGGCGTTCTGGATCGAGGCGACGCGCGGCAGGCCATGCGCATTGGCTTCGGCGATAAAGCGCATCGTGCCCCAGGCGCTTTCATTCGACAAACCGATATGGCGGATTTTGCCCTGCTTCACAAAGTCCTGCAAGACTTCAAGAATAGACTGGAACGAGTGATACTCCCCTTCCATTTCGCCTTTTTTGAAATGGGTGGGATTGGAGCCCCACGGCATGGGGCGATCGGGCCAATGCAATTGATAGAGGTCGATATAATCGGTGCGCAAGCGGCGCAGACTGCCTTCCAGCGCTTCCGTTATCTGGGCGCGGCTGAGTTCCGCCGGACCCTTGTCTTTGCGGAACCAGTTCATGGGTGTGCGGCCCACCACTTTGCTGGCAAGGATCACCTTTTCGCGGTTTTTGCGCTGATGGAACCAGCTGCCGATAATGCTTTCAGTGCGGCCTGCGGTTTCGGCCTTGGGCGGCACGGGATAAAGTTCCGCCGTATCGAAAAAATTGATGCCAGTGTCGAGCGCATAATCCATTTGCTCATGGCCTTCGGTCTCGGTGTTCTGCTCGCCCCATGTCATGGTGCCGAGACAAATTGCGCTGACCTTGAGGCCGGTACGGCCAAGGGACCGATATTCCATCGTCATACTCCAGACTGTTCAAACAAAAAGACAGGGAAAGCGCAGCCTTCAAACCACATCATGTGGCAAGAGGCCAGCCCTCTTCGCCTTGCGCGCGAGAAATTTATCGGGAAACCGGCAAATTGCGCAAAAAAGCCTCGATTTCGGGCAAAGTCCGCCGCACAATTTCATGCACGCCGCGCGCACTGGGATGCAAAGCATCGGGCAGCACCATGCCCTCAACCCCCGTCACCCCGTCCAGAAAAAACGGATAGAGCGGAATCTGATGGCTTTTGGCCAAATCCGTATAAACCTTATTGAAGCGTTCGGCATAATCCGGACCGGCATTTGACCACGACCGCATGCCAAACAGCATCACGGCGATTTTGCGGGCTTTTAATTTGCGGATCATCGCATCGAGATTGTCAAAGGTGATCTTGGGATCGGTGCCGCGCAACATGTCATTGGCGCCAAGCTCCAGCAAAACCACATCCGTGCCGTCTGGCACCGACCAATCCAGCCGCGCCAAGCCGCCGGTGGTGGTATCGCCCGACACACCGGCATTGCTGATCGTGACGGACAGGCCGCGCTCTTGCAGCGCCTTTTGCAAAATATCGGGAAAGGCCTCGCCATTGGCCAGCAAATAACCCGCTGTCAGACTATCGCCGAAGGCCACGATCCGCAGCGGTTGCGCTGCCCATCCAACAGTCATCCCTAAGCTCATGACACCCCAAACGCCCAAAACCAGCCCGAGACATGTCCGAAAAACGCCTTTGGTCTGAAAATTGTCACGATGACGCATTATTTAAACCTGATGAAACGGATGGGACGGACAAAACGCGAAAAACCGTATAGGACAAAGCGGCTGGCAAAAATAGCCCGTCACGCCCGACAAAAGCAAGGATGAGAGACAAAAGCATGCTCACACACGCGCCGGATCAGGCCCTTTCCTTAAAATCCATCGATCTCAGTCTGGGGTCGGGCGCCGCCCGCGTGCATATCCTCAAAGACATCACGCTTGATATTGCCAAAGGGGAAGCGGTCGGGCTTGTGGGGCCGTCCGGCTCCGGCAAATCAACGCTGTTGATGTGCATGGCGGGACTGGAACGACCCGACCGCGGCACCATCACCATTTTGGGCGAACCCATTACCGGCATGAACGAGGATGCGCTGGCGCAGTTTCGCGGCCGTCATATCGGCGTGGTGTTTCAATCCTTCCATCTCATCCCCACCATGACCGCTTTGGAAAATATCGCCGTGCCGCTCGAATTGGCGGGCGAGGCACAGGCCTTTGAACGCGCCCGCCTAATGCTGGGCCGCGTGGGCCTCAAAGAGCGGGCGGATCACTATCCGGCGGAATTGTCGGGCGGCGAGCAGCAACGCGTCGCGCTGGCACGCGCCATCATCGCCGAGCCTGAAATTCTGGTGGCCGACGAGCCAACCGGCAATCTCGACGAGCAGACCGGTCAGGCGATCATCGATCTGTTGTTCAGCCTGCAACACGAGCATGGCACAACCTTGCTGCTGGTCACGCATGATCTCGAACTCGCCAAACGCTGCGACCGGATGATCCGCCTGCGCTCAGGCCATATCGACACAAGCAGTGATCGGCATCCGCACGAGACCGTGGCCTGACATGCAAAGCCCAACCCGCATGCCTTCCTCACCCGCTCCGCGCCCCTTTTGGTTATGGGCCTTGATGGCGCGCAATCTGCGCGGCGGCTTGAGCGGTTTTCGCGTCTTTATCGGCTGTGTCGCCTTGGGCGTGGCAGCGCTCACCGGCATTACTTTAATCGCGCAAGCCTTGGGCGATGGTCTTGCGATCCATGGCCGCCGGATTTTGGGCGGCGACATCGCCATCAGCCGCATGCAGCGCCCAGCCACAGCGGAAGAGCTCGCCTTTTTCAAAAGCCTTGGCCAGATCAGCTCGACACTCAATCTGCGCGCCATGATCCGCACCGCCACCGGCAAAGCAGGGCTTGCGGAAGTCAAGGCCGTGGATGACCGCTATCCCGCATTGGGCGCGGTTGTCTTGTCGCCCCCTTTGCCGCTCGCGCAAGCGCTTGCGGAACAAGACGGCCTGTTTGGCGCTGCCGCCGATCCCTTGCTGTTTGCAAGGTTGGGACTGAAAACCGGCGACATTGTCGAGATCGGCACCAAGCGGATCCAGTTGCGCGTTGTCTTGGAGCAGGAGCCCGACAAGCTCGCGGGCGGGTTAAGCTTGGGCCCGCGTCTGCTGCTCAGCCAAAGCGCGGTGCATGCCTTGGGTCTTGTGAGGCCCGACGCGGTCATCCGCTATGCATGGCGGCTGCAACTCAATGATGCGTCCGATGCGGCCTTGGAGGCCCTGCCCGCCCAAATCAATCAACGCTTTCCCAATGCGTCCTTTGAAATGCGCACGCGCCGCAATGCCGCCCCGCAATTTGGCCGCAATCTCGAACGCTTCGCGCAATTTCTCTCGCTTGTCGGGCTGACGGCTTTGGTCATCGGCGGCATTGGTGTGGCCAATGCCACCGCCCGCTTTATCGAGCGGCGGCGCGAACCCTTTGCCATCATGAAAGCCTTGGGCGCGTCGGGCACGCAAACCTTCACGCTGGCCTTGATGGAGGTCATGGTGATGGGCTTGATCGGCACGCTGATCGGTTTGGCTTTGGGCATGCTCATGCCTTGGGCTTTGACGCGCTTTGGCGCGGCCTGGTTGCCCGTTCCGCTGGAGGCGGAATTTCACCCCGCCCTCATCGGGCTGGGGCTTGCCTATGGCTTGTTGACGGTCTTGGCCTTTGCACTTTTGCCGCTTGGCCGCGCCCATGATGTGCCCGTGGCCGCTTTGTTTCGCGACGGGATTGTCGCCTTCAAACAATGGCCGCGCAAACGCTATATTACCATGGCCCTTTTGGCCCTGTCGGCTTTGTGCGCGACCGCCATTGTCACAGCCTATGATCATCAATTAGCGCTGTGGTCGGTTGTGGTGATTGCCGTGATTTTTCTGATCTTGCGCGGGATCGGTGCGGCCTTGATGACACTCGCCAAACTCTGCCCGCGCCCGCGCGACACCATGCTGCGGCTGGCGCTCGCCAATATCCACAGGCCCGGCACCCTCACCCCCATTCTTGTGCTTTCGATTGGTTTGGGAATTACCTTGCTTGTGGCCATTTCGGCGATTGAT
>Ga0209189_1002217_pt1 | contig 13862 bp, 9 predicted proteins | sample C_130820_EF_Meta_FD_187308 | JGI IMG/M metagenome (GOLD analysis project Ga0209189, IMG submission 187308) | Freshwater microbial communities from Lake Croche, Canada to study carbon cycling - C_130820_EF_MetaG (SPAdes) (version 3) | ecosystem: Environmental > Aquatic > Freshwater > Lake | place... | reverse complement strand
CATGTCCGACGACACCGTCCCCACGCCCGCCGCCGCCGGCAAGCCCACCGCCGTGGAGGGCTTCAAGACCGCCAGCGACTACCTCCGCGGCGACATCGCCAAGGAGCTCGCCGACGGGGCCCCCGGCTTCGGCAAGGGCTCGATCCAGCTGCTCAAGAACCACGGCACCTACCAGCAGGACGACCGCGAGCAGCGGAAGGCCAAGGAGGGGGCCAAGAGCCAGCGCGAGATCTCCTTCATGATCCGCACCTGCGTGCCGGGAGGGAAGCTCACGGCGGCCCAGCTGCTCGCCGCCATCGACATGGGGGACGAGCTGGGCAACGGCACGATCCGCCTCACGACCCGCCAGTCGATCCAGCATCACGGCGTGGTGAAGGGGGAGCTCAAGGACTTCATGCAGCGGGTGCACGCCAACCAATTGACCACGCTGGCCGCCTGCGGCGACGTCGAGCGCAACATCATGTGCTGCCCGGCCCCGATCCACGGCCACACCGTCCGCGAGGAGATGCAGGCGAAGCTCGACGAGCTGGCGAAGCACCTCGCCCCGCGGACCCGCGCCTACTACGAGATCTGGCTCACCGACCCCGACACCGGCGAGCAGCAGAAGGTGGCCGGCGGCCCGGAGCCTGTCGAGCCGATCTACGGCCCCACCTACCTGCCGCGGAAGTTCAAGACCGCCTTCGCCCTGCCCGAGGACAACTGCACCGACGTCTACGCCAACGACCTCGGCTTCATCGTCGTCCACGAGGGGGGGAAGATCCTCGGCTACAACGTGCTCGCCGGCGGCGGCATGGGGGTGACGCCGAGCGCGGCCAAGACCTTCCCCGCGCTGGCGAAGCGGCTCGGCTTCGTGCCGCCGGAGGACGTGCTCGGCATCGCCGAGGCGATCGTGAAGGTGCAGCGCGACTACGGCAACCGCACCGACCGCAAGACCGCCCGGCTCAAGTACACGATCCACACGATGGGCCTCGACGCCTTCCGGGCCAAGGTGGAGGAGTACTTCGGCAAGCCGCTCGCCCCCTGCCATCCGGCCGACGTGCACGGCTTCGACGACCACATCGGCTGGTTCGAGCAGGGCGACGGCCGGTTTTTCTACGGCCTCAACGTGGAGAACGGCCGCGTGCACGACCGGGTCGGCGGCGGGTCGGAGCCCGACTTCCTGCTCAAGACGGCCTTGCGGCGGATCCTCCGCGAGATCGCGCCGGGCGTGCGGATCACGGCCCACCAGAGCCTGCTCTTCACCGGTCTGGCCGCGGCCGACCGGGTGCGGATCGCCGCCATCCTCCACGACTGCGGCGTGAAGACCTCGGAGGAGATCTCGACCCTGCGCCGCTGGAGCATGGCCTGCGTGGCGCTGCCCACCTGCGGCCTGGCCGTGGCCGAGAGCGAGCGGGTGCTTCCCGGCCTGATCGACAGCCTCGAGCCCGAGGTCGCGAAGCTCGGCCTCGCCCACGACGCCTTCACCGTCCGCATGACTGGCTGCCCCAACGCCTGTGCCCGCCCCTACAACTCCGACATCGGCATCGTCGGCCGCACCGCGGGGAAGTACACGCTCTTCCTCGGCGGCCGCCTCCTCGGCGACCGGCTCAACGAGCAGTACAAGGACGTCGTGCCCTTCGAGGATCTCTGCCGGGAGATCACGGCCGTGCTCGCCTGTTACAAGGCGGAGCGGCGTGCGGCTGAAACGCTGGGAGACTTCTGCCACCGGAAGGGCGTCGACGGCGTCCGCACCTGGGCCGACCAATGGCTGGCGGGAGCCCGCGGCCACGGCCACGCCCACGGTTGAGCGGTTCGGCGCGGCGCCGCCGCCGCCGGGAGCTTTCGCCCTCCGCCACCGCAGTCACACTCCGAGGCCGCCATGCACCCGCCGACGCCGTGGCAGTGGATCCGGACGTGCTTCGGCCTCGCGGCCCCCGTCGACCGGATCACCTACGCGGTCACCGGCGTCGTGCTGGCGGTCGTGAAGTACGCCGTCGAGGCGACCGTGATCAGGAGCGTGACGGGGCGACAGCTCTCGCCGGTCGAGTTCGTGAGCCCGTCGTTCGTCACGCGGTCGCGGCTGCTCGAGGGGGCGCCCGAATGGCTCGCCTGGGGGCTCTTCCTCTGGAGCATCCCCTTCATCTGGCTCGCGCTGTCGATGAGCGTGCGCCGGGCGGCCGCGGCGGGCGTCTCCCCCTGGATGGGCGCGACGGTGCTCCTGCCGCTCGTGAACCTCGTCACGATGGCGGTGCTCGCCTGCCTGCCCGACAGACCCGCCGCCGTCCGCCCGCCGCCGGTCGTCCCCCCGAAATCGTCGATCGAGGACATGGCCGCGGTCCGCGCCGTCTGTGCGGCGCTGGCGGTCGGGTGCGTGACGTTCCTGGTCGGCGTCTCCTGGTTCAAGACCTACGGCGCGGTGCTGTTCTTCGGCACGCCGCTCGTCATGGGGATGGTGGCGGGCTTCCTCGCCAACCGGCCGCTCCCGCGGTCGACGAAGGCGACCACGCGGATCGGGGTGCTCGTCATGTTCCTCGCCGGCGGCGTCCTGCTCGCGTTCGCGTTCGAGGGGCTCATCTGCCTCGTGATGGCCGCGCCGATCGTGATGCCGCTGTCGATCGCCGGGGCGCTGCTCGGGAAGTGGATCGCCGAGGCCACCAACGCCGGCCTCGCCGGCGCCGTGCCGCTCCTGCTCGTGCTGCCGCTGCTCGCCGGCGCCGAGTCGCTCACCCGCGACCTGCCGGAGCACGAGGTGCTCACGGTGGTCGAGGTGGCCGCGCCGCCGGAGGCGGTGTGGCGGCACGTGGTCGAGTTCCCCGACCTGCCCGCGCCGGAGGAATGGTTTTTCCGCTGCGGCATCGCCTGTCCGCAGCGGGCGCGGATCGAGGGCACGGGGGTGGGCGCCATCCGGCACTGCGAGTTCTCAACGGGCGACTTCGTCGAGCCGATCACGGCCTGGGAGGAGCCGCGGCGGCTGGCGTTCGACGTCGTCGCGCAGCCCGATCCGATGGTGGAGCTTTCCCCGTGGCGGCACGTCCACCCGCCCCACCTCGCCGACGCGTCGCTCAAGAGCCGGCGGGGTGAGTTCCGGCTCGTGCCGATCGCGGGGGGCCGCACGCGGCTCGAGGGGCGCACGTGGTACACGTTCGACATGCGGCCGCAGGCCTACTGGACGATGTGGAGCGATGTCGCGATCCACGCGATCCACCGCCGCGTGCTCGAGCACATCCGGCGGCTCGCCGAGGCCGACGCCCGCTGACGGCGGCCCGATGCCCTTTCGCGGCCCGCTTCAGGAGACGTCGCGGGGAAAGAGCGAGTCGAGCAGTTTCTCCGACGGCTCGAACCCGCGCGTGAACGCCAGCTCCACGCTCGCCGTCAGGCTCTGACGCATCGACAACTCGGTGACGATGCCGAGGGGATGACCGTCGACGAAGGCCCGCACGGGCCGCTTGCCGATGGTGTCGATGCTCGTCAGCGTGATCCGGCTCGAGGCGGGCAGGATCATCGGCTTCCAGAACCGCGGCTGGAAGATGTTCGATCCCGCCAGCGTCAGGGTGGGCGAGTCGATCGGCACCGGCACCGCGCCGAGGGCCCGGGCATACGCCGACGACCCGGGGGCCGTGGCCACGAGCATGCCGTCCCCGACGACCTTCTCGATCCTCGTCGCGCCGTTGACGTCGATCCGCAGCCAGGCCGACTGCCCAAGGGCCCGCTCCATCCAGGCGTCGCCGTAGGCGAGGCTCGTGGACGTGCGGCCGTCGGGGAAGCGGGCGTCCACCCGCAGGAGCGGCAGCGACACCGACACGAGCCGCATCCCGGCGAGCGGGCAGGGCAGCTCGGGGTTCATCAGGAACCCGAGGTGCCCGGCGTTGAGGCCGACGAAGGGCAGCCGGCGCTTCCAGTGCTCGCGGATCGCCCGCAGCATCGTGCCGTCGCCGCCGATCACGAGGATCATGTCGGGCCGGGAGCCCGCCTGGCCGCGGTAGCGTTCCGCGAGGGCGACGGCGGCGGGATTCCGCTCGTCGTGGACGACGAGCAGCGCCGGCTCGTCGACGTCGAACTCGACGGTGTCGGACTGCAGTCCGGGCAGGAAGAGCCGGTGGCGGCGGATGTAGGCGGCGACCTGTGCGGGCACGAACTCGTCGATCGGCTCGCCGCGTGCGTGCAGCGCCCGCAACGCCTCCGCCGCCGGCCCCGCGAGGCCGCGCAGTACCACGTGGGTCGGAGGCACGGTCGATTCCCAGGAATCCGCCGGCACGTCCGCGAACACGGCGACCCTGAGCCGCTCCCAGTCGCCGCGCCGGTCGGCGCCGGCGAGCCGCTCCTCGCTCGCCTTCCAGGCCGGCAGCGCCGAGGCGTCGGCCACGATCCAGGCGTCGCCCTTGGAGGCGTGGCGCGAGAGCATCTGGCCGAGCGACGACCGGCTGCCGAGGCTGAGGTCGTCGTAATCGATCTCGACCCCGGGAAGGTCTGCGAACGCGAGCGACACGAGCGCCGCCCGGTGCCGCGGCGAGGCGTGCTCGTACTCGCGCAGCTCCGCGCTCGCCGCCGTCGGCACGACGATCACCCGGGAGAATCCCTGCGCGAGGAGGGCCCTGATGCGCTCGCGCTGCGTCGACGTGGGCGGGGCGAACGCGTCGGGAAAGACGGCGATCCGCTCGTTCGACGGCCGGGCGGGGGGCGGGGCGGCGAGCTCCGGCTCGCGGCCGTGCGCCGCCGCCGGCAGGTCCGCGGCGGGCGTGCCGGTCGGCGCGGCGATCCGGGAAAGCGTGTCGGCGACGAGCTCGAGCGGATCCCAGCCGCATTCGCCGCACAGCTGCAGCACGCTGGTGAGGAGATCGCCGGCGGGCGATCTCAGCCCGGCGGGGTCGCCGTGGCCGAGGAGCACGAGCGCTCGCGCGTGAATGTCCGCCACCCGTTCCGCGAGCGGCGTGGGCCCGAACCTGGCGAGAAACACCTCGTTGATCCGGTTGCGGATGTCGGGCAACGATTCCATGCACTCCTCCGGGCCGGATCTCCGCAATCGACGACCTGCTCCGTCCCGGAGATCCTCGGCCAGTCGGTCAGGCCGGCAGGTCGTCCCACATCGGGCACCAGAGCGGCACCCGCGGGAAGAGCTGCGTCGCCAGCTTCTGCGCGACCTGCGTCGAGGGCTCCATCCGCCCCGCGGCCGCGGCCTCGAGGGGATCGCACTGGCCGAGCAGCAGCCGCGCCAGCTCGTCGTCGGTGAGCCGCAGGTAGCTGCGGCCGACGCGGCCGGCATGCACCGTGGCCCGGCCGTCGGCCACGATCACCGAGCCGCGGAAGCCGGGGGCGTCGAGTCCGAGCTCGACCGTCTCGCGGATACCCGCCGCGGCGACGTTCTCGGCCACCTGCGGCGCCAGCGCCGTGAGCAGCTCGAGCGGCCGGAAGACCCGGGCCACGATCATCCGGTCGTGGGGCGTGACGAGGCTCTCGCCGCCGGCGACGGCGCGGTGGAGCGGATCGGCGGCGCTCGACTCGTAGACGATCTCCTGGCGGTCGTTCTCGATCGCCTCGGCACAGACGCGGGCGAGGATGTCCCGCTCGAGCCCCTGAAACTCAGGGTCGGCGAGCAGTTCGAGCACGCGGTTGCCCGACTGGACGCAGTAGCCCACGATGCGGGCGCTCGTCTCGTGGAGGTCGTAGCGGTCCTGCCCCACGAGCGCGACGATGATCGAGTCGAAGGCGCCGCGGCTGACCAGCCAGCGGGAGTAGGCCTCGCTGCGGTCGAGCGGCCCCACGAACCGGGCCGTGTTCTGCATGTAGATCCGGAGGATGGCCGGCAATTCGACGTGCCGCCACTGCCGCATCGTCACCGCTTCGCCGTCGCGGGCCGGACCCTCGAGCAGCCTCGCGAGGATGCCGGTCGGCCGCCCCGGGGTGGCGCAGTCGCGGCCCAGCACGCTCCAGCCGAGCTCGCGGAGCGACGGCGCGATCTTCGTGCGGGTGATCGCGACGGCGGCGCCGAGCGTACGCATGCGATCCTCCGCGGCCCGCACCAGCCGCTGGCCGTGTCCCGCACCGCGGCACTCGGGCAGGACGGCGAGCCGGTCGACCACGGCCGCCGGCACGGTCACCGACCCCACCCGCACGTTCCGCGGCAACACCTCGACGTGGCCCACGATGCGGCCGGCGAGCCGGGCGATGAGCCGGTTGGCGGAATCATGATCGGGATGATCGACGGCCGCGTGAAACTCGGCCTTCGTCGGCGGCGACGGCAGGCCGGAGAGCAGCTGGAGAATCTCGGCCTGGTCGCCCGCCCGCGCCGGTGCCACATGGCACTCCTCGAGCATCCACGCCGGCGGACGGTGCCGGACCGAGGGCTCGGTGGGAAGATGCACCACCGGCGATCGCCGCGCCGGCAACGGCCGGCGGCTCACGATCGTTCCCGCCGGACGGATTTCCACCGTCTGCACGGTGGCCGTTTCCTCGGCGACGTGCGGCGATTCGGCCGCGACGGCGGGCTTGGCCCTCGACCGCTCCGGGGCGGCGGGCGCGGGGGCCGTCGGCAGGCCGGCCCGTGCGTCAGCCGTCTCCTCACTCGTCTTGCCGCGGCTCGTCTGCTCGGGGCGGGTTTTCGCAGTGGCAGTATGCCCGGTGTCAACATGCCCGGTGCCAGTTTTTTCGGTGCCTGTCGCCAGCCGGATCGTCGTGCCGGATCGCGGGGGCGCGGGGCGCGTGGGGGCCGCTGTACAGGCCGTGCCCGCCCGGATTTTCAGCCGGGGCTTCGCCTTCGCCCGACCCGGGACGACGGCGGCCTGTCGCTCGGCTGCGCGGGCCGGCTGCCGCGAGGAGGATCGGAGGGGCGGCCCGTTCGAGGCCGCCGCGAGAAACACCCCGGCGCTCCTGCGGGCCGCACCCGTGCGGGCGGCCACGCCACCGACGATCCGGCGACGGCAAATCATTCGACCAGACATCGTGCCTCCTCTCCCTGGGGCTCCACGACCCAATCCGTTGACGTTCAGGATAAGCGTTTTCTCACTCGATTTCCAGTAGGAGGAATGATTTGAGCGCGTTTTCGGTGAAAAAACACCAGGGATATTCCCGCGATCGCAGCACGTTCCGCGCCCGGATCGCGGTGGTGAGCGTCGCGACGCGGTCGAGCAGCCGCGACCGCAGCGCGGTCACGTGCGCGGTGAGCCGCTCGTTCGCGTCGCGGATCTCGTGGCAACGTCGGCGCGCGAGCGACGGCGTCGGATGCGTGTCGATCCAGCGCCACTTGTGCCGCACGAGATCGGCGATCGGTTCGCTCTCCGCGTCGTCCGCGGCGAGGTGCCGCTCGGGATGAAACTCGAGGTCGCGCAGCGTCGCCCGCACGCCGGCGAGCTCCGCCTCCGGAGCCGATGACTCGAGAGCGGGGAAGAGACCGCCGAGCGGGAGCCGCAGCGTGCCGCTCACCACCGCGTGCCGCGGCGGATCGCAGCCGGTGAGCCTGCGCACGATGTCGTCGGTGATGCCGTCGTAGGCGGCGCCGCCGATGCCGTGCACGAAGACGTCGGCCACGAGCAGCCGCGCGACGAGCGTCGTGACCAGCGCCCGCGGCCGCAGCCGCAGGCTGTGCTCCTCCATCCGCGACAGCGCGTCCACCCAGCGCGACGGCGAGGTTTCGGGCGAGATCGGCAGCTCCACCCGCAGCGTTTCCATGTCGGAGAGCACGAGCGTGCCCGGCGTGGCCGTGCTGGCGAACACCCGCCGCCGCCGCGGATCGTCGCGCGTCCAGATCCACCACGGCACCTCGAGCCACGGGCCGGGGCTGGAATCGTGCCGCACCGCGAGATCGGGCATCGGCCGCGCGCGGCCGCGCACGGCGAAGCGGCGGCGGTGGTCGGCCAGCGCCGCGTTGTAGGCCTCGTGGAGCCGGGCCGAGTGGGCGAGCAGCCAGCCCATGAAGACCATCACGGTCGGCAGGCGGACGAGCTCGCTCACCGGCAGTTCGAGCGACTCGAGCCCCAGCCGCCCTTCGTAGGCGTGCCGCGCCTGCGCGATCGCGAGGCCGAGCCGGTGCGACTCCGCCGCCCGCTCGACCACGAGCGGCCACCAGCGGCGCAGCACCGCGTCGCGCTCGAGCGGTTGCAGCACCGCGTCGGCCCGCCGGGCGAACGACGCGAAGCACTCCTGATCGATCACGCCGCGCTCCTCCCACGGCATCTCCGGCGCCATGCCGTCGAAGGGCACGGTCTCGACGTGCGCCTCGCGCGGCGTGCCCACGGGCACGCCGACGCTCGTCCGTGCGCAGCGGTCGGTGTCGACGACCAGATTGACCGCGGTGCCGCCGAGCCGCCGCGCGTAGGCGTCGAGCGCCGCGTTCTTGATCCACACGCCCGGATGGAAGAGCTCCGGCTGGTGGCCTCCCATCACGATCGGGCGGGCGATCCAGTCGGCCACGTCGGCGGGACGCTCCACGTCGCGGTAGCTGCCGGTGTACGCGGCGGCCACGGTGAGCACCTCGCGGCGGGTGGCGGCCACGAGCTCCCAGAGCCTGAGGTCACCGATCCGCGTGTCGAACGCCGCCCGCAGGAGACGATTGTTGTCGACGAGCGCCTCGATCGACGCCGCCGGGCGGGCCGGATCGGCTTCGAGCGGCGGTACGAGGAGATGCCCTCCCGATTCCGGCGGCGGCGTGAGCACGCGTCGGCGTGGCGCTGGCGGGCCTGAAGGAGGATGCATACGACCCTGCCGTGGATGCCGTCGGCCCCGCGGCCTGCTACGGATGGCTGGCCGGCCCGGCGGCCGCGACGGCGGCCTCGGCGCGATCGAGCACGCGGCGGTAGTAGGCCAGACGGGTGGACGCATCGTCCAGTGCGCCGCCGAAACTCCGCGACAGATCGAGATACAGCAGTGGCACCGGCAGCTCGACGACCCGCAGTCCCGCGGCCGCCGCCTGCACCCAGACCTCGAGCGGCATCGCGTAGCCGGTCTCCGTGACGTGCATCGCCTCGAGGGCGCGGCGCGAGTAGGCCTTGAACCCGCAGAACGCGTCGGTGAGGCCGAGGCCGAGGCGGCCGTTGATCTCGGCGGTGATCTCGGCGTTGATCCGCCGCCGGGCCGCGGGGGGCTGGCTGTCGCCCGGGAACCGCCGCAGGTAGCGGCTGCCGCTGACGATGTCGGCCGCCGTGGCGGGATCGACGCAGGCGGCGACGAACTCGGGGATCAGTTGCGGCTGATGCTGGCCGTCGCAGTCGATCGTCACGAGGCCGTCCCAGGGGCCGGCGAGCGTCTCGCGGAAGGCGGTGGCCAGTGCCGCACCGTAGCCGAGATTGAGCGGATGGCGGACAACGCGGAGCCCGCCGGTGGAGGAATCGCGGAGCCCGCCGGTGGAGGAATCGCGAAGCCCGCCGGTGGAGGAATCGCGCAGCCCGCCGGTAGAGGAATCGCGCAGCCCGCCGGCACCGTCACGCGCCAGCATGTCGTCGAGAAGCCCCGAGGTGCCGTCGGTCGAGCCGTCGTCGACGACGAGCACGTCGGTCGCGTGGCGCCGCACGAGATCGAGCACGCCCGCGAGGTGTGTCGCCTCGTTGTAGACGGGAAGGGCGGTGAGAAACCGGGGCATGGAGTGCCCTTTCCGGCTGCGGGGCGACGATCTCGAACACGTCCTCAAGTGTAGAGCCAAAAAATCGCCGGGCAACAAATCGATCCGCGGCCGGCGGCGATCAGTCGCCGGTCGTCAGTCACGGGTCGTCAGCCACACGATCGGGTCGCGGTCGTCGCGGCTGGGCAGGCAGACGAGCCCGGGCACGGCGGCGGCCAGCCGCCGGGCGAGCACGTCCAGCGAAAACCGCTCGCTGGCGTGGTGGCCCACCGCGATCACGGCCAGCCCCGACGCCCGCGCCTCGAGCGCCTGGTGCAGCTTGACCTCGCCGGTCAGGAGGGTCGTGCAGCCCGCGCGGGTGACGACGGGGATGGTGTCGCCGCCGCTGCCGCACACGATGCCCACGCGGCCCGCCGGCCGCCGCGGGTCGCCGACCACCTGCACGCCGCCGAGGCCGAGACTGTCGGCGAGTCGTCGCGCCAACTCCGCGACGCTGCGGCCGGCGGCGTCGCCGACCCTGCCGAACCCCGTCCGCGGCTCGACGGCGTCGGGCTCGATCGGCGCGACCGCTCCGAGGTCGAGCATGGCGGCGAGCTGGTCGTTGATGCCGCCGGCCGCGGAGTCCCAGGCGGTGTGGCTGCTCCACACGCCGACGCCGGCGCCGACGAGGGTGAGCAGCACGCTGCCGGTGGCGGTGTCGGCGGTGATCCGCGGCACGGGGCGGAAGGGAAGCGGGTGGTGCGTGACGACGAGGTCGGCGCGTTCGCGGACCGCCTCGGCGGCCACCTCGGGCGTGAGGGAGAGGCAGGTGAGCACGCGATCGACGGTCGGGCGGCCCGCCACGAGCAGGCCCACCGCATCCCAGTCGGCGGCCAGCCGCAGCGGGGCCAGCGCCTCGAGGGCGGCGGTCACGGCGGAGAGCGCGGGCATGACGATCTCCCTGTCATTGTCGGGGAAAAGTCCCGGGGCGGGATGTCGCCACATTACAATCGGTCGTCGGCTGGTGCGAACGCGGCGTCGCCCGTGCCGTCTGCCGCCGCATCCCGTGGGCTCGCGACGCCGATGGACACCTCCACTCTCAGCGTGGCCGCCGCCGACCTCGCCGGCGACCTGCGGCGGGCGCTGCGGCGGGCGCGGGAGCTCGGCTTCCGCGGCGTGGAACTCGACGCCCGCTCGGGGCTCGCTCCGGAGCAGGTGACGCAGACGGGCCTGCGGCAGATCCGCAAGTGGCTCGACGACGAGGGGCTCGCCGTGGCGGCGGTGTCGTTCCGCACCCGTGGCGGCTACGCCGACGCCGAGCGGCTCGAGGGACGGATCGCCGCCACGAAGGGGGCGCTGTCGCTCGCGCACTCCCTCGGCGCCCGGATCGTCACCAATCACCTCGGCGACATGCCGCCGGCGCCGACCGATCCCGACGCCGCCGCCGACCCGCGCTGGCGGCTGCTCGTCGACGTGCTCGCCGACCTCGGGGCGTGGGGGCAGCGTGCCGGGGCGACGCTCTGCGTGGCGACGGGCCGCGTGAGCCCCGACGACATGCTGCGCCTGATCGCGGCCTTGCCCGAGGGATCGATCTCCTGCGACGTCGATCCCGGCGCGCTCGTCGTCCACGGCCACGATCCCGTCGCCGCGGTCGCCCGGCTCGCCGGCCACGTGGGGCACGTCCACGCCAACGACGCCGTGGCCGGGGCCTTCGCGGGCCGCGGTCGTGCCGTGATCCTCGGCACCGGGCAGGTGGACTGGCCGGGCGTGTTCGGCACGCTCGAAGAGCGGGAGTATCGCGGCTGGGTCTGCCTCGAGCCGGTGGACCGCGTCGGCGGCGGCGCCGAACTCACCGCGGCGCTCGAGTTTCTCCGGGCGATTTGAGGGAGCGATGCACGGCCGCATGCGATCGGACGCGGGCGTGCGCCCGGGCGGGAACAGGCGCCGCGCCTCCGGCGGCAGGCGGCCGCGGGCACCGGCGAACCTTGCACCCGTCCTCGGGTGTGCCATACTTCTCGTCATGCGCCCCCTCCGCAGTCATCGCGGGATCACGACCTGGCTGGCGATCGTCGGCTACGTGCTCGTGGCCTCGGGGCTGCCGCTGCCGCTGGGCGTGATGCCGCCGGCGGGCCCCGGATCCGCCGCCGGATCGGGCACGGCCAAGCGGCTGGCCGCCAAGGACCGCTCCCGGCCGTTTCCCTGCATGGACAAGCCCTGCGGGTGCGCGTCGGCCGAGCAGTGCTTCACGCGATGCTGCTGCAACACGCCCGCCGAGACGCTCGCGTGGGCCAGAACGCACGGGGTCGAGCCGGCCGTGCTCGCCGCGCTCGAACGGCGGGTGGGCCCCGTGTCGGCGGAGTCGTTCGCGACGACGGTGCCAGTGATCGAGACGGTGTCGGCCAGCGAGGCGGTGCACGCCGCCGACGTCGCGGGGTGCTGCGCCGCGACGAAGGCCCGCGCATCGTGCTGCAACACGACCGGCGACCGCACCGCTGCGGGGTGCGGTGGCGACGAGACGCCGGTGGCGGTCACAGGCACCACGGAGGCAGGACGATCCGCTGGCACCGCGTCTGGATCCTCCCGCCATGAGCCGAACGAGCCGCCGCGGTCGCGCGGTCTTTCGCTGCGGGCGATGCTCGTCTGTGGCGGCATCGTGGCCGAATGGTTCGCGGCGGGCGCGTCGTTGCCGCCGCCGGCCCCCGAGCTTTCCGAGATCCTGGTGATGGTCGAACGCCGCGAGAGCGTCGACCGCGCGGCCGTCGGCCTGAGGGCGGCCCCCGACGCGCCGCCGCCGCGGGCGGCCTGACGACGGCGTCGCGGCCCCGCATCCCTTGCGGCGGTCTCTGCGCGACGCCCCGCGTGCGACGGTTTTCCTGCCGGTGCTTCGTGCGCCGGCGGGCCGCGTGCGCGGAGTGCCCGGTGTCGTCAGTCGTCCCTCGTCCGCTCGAGGCTCCGCAGGTCGCGGGCCGGCGGCACGCCCGTCCACCACCCCGCGCGGCCCTCACGGAGATCGCGCGGCTTCCGGAAAGGTCTTCGTCATGCCATCACGCATCCGCCTGCGGGCCTGTCCGGGGCCCGCGGGTCGGCGGCACGGCTTCACGCTCGTCGAGCTGCTCGTGGTGATCGCCATCATCGGCACGCTCGTGGGGATGCTCCTGCCGGCGGTGCAGTCGGCCCGCGAGTCGGCCCGCCGCTCGAGCTGCCTGAACAACATCAGGCAGTTCGGCCTGGCGATGTTCAACTACGAGTCGGCGAAGCGGAGCTTCCCCCCCACCGACGCGAGGCCCAACGCCACCACCGGCAACTGGTCGGCCGGCGAAGGCTGGTCGTTCCACGCCCGGGTGCTCCCCTTCGCGGAGGAGGGGTCGCTCGCGAGCCGGTTCGACTTCAAGCAGGCGGCGTTCACCGGCCCCTACACCGGGCAGACGCCGAATCCCGCGTTCGCGGCGCTCTTCGCCACGCCGATCCCGATGCTCATCTGCCCGAGCGATCCCGCGCCGATCGTGCAGAAGTCGGGCACGTTTCCCTACGGCGGCAACAACTACATGGTGAGCTTCGGCTCGGGGCAGGCCGACGGCGCCGGGAAGTTTTTCTGGGACTTCAGCCGGCCCACCGACGGCATCGTCTACGAGAAGTCGGCCGTGGGCGTCGCGAAGGTCACCGACGGCCTCTCGAAGACGGCCGTGGGGAGCGAGGCGGTGCGGAGCATCGGCGCCGACACCGCGTTCGCCGCCGGCGCGCCGCCGTCGTATCCCTACCAGTACACCTTCAACGGCTCGGGCGACTTCACGTCGGGGCCGCCGCTTTCGTTCAACGCGAGCCCCGCGACGCCGACCACGGCCGCCCTCGACGCGCTCCTGGCCGCATGGGCCACGAAGTCGGTCACGTGGCGGGGCGCGTCGAGCGCCGCGATGCGGGGCCGGGGGCTGGCCTGGGCGGCGACCACGTCGGGCAACAGCCTCACCAACGGCTTCCTCGCGCCCAACAGCCGGATCCCCGACTACGTCGTCCACTGGTCGGGGTTCTTCGGGCCGCGGAGCTGGCATCCCGGCGGCGCCCACGTGCTCTTCGGCGACGGGCACGTGGCGTTCCTCTCGGAGTCGACCGACGTGACGCTGCACAGGGCGCTGCACAGCATCAACGGCGGTGAGCAGGTCGCGGGAGATTTGTGAGCCGCGCCGCGGCCCGGCCGCCGAACACCCCCCCACGTTCCCAGGAGATCGTCCCATGCTTCGATCGCATCGTTCCCGTCGCCTGCCTGACACCGTTCGCCGCGTCGGCGGCTGTGGTCGCCGGCGTCCCGCTGCCCCCGTGCCTAGCGCGCTCGCGGGCCTCGTGCTCGCGCTGGGCGTGACCG
>Ga0209189_1002216_pt1 | contig 13863 bp, 12 predicted proteins | sample C_130820_EF_Meta_FD_187308 | JGI IMG/M metagenome (GOLD analysis project Ga0209189, IMG submission 187308) | Freshwater microbial communities from Lake Croche, Canada to study carbon cycling - C_130820_EF_MetaG (SPAdes) (version 3) | ecosystem: Environmental > Aquatic > Freshwater > Lake... | reverse complement strand
GCGGGCAGCGAGACCCACAACGCCGGCTTGGTGGTGCTCCTCATCGTGATGGCCATCATCATCGGTGGCGCCGTCATCCTCTATCTCCGCAATCGGAAGCCCGCAGCAAAGAACTGATCGACCATGTCCAACTCCCGCCCCGCGAGCGGCATCCTGCGATGCGTGCTCGCGATGGCGGGAGTTGTCGCGTTCGCCCTCATGATGTCGGCCCAGCCGGCAGCCGCAAGCAATCTCACTGCCACGAACAGTCGCTCGGTGATACTGAGCATCGAACCGCCGGATCCTGCCGTCTCGCTCAGCGTCATCGGGGGCGATGTCGCGCTTCGGGTTCGGGCCGAGCCAGGTCATGAGGTCATCGTGCTGGGCTACGAGATGGAGCCCTATCTGCGCATCGCAGCCGATGGCCGCACATCAGTGAACCGTCGATCCCCGGCGAGAGCGCTCAACGAGACCCGCACGGGCACAAGGACCGACAGCACAGCCGATTCCACCGCCGCGCCGGAGTGGGAAGCACTCGATGGATCAGGCGAGGTTGTCTGGCACGACCACCGGATCCATTCGATGACTCCGGCCGATGACGGACATGCATGGGCCGTGGCACTGCTCGTCGATGGTCGACGGGTCGATGTCAACGGTGAACTCCGCGTCGATCCGACGCCCTCACCAGTTCCCTGGCTGGCGCTCATTGTTGGCCTCGTGGTGTTCGGTGTACTCCTCGGGCGCCGACGCACGAGGCCCACCGGCTCCATCGCCGCCATCATCGGCTCGCTGTTGGCGCTCACCATGGCGGTGATCGTGGTGCTCGATACCCCGGCACAGCTCGGTCGGCAGCCGTTGCCGATCCTGCTCACCGGCATCGCCTACCTGTGCTCGATGGTGGCACTGATGCTCACTGGCCGAACACGTCGCATCGCCGTTGCCGCATCGCTAGCTCTCAGCGCCGGATTCCTTATCACCGTGGCGAAAAATCTGGTCAGCACCTACGTGCCCATGATCGGGCCAACCGTGGCAGCGCAGTTGCTTGTGTCGACGGCGATCGCCACGGTGATCATCGGCACGGCGCTGCTCATCATCGGTGCCGGCCGACCGAGCGCACATGCTGACGAGCTCCACCATCGTGAGCTCAGGCGATGTCGCTGACAACCTCTCGGGCGACGCGGCGCTCTTCATCAAAACGCTGGTCCCATCGCCGAGCCCGGGCGATCGCTTCGGCATAGGCGCTCCGACGGTCGGAGACATCGTCAGCGCGTTCCTCGTTGCGATATTGCGAGGTGATGCCCCACCGCAGTTGTGCGATGGCCTCGGCGCGCAACTGACTCACCCGTGATTCAGTGACGCCGAGCTCACGGGCGAGATCGCCGGCCGTGCGCTCCTCGAAGAACGCTCCGAGGATCACGAACCGATGTCGGTCCGACAGCAGATCGACGGCGTCATGGAGATAGCCCATCAGTTCGCGATGTTCGAGCGCGACCGATGGCTCGCCCTCGCGGGCATCGACGAGTAGTTCGACGAGCGTGACCTCGGCATCGTCACTCCGACCGGCCGGCCGATCAAGAGCGAGAGGCACAAGGCGGGCGAGGGCAGTTCGCACCCGACGAAGTTCAATGGGCGCCAGACCGAGGGCGTCGGCGATCTCGGTCTCGGTGGGTCGTCGACCGAGCTCCCCCATGAGCGATTGCTCAACCATGTCGAGACGGCGGACCATGGTCCGAAGTGCACGCGGGGCCCAGTCGGCGGCCCGGGCAGCATCGAGCACGGCGCCCCGGATGCGCAGCACGGCGTACCCCTCGAAAGGAACTCCGCGATCGGGATCCCAGCGCCTCGCCGCCTCGACCAGGCCCAACGCCCCGGCTCGCAGGAGTTCATGACGATCAACATGCGCCGGGAACGAACCGGCAACCTGCGCCACCACCCGACTCACCAGTGAGAGCGCACCCTCGACCAGTGCATCCCTCTCGGATCCCCCACGACCTTCGGTCATTTCGCACCACCTGTTCGACGTTCGCACGCTCTGGCTGTGTCCCGCCCGGGTGAGCGGGAGGGCACTGTAGGAGTGGACGCGCGTCAAAAACAGAGCGGGACGAACATTGTTCGATAAAGAGTCATTCGGCCCACAGTGGTGCCGAACCCGCAACCGGTCAGCCCCGTACGGCCCGGGTGGCTTCTCCATCGAACGTGGCAGCGCGCACGCCACGGCGAGCGAGTTCCTGCAGGAACGGAAGCGGTTCGACCAGTTCAGCAAGCCCCGCCGCTCCCTGCCGCCGCAGGCCTCCGTCGAGAGCGAACTGGGTGGCCACGGCGGCCACAGCACCGGCGGCCACAGCAGGGCGGTCCATGGCGCCGAAGACGACGACAGCGCGAGTAGTTCCTCGCTGACCACGAAGTTCCACACGAACAGCTCCGGGGCCGCCCTCGGGATGCGTTGGCCAGAGCATCGGGAGTCGGGCCGTGAGGCGATCGCGCCGAGTGGCGGCCATACGCGAGGTGGCTCGACGGAGGTCGGGGAACGCCGGGACGAGCAACATGGAATCAGGCAATTCGGCCCGATAGCAGTCCTGGGCGCCGATGGGGTCGGGGAACCAGCACAACTCGCGTCCCGAGCCGCCTGTTCGGTTCTCCCAATCGCCGTCACGCCAATCCACGCTCATCCGCCCGAGCGAACGGTGATGTTGCCGCGCACACGCCGGCCCACCGGTTCCGGCCTTGGCCACGTGGATCTCGTCGACCTGATCGAAGAGTCGGGCACCATGGGCTGCGAGGACGCAGGTGAGTCCGGGCGCGAAACCCGCACCGACGACGACCGTGGTCCCCAACGACCGAGCCTGTCGATCAAGTGCCAGCAACCCACGAACATCGCTGAGATCGTCCGAGACCGAAATGATCGGAGCGCCACCGGCGAGCAGTGCAGTGGCTTGTTCGGCATGCTCCCGGGGCCGACCGGCGAGCACCACGACATCGACATCAAGCGGGGCAGTGAGTCCGGAGGTATCAACTCGTGATCGTTCACCGAGGCTCTGTGCCACCATCTCGGCCCGCCCACGATTCTCGTCACGCAGGACGACCTCATCGGCATCGGTGGAAACCAGTTGGCGAGCGAGGCGGGCACCGACCGCTCCAACACCGATGATCGCAACCCGTGCCATTTCAGTCGAGCTCGGGGCCGGAGAGCTCGCGCCAGCCACCCGATTGTGGCGGCGTGCCACCCGAACCGCGGAGCCGAACGGCGGCGGCGACCAGCGCCGCCATACCGATCGCTACGAAGGCCCGACGGATCATCTTCATTGTGGGGCTAGCTGGAATCGAACCAGCGACCTCACCCTTATCAGGGGTGCGCTCTAACCAACTGAGCTATAGCCCCGTAGCGGGTGCGTACCCTACCGGACGGTTCAACCGCGAGGGAAAACCGGCGGATCATCCACCTCGGCAACCGTGACCGTGAGACCCCCGACCCGGGCTGAAATCAGGTTGAACAGCGTCGACATGATGCCTGCGAATATCGCCGCCGTGAGCAGCAACACCACACCGACAGCCCCAACTCCGAGGAGCATTTTCACTGCGTCGAGATGAAAGGTGCTCTCCGCCAACAGTTGGGCGATGAAGTCCTCGATCTTGCTCAAGGTTCCCGTGAGTGAGGCGAACAACCACAGCAACACCCCGGCGACGAGCAGCATCAACCAGACACAGAGCGCCAACACGATCGAGAAACGAAGCGTTGACTTCGTATCGATCCTGATGATGCGTGTCCTTGCCATGCGAGCAGTGTAGGTATCAGCCTCGGCCGACAGCCGCAACACACCTCACCAACGCAACTGGGCTCGGGCAGTTGCGCGCTCGTCACCCACTCGCACCGTGACTTCAACCTCGCGGTTACGCGCCACGTACTGCTCGAGATGGGCGTGGTTGTCCTCAGCCACCCGGCCTGCCATGTCCTCACCGTCGCGAGCTCCGGCAAGCGCAGCAGCATCCGCCGCTGTCCTGGCGCGAGCCCGATCGGCGAGCCCGGCCGAAAGATGCATGAGTCCGACTCCGATGAGCAGCACCAGGAGAACCACCACCGCAAGAATCGGGAGTGCCTGACCAGCTTCGGACGAAGACACTCCCCCGCTCCGACACTGCAACTGCGATTGATGCGCTCGAGGTTGTCCTGCACGCATGGATCTGCCTCCATCCTGATCCGGGGATCAGTACGAACATCGGGAGGCAGATCACTCTGCGAAACGAACATTGGCGCTGCGTGGTGGCGCCGGCAGGCGACACGAGTCATCGGCCGACACAGGCCCGATGGAGTTGGATCAGTCGGCAGATTCCTCTGGGCCGAGCACCGGGGCCACCGACGCAACAACTTCGTCGCCACTGAGGTTCATGACCCGCACACCGGTGGCATCGCGACCCTGCGAGGAGATATCACGAACCCCCATGCGGATGACGGTTCCACCGCTGTTGATCACGAAGATGTCGTCGTCGATACCGACCATGAAGGCCGCGACCACGCCACCTTTCTTGGCATTGATCCGAATGCCGCGAACACCCTGGCCGCCTCGACCCTGAACGTTGAACTTGTCGAGTTGGGTGCGCTTGCCGTAGCCACCGTCGGTGACGATGAGGATGGCGACGTCGTTGCGAGCGACGTCGCAGGACACAACCTCGTCGCCGGCCTTCATCTTCATACCGCGCACGCCAGCGGCGGCACGGCCCATGAACCGGACCTCGTCCTCGGGGAATCGGATAGTCATACCGGCCTTCGAGACCATGAACACCTCGTCGCCACCGTTGGTGGGAATGACCTTGACCAACTCGTCGCCGTCCTTGAGGTTGATGGCGATGATGCCGGCCCGTAACGAGGAGTCGTACTCGGTGAACTTGGTCTTCTTGACCTGACCATTCTTCGTGGCGAAGAACAGGAATCGGTTGGTCTCGTAATCGCGGGTATCGATGATTGCCCTGATGGTCTCGCCGGGCTGCAATGGCAGCAGATTCACGATGGCCGTGCCCCGCGCGGTGCGCTCCTTCATCGGGATCTCGTGCGCCTTCAGGCGGTAGACCCGACCACGGTTCGAGAAGAACAGCAGATACGCATGTGCCGTGGTGTGGATGATGTGGGTGACGTAGTCCTCATCCTTGAGTTTGGCGCCCTTGACACCGACGCCGCCGCGAGCCTGCACCTTGAACGCGTCGACCGCAATGGTCTTGATATAGCCCTTGGCGCTCATAGTGACGACGAGTTCTTCGTCGTCGATGAGATCTTCGATGTCGAGGTCGCCGACGTCGTAGGTGATCTGACTACGTCGACCCTGGCCGTAGGTCTTCTTGATCTCACCGAGTTCGTCGGAGATGAGGGCACGCTTGCGACCTTCGTCGGACAGGATGAGTTCGAGCTCCGCGATGGTCTCGCGCAGCTTGGCCATCTCCTCCTCGAGTTGGGCCCGACCAAGACGCGTGAGGCGGGACAGTTGCATGTCGAGGATGTGCTCGGCCTGCTCGGTGGAGAACTCGAACGGCGCTGCCATGAGCGCCTCGCGGGCACCGGCCTTGTCGTCGCTGGCCCGGATGGCGGCGATGATCTCGTCGATGAGATCGAGGGCCTTGAGGAGACCTTCGACGATATGGGCCCGGCGATTCGCTTCATCGAGCCGATACTGGGATCGACGGGTGATGACCTCGACCTGATGATCGATGTAGGCAACCAGTGCATCGCGAAGGTTGAGCGTGCGCGGGATGCCGTCGACCAACGCCACGGTGTTGACCGAGAAGTTGGTCTGCAGAGGTGTGCGCTTGTAGAGGTTGTTCAGGATGACGAGCGCAGGGGCGTCACGCTTGAGGCGCAGAACCAGACGCATCTGGCCCTTGGCTGATTCATCGTTGAGTTCCGCGATGCCCTCGAGTTCGCGGTTGTCGACGAGTTCCTTGACCTTCACGATGAACTGGTTGGGGCTCACCTGATACGGCAGTTCGGTGATGATGATGAAGTCGCTGCGCGTGCCTTCTTCGATCTCGGCCTTGCCGCGAAGCTTGATGGAGCCGCGACCGGTCCGGTACGCGTCCATGATTCCCTGGCGACCCATGATGAGCGCGCCAGTGGGGAAATCAGGACCCTTGACGAATTCCATGAGATCGTCGGGAGTGGCCTCGGGATTGGCGAGGAGATGGTCGACGGCGTTGATGATCTCGGCGAGATTGTGCGGCGGGATGTTGGTGGCCATGCCCACGGCGATTCCCTGCGAGCCGTTTACCAACAGGTTGGGGAAACGGCTGGGGAGAACCATCGGTTCCTGGAACTCACCGGAGTAGTTGTCGACGAAATCAACGGTGTTCTCGTCGATGTCGGCGAGCATGTCGAGCGCCATCGGCGCGAGCCGACACTCGGTGTATCGAGCGGCAGCCGGTGGTTCATCGAGCGAACCGAAGTTGCCCTTCGGATGGATGAGCGGATGGCGCAGACTGAACGACTGACCCATGCGGACCAACGCGTCGTAGATCGCGGAGTCGCCGTGGGGGTGGTACTTGCCCATGACTTCACCGGTGACGCGCGCGCATTTCATGGTGGGTCGATCAGGCAGTGCGCGAAGGTCGTACATGCCCCACAGGATCCGGCGATGCACTGGCTTGAGGCCGTCGCGGGCATCGGGAAGCGCACGCGACACGATGACCGACATCGCGTAGTCGAGGAAGGAGCGTTCCATCTCCTCCTGGATCTCGATGGGTTCGATCGTGCCGGTGAGTGGGGCCGCGGTGATCGGACCGTCGTCGGCAGGGGTTTCCTCGGTTGGGGTGTCGTCGCTCATGTTGTGTCGTCGTCTCCGAATAGTGGCGTCCTCAGATGTCGAGGAAGCGCACGTCCTTGGCGTTGGTCTGGATGAAGTGCTTACGGGATTCGACGTCGTCGCCCATCAGCACGGAGAACACCTCGTCGGCAATGGACATCTGCTCGACCGAGACTTGCAACAACGTGCGCCGATCGGCGTCCATCGTGGTCTCACCCAGCTCGTCGAAGTCCATCTCGCCCAGGCCCTTGAGGCGCTGGAACTCCTTCTTGTGGTTCGGATGGCTCTCGAGGAACACACTCTTGGCGAGGTCGTCCTTGAGGTAGATCTTCTCCTTGCCGACCACTGTTGAGAACAGTGGCGGTTGCGCGATGTACACGTGCTCCTTCTCGACCAGTTCACGCATATGGCGGAAGAAGAACGTGAGCAGAAGCGTGCGGATATGTGAACCGTCGACATCGGCGTCGCACATCAGCACGATCTTGTTGTAGCGGATCTTCGTGACATCGAACTCTTCACCCACACCGGCGCCGATGGCAGAGATGAGTGTCTGGATCTCGTTGTTCTTGAGGATCTTGTCGAGTCGGGCCCGTTCAACGTTGAGGATCTTGCCGCGGATCGGCAGGATGGCCTGCGTGCGTGGATCGCGAGCCGCAACCGCAGAACCACCAGCGGAGTCGCCCTCGACGATGAACAATTCGCATTCGCCGGGATCGCGGCTTGAACAGTCCTTGAGTTTGTCGGGCATACCCGCACCTTCGAGTGCGGACTTGCGTCGGGTGGCGTCGCGGGCGCTTCGGGCCGCGAGTCGGGCCCGGGCGGCGAGGAGTGCCTTGGCGATGACTTTGCGCGCCTCGGTGGGGTTCTCCTCGAACCAATCGTTGAGACGTTCGTTCGTGGCCTTCTCGACGAGTGATCTCATCGAGACGTTGCCGAGTTTGCCCTTGGTCTGACCCTCGAACTGCGGTTCACGAAGGCGCACAGAGATGATGGCGGTGAGACCCTCGCGGATGTCCTCACCCTGGAGGTTGTCCTCCTTCTCCTTCAGGAGACCCTTCGCGCGGGCGTATTTGTTGGCCACGTTCGTGAGGGACTTCTTGAATCCTTCCTCGTGCATGCCACCTTCGATGGTGGCGATGCCGTTGGCGAAACTATGAAGGCCGTCGGCGTTGAAACCGGTGTTCCACTGAAAGGCCAGTTCGACTTCCTGGTCCTCCTCGACCTGTTCGAGGTAACCGACCTTCTTGAAGAGCGGTTCCTTCGAGGCATTGAGATGAGACACGAAGTCGACGATGCCACCGGCGTACTTGAACACCACCGGTTCGTTCGAAGTGGCCTCGGGCCGCTTGTCCTGAAAACGGATCTCGAGGCCTTTGTTGAGGAACGCCATCATCTGGAATCGCTCGAGCAGGGTCTGGGCCCGAAAGTTGGTTTCGTCGAAAATGGTGGGGTCAGGCCAGAACCGCACGGTGGTGCCCGTGCGACCCCGGGGGGCTTTGCCGGTGACGGTGAGGTTCTGCTCGATCTTGCCGCCGTTGATGAACGCCATCGAATGGCGGTTGTCGTTGAGGTCGATGTCGACCTCGACCCGGGTGGACAGCGCGTTCACGACCGAGATGCCCACGCCGTGCAGACCGCCGGACACCTTGTAGCCGCTGCCGCCGAACTTGCCGCCGGCATGCAGCACCGTGAGCACCACCTCGGCGGCGGTGAGACCCTTCATCTTGGGATCCGGGTGCTTGTCGACGGGGATGCCGCGGCCGTCGTCGACGACCTCGCAGCCGCCGTCGGGCATCAGGGTGATCCCGATATGCGTGGCGTGTCCGGCCATCGCCTCATCGACGGAGTTGTCGACGACCTCATAGACGAGGTGATGCAGACCGGCAGGGCCGGTCGACCCGATGTACATACCCGGTCGCTTGCGAACTGCTTCGAGGCCCTCGAGGACTGTGATGTCCTTGGCTCCGTAATCTCCGGTGGTTTTCGCCACGCTGCGAGCTTCCCCTCTTGGTTCTTGTTCGAGCCGTTCGTGGATCGAACGCCCGGTTGTCCTGCGACATCGTCCGGCTCGATGTTCCGAGCGGTCCGATGCCCCGAATCGTTCGATCTCTCGAACGGCGCGGTCCTGCGAACTTCCCGATCGCTCGGGCAATGCATCCGTCATGTGATTGCTCTGTCAGGCAGACTCACGATGGTCATGACTGACTGCATCACAGCCCCAGAATTCTACCAGCGCGAGTGGTGAAAACAGGGGATTTCCCTAGGTGTTTCTGCCCGTTGGGGGCCGCACACGAACCTCGATCGAACCGATCGCAGATTCGCCCATCTCGGCGTTGAGGCGGGCAATGAGGGTGGTTTCGAGAAACCTCACCTCGGTGGACCAGGCCGGGTCGTCGACCGCCACCAGCAACACGCCGCCACGCAATGAAACCGGTCGGCAATGGGCGCCCATGGTCTCACCCACGAACTCGCTCCAGCGCTCGAACAGGGTGGTCATGGCATCGGCCGAAGAACCCCCGAGATGGCGTACGAGTCGGTCGAGTCCGGTGCTCATGGGTGCCGGTTCGGGTTCGTGACGGTCAGGTAATGGCTCCCAGGGCATGAGCGCGAGTGTACGGATGCCCTATGACGGTCTCACCGAACCGTCCTCGATACGGAAGATCTGCTCCGGGTGGGCGCCGGGAGGCAGACCGGTGGCACTCGACAACAGGGTCTGACCGACCGGTAGGTGGGCGAGCAATGCCCAGCTCCGATCGGGATCGAGCTCGGAGAACACATCGTCGAGCAGCAAGATCGGGGGCGTGCCCGTGCTTTCGGTCACCACCTGATGTGCGGCCAGTCGGAGAGCAAGGGCCAGAGAACGCTGCTCCCCCTGTGATGCATGGGTACGGGCGGGCATCCCATCGATAGTGAGTTGCAGTTCGTCCCGGTGCGGGCCGACCAGCGACGTCCCCCGCCGCAGTTCGTCGCGACGAACTGCGGCGAGTGCTGCTCCCAATCCTGCCTCTCGCCATGGGGCCTCGTACACCGCTCCGACGTGCGCCGACTGACCGGCAACATGGTCGTAGGAGGACGTCAGGACCGGGGCGAGATCCTCGATGAGCGCGGCCCGGGCATCGGCCAGCGCCTCACCGACATCAACCAATTTCGCATCCCAGACCATGAGGGTCGCCTCGATCTCGGCACTCAACCGACCTCCGGACTGTTTCAGCAGCGCATTGCGTTGGCGCAGAATGCGATCCAGGTCGGTGCGCAGCGCGTCGAGAGAGGTCCGCCTGGCAACGAGCGTCTCATCGAGATACCGACGCCGTTCGGCTGGTCCGCCCTTGACAAGTTCGAGATCATCCGGCGAGAAGACCGAGACTCGCAGTGCACCGAGGAGATCTCGGGTGCGGGACAGGCGTTGCTTGTTCACCTGCACCCGGCCGCGACCCGACGATGTGATCTCAGCTTCGATCAGAAGTGATCGTCCCTCCCGTTCACCCTCGGCTCGCACCACGGCACTGGCGGCACCCCGGCGGATGAGTGCCTCGGTCGGGGCGCCACGGAATGACGAGAGCGTGGCGAGATAGCCGACGGCCTCCATGATGTTCGTCTTTCCCTGTCCATTCGCCCCGAGCAGAGCGGTCAGGCCGGGAGCGAACTGCAGCTCGGCTGTGGAGTAGGAGCGAAAATCGGTGAGCCAGAGCCGTTGGAGATGCACGGACCGATCAGGGAACCCGGACGGGCATGAGCAGGTAGAGGAAGTCAGGGGTCTCGCTGCTGCGCAGCAGAGCCGGCTTCTGGGGGTGCACGGTCTCGAGGATGACCTCGTCGCCGGGCATCACATCGAGACCAGCCATGAGGTACTCGGGATTGAACGCCACGGTGAGTTCCTCGCCCTCATGTTGGGCATCGATCTCCTCACGGGCCTGCCCGAGTTCCGGACTGCTCACCAACAGATCGACCCCATCGCTGCGCAGCGCGAGTCGTACCGGTGTGGCGTCCTTGGCGAGCAGACGCACACGACGCAGTGCCTCCATGAGCGACTCACGGCCGACGGTCAAGCGATTCGGATGAGCGGTCGGGATCAGCGACCGATAGTTCGGCGGAAAATCGCCGGCGATGAGTCGACTGGTGAGGCGGGCGTCGTCGACGTCGAACGTGACATCTCGCTCACCGAGTCGAAGAGTGACCACCTCAGCCGTGCTGAGCAGACGCCCGAGTTCCTTGAGGGCCATCGATGGGACCAGCACCTGCTGACCCTCGGCCAGGACTGACGTGCCGGGAAGATCACGAACGGCCAAACGGTAGGAGTCGGTGGCGGCGAGCCGGAGCCCCGTTCCCTCGGCGGCCATGAGCACACCAGTGAGCACGGGCCGTGATTCGTCGGTGCTGGCGGCCGAAACCACCTGGCGAAGTGCATCAGAGAGCAGTGCAGCGTCGATGACGACGGAGTTCTCGGCCGGTTCGGGTAGCTGCGGGAACTCGTGGGCGGCAATGGTGCGCACAGCGAACTTCGACCGGCCGGAACTGATCCTGGCTTCCTCGTCGTCGACCTCGAAGGTGACCGCACCGGATGAGAGGTTCCTGATGATGTCGGTGAGCAGTTTGGCCTGCACGATCGCGGTGCCGTCGCGTTCGCCGCTCACTGCAGCGCGAACAGCAATCGTGAGATCGAGATCGCTACCGGTGACCAGGAGTTGGTCACCCTTCAGATCAAGGCGGAGCCCCGACAACACAGGGAGAGAACTGCCTCTGGAGGTAACTGCTCGTGAGGCGGTGGTCAGGGCGTCGACCAAGGGGTCTCGTTCACAACGGAACTTCACATCGACTCGCTTTCAGTTGTGATCAGGAAGAAGCTATGAAAGGCAGTAGTAGTAATAGGTGCTGTGGATTGTGGATGAAGGCGCATTGTCCCAGCGTGAGCCATGTTTCCGGCCGCGCGGTGTTTCCACAGGTATTCACAGGTTTGCAGGACCGCGCGGCTGTTCGGGGGATGACCGACCGGTTCTCCCTCCCTCATCCACGGGGTCGCGCGCTGTCGTCCACAGGGTTGTGCACCGCGCGGGTGTTCGTTTTCAGGGTGAGCGGCGAGGTTCACGGAACTGGTCATTCACCGCTCCTGATCCGCTGGGCCAACTCGGTGACCTGGTCGTAGATCTGCCGGCGTTCCTTCATGAGACCGCCGATCTTCTCGACGGCATGGATCACGGTGGTGTGATCGCGTCCGCCGAATTCGCGGGCGATGGCCGGATAGCTGAGATCGGTGAGCTCCCGCATGACGTACATCCCGACTTGTCGGGCGGTGACCAATGGTCGTCGACGACTCTGTCCGCGGATCTCATCGATCGGGAAGCCGAACATCTCTGAGGTCTTCTCGAGGATGAGGTCAGGCGTGAGTGGTCGGGGTTGGGTGTCGGAGATGAGATCGTCGAGAACGAACTCCGCAAGCGGGACGTCAAGTAGCTGGCTGGTGAGGCTGGCGTAGGCGCACACCCGGATCAGGGCCCCTTCGAGCTCACGGATGTTGCTGGTGATGTTCGAAGCGATGAATTCAAGGACCTCGGGAGACGGGATGATGGGCTCGCCTTCGGCCTTCTTGCGCAGAATAGCAAGGCGGGTCTCGAGTTCGGGGGGGTTGATCTCGGTGGTGAGACCCATTTTGAACCGACTGCGGAGACGGTCCTCAAGTGTGGAGATCGCATCAGGGGGACGATCGGAGGAGAGCACGATCTGGCGGTTCGCCTGATAGAGCGACTCGAAGGTGTGGAACAACTCCTCCTGGAGGCCTTCCTTGCCTTCGATGAACTGGATGTCGTCGAGCAGGAGGACATCGACTTCGCGATAGCGCTTCTTGAATTCGCTGAGGGTGTTCTGCCGGATGGCCTCGACGTATTGGTTGAGGAACTGCTCGGTGGAGACGTAGCGCACCTGATAGGTGACGTAGTTCTCGCGGACGTAGTTCGAGATGGACTGCAGCAGGTGGGTTTTGCCCAATCCGGCATCGCCATAGATGAACAAGGGGTTGTAGGAACGCGCCGGCGTCTCCGCAACGCTCATAGCGGCGGCATGGGCGAAACGATTCGAGGTGCCGGTGACGAACGCGTCAAATGTGTATCGGGGTGAGACCTTGAGGCCGAGTTCCCCAGACTGCTCACTGTTGTCCACAGTATTTTGGGTGTTTGTCAACAGGCTGCGATCGGGGCTGTGGACAGAGTTGTGGAAATCGTTGACAGTCTCAGTTGTTGGAGTCGGCGATGTTTCTGTCGACTCGGTAGAGGGGGGCGCATCGTCGGTGCGAACCTCGATCACCAACTGCATCCCAGACTTGCCGATATCGCCGAGAACCCCGTTGACCAAAGGAAGGTAGCGATTCTCGATGCGCTCTTTCACCAGGGAATTCGGCACAGCGATCCGCAATTGGTTGCCCTCGACGCGCAGCGCGACAACAGCCGAGAACGTGGTCATCCACACGGCCTCGGAGACCTGCTCGCGCAGAACTCCTGCGCACGCTGTCCACAACTGATCTGCTTGTTCTACCTGCACCGATGCTCCCGTCGACCCGTGAGGTCCACAGTGACGTCCACACTTGTGGAAAACCTAGTTCACTGCTGGGGAGTCTGCTCCGGTGATTCGTCGACCCCCGAGGTGGCCTCTCTTCGTACCAGTTGATGACCGGAGCGACCATGGGGTCGAACCGTCCAACAGTGCACTCGCCCGTGTCCGATCCACGGAGCTCAATGGCGGCTTCGCGGGTGGGTCGGCGACGGTAGCACGGACCCGATGTTGCCGCAGCGGGTAGGTCGCGCCTACCGTGGCGGGCCGAACGGTTCCCGGCATGCTCGGTGTTGCGAGCATGGAACCATTACATCTGTCGATCAGCATCGACCCGAAGGCTGCAGGGAGGCCCGATGGTCGAGGAGGCCCAAAGTGAAGCGCACGTTCCAGCCCAACAATCGCCGCCGAGCCAAGAAGCACGGCTTTCGTCATCGCATGGCCACTCGAGCCGGCCGGAACGTTCTTCGTTCCCGTCGTCTCAAGGGCCGCGCTCGCCTGTCGGCCTGATCTGGCGAATCCGTGACCGTCGCTCGTTCGTCGAGCTCCGTCGTCGTGGCCGACG
>Ga0209189_1002212_pt1 | contig 13879 bp, 15 predicted proteins | sample C_130820_EF_Meta_FD_187308 | JGI IMG/M metagenome (GOLD analysis project Ga0209189, IMG submission 187308) | Freshwater microbial communities from Lake Croche, Canada to study carbon cycling - C_130820_EF_MetaG (SPAdes) (version 3) | ecosystem: Environmental > Aquatic > Freshwater > Lake... | reverse complement strand
GGCCCGTGCCGACGCGCTCGTGATCTGTCGGGCACGCCGATGTAACGAGTAAGCGGCTTCCGAGTCCCAGGGCGGTCGACGGCGCATCCGGCCGGGCGATCAGATCAACCGGCGGCTGTGGCGGCGTGGGCACCGGCCCGGTGGATGCACCTCCGGGTCGCGATCGAAGCGCAGGCCGCACGGATCTACGCGAGCGTGCGCCATGAGAGGCCTTTCACGGGGGGACTCGTCGACGTGGCCGACTGCCCGATCCCGACCCGCATGTTCGAGCACGCCATGCGCGACAGCCTCTATTATTCCGCGGCCCGGGTGCTCCCCAAGGGAGGAGGCGGACCACCTCATCCGCAGAGGTTTTGTCAGGGTACGAGCTTGACCACTCGGTCGGCCTCGTCCTGATGCCATCGGCCGCCCGATCCGTTTTTTCCCTCGTGTAGCCATGCCGTCAATTTTCCGGTATAAATGACGGCATGGTAAAGCAGGCTGCTTACGACCGCATCCTCCGCCTTCCGGCAGGCAGGAGTTTCTTCCTTTTTGGCATGCGGGGCGTGGGAAAAAGCACCTGGGCCAAGGGAGCGCTGCCCACGGCACGACGGTCGTGGTGGACGAGATCCAGCGGCTGCCCGCACTGCTCAACGAGGTGCATCGTTTCATCGAAGACCACGGGATGCGGTTCGTCCTGTTGGGATCGAGCGCCCGCAAGCTGAAACAGGCGGGCACCAATCTGCTGGCGGGCAGGGCCGTGCAGCGGCAGATGTTTCCTCTCCTGCCGGAGGAACTGGGCCGTGATTTTGACCTCGCCGAGGTGCTGCGGCATGGGAGTCTCCCGGTGATCTGGGCCGCCCCCGACAGGCGCGAGGCCCTCGAGTCGTACGTGCAGATGTATCTCAAGGAGGAGATCCAAGCCGAGTCGCTTGTCCGCAATCTTCCCGGCTTCGCCCGATTCCTCCCCGTGGCAGCCGTGCTTCATGGTCAGGTGCTCTCCGTTGCGGGGCTCGCGCGGGACGCAGGAGTGGCACGCACGACGGTCGACGGTTATCTCGGCATCCTCGCCGATACGCATCTCGCCTGGCTGCTGCCCGCATTCGAGGCGCGGCTGCGGGTGAAGGAGCGGCGGCATCCAAAACTGTATTGGACCGACAGCGGCATCGTGCGCGGGGTCAGGCGGGAATTCCATCCGCCCACCGCCGCTGAGCGTGGCCCTCTCTTCGAGGGCTGGATCGGGCAGTTGCTCCGCGCATACGGCGAGCCTGCGAGCGGCACGGGCCATCCCTTCGACGGGCTGTGGTATTGGGCCCCGTCGGAGGGGCAGATCGAGGTCGACTTCCTGATCAAGGCCGGGACGGGCTTCGTAGCCGTCGAGGCCAAGGCGAAAACCATGCTGAATTCCAAAGACTTTGCCGGTCTCCGGGCCATTCAGGGGCTGGCGGGTCTGAAACGACGGCTGGTCGTGTATCTCGGGGAACGTTCCCAGCGCACTGAGGATGGAATCGACGTGCTGCCGCTGCGGGGTTTCCTCGCCGCGCTCGAGCAGCACAGGCTCTGGTAGTTCGCTTCTCGTGACGTGCGCAAGCGTCCTGGAGGTGGCTCGTCAGGCTTCGGGAAACGCGACGTCGACTGCTCGATCGTGAGCATCCGCTTCACGATCGCCGAGATCGACGCGCTCGCCAAGGTTCGCACTGACGATGTATCCCAACCTATTCTGAAAAGACCACACGGTCGCACCGGAGTGAGGCGGTTGTGTTCGCGAAGAAACTCGCTTCGCGTTCATGAGGGGCATATTCTTCAGGCGCCGCGCCGTGCGATGAGCACCTGGTTGGCGTGGCCGTCGCTGGCCTGGCAGCCGTCGTCGTAGTCGATCGGCACGAGATCCACGGCGAATCCGCTCTCTTCGAGCACGTGCACGACAGGCTCGCAGTAGGGATGCGGCTGGGGGGGCTGCGTCCACGTGTGCATCGCCGTGACACGGAGTTCAAGGCGTGTGATCCTGGCCAGTTCGCGAAACGCCTCGCGATGAAACGCGAGGTCGAAATCCTTGCCGTCGTGCATTCCGCCGTCCGCGAGGGGCGCGTAGATCATCAGAAAATTCGCCGAGAGGACCATGTCGAAGGCCTGGTCGTCGAAGGGCAGCCGCGGCAACGCCCCGGGCACGTACCGGCCTTCGCCGCGCCGGCGCCGAAAGTCCGCGGCAAACCTCTCCAGGGCCGTGTACTTGTCGTCATAGAAACGGTCCATATCCCGATAGACGAGGACGCCGGGATTCCTGCGGATCTGCTCCCGACAGGCATCGATGTCGGTCTTGCCCTGCGCCGCGATCTGGTCCGGATCGCCGGCATACATCGGATCGCAGCCGATCGCGTCGATGCCTTCCGCCAGCGCCTCGGCGACGAAACTGCCCGGGCCGCTGGCGACGTCCAAGACTCGCGCTCCACGCAACTGCGCGAGATCGAGGGCGAACATCTGGAGATACTCGGCCAAGGTGCGTCCGAAGAAGGCTACGCTGCGCAGCTTGAAACGTTCGCGACCCAGTGTCTTTTCCTGATTCACGGTGCGACTCCCTGCGTGCATGCGAAAAGGTTAGCAGGGCATCCGGGTGGGACGCATCCTCCTTCGGTTGAAGGTGATCAGGTCGCGGCCGGCCGCATCCTGGCCTCGGTGCCGCGGATGTGCCGGAGCCCCCAGTCGGCGATCGTGGAAAGCACCGGCAGGAGCGATCGCCCCTTGGCGGTGAGCTGGTAGCCGCTCCGGCCGCCGCCGTCCGGCGGCACGAAGGGTTCCGCCAGGCCGCCGGTCACGAGCCGCTCGAGTCGATCCGCGAGAATGTTCGTGGCGATCCGCTCGGGGGAGGCGGAAAACTCCTTGAAGAGCGACTTCCCGCAGGCCATGTCACGGATGAGCAGGAGCGTCCACCGGTCGCCGAAGAGGTCGAGCGCGCAGGCCACGGGGCAGATCGACCGCCGAGTCATGCGTGTATTCGTTCGTGCCATGGACTGCTCCCCGCGAGCGACGCGGCTCCTGCCTGCACGTCTTGACCCTACCGACAACGCTTGCATAATGCAAGCACTAAAGAGTGCCACCACGACAGCGGTGGAGACTTCAACACGCCCGGCACGAGGGACCCCCGATGGCCGCTCTGGATCAGCATCCGACCGTCGTCACCGTGCGCGGCCGTCCGGCCAGGCCCGCTCCGGGACGCGTCTCGGCGTCGTGGCTGCGCGAGGTGTGCGTCGCGGCCGGGGTCGATGACGTCGGGTTCGTCTCCATCGACCGCGACGAGATCGCCGCCGACCGCCCGGACATCCTGCGGACGTTTCCGGCGACGAAGACGCTCGTGAGCATCGTCTGTCGGATGAACCGCGAACCGGTGCGGAATCCGGCCCGGTCGATCGCGAACCTCGAGTTCCATCGCACCGGCGATCACGTCAACGACGCCGCTCGCGAGATCGTCCGCGCGCTCGAGGCGGAGGGCATCCGGGCGATGAACGCGCCGGTGGGATTCCCCATGGAGGCGTCGAAGTTCCCCGGGAAGATCTGGGTGGTGTCGCACAAGCCGGTCGCGGTCGCCGCCGGCCTCGGGCAGATGGGCATCCACCGCAACGTGATCCATCCCCGGTTTGGCTCCTTCATCCTGCTCGGCACCGTGCTGCTCGGGGCCGAGGTGGACGAGGAATCGAAGCCGGTCGCCTACGATCCCTGCGTCAGCTGCAAGCTGTGCGTGGCCGCGTGCCCCGTGGGTGCGATCAAGGCCGACGGCCGATTCGACGCCGGTTCCTGCCTCACGCACAACTACCGCGAGTTCATGAACGGCTTCACCGACTGGGTGGAGACGGTCGCCGACAGCCGCGATGCGCGGGAGTATCGCAACCGGGTGAGCGACCAGGAGTCGGTGTCGATGTGGCAGAGTCTGAGTTTCGGCGCGAACTACAAGGCAGCCTACTGCCTGGCGGTCTGCCCGGCCGGCGAGGACGTGATCGCGCCGTTTCTTGACGACCGCGGCGGATTCGTGTCGGAGTTCGTGAAGCCGCTGCAGCAGAAGGAGGAGGTCGTCTACGTCGTGGCCGACTCCGACGCCGAAGCGCACGTCAGCAAGACGTTTCCCCACAAGACGCCGAAGCGGGTCACCGGCATCCGTCCGTCCACGATCCACGGCTTCCTCGACGGCCTGAAGGTCGTCTTCCAGTCGGGCAAGGCGAAGGGGATCGACGCGGTCTACCACCTGCTGTTCACCGGCACGGAGACGGCCGAGGCGACCGTCACGATCCGCAATCAGACGCTCGATGTGCGTCCCGGGCTCGTCGGCACCCCCGACTGCACGATCCGCGCCGACGCCGCCACCTGGCTCGGGTTCCTGCGCAAGGAACGGTCGGTCGTGTGGGCGATCATCCGCGGAAAGATCCGCGTGACCGGCGGCCTTTCGCGACTCAAGGATTTTGGCCGCTGCTTTCCAGGGTGAACTTCATCGCCCGTCGTCCCCGGGGTCGAAGGCCTTCTTCGTGGCAACCTTCATGGCAACGCGTTTTCGCTGGTCGATCTTCACCCTGCTTGCCACCGCGATCGCAGCGCAGGGGTTTTTTCCGATATCGGAGGCCGCCGACGTGACGCCCGCCCCGCGATTGCCCGCAGTGACCGGCAAGGACCTCAACGGAAAGCCCTGGAAGGCGCCCGCCGACTTCCCGGCCGACCGCACGCTCGTGATCCTCGGATACGAGCAGGAGCAACAGGCGGCGATAGACACCTGGACAACGGGCATGGGGCTCACGCAGCCGGGGAACACGCTGCCGTGGGTCGAGATGCCGGTGATCGACGAGCCGGGGATGGTGATGCGCTGGATCATCGACACCGGGATGCAGCGTGGGATTCCCGGCAAGGATGCCCGCAGCCACGTGTGGACGGCGTACACCGACCGGCAGGCGTTCCTGAAGTCGTGCGGGCTCGACTCGGTGAACGAGATCCACGTGCTCGTGGTGGCCCGCGACGGTGTGATCCTGGCGCTGGAATCGGGCCGCCACACGGACGATGCCGCCGCGCGGATTCTGAAGGTGCTGCGCGGCGGGTGATCGGAGGGTCGTCGTGGTGGCGAGCCACTTCGCTCCACTCGTGTCTTCGCCTGCCTCGCGGTCTGTTTCACGGAAGCGCCGTCGTGCCAGTGCCGGGCGGCCCGAGCCGCGGCTTCTCTCATGTGCAAACTCGTCTTCCGCGATGACGCGACCGGGTGTTATGAAACTTCCTGGATGCACGACCCATTTCAGGAGAAACCGATGAGCGACAGCGTCGATCGCGTGAAGCGCGCGCGGATGTTCATGGTGGCGATGATCACGGCCCTGATCATGGCGACGATGACGCACGCAGGCCCGCCGGCATTGAGCACCAACCCTGGCAACCTGGCGATCTTCCCGGCCAGGGGGCAGAGCCCGGAGCAGCAGAAGGCCGACGAGTCCGCCGCCTATGACTGGGCCACGAAGCAGACCGGTTGGGATCCGTATCAGGCCAAGGCCATTCTGGATCAGCAGACGCAGGCGGCCACGGCGGCCGGAGCGGCGGCTCGTGGCGGCGCCATCAAGGGGGCGGCGGGCGGGGCAATCGCCGGAGTCGCGATCGGCGCCATTGCAGGCGACGCCGGCAAGGGGGCGGCCATCGGTGCGACGTCGCTGGGGCTGACGGGGGGCGTGCGTTCGCGTCGGGCCACGAAGGCGGCTGGCGGCACGGCGGATTCGGCCGTGGCGGCCTATCAGCAGCAGTTTGCCCTGTGGAATAGGAACTTCATGGCCGCCATGGAAGCGAAGGGATACACGGTGCGGTAGCGAGCCGGCACGGCTGCGTGCGGCGTATGGCGAACGATCAATCCATCACGGAGTGAGTGCATGATGACGAAATCAATCTTGATGATGCTGGCGACGGCGGTCGCGTTGGTGGCAGCGGAGCCCCGGGCTCGGGCTGCGCAGGCCTGGATCTGTTCGGTCGCGTCGGCGTTGGCGGTCGATGAGGATGGCACCGTCGGCCCGCCCGATCTGGGCGACCGCGAGCGGCCCACGTTCTTTCGCCTCGATGCCGACAAGAAGGAACTGACAGTGCTCGCCCCCGAGTCGCGGCGCGGCGAAGTGACGAAACTCGACGCCGTCCACGACGTGAACGGGCAGCGTGTGTTTTCCGGGGTGGAGCATGGCCGCGTCGTGAGCGTCATCGTCAGCACCGACGGGCGCATGACCCTGTCGATCATCGGCGACGGCGTCGTGTGGTCGGTCTTCGGGCACGCGTTGCCGGAGGAGCGTGCGAAATAGGCGGTTGGCGGCGTTTGGGGCAGGGCTTCGCTGGGCGTGGCAAAACGCGGCTTTCCGGGCCCGCTGCCGGGGTTGGGCGGCGGGGTTTCAAGTGGTGGGGCGGGGTTTCCGATCAGGAATCATGCGGAAATCTTGGTGCGCGTGCCCCGTCGTTGTGATGCTCGCGGTCACGGCGTCACTGCCGGTGGTCTTTGCTCAAGGGGCCGCCGTCGGTCGCGGCGAGTTCGAGACCGACCGCGACTCGTTCACGTTCGCGCCCACGACCGCTGGTGACCGGACCTCGATCCTCGAGGCCTCGTATTCGTTCATCGACAACCGGGTCGGCCCCGAAGCCCACAGCGTCCCCGAGTTGCTCGTGCGCCGCGGGATCGCGCGAAAGATCGAGGCCCGCCTCGGGTTCAATTATGAGGGCGGCGGGCCGGGCACGGTCTCGGGCAGCGAGTTCGGCGGTGAGGATATCGTGACCGAGGACGAGAGCCGGATCCTCTATGGCACCAAGATCGAGACGACCGAGCAGGATGGCTGGCTGCCACGGTCGGCCGCCATCATCCAGGGCTATACGCCCGTCTCCGGCCCGTCCATGAAGTCCACGCTCGTCGCAGGCGAGGCGTTCGGCTGGCGGTTCCGGAATGGGTGGGAATGGACGACCGCGATGCGGTATGGCACCGGTTACGAAGTGGGGGACTCCTTCAATCAGTGGGCGCCATCGACCGTGGTGAAGGTTCCCGTGGGCGAGCGTTGGAACCTGCATGCCGAATATTTCGGCATCTTCAGTTCTCAGAAGAAGGTGCCGCTCAATATTCAATACGCGAGTTTCGGTGGTCACGTGCTGGCAACCGAGGATCTCGAGATCGGCCTGCGCGTCGGTTGGGGACTCAATGAGACGTCGCCCGCCTTTTTTTCCAACGTGGGCGTCGGCTGTCGCTACTGATTCGGCCCCCACGACGGCTGGCACGGAAATCGCTCCGACCGTGATCGCCACCGCGGTCGCGGCCGCAGCGGACTAGGCCGCCTCGCGTCGGGATCGTGCCGCCTCGTGGGCCTGGACCGCCACGAGAATGGCATCCACCACGTCGAAGGCGTTGGCCTCGCCGCGGTCGAAGGTTTCCAGGGCGGCTTTGATTTCCGCGAGCAGAAGGACCGCGGAAGGAGCGGATGCTCGGTTCATGCGTGACGGCATTTCAACCTCCATGTTGGTGAAGCAGCCGACGCCTCGTGCCCGGCCATGGGGAAGACCATAGCCGGATCGGGCGGCGGGCTCTATCACCGCACACGCTTTCCAATCCACTTTCTTTCTTTCTTCTGAGTCACGCTGTTTGTCACCATATGCGCACGAGATTTTTCTCCGGAGTGATTGTCGATAGACTCACTGCTTTCGATGCGTACGATGCTCCGGAGGGTGGCGTCGTGATGATCTGTTCGCATCGACGCGGCCTGCACCAGGCACAGGGCGACGATGGACGGACCCGAGTTGTCGCCGTATCCGCATCATTCGTGGTTCGCCCACTGGCTCACCGTCCATCCTCCGCAGGTGTTCGAGGTCTTTGAAGAGCGGCGCGTCACCCACCGGCTGTTCCTCACGACGTCGGGTGAGGCTCAGGTGATGTGGACGTCGCGGGGCAAAGCCACGCCATTTCATGCGACCTCGGGCGACGTGGGGTTCTATCCGTGCGACCACGCCGCGCACGAGTTCGCCATCACGACCACCACCGGCTACCAGGCCTATGCGATGTTCCTGCCCGTCGATCATCTGGCCGACCTGTGCCTGTCGGACGGCATGCACCTGGGAGACGGAGTCCACGCCATGCCGGTGGTGCGGGATGCCGTGCTGCACGCCGGTCTCGTGCGGCTGGCAGGCGGGGGAGGGCGTCGCCTCGTGTCGGAGGAGATCGGCGACGAGATCGCAGCCCGGCAGATCGTCATGCGGCTGTGCGCGCTCGCGGGGGGCAGGGCCCCCGAATGGCGGAGGGATACGAGCGTGTTCGCCCCGCACGTCATGCGGCAGATCGTCGAGCGGGTGGACGGTCTCCTCGGCACCCGCGTGTCGCTCGCGCAGGTGTCCAGTGGCTTCGGCCTGTCGCCCAGCCACTTCGCGCGAAAATTCCATCAATCGACCGGCTTGAGCCTCAACCGCTTCATCAATCGTCGAAGAATCAGGCAGTCGCTGGCGATGCTGAGCGCGGGCGAAGTGTCGCTCCCCCAACTGTCGCTCGAACTCGGGTTCTGTTCGCAGAGCCATTTCACACGGGTGTTCAGCAGCCTCACGGGCATCACCCCGCATCAGTTCGGCCGCACCCACCGTCGCCTCGAGGACTGAAGTGCTACAGTGTCCGGCGGATCATCGACCGCACCAGAACGATTCCTTTCCCCAGGAGCCCCTTGAATGAGTGAGAAGGTGCGAGCGAGCGATTTTACGGAGGAACTGGCGCAGATCGCCCTGTCGATGCAGTCGGAGCGCACCGGACAAGCGCCGAAGGCGGTGACCGTCGTCGCCAGCGACGAAACGGTGGTGCTGACGCTGCACGAGGCCTTGACGCCGGCCGAGAAGATCCTGGCCCGCACCGAGTCGGGCGCGGCGAAGGTCGAGCAATACCACCGCGCGCTGTTCGCGGTGTCGTGCGACGAACTGCGCAAGGAGATTCAGCGTCTCACGGGCCGCCGGGTGCGAGAGGCCGCCGTCGTCGTCGAGCCTGCGACCGGGGCGATCGTCCACGCGTTCACGAGCGGCACGGTCGTGCAGATCTTCCAGCTCGAGCCGCACGGCGTCGTCACGCACGTGGCCGCGGGCGGGACGCATGCGGCAAACGAGTAGCGGGAGCAGACGGCTCGACCGCGAGGGCGTGCGTCCGTGACGGCCATGCATCCAGCCGCGCTGCCCATCGACGAACTGCTCGCACGGACGCAGGAACGCGCGACGAAGCGCACCGGCCCCGGCGGGCAGCACCGCAACAAGGTTCAGACGGCGGTCGTGCTCGTCCACGGGCCCACGGGGATCTCGGCCGAGGCGTCGGAGCGGCGCAGTCAGCAGGAGAATCGGCAGGTGGCGATCCGCCGGCTGCGGCTCCGGCTCGCCCTCGACCACCGCACGCCCTCTCGCGGCGGCCCTTCGCCGCTGTGGCTGTCGCGGGTGCGCGATGGGCGGGTCGTGGTCGCTGCCACCCACGACGACTATCCCGCGCTCGTCGCCGAGGCCCTCGACCAGCTGGCGGCACATCGGCTCTCGATGCCGGAGACGGCCGCCGCGTTGGGGGTGACGGCCAGCCAGCTCGCCGGGCTGTTTCGCAAGGAGCCGCAGGCGTGGACCGTGCTCAACCGCCTCCGGGCGACGGCGGGCATGCCGGTGTTGAAGTAGGCCGTCGGCGATCAGCGGCGGACGTCGATCACTCCCACGGCGAGCCGCCGATCGGTGAAGTAGGGATCGCCGCCGCCGTTCGTGCCCTTGGCCTGGTCGTGGAACCGATCGACCCAATAGTAGCCGTCGAGCGCTCCGGCCCGGATCGAGTCGGCCACCAGCTTGTTGCGTTCGCCGTCGATGTCAGGGCTGATCTTGTGCGTGATGCCCCACGTCGTGTGGCTGATCTCGACGCGCTCGTCATACGTGGCCGCGCCGAGCCACAGCGGCCGGCCGGCGCGATCGCGCTCGTGCGATCGCCAGAACCGCACGTGGTGCCGCTGCTTCGGGCTGTCGCCGACGGGCTGCTCGAAGGCGGCGTCCTGCCTGCGGCCCCAGAGGAAGAGATCGCTCACGGGGGCATGGGCATAGGGCTTGTGGAGCACGACATCGGCCGCGATCTCGACCGAAGTCTTGAGCGTGATCGGGTCGGCCGCATACCAGCCGGCAGCGGCGAGCGTGCGGTGCAGGTCTTCCTCGGTGCCGACGAACGCCACGTTGACGGCGTCTCCCTGATGGCCGCGGGCGGTCGTGGTGTGCCGGGGCGAACGGGCGAGCGCCGGGTGCCCTTCGATCGTGCCGTTGGGCGCGTGGTCGAGTGGGTCGGCCGCGCGGGTGGGGGCACACGACACGGTGGCGAACAGTGCAGCCGCGATCCACGCAGACTCGAGGCCCGGCACGCGCCGCGCGGCCCGTGGATGGCGAACCAGGGAGAAGGCGTTCATGCTTCGGCCTCGGGGGTGCGAGATTCCCGAGCGCCACGCCCGGGCGGCGGACGGTAGCCGATCCAGCGAGTGCATCTCAAGGTCATCACACCCGACGGAGTGCGGGCTGCTGCTTGCCGAAGTGACGGCTTCCGACCTATCCTCCGAGACGTGCAGCGGGTTCCGAGACGGCTCCAAGACTTGGAGCGGGCGAGGACGGAAGCGGCCGAGGGCAGGGAGCGGTGACCTGGATGGTCCACGAGGCGCGACGAGGAACCGGGAGCGTGAAGTCCGCCGCCGGCATGCTGCTCATGCTGGCCGCCGCATCCCGCGGACTCGCGGAGCAGTCGGACGCGATGCCGCCGCTCCGCGTGGCCGTGGCGCCGATCGCCGCCGCGGCCGAGTGGCGCGGGGAGCGGCCTGTCGGGCCGGTCGTGGACATCTGGGACGACCTCGCCCGACGGCTCGGCCGCCGGACCGAATTCATCCACCAGGAAAAGTTCGGCGAGGAGCTCGCGGCGCTCGCCGCCGGCACCGTTGACGTGGCGCTGGGGCCGATGGCGATCACGGCCGAGCGGGAGCGGCAGATCGACCTCACGCATCCGGTCGTCCACTCCGGACTGCGGGTCGCCGTGCGCGAACGGCGGGGTACGGGCCTGCTCGACGCCTTCCGCGAACTTCCCGTGCGGCAGCTGCTCGGCCTTCTCGCGACGGTCATCGGTCTGGCCGTCGTTTCCGGCCACCTGCTCTGGTGGTTCGAGCGCGGGCACAACCCCCGGTCGTTTCCCGACCGGTATCCGCAGGGGCCGGGGGAGGCCATGTGGTGGATCGCCTCGACGATCGTCACCGGCGGCTGCGACGACAAGCACGTCGACAGCGTGCTGGGGCGCGTCCTCGCCTTCGCGTGGATGGTGGGGGGCATCGTGCTCGCGGCCTCGTTCACGGGCCTGCTCGCCGCCTCGATGACCGAAGACCGGGTCACCGGGACGATCCGCGGGGTGCGCGACCTGCCCGGCCGCGTCGTCGGCTGCCAGGAACAGACGGTGGTCATCGCGTCGGTGCGCGGCCGGGGCGGAATCCCGCGCGAGTATCCGACGATCGATGCCGCGATCGACGCGCTCCAGGCCGGGGTGGTCGAGGCCGTGGTGTCGGAGAATCTGCAGCTCTGCAAGCTCCTCGGCAGGCCGGACCGTCGCGACGTGGCGATCGTCGGCCCGATCTTCGAACTCTTCGACTACGGGTTCGGCCTGCCCGCCGGCAGCACCCTCCGCGAGGACCTCAACGCCGCGATTCTCCAGATGCGCGAGGACGGCACCCTCGACCGGATCCTCACCCGCTCGTTCGGCAGCCACGAATGACCTGCCGAGGTCCTGAGATCCCGCCTGGAAGTGGAAGCGACGTCACCGCGCGCTTCGGGTTTCCCTCGCTGCTTTCGATTCAGGCCGGCGTCGGCGTGCTGTTGGCGGGATCGACCGGTCGTAGAATGGCGGGATGCCGCTCGTCACGCTGCGCAACCTGTCGCTCCGATTTCGCGGCCCGCCGCTCCTCGACGACGTGACCTGCCACGTCGAGGCCGGGCAGCGGATCGGCCTGCTCGGCCGCAACGGCGCCGGCAAGACGTCGCTCATGCGGCTGCTCGCCGGCTCCGTCGAGCCCGACGCGGGTGAGGTGGCGTGGGCGCCGGGGGCGACGGTCGCCCTGCTGCAGCAGGACGTGCCGCAGGATCTCGCCGGGGCGGTGCACGACGTCGTCGCCACGGGGCTGCCGGCCGCGGCCACCGACGCCTGGCAGCGGGAGCAGGAAGTCGCCCGGATCGTCGCGCGGATGGAACTCGACGGCACCGCCGCCTTCGAGTCGCTCTCGGCGGGCATGAAGCGCAGGGTGTTGCTCGCACGGGCGGTCGTCGCCCAGCCCGACCTGCTCCTGCTCGACGAGCCGACGAATCACCTCGACATCGAGGCGGTGGAGTGGCTCGAGACGTTTCTGGGCCGCTGGCGGGGCACGCTGATGTTCGTGACGCACGACCGCACCTTCCTGCGCCGCATCGCCGACCGGATCCTCGAGATCGACCGGGGCCGGATCTTCGACTGGTCGTGCGACTACGACACGTTTCTCGTGCGGAAGGAGGAGGCGCTCGCCGCGGAGGAAAAGCACGACGCGCTGTTCGACAGAAAGCTCGCGCAGGAGGAGGTCTGGATCCGGACCGGAATCAAGGCCCGCCGCACCCGCAACGAGGGCCGCGTCCGGGCCCTCGAGGCGATGCGGCGCGAACGCAGCCAGCGGCGGGCGGCCGTGGGGAGGGTGAAGCTCGAAATCCAGGAGACGGACCGCAGCGGAGCGCTCGTGGCCGCGCTCGAGGGCGTCTCGTTCCTGCGCGGCGCGCGGCCGATCATCGCCGGGCTTTCGACGACCGTCATGCGCGGCGACCGGATCGGCATCATCGGCCCCAACGGCTCCGGCAAGACCACGCTCCTGCGGCTCCTGCTCGGCGAACTCGCGCCCACGGACGGCTCGGTGAGACTGGGCACGAACCTGCGGATCGCCTTCTTCGACCAGCTCCGCGACCAGCTCGACGACGAGAAGACCGTGGCCGACAACGTGGCGGACGGCTACGAGACGGTGCAGATCAACGGCCAGCCGCGGCACGTGAACGGCTACCTGCAGGACTTCCTGTTCACGCCCGACCGGGCCCGCACGGCGGTGAAGTTTCTCTCCGGCGGCGAGCGCAACCGGGTGCTCTTGGCCCGCCTGTTCGCCAAGCCGGCCAACCTGATCGTGCTCGACGAGCCGACGAACGACCTCGACGCGGAGACGCTCGAGATGCTCGAGGCCCGGCTGGTGGAGTTTTCGGGGACGGTCCTCGTGGTGAGCCACGACCGATCGTTCCTCGACAACTTGGTCACGAGCACGCTCGTGTTCGAGCCGGCGGGCCAGGGGGAGGCCTGCACCGTGAAGGAATACGTCGGCGGCTATTCCGACTGGCAGCGGCAGAGGGGGGCCGCGTGCGCGGTTGCGGCGGCCCCCGCTCGTCCGCCCGCGGCGGCAGCGCCTGCGGCCGACAACGCGAGAAGAAAGCGTTCGTTCAAGGAGCAGCGCGAACTCGAGTCGCTGCCGGGGATGATCGAGTCGCTGGAGACGGAGATCGCCGCGCGGCACGCGGCGATGGCGGGGGCCGACTACTACCGGCAGCCCGGCGACGTGCTGGCCCGCGAGCAGGCCAGCCTGCGCGAGCTCGAGTCGCAGCTCGCCGCGGCGTTCGCCCGCTGGGAAGCGCTCGAGGCGGGCGGCCCCCCGGCACGGTGAGCCGCTACTCCTCGCTGAGCAGCACGGCCCAGCCGGCGGCCCCCTTCACGTGCGTGAGGGCGATCTTCACGGCCGCCATCATCGGGTAGGCGAGGAGCAGGCCGAGCACGCCCCAGGCCCAGCCCCAGTAGGAGAGCCAGAGAAACATCAGCGTCGGGTCGAGGTTCAGCTCCCTGCCCGACATCCGGATCTCGACGAAGTCGATC
>Ga0209189_1002209_pt1 | contig 13893 bp, 7 predicted proteins | sample C_130820_EF_Meta_FD_187308 | JGI IMG/M metagenome (GOLD analysis project Ga0209189, IMG submission 187308) | Freshwater microbial communities from Lake Croche, Canada to study carbon cycling - C_130820_EF_MetaG (SPAdes) (version 3) | ecosystem: Environmental > Aquatic > Freshwater > Lake | place... | reverse complement strand
ATTCTGAAATCCAATTTGGGAATCCGTTACAGGCAGTGTTGCGTGTTGAACCGGAACTTTTGCAATTTAGCTTGGGTTATTCCTTACTCGATATTACGAGCGATAGTCCGACGACTCTGTTTTTGGGTTCCAATTCGTTGGTAAATGAGAACGTTTTGGCTCATAATAATTTGGGGCGTGGAATCGAATCGTATTGTGATTCGATTACCAATGGTATTCGTTTTTTCGGGGATTCTAACGATTCAACTATTGATGCTTCGATACTATATCGGTCAGGCGGTGTTTTAGAACTGTCTTCATTAGAGACGACATTTGTAAAGGGGAATCTATCGGTTGGTCAATATTCGGTAAATCGGCTGGGCGAAACAATGACCGTGTATGATACGTCGGGTGGAGTTTTTCGCCCATCTGTCTATTCTACTGATTTGTCCTTCGGTACGGCTGCGACCTTTGCGACAACCGACTTGCAGGCTGTTACAGGTGTCAATATTGTCGATTCATCGGGGAATCGTGGTGGCCGAATAGTAGGCGGAACCTTCCCTGGTGATGTAACGCGGACTTTATTGTCGATTGGTGTTGACCCGTATAGTCCCGGCTTGGAAATTGTTACAGGTGGGTCTGCGGTAGTGAATCGGTCGACTGTCGGTATCAATACGTATTCGCCTGTTACCGATAATTATGTGTTGGATGTCAATGGGCCTATCTATATTCATCATGGTGAAGTTGTTCAGACCTTTACTACATCGACATATGTATATGGAAGTGTTTTTAGAAATGGTTTGATATCGGTTGTTGGTGACCCTATTCCTGTTGTGGTAGGCAGTGAGAATACTTATTTGCATCCAGTTTCGACTTCATTGGATAATGGTGTTACTTTCCATGTAGCGAATTGCGATTCGTTGTCGTATATTGTTAATCCGATTGATATTTCCTTTACTGCGATTACTTCTTGTTCTGTGCCTCCTCTATTGTTTGTAGGTGGTTCCAAAGGTGTCTCTTATTATTCGAATGATAATGGTGTTACGTGGCATACGATTGAAGTTCTGTTTAATAATCCATGTATTTCGGCCGGTTGTATTGCTCGTTTGGGTAATGTTCGTTTGTATTTGTCTTTGAAGCCTTATTCATCAGTAGGTGATGTAACCTATAATTTTGTCTATTTGGATATTCCTATTACTTTGTTACAGGCAGGTAGTAATATTTCTTTTTCCGATTATACATTTACATATATTTATAATAGTCATTTTTCTGTAATCAACCATATTTTTGTGGATAGTCAGTCAAATGTGTACTTATTGGGAAATAATAGTTCGTCTACTGATGGAGTTTTAGCAGTGTATGGTGTCGATATTGTGGAGCCTCCTAGTTATTTAGAAGATTCTGGTATGTTGCCGCCTGGTGCATCATTGGTGGTTGGACCTTCGAATGTTGTGGTTGTATTTTTGAACAATTCGTTTTTTTATAAGATTGGGACGAATCCCTTTTCTGCATATGTGTTTGACCCCAATATTTTGATTCATGATGTCTTTATTTACGATTCTTTGCGTTCTGTTGTTGTCGGTGAATATATTACTGCGCCTTTGGAAAATCAATATGGTTATGTTTCCTACAGCAATGATGGGTTTTCAACGTTTACGCCTGTTCCCAATTCTATTATGAACCATTCTGGAAATGCTTTTCAGATTTTGCAATATCCTATTTTGAATGTATTTATGCCTGATTTGGACCATTTTGTTTTTTTGACATCGTCTAAATTGGCTGGATGCCGCTTCTTCTCCTGCTATTTGCCTGATGTCTTTCATTCTACTTCCAATTTGATTTTTTCGTTGACAGGCTTGATGAATGTTACAGGGGTTGTTGAGTCTGATTCGATTCATACTACTAATCTTGATACTCATATGTTGAATGTATCACTCGATGCCAGTTTTAACCATTCTTATTCTGTTACAGGGAATGTCGATACATTGCATAGTAATGTTATTTATGGCAATACTCTCCATATCGATGGACATAGTTATTTTGCATTTTTGGATATTAATAATTTGACTGTGAATCAAGGGTTGGCGGTTACCGGAATTGCTACCTTTCAGTCCAATACTTTGATTTCGGGTGCGTTGACTTCGAATGGTTATACTAATTTTGGTGATTTGTATCAATCGGGTGGCGATTCTTATTTTCAAGGGAATGTACATTTGAATCGGCCTCTTACGATTGATAATTTTGTGGTCCCTTCTTCTTCTTCCTCGGTTGGTTATACCAATGTTATTTCCTTTGGTTCGAGTACTCCAACACAAACTGCATATAATACGAATAATTTTTCCAATAATGGTTCTTCCGTAGTTAATCTGGTAGGTCAGATTGATTTGACTCCAGGTGTATGGTTGTTACAATGTCTTCCCTCTCTTACTTTTACTTCATCTGGTATTCATATTGATAGTATTGCTTCTTGTATTTCTACAGCTTCATATGATTTGAGTAATATTCGAGTTACTCCTCTGTTTATTGAACGTATTCCTAATTATCAATCTATTCCTGGGGATTCTGTACAACACCCTTTTTATTATACTCTGACGGTTACTTTGCCTTTGACTACCTACTATATCAATTCTTCTATCTATGCATCAAGTGGTATCTATTCCTCGGCTTATTCTGTTTCAGGGCAGGTTCAGATTACACGTATTGCCTAACTTATTTGTATCCATGAATGATGAAGTGCGTCTCCTGTAATAGTTGGGGCTAATATGAAACGTAAAAATATTATTGTGGCGCCTGTATTATCGTAATAATGCGTGTTGTTCGAGTCCTGTAAAATAATACTCCCATTGCAATTCAAATAAATGTTGATTGTGATACCCTCAGGGATTGTTACAGTAGGTAGTGTTGGGTTTAATTCATTGTAGGAGGGTATTGTAATAGTTGCGGTGGTACTTGTTGAACTTGTGAAATAATATACTGTATTGTTTAAAATGGATGTTAGTGTATATGTACCGTCGTTTTCTAATGGCATTGTTATGAAATGTTTGGTTTGTATGAAATTTTGGCTTACCTGTAGATTTCCAGGAATGGTGGTTGTTTCTGTATTCGTACCTAATACGATTTGATTGCTCCCTGTAATGGTTGCACCATATCCGATGGCAGTTGATTTTACATATTGATTCAAAGCTGTATCTTGGTCTGTATATGAACCTATGTATGTATTATATTGACCACTTGTGTCTGAAATACCTGCATTATTGCCTACTGCAGTACATGCAATATTTGTTATTGCTTGTTGTAATGCCTGATTACCAATTGCGGTATTTGCTACAGATTGGTTGTTGTTGTTTGTAACTAAATATTGTAATGTATTGGTTCCTACGGCTGTATTGTTCTGTCCTTGTGTTAATTCTTGTAAACTATTGGTTCCTATTGCTGTACAATTGATGATATTATTGGATTTTACATAATATTTTGATAATGCATTGGCACCGAACCATGTAGTATTTTCTGTGTTTCCCAAAGCAGGTATTAGGTTGTTTTGGTATTGGTTTGCTGTTATGATGTTCGTTCCATTCAGCAATGGCGTTATAATAGTGTTGGCTGTCAATGTATTGCCAAAAAAGGAATTGCCAGCGATTCCTATTCCTCCTGTTACTTGCAATGCCCCGGTTGTATTGCTTATTGAAGAAGATGCGTTGGTTATATTTATGATTCCGGTTGTATTGAGGTTATTGGATAAGTTTAATGGAGATGCAATAATAGTTGTGTTGCCATTGATACTTACAGTACCTGATACAGTTAGATTGCCAGCTATGGTTAAGTTATTACTCATTTTTGTTATATAGATATTTTTTTATTTTTTGCGTATTTAATTATTAATATATGTTTAGTATATAAGCTAGTTGCTATGTCACAAGGAGATTATATACGATTGAAAAAAATAAAAACGCGTTTATGCAATGATTTGGATGTTTTGCCTCCTGTATTGTCTTCGAAAGATTATACTGAATTTGCTGCCTTTTCTGTTGAGAGTACGGTTGTCAATACCGTACCTATTAATACGATGGTTAATATAGATAATGAGTTCCGTATCTTTGATATTCCACAACAGGGTACATTACCTACCTTTCCTCTCTGTAATGATACGAATGAAAGGACCAATCGTGTATTGAATCCTCCTAATTCTGATTGTCATGGTCTTGTGAGCCCTTCTAATCAACCTCATCAAAAAACTCTACAGGAGGTGTTGCAATGTAAGGGGCGATTTCCTTATCGTACTGTGCAAACCAATCCTCTTATTGGTGTGAATTATTTACCTTATAGGTGGCCTGGTGATAATCGTGTGAAGCGGTCTTTTTCGGACCCTGTGTGTATTGCTACAGAGGTTGTGCCGCGTGTTATTTATCCGGAGTCTTATCGGAATGATACTTTTTAATGATATTTTTTGGTTATTAGGCTGTTACGTTTCTTATCATGTCGATGTAATTGACTACAATGGATTGAATGTTTTCCCAACAAGAATAATTGCGTCTTATGGGGTCCTTTGTTATGTATTCTATTTGTTTCCATTGATGATTGGTGATTCCGTTTCTGGTTGCAGGAAACATCGTACACCTTCTTGCGTTTATGTTACAGGGTAGTTTGCGTTTTTCTTCTTGTTCTTGGTCTGTGTAATAACTTTCGGATGTTATGCAGAATATCATATGTGGCATTTCTTCTTGTTGTGTCTCGGCTCTGCCTTGTGTCTCGGCTCTGCCTTGTATCTCGGCTCTGCCTTGTATCTCGGCTCTGCCTTGTATCTCGGCTCTGCCTTGTATCTCGGCTCTGCCTTGCCATAAGCTCTGTATCTGTGTTGTATGTATCTGCTCACGTATATTGAAATCGCTTATCCATAACCATGCCATTCTTTCTTTAGCATAGGCTGATAGTCCCTTCATTTTATATATCAAATCTTCGAATAGAATCATGATGATTTCTTCGTTTTTCAATAATCTGTTTATGTTGTCTTCCTTGTAATATTTGTACATATCCTCAATTATTTCTGTATATGTTTTGCTGTCGGGCCATGATATGATTCTAGGTATGGGGTCGAGAATAAACAATCTTCGCTTCCCTGTTTTGTTGAATGTCTGGAATAATATAGCGACCTGTTTATCGAAGTTTTCTTTTTTATGACTCGGAATCCATATTGGTAAAATGTTATTGATTTTCTGTTTGGTTAAGTTTGGTAAATGCGGGTCTATTTGCTTTCCCTCTTTTGCCGTCTGTATGAGTTTCTCTACAGAAGGTTGTTGCGTTTTTTCTTGGGGTAGTGATTCGGTTTGTTCCCTGTATAATTTGCTTACTACTTTGCGGTATTCCTGGCGGCATTTGTTCATGCTCTTATTGTTGATGTTTTGCAACAGGTAGCCCTGATGTGTAAATTGGCACCAATGTATTGCCAACATGTCATATAGCCATCCTCCGTATTTCGAGTTTTCTCTCGGTATCCATTTGCATATATGGGAACGATTTGGTATATATTGTTCCCATATATCCTGGTATAATTGCATATTCATTCTTGTAACGATTCTTTCGATAATGGAGTTCTTGTTGGCGAGGGTATTCTGTTGGTTGATTCGATGGCATATCTGTTTCAAGTCTTTCCAACTGGCTATGTCTCTTCGGCACATCCAGAATATGGCTTCGACTGTTTTGGCCTCGTCGAACTCGAGCCATTTTTCGATGTATTGAAAGGATGCATCTATTTCGCCTTTTCCATTATGTATGTCCCTGGTTTCGGCAATCAGGCAGAAAAGTATCCATAAATATTCCTGCTTTTCCTTGCTTATCTTCTTGATGAAACCATCGAAATCTGGGAAAATTTTGGATTTGGGGTTGCTATTTCTATGTAAATCGTTGTAAATAATGACTATCCATACCTTGATTATTTCATCTTCCTCTTCTACTGTGATTTTTTCTTCTTGCATATATTATTTATCTTGTGTAGTATTTGTTTATTTTCATTTGTTTGTGTAATTTATTATTCTGTCTGTTGTGTAAGTTATAATTCTATCTGATTATATACCTATGTATCATAGTAATGAGTCTAACCTCTCAATATACAGATGAAGAATTATATCAGTATCTCGGATTTTCGTTTACTCCCTCTGATAGAGAACTTGAAATCAAAATCAATACTTACATACGTAATTATTCCGAAGTAGGGAATCAACCGAATCCGACACTCTTTTCCTTTTTCAATGAAGTTTATGACCGCTTTTTTGGAACTGTTACAGGGGGTGCTGATGATGAGGGGTCTCATTCTTTGGCGTCTCATTCTTTGGCGTCTCATTCTTTGGCGTCTCATTCTTTGGCGTCTCATTCTTTGGCGTCTCATTCTTTGGTCGAAGGTTTTGATTCGATGACGAAAGGTAATCCTGAATCGAATAACCCTTCTGCAATAGATGTTTCTGGTGGCAATACAATTGGTTCTATTGATTCGAAATCATCTCTGGTGGTTTCAGCTCCTTATAAGCGCGACGTATTGAATCCGATTTTAAAACAGACGATTCAGCGTGTTGTTTCGATTGACAGTAAATACCGTAATATTATGTCGGCCGGTTCGGCCAATTCGATTTCTACTAATTTTACTATTGACTTGTCGGAACCTTTGAAGGATGTATTGTCGATTAAACTATATTCGTTTCAAATCCCGAATACCTGGTATACGGTTCCGAAAGATTATGGGTCGAATTTCTTTATTTTAAAAGGCGTTTCTCCCGGTATTGATAATGGTTCTTTTGATTATAAGATTTCTGTTATACCTGGTAATTATAGTCCTACTGATTTGGTGAACTCAATTAGTGCCGGTTTTGCAACCTTGAAGAAAACTGTTACAGATGTTAGTTTCGGGAATACGGATATTTCTTATAATACGTATAATAGCAATGCAACGTTTTCGATTGATATTTTGAATTTCTTTGACCAGAGTCAGTATTATTTGGATTGGAACTTGGTACCTGACCCTGCACGTAGTTCGATTGTTCCTGGTCAGCCTACTGTCTTTTATGATATTCCCAGTTTTTTGGGTTATAGTAAACAGGAGTATTCTTTGTCGACTCTTAAGTCTTTGACTGTTCCCTATCCTAGTACATCGGATAATCTGAACAATATTTATTCTGTGAATTCGTCAAATCAATCCTTTTTGGTTGAACGTCTTAATTCTTCCGGAGTAGTTGATTTGTCTTTTTCTATTGTGTTGGGTCTTGCCTATGGTAATTATACGCGTAACCAGCTTAATACAGCCCTTGTAGCTTCGTTACAGGGGTGTGTACAATTGTCTTCGAATTCATCGGTTACGCGTATTAATTCTACGGATTTGTTGTCGTCTTATTATGAATTGTCGATTTTTTTGAACCGGGACCAAAAAGTTATTCCGATTGCCTTTGGAAATTCGTTACAGGTGGTGTTTCCGGTGGAAACGGTGGGGGTCGGAAGTTTTCCTATTTGGACTGGGAATCTGTCTTGTTTCCATTTTTTTGATGCGCCTACGACTTACTTGTTTAATCGGGTTGTCTCTGAAAATAATATTTTGCCGAACGATTTTCCTATTTATTCGTCGCCAACTGTTTCTTTGGTGATGAATACTGCGAATTATGTGGATGCATCGAATAACTATCGGTATGTAGCATCGACCTTGTCTCAAAATTCGTATTCTCTGGCGCAATATATTGATGGTGTTAATTTGCCTTTTTCTGCTTCAGTTGACCCTCACTATTTTTCAATCATTCAAAAATCGCCATTTTTGTCGAATACTTCGTTGCCTACTTTGCAGTTTGATTTCAATTTGATTTTCAAAACGTCGGATTACTATATCGACTTGTTGAATACGGTGTTTGGCTATTTGTTTTTTGATATTCGTGGAGTAGTGGACCCTTCCAATTATCTTTATGATTTAAGTTTGAATCCGACTCTTAGTGGTGTTTTGTCGACTGGTAATATTTCAATACCTGTTTCTTTGCTCGATTTGTTGCTTGTGAAACCCAAGTTTCACCGAAATGGAAATTTGAATGGTACGAATTTGCCTTTTCAACCTAGTTCGATGGGTCATGGACTCGGTTCGGGGGTTACTTTTTCGGTTTCTTTTCTTTCTTCAGCGCCTATTATTTCCGGTTATTATGTGTATTCGTCTTCACAGAGGAATTTGTTGTTGAGTGATATTGAAAAATCTTTCAATAGCTTTCGTGATATTGCTGATTATCCTTTGTCGTCTTCTTCCTTTACTTTTGGTGTACCTACTTCAGGGGGTGTTCCTATGTCTTTGTCGACCTCTGTTTTGAAAATCTTTTCTCAAAATGATTTTTCGGTTACTTTGGGGGTTTCGAATTCTACGGATATTTCGAATACATGGGTTACGAATTTGGGGTTTTTGGCAAAACCTTATGTTTTGGCTGACTATTATATTCCAGGAACAACATATGCAGAAATTTCGGGTGTTGCCAAACTCACTACTTCTGTTTTGAACTTGTCCTCTAACTTTAATTATTTTTATTTACGTCCTATTGAATTTGCCAAAGGTTTGGTAACCAATGTTGCAGGTCCATATGGAAGTAATTATAATGATATACGTGTTGAAGTACTTCCTGGAAGCTATAATACCGATTCTATTTTGGTTGCAATCAATGCAGCTTTGCAGTCTGATTCGAGATTGAAAGGCTCTTCTTTTACGTATAATCCTCCACAGCCAGGTGTGGGTGTTTCTCAATATTCTGTGTTGAATATTGTTGTTTCGAAAACTTTTACAGCAGCTGATTATATTTTGGATTTCTATGATACGGTGTCCTTTGTTAAATGTTATGTTGGCGATACCAGTGTACGTAATACGACATGGGATACGACAATTGGATGGATTCTCGGGTTTCGCAATAATACGCAATATTCTCTTGCTTCCTATACCGATTTGAGCTCCAATGTCGGCCATTTTGTGGCTTCGATTACAGGTGATTATTCTGTGAATGTCAATCTGTATAGCTATTTTTTGATTACTATGGATGATTATAATCAATGTCGATTGAATGATGGCCTCGTATCTATTACGAAACCGGATAGTAGCGTACCTCTTCCTTCTTATGCATCGATTACCAATACGGTATGCTCTACTGAGTCAATTGGAGGTGCTGTTGTTTCGACTGGTTCTTCTGTAGCGAATGGTAATAATTTGACGTTGAACCAAGTATATGCTATTAATCAGGTACAGGCTGCACGTAGTGCACCTATTCCCAAATCGTTTTCTCAAGGGCCGTTTATCAAGGATATTTTCGGTATTATTCCTCTGAAAACAGCTGGGTTACAGAATGGTCAAGTTTTTAGTGATTATGGTGGCTCGTTACAGCAGCAGGAGCGTTTGTATTTTGGGCCTGTTAATATTCGCCGCTTGCAAATTCAGCTTTATAACAATCAGGGCAATATTATGGATTTGAACGGGTCGGATTGGTCCTTTTCGTTTATCTGTGAACAGCTTTATCAGCAGACGAGTGTCTAATTTTTGGTTTTTGTTATAGAGGTGTGTTGTTTTTGTTTTATTGGTTTTGTTTTATTGGTTGAAATCTTTATTATGGGGTTTTAATAAAGATTTCATGAATTCATTACAGAGGGTTGTGTTGGTTTGGTTGTTTTCGTTACAGAGGGTTGTGTTATTTGTATGTTTCTTGTAATTCGTTGATGAAGTATTCTTTTAATGATTTTGTTTTTTCTTGCTCTTCCTTGTTTTCTTCTTTCATGATGATTGATTTGAATTTTGTTATTAATTTGTGACGTTGTTCCGGTATCCATTCTGGTTCCTTTGAAAGTATAAGGTAAAATGTTACAAGGATGGCGTATTCGTTCCATTTGGTTTTGGTTTGTAAGCAAATCTGTTTTATTTCGTCGATTTTCGTTTTGTCCTTGAATAAATCCTGGTATTTCTGTTTTATTTGGTTCCTCTCTTCTTCGGTTGCTTGTTTGAAGAGCGAATTGTCATGGTTAAAGAAATTGGTTGATAATTTTTCTAATTCTTCCTTCGTTATTTCTGGTTCGTTGTTCCTCTGTTGTTTCTGTTCTAGCTGCGTGTATAACCAATCTTCGAATGTTTTCTGCGGCTTTACAAAGAGTTGTGTTGTTGATTTTGATTTCGATTTTGTGGCGGGGGTCGTTTCTTCTTTGCTTGAAAAGAAGCTCGGTAAAAAACTGGTGCTACTCTGTTGCTTATCTGCGTATGCCTTTCCTAGATTCGTTACAATGGGTATGTTGGCCTCTTCGTTGTACATAATGGTTTTGCTATCTAGGTTGGTATGAATGATGTTCTCTTGATTTAATAATTCGATACTATGCAGCAAATAAATGAGTTGGTCGAGAAGGAAGCGATACAGGATGATAGGTTTGCATGTCTTGGCGATTTCTTCTATCTTTTGTTGGATGGTTTTGTCTCCGTTTTTTTTGATTCGGAATGATTTGAATTGTTCATTGCCGGTAGTTGGTTTTTCACAGCCAGTTCCGTCCAATTCTTGTAGCGATATGAAACAGCTTTCTAATACAGGTGAGAAGAAATAATAATAATTCGGCTTTTTTACTTTTTCAATGATTGTTTTGCTGATTTCTTCCTCGTTCTGTTCTTGCTCGGTGTTTTTGTATATTCTGCTTATGTAGTTGTCGTCATCTTTCTTGCAAAAGTTTCGCGGTATCGTACAGCTATCCGATTTGATAACGATAGCTGACGGTCTTGTACTCTGTTCTTCTTTTGTTTTACTTTGCATTTATTTTTTTTGAGAAAATAATATTGTGTTTCTATTAAAACATATAGAGAGATTATGTCTCTTGATTTGGAGAATGGTTCGATAGATGATTATTTACATGTTGTTATGATTCTATATCAAACTGACTTGAAACATGATTCTCTGATTCGCGAATTCTGCTGTCAAATGGAATTTGAAAACAATATTATTTTTTATATGGTCGAGATGGCTTATGGCTCCCAGCCTTTTCTCTTTACATCGTCGGATTGTTCACGACATTTGCAATTGCGTTGTGATATTCCCCTTTGTCACAAAGAAAATATGGTGAATACGGCGATTCAACGTCTTTTGCCGTCCGATTGGAAAGCAGTTGCCTGGATTGATTCGGTTGTCCAATTCCAGAATGAACAGTGGGCTCTTGATACTCTTTGCTTGTTGAATGGGTCGCGCGATATTGTACAGCTCTTTAGTCATTCCCTGTTTGTCGATTCTGCAGAACAAGTCGATACGGTTTCCAATAGTTTCTCTTTTTGTTATGAACGGGGTCTTACTGTGAACCAATCTTTGTTGAATGATTCTCAGAGTGGTTATGCCTGGGCCTGCAATCGGTATGCTTATGATAAAATGGGCGGTCTTTTTGAATATTCTTTTTTAGGTCTTTCCGATTCTATTTTTACTTCCTGTTTTTCCAATTCTGTTTTGAAAACGATTGATTCTTCCTGTCATAAAGATTACAAAGCACTGGCACTTTCTTTCCAGAAGCGTGTTCGGTCTCTTCGCCTTGGATATGTTCCCGGCGTTATATCCTATTTGTCCAACTCCTATGTCAAAAAACGCAATTCTATTTTGCTTACTTATTTTTGGAAACCGTCTATGATTTCTAAAAATGTAGATGGCGTGATTGTACCGTCTGATTTTATTCCTTACTTGCTTGCACAAGATATTATGAATTCGTTACAGAAGGTTGAATGATTTAGTATTTTTTGTGTAGCGTTATAGTTAGTATTCTAATTTGTGTATGTTTTGTATACGTATATATGGAATCTTTGATGGATGATGCTTCTTCTATAGAACAGAAAAATGATAGTAGCAGTGCTTATTTAGAAAATGTTGTTTCGAATGATGATGATGATGTTAATGAGTTGGTTTTTGAGGATGATTCCGATGAAGAAGACGAGTATGTAGAAGAGCCGGAAGAATGGGCCGAAATTTCTTCTCTGTATCCGAGTATTGCTGTTACGTCGTGCCATATTTATTATGTCTTTGTTCGAAAAGACATGTCGATTGAAGAAGTCCAAAATGAATTTGTACAATTTGAGAAGCTCGATTTCCAATTTCTACATCAGTGTCTGCGTAATCGTACTTCCTCACGCGAAGGTGCCAAATATAAATTGGCTGATACATTGGTCTTTCATTTGGATATTGGGCATGAAGAGGTATTGCCCTTTTTGAATTCGGAATGTCTGGATGATATTGTGTCGAATCATTTTCATGTGATGCCATTTTTGAATGATATTGTTTTTGAAGATACGCCTTTAGAACTCCATCCTGCCAATACGGTCTATTTTATTATGATTGAGAAGGAGACCCTTAAAAAACCGAAGTTGCAATTGTTACAGGGGTCGAATGAACAGTTGCAGCTGCAGGATTTGGCGTATAATCGTACGAAGCGTCATTATATTTCTTCTGGGAAAAAAGAGGGGCCTATACGTATTCGAAATACACGAAAGGCGGCTAGGGCACCGGCTTAGGATTTGTTACAGGGTGTGTTGATAATTGTTTTTGGTTTTTCGGCTTTTTCGATTTTTGTTTTGGTTTTTTTATCCATCATCGGATGATGAAAAATTGGCCGACTATTTAAGAGGCCTATTTTTTGTCATCCATCGGATGATGAAAAAATTGAAGTTCAATTTCTTGTTCTGTTTTTGTTATAAAAGAAAAGTTAAGATGAAAGCAACTATTGTGTTTACGGATTCTTCATATACACAATGGAAATGGATTGGGGAGGATGGGGCGGATTTGTTGTTGGATGTGGCCCCTGTGAAACTCTTTACAGGGGATGTTGTGGAGTTTGGTTCAGATTTGTATTATTCGTTGGTTTCGTCGCCTGTTCGTTCTTCTGTTGTGGGGTTTTGTGGTGTTTTGGTTCTGGCTGGTTTGAAGACTTTCGGTTCTGCTGGCTCTTTAGCCTGTGGCTCTGGTGCAAGCTTTAAAAAGAAGCCGGGTCGTCTGTTGTATCAATGTATTCCTTTTGATAAATCATTACCTTCCTTTCTTATTCCCTATGATTTGCCGGTTTCCTTTTCGAAAGTAGTGGCCAATCGATATATTATGTTTCGGTTTGTTGACTGGTCTGGGAAATTTCCACAGGGGTTGTGTTTGCAGTCTTTCGGCGATGTTACTTCTGTTGCGGCCTATACGGACTATTTGTTATATGCTTATGGACTGTTTCCTCGGAAGAAGTTGGTGTTGCCGGTTGATTATGTTTCAGGGAATGGTGGGGAACTCGTTACAGGGGGTTGTGATGATAGGTTGGGTTCTGCTGTGGGTGCGGAACGGCCTTTTGTCTTTACGATGGACCCTGTTGGTGCTGAGGTGTTTGATGATGCGTTGAGTTATTGGCGGGATATGGATGCGGGGTTGGATGTGGTTGATATCTATATTGCGAATCCGGTGTCGGTTTATGAAAGGTATGGGCTGTGGTCGGATTTTGCGTGGGCTATGATGGGCGGCTGGGTGTCGAACTTGTATTTGCCTATGAAGCGCCTTTCGATACTCCCTACAGTTGTGGTTCGTGATTTGAGTTTGGATGTGGGGGTCGTTCGTTCGGCCTTTCGTTTGCGTTTGCGATATAGGGGGTATTCTTTGGTTGATTCGTCGTTTTCTCTGGTTCCGGATTTGGCGGTGAATGCGCGTTATTCTTATGGGCAGGAGTTGGTGGGAATGCATCCGTCGGTTGAATCGTTGCTTGGGTTTACCCGGTTGTGTGTCTGTTTGGATACATCGAAAACGGGGTTATGTGATTTACAGCATCGGCGTATGGTGGCTTTTTGGATGGAGGTCTTTAAACAGCAGTTGTCTTTGTATTTTTCGGACAGGGGATTGTCTGCCTTTTATAAAACGGTGTTTCGGCCCTGTGGAGGGCTTGTCTTTTCGAAGGAGT
>Ga0209189_1002208_pt1 | contig 13901 bp, 12 predicted proteins | sample C_130820_EF_Meta_FD_187308 | JGI IMG/M metagenome (GOLD analysis project Ga0209189, IMG submission 187308) | Freshwater microbial communities from Lake Croche, Canada to study carbon cycling - C_130820_EF_MetaG (SPAdes) (version 3) | ecosystem: Environmental > Aquatic > Freshwater > Lake... | reverse complement strand
AGGGGTAATTTTTCCTGGCGGAAACAGGGAGAGGGTGGAGCGGTTGGAAAAAGGGGCGGCGGTCCTGACACAAAAGGCAAAGACTCAGGGGGGTTGAATCTTGGCGCGGTCGTGGGAAGCTATGGAGCAAGGAGGATTTTGATTTTATGGCAAAAGGAGGAACGGAATGGGCGGCCCGGATTCGGGGCGAGGTGCAGAAATCCATTATCGGGCAGGATGAGGTCATTGAACGGCTTTTGGTCGCCCTGCTATCAAACGGGCACGTTTTGCTCGAAGGACTTCCTGGCCTTGCCAAGACCCTTCTCATCAAAAGCCTTGGGACGGCGATGGGCCTGGATTTCGAGCGCATTCAGTTCACCCCGGATCTTCTGCCGAGCGATGTGGTGGGAACCATGGTCTTCCAGCCCAAGGAGGGAAGCTTCCGGGTTCACAAGGGGCCGGTCTTCGCAAATCTCGTCCTTGCGGACGAAATCAATCGTGCGCCTGCGAAGGTGCAAAGTGCACTGCTTGAGGCCATGCAGGAGCGGCAGGTGACCATCGGGGGTGAGACGCATCATTTGCCCAAACCATTTTTGGTGATGGCGACGCAAAACCCTTTGGAACAGGAGGGAACCTATCCTCTTCCCGAAGCGCAGACCGACCGGTTTCTATTTAAAATATTGGTGGATTATCCTTCGGAGCAGGAAGAGAGAGCGATGATGGAGCGCTGGGGGCAGTTGAGCACGCAACCCAAACTGACGGCGGTTTCATCCGGAGAAGAACTTCTCTCCATGCGGGAGAAGGTCGACAGCGTCCACCTGAGTCCGCCCCTGCAGGCCTATATGTTGGCTCTGGTTCGGACGACGCGGGAAGCAGCGGCATCGGCCGGCAACGGGGGAAAAGTTTTGTCGTACGGGGCGAGCCCGCGGGCCTCCCTAGCTTTGGTTCAGGCCAGCCGGGCGCTTGCCTGGTTGCACGGCATGGATCACGCAACTCCGGAAGTGGTTCAGAATGTGTTTCTGGACGCCCTGCGGCACCGGGTCGGGTTGACCTATGAGGCGGAAGCCGAAGAAACCACGACGGATGAGATTTTGCAGGGAGTTCTTGCCCGGGTTCCCGTGCCGTCCGGATATTAAGGAGGGGCGGAGGAGCCGAAAACGATGAGCACGGCAATCGCGCCCGGGGAGGTGGCTCGCAAGGCTCCGCTGGCTCTGTTGCGCAAGTTGGAATGGCGGGTTCGCATGGCGGCGGACTCGTTTTTGGGAGGGGAGTATCGCTCGGCATTCCGGGGCCGGGGCAGGGAATTCGACCAGGTGGTGAAATATGAGTTCGGGGACGATGTTCGGGATGTGGATTGGAACGTCTCGGCCCGGTTGGGGGAGTTATACCGGAAAAAATTCATCGAGGAGCGGGAGTTAACCATCGTGCTTTTAATGGAGGACACTCCCTCTCTGCAGTTCGGTTCGGGGCAACGAACGAAGAGGGAGACTCTGCTCGAGCTGGCGGGACTTTTTGCGCTGACGGCGGCCGGGAACCGGGACCGGGTCGGATTCTGGCATGCCACGCCCGCGGGAGATCAGGTGCGGCAGCCCGTGCGGGGGAGGGTGAACATCGTTCGGACCGCCGCCACCCTTTTGGGGCAGCCGATTCCAAAATTGGAGGACGGCCCGGAGGCATCGGTGGACTGGAAAATGTTTTTTCACGCGTTTCCCAAGCACAGCGTGGTTCTCTGGCTTGGGGATTTTCCTCCAAGACCCGTGGGCCCCGGATGGGCGGCGCTTCGCAAGAGGTATGAAATGATTGGAGTGCGGGTGGATGATCCGTGGGATGTTCGTCTGCCGTCGCTGGGAATTCTTCCGGCGGTGGATCCGGAAACGGGCGAGGTCATGGCGTTTGATATGGGGACGCGGGAAAGCCAGAGCCGGCATGCCGCTTGGGTCGCCGAACGGGAACGGGCTTGGCAGGAATGGTTCCCGAGTCCGCTGCAACGGCTTGTGGTCAGCACCGAAGGGGATCTTCTCGACCCGTTGGTGGCATTTTTCCGGAAAAGAATGCAGGGGGTAAGAAAATGAGCCCAACCCTTTTACCGGGGGGATGGACGCTGGCGGACCCGCTTTGGCTCCTGGCCTTTCTTATGATTCCGTTGGGACTCTGGTGGCGGAGCCGCCGCTCCCGGCCGGTCTTGGTGATTCCCCGGGTGGCCCGCTGGGCAGGGGCCCCGGCGGTGTCGCTGGGCAGACTGCCTTCCATTTTGGCGGGAATCGGGCTGGGACTTTTGATCGTGGCGCTGGCCCGACCCCAGCAGCTGGAGGAAAAAAAACAGGTCCGGCAAAAAGGATACGACATCATGCTGGCGATCGACCTTTCCCCGAGCATGCTCGCGGAGGATTACGAAGGGCCGAACGGACGGATCAACCGGGTTCAGGCCATCCAACCGATCATTGAGGCCTTTATTTCACGCCGCCCGACGGATCGGATTGGGGTGGTGATTTATGGGGGACGGGCCTACACCCTTTCTCCCCTGACCTTTGATCATGAATGGTTGGCTCGACAGATCCGCAGGCTGAAGGTGGGGTTGGTGGAGGACGCAACGGCGGTGGGCGACGGCTTGGGGCTGGCCGTTTCGCGACTCGAACAGGCGGAAAAGGAAAAAGACGGCCAACGCAAAGGAGCCTTCATCATTCTTATGACCGACGGATCCAACAACAGCGGAGTGTTGGCGCCGATGCAGGCGGCTGAACTGGCGCGAGCCAAAGGCATTCCCGTGTACACCATTGGAGCGGGTCAACCCGGGGTTGTCCCGATGCCGGTGATCGACAATGCAGGCCGCAAGCTGGGATACCGTCAGGCGATCTCTGATCTGGATGAGGAGACCTTGCAGAGGATTTCCGAGATGACCGGCGGGAAATTCTTCCGGGCGATGGATGTTGGAACGGCCGAAGAGGCTTTTGCCGCGATTGATAAAAAACAGAGAATCGAATTCAATGCAAAGGCTCAGTTGAGGGCACACGAGTGGTTCATGGTATTTGCGGGACCCGGCGCGTTGGCCTTTTTCGGCGGTCTGGCTCTGGCCCGGCCCGGACGGTGGGGGAAAACCGCATGAACTTTTTAGGCATTCATTGGGATCAGCCATGGATTTTGCTGTTCGCGCCAGTAGCGCCCTTCCTTGCGTGGGTGATTTTTCGCGGCAAACACAGTTCGGGAGGATCTCTGGCCTTTCCAAAAGTTCTCCGGCGATGGGCGGGAGCGAGGGCGGTGGTGGACCGTCCCGGGGCAGGACGGGGACCGAACGGATTTTGGCTGGGGGCCGGATTGTTTTTCGCGGTGGTTACCTTGGCCCGGCCGCAATGGGGGAATCTGGAGGAGACGGTGTTTGATCAGTCCCGCGAAGTCCTGATCGCACTGGATCTTTCAGCCAGCATGTTGGCGGATGACGTGAAACCCACACGTCTGGCCCGTGCGAAACTTCTCATCGGAAATCTGCTCGATGAATTGCAGGGGGAAAGAGTGGGGCTGGCGGTTTTTGCGGGAACCTCTTTTTTACAGGTCCCCCTCAGCTCGGATTATGAGGTGCTTCGGGACATTCTGCCCGGGCTAGATCCTTCCTATCTTCCTCAGGCCGGAACCGATTACGCCGGGATGCTCCGGGTGGCGGCCGAGGCGTTTGGGCAAAGCTCGGCAGCAGACCGGTTTCTGATCGTCCTGAGCGATGGAGAAGCGCATGACCCAAGCTGGCGGGCGGCTTTGGAGGAGCTGAAGAAAAAACAGGTGAAGGTACTCACCCTGGGGATTGGAACGGCGGCGGGGGCGCTTCTCCCGGATCCCCAAGGTGGAGTGATGAAGGATAGTCGTGGCGCGGCCGTTCTTTCCCGGTTGGAACCCGGAACCCTGCAAGAGTTGGCGCAAAGCACAGGTGGAGCTTATCGGGAGGCCTCCAACTGGGTAGATGTGGCGGCTCTTTTGAGCGAAACGATCGCGCAGGGAAAGACCGGGGATTTTTCGAAAACCCGGGAAGTCCGGCAGGCCGAACGCTTTCAATGGTTTTTGGCTCCGGCGGTTCTTTTGCTCGCACTGAGTTTTGCGCTCGAAATTCCCGCCCTGCCCGGGCGGAGGAGGGTCGCGATGGGGGCAACTACCTCAGGCGAGGCTCTTGCCCCGCCAGTGCTGAAAAAAACCACCAAACTTGTTTCCAAAGAAGCACGGGAGGGGGTTCACGCATGAGATCAGAGTTTCTTGTAACTGCTCTTTTTCTGTTCACGGGAATCGCAGCGGGCAGGAGTGCAGTGTCGCCAGCGGGGGGAGCGGGATCGGATTCCGCGTCCGGGCTAAAAACGGCGGTGTCGGCCCTTTCCGAAAAAAAGAAAAAGCCCGCCACGGACTATGCGCGAATGGCAGAGGAAACGATTCAATTTGGAGGACACCCCGATGCGGTGCAGAAACTTTCGGCCTCCAGTCGGCAGGGGGAAGATCCGCAGGCCCCATGGAGGGGGATGGTGGGCGATGCGCTGGCAGGAGTGGATGAAGGAGAGCGGATGGATGCGAAAGCTGCGGACTGGCCCCGTTTAAGGGAGGAGTTGAAAAAACTTCAACCTCCGCCCCCGCAAAAATCCGACTCTTCCAAATCATCCAAAGATCAAAAGAAGGACAAGAAGCAGTCACAGGATAAAAAATCCGGAAAAGGGAAAAGCGAACCACAGGAGCAAAAAGGAGGCCAAGGGGAAAAATCGGACAACTCTCAAGGGGGTTCCGGGCAGGAAGAAAAAGATTCCCAAAGCCCACCCTCTTCGGATCAGAAGGGTCAGGGGGGACAGCAAGGAAAACCCGGAGAGAAGAATCAAGGGGAGGGATCCGAGCAGGACGGCAAAAGCGGCGACGAAAAACAAAAGCAGGAAGCAAAAGGAAAAGGCAAAGATCCCAACCAGGTGAAAGATTACAGCTCGAGCAAGGAGCAGGAGGGAACCATGAGGCAGCGCGAAGATGAAGTTGCCCCGATTCAGGATCAGGGGGCTGGCTTTTCGGGGATGGGGCAGGAAAAGAAGGATCAGGCAAAGGAACAGGGCAAACCTTCAGGTGGGATGTCGGAAGGCGGAGAGAAGAAAGAAAAGGGAAAGGAAGCTCCAGAGGGGATGCGAATGGTGGGCGGCGGGTCCGGGAAAAAAGAAAAAGAGGGGAAAGAGAGCGCGTTTACCCTTGAGGCCAACTCCCGATTGGAACAAGTTCGTCAGTCGGACAGCCCGGCCATTCTACAGCAAAGACTTCAACCCAAAGACCAACGACCCTCTCCCTCTTCAACGGCAAAACCATGGTAACCGGAATGAAAAAACTTTGCCTCTTGCTCGTTCTCCTGGGCTCCGGATGTTTTCTGGGACAAGCCCAGTCGGTCACTTGGAACGATCCAGGGACATTGGGTGCGAACGAGCTCGCACAACTGGAACTAGTTTTTACCGATTGTCAGCCGTCCGGGTCGGTCAATCTTCCGACGGTTCGGGGGCTGGATGTTTTGGGGCAACCGGGACGGGCGACCAGTTTTTCAATGATCAACTTTCAAACGAGCACCTCCACCACGCTCAGTTATTCCGTGCGGGCCACCGCGGAAGGCAGAATCCAAATTCCCGCCTTTACTGTGGCCACGGATAAAGGGCGGATAAATGTGCCAGCGCTGGGACTGAATGCAGGGCGATCTTCTTCGGGCCAGAGCCGGCCTCAGCCAAATCCCGGATTTCCGTTTTCTGCCGGCACGAGCACTCCGCCTCCTCCAGCCGGAAACTCGATCAAAGGAGCGGCTCAAGCGGAGGCGGCGATGGAGCCCAGAAATCCCTACGTCGGGGAAGTGTTCGATGTGAATTATCGGGTTTTCATCACGGGGAATCGGAGTGGACGTGTGAAAACGACGCCGCTTTGGGACGTGCAGAATTTCACTGCGGAGGCATGGGACCGTGGCCAGCAGATTGGGCCCGGAGGCAGCAAGGGGCTGCAGTTCCACACCCGGGCGATGATTCCTAAAGCGGGCGCTTTTGAGGTTCCGCCCATCCGGCAGAAACTGGACATTGAAACGGGATTTGGCGGAGCTTCCTTCTTTTTCACCCAACCCGGGAGCCAAGAAGTGGAGGTTTCGAGCGAACCCATGCCTGTGGTGGTGCAGGCCCTACCAAGCGGGGCACCGGCGGCGTTCAAGGGGGCAGTGGGGCAGTTCTCCATGGAATCCAAGATGGTTCCGGAGCAGGTCAATGAGGGAGAGCCGGTGACCTGGACCCTAACCCTTCGTGGCACGGGCAACTGGCCGATGGGGGTGGAGCTCCCCGCCCGGACCGTCCCCAACCAGATCCGAACAATTCAGCCAAAGTTGCGGAGGGATTTCAACGGAACGGAGGTTTTCACAGGGGCGATTGTTGAGGATTTGGTGATGATTCCCACGCAGTCCGGGGAGTTTGAACTTCCTCCGGTTAAGTTCGTGTATTTCGACCCAAAGAAAAAATCATACGAGAGCATCGAAGCCAAACCGCCGAAGATTACCGTCACCAAGGGAGCCGGGGGACTTTCTCTTTCCACTCCAGTCCCGACCAGCACGACCACGGCCACCCCGACGACCAAACAACCGCTTCCGCAGGCGGTCAAGCCGGCCACCCCTCTTCAGTATGGAGCGCCCGCCCTTCCACGGGAGCCGGAGGAAGGATGGGGACGGGGATTTGCCCCGGTGGGAGGAGGCCTTCTCCGTCTCTTCTGCGTGCTCCCATGGTTCCTGCTCCTCGGGGCATGGTGGAACTGGGCCCGGCGACGGGCGGTCATGACCGATCCTGAACGGAGCCGCAAGGAGGCCCTCGTCGATTGGAAACGTGCAGTGCAAACTCTCCGTCAACCTGGGGAAAACACGACTCTCAGAGACAAGGCGCTTCTCCTCTGGCAGAAATCCGTGGCAGGAACATTTGGAGTGGAAGGAGCAACGCCTTCGTGGAGCGATCTCTCGTTGGTGACAGTCGCCATGCCGGAAGGGGACCGAGGGGAACTGGAACAATGCTGGGGGGAGTCGGAGGAAGTGTTGTACGGCAGGAACCGCCAACTGGAGGAACAGTGGTGCGACCGGGCGGCAGATCTGGCGGCCCGAATTGATCTGCCTCCTCTCAAATTCTGGGAAACCCTGCGCCCTAGAAATGTTTTCCCTTGGGTGGCCTTAGTTATGGCGGCGACGGCTCTTTCCGGAGTGGGGCTGTTTGCCGAGGATAATAAAAAAGCGGATAAGCCAACGAACCCGATCGCGCTCTATCGGGAAGGAAACTTTGCCGAAGCGGCGAAAATCTGGGATGAACGCGTAAAGAAAAGTCCGGCTGATCCGGTGGCGAGAAACAATTTGGCCTTGGCCTATTTCCAGTTGGGGGACAAGGAGAGGGCTTTGGCGCATGGGCTTTCCTCTTATCTCTTGGCGCCAGGAAGTGGAGCGACGGCATGGAATGCGCGCATTTTTTCTTCGACCGCAAATCAGCTCGATCCGGCCATCTCCAGGTTGTGGGACGAGAAGTGGGGCGCTGCCTTGACCTCCATGGGCGGTGTTTTTGTCTGGCAGGGAATCACGATTCTTGGGGTGGTCTTTCTCGCGCTGGGAGCGGGAATCTGGCTTGCCTGCGGGTATGGAATGGCTGGGCGAAAGATTCTCTTCCGGCTGGGTTCAGGAGTTCTGATTGTGGGGGCCGGACTAGCGATTGCCGGAGGTTCAGCCCTGGCCACCTATGGGAAACTGGCCGACCTGGGAGCGGTGATGATCGTCGATGTGGCTCCCTTGCGTTCGGTGCCGACCGAAGTTGAGCCCCAGGCGGAAAAAGCCTATCCCCCGGGTTCGATCGCCCATTTGGAAAAAAACTTTTTGGGTTGGAGCAAAATCCGATTACCGAATCATGACGTTGGATGGATCCGGACGGAAAATCTGGTTCCGTTATATTAAGGGCGGCGGAGCTGGATTCGATTGGTCGAGGGGGCTTCCTCTTCAGGTTGGGGAATTTGCGAATCCGAAGATGGGGGAGGAAAGAGTTGCTCCATCATGGAGGGGTTTTTGCCGCTCGAGAGAACCTGAACAACAAAGTTGGTGGTTTGCGCCGCAGGAACGGAGGATGACTCCCAAAGGCGGCGCGATGCCAGCTTCAGGTTGAATTGCCCTTCCCTGGGGAAAACCACCCGCAGAATCTGAGTGCCTGGAGCACCCGGCCGGGGGTCAGCGGACGGAAGGTAAGATTCGCTGACAAGACGGGCGGTTTGCATCGGGGGATCGAGAACCCACCGGTATCCTGTGGAAAAATTCGCCGGAAGACGGACCTCAAGCGCTGCGCCTGCGTGAGTTGTGAGGTCGTGGGAAGAGCGGATAAGGCCGCAACCCGCAACGAGAATCCCGAAAAAAAAGAAGAACGACCAATGGAGAAAACGAACGTGGGTGGGGCTTGGAGATTTCAGATTTTTTGGCGGAGGGGAGCGAGATCTGCGTCCTCTTTGGCCGCATCCGCCCAGGCCTGATCGATTCGGATGGCGGCCTGAACATAGGAACGGGCCTTTTCAAGATCCTGGAGCTGGCAGTGATAACAGCCTAATTGGAATTTGATGTGGGGATTATCGGGGAATTTGCGCTCCGCCTCCAAAAGGATCGAACGACCGTGCTGGAGGGAATCGTGGTGGCGGACCGCATCGGCAAGTGAAACCCAAACTTCCGGCTCTTCCGGGCGAAGCCTCCGTAGCCTTTCGGCAGTTTTCCGTAATTCAAGAAAACGACCGGCGGCCCGGAGGATTCGGGTGCGCAGGAAGGACAGAGTGAGGCTGTGGTCGCCTTTTCGCCGGGCGCGGTTGATGCGCGCAAGGGCTTCGTCGTACATGCCCAGACCGCAGTAGCCCTCGAGCTCCTCCTGCAGTTTTGCGGGGTTTTCCATCTCAAAGCTGAAAATTGCAGAGATCGGCACAATCACAAGACACCGCCCGAGGTTGTTCCCACGAGGGATTGAACTGGTTGTAAGCAGATTGAAAAACGGGGGTGTTGCGCCGGAAGGAGAAAGGGCATGATCTCCGGTTGTATGACCATCTTGGGAATTGATATCGGGGGAACCGGAGTCAAGGGAGCCTTGGTCGACTTTCCCGCCGGAACGATGAAAGGGGATCCCCTTCACTTGCCCACGCCAAATCCCGCAACTCCGGCAGCATTGACCCGGACGATCAAAAAAATTGTTCAACATTTCCGACACAGCGGTCCCGTAGGGGCAGGATTCCCCGGGCCCATCCGACGGGGCGTGGTGGGCACGGCCGTGAATCTCTCCCCCCGGTGGGTTGGGAAGAACGCGGGAAACGTTTTCCAAAAAGGGACCCACCGGCGCTTTTGTGTGATCAATGACGCGGATGCCGCCGGATTAGCCGAGGTACACCACGGGGCCGGTAAAAAACAGAAAGGCACCATCCTCATGGTCACCCTCGGAACAGGGATCGGGAGCGCCCTTTTTTATGAAGGCGTGCTGATTCCAAACACCGAGTTGGGGCATCTGACCTTGGAGGGAGGGGACGCGGAAAAAATCGCCAGCGCAAAAGCCCGCACAGATCGTGATTGGAGCTGGAAAAAGTGGGGGCGCCACGTGCGTGAATTTCTGCAACTGGTCGATCATCTGATCAACCCCGATCTCATCATCGTCGGTGGAGGCGTCAGCAAGCGGGCTGAAAAATGGCTGCCCCGCGCATCGAAAGGGGTGAACGCGAGGGTTGTTCCGGCGAAATTGCATAATGAGGCAGGAATTGTCGGGGCGGCCATGGCCGCGAGGCAGAAATTCTCAAGGTAGAGGCCCCCTCCGGGGGGCCGCGGCAACCTCGGAATTATTTCAAATACTGATCCACACCCCTTGCACAGCGAATCTTCTTAGTGCGCAGGGTTTCGTTTAAACGATTCTGGCTTTGGGGAAGATGGTCCCGATTTAAAATCGGGTGGTGCAGGTGGTAAAGAATCGCCCGGCCGTAGACAAACTTGCGGGGCCGGCCGAGATGATAAAGACGGGAACCAACGTCTGAATCCTCCCCCAGTCCCCACCCTTCATAGTCTTCGTCCCAGCCGTTGACGGCCAGAAGGTCGTTCCGCCACATGGCCATGTTGCAACCGATAATGCCCCGCTGACCGGTGTTATGACGAAGGACAGGGAAGGGTAGGCGAAAACCTTTTGCAGCTCCGGTCATATTACCGGAGAGGAGAAGTCGGAAACCCGGGACGGGCTGGCCGGGCTGAAGAGCTTCGGAAGCCAAAGCGGATAGATAACATCGACGACCTTGGATCCAGAATCCTTCCTCGGCCAAGGAGGCGTGGTCCTCGATATATCTGGGGTGAGGAACGCAATCCGCGTCGGTGAGAACCAGATAGTCCCCTGTGGCGTTGGCAAGAGCCCGGTTGAGAATGATGTTTTTTCGAAAACCTTTGTCTTCATGCCACAGATGACGAACTGGGCAGGGCAACGTTGGGGTAAGTTGCAGGACGAGGTTGCGGGTTGCTTCGCCGGAGCCGTCATCCGCGATCAGAATTTCTTTTGGCGGGGTTGTTTGGCGGCGAAGGGCATCCAGGCAAAGCTCGAGAGGCCGCACATGATTGTAAGTGCTAATGACGAGGGATATTTTATCGGGGGCGATCATGAGGCGAGCGCGTTGACCTTGGCTTCCAGAATGGAAAGGTGATCTTCCGGGTCGAGGGCTTTCCCCGTCGCCCGTTGGACAAGTTCGGAGGCGGTGTAACGGCGACCATGAATGTGAATTTTGTCCCGGAGCCAGCAGAGCAGAGGGGCGTAGTCGCGGGTCTGGATAGAGTTGGGGAGGGAGGGAAGGTCACGGTGGGCGGCCTGCCAAAGCTGGGATGCGGTGAGATTGCCCAGCGTGTAGGTGGGAAAGTAGCCGAATCCTCCCAGAGACCAGTGGATATCCTGAAGACATCCGTGGGCATCGTCAGGAACCTTGAGGCCCAGAAGTTTTTTGAAAAGTTCGTTCCAGACGTAAGGGAGGTCGCGAACGGCAAGGTCTCCCTTGAGGAGTTGGGTTTCCAATTCGAAACGAAGAAGGATGTGGAGGTCGTATGTGACTTCGTCCGCTTCCACGCGGATGAAAGAGCGCTCCACGGCGTTTGAAGCCCGCCATGCCGTATCCGGCGAATGCCCGGCGAGAGATGGAAACGCTTGGACGAGATCGGGCCACCAGGATTTCCAAAAAGAGAGATCACGGCCCACCCGGTTTTCCCATAGGCGGGATTGGGATTCGTGGATTCCGAGAGAGGCGGCTTGCCCGAGCGGGGTGCCGATTTGGGATTCGGGCAGGCCTTGATCGTACAGCCCGTGGCCCGCTTCATGCAGTACCCCGTAAAGGGAAACCATGAAATCGGACTCATCGTAGCGGGTGGTCATCCGTGTGTCCCCGGGTCCGAGGCCTGAGCAAAAAGGGTGGGTGCTGGAGTCGAGACGTCCGGCAGAAATATCGAACCCAATTTCTGGAAGAAGTGCTTGCAGGAAGGCTTCCTGGTTGGCCCGGGGATAGTGCCCTTGGAGATTTTTGCGAGAGGGTGGGGAGGAAAGCGAGAAGGCCTTTTCGGCAATGGAAACAAGACGGGGTTGAAGCTTGGCAAACAAAGCTGCGACCTCATGGGCGCGCCAACCGGGTTCGTAGCCCTCGAGAAGGGCGTCGTAGGGTTGGTCCGAATATCCCCACAGGTCGGCCATCTTTCGGGAAAGGGATAGGAGTTTTTCCAAATGTGGGGCAAAGGAGGCAAAATCGGATTTTTTACGGGCTTCAACCCAGGCGGATCGGGACAGGGCGCTGGCCTTTTCGTTTTCTTCCACAAGTTCGGTGGGAATACGGGTGGCTCGGAGATAATCGTGGCGCCAGCGGGCGACGCAGGCGGCCTCGGCGGAGTCGGCGGGAAAAGCGGTGGAGCAGTCGTCCAGCCAGCGGGCGATTTCAGGAGAAGTGGCCAAACGGTGGGAGAGACCTGCGATTTGGGCGGACTGTTCCGCCCGGAAAGAATGGCCCTTGGGGGGAAGAAGTGTTTCCTGATCCCAGCCCAAAAGCCCTCCCGTGGCACCAAGGAGCGCGAGTTCCTTACCGCGGGAGCGGAGCTTTAGGAAGGCTTCAGGGGCAGAAGACATGAGAGAATGATGAAACAAGAAAACGCTCCATGGAATATTTTCTTATCGGACTTGGCGGGTTGCTGAGAACCGCCCGTACCTTATTTATCGTTTTAAAGCGTCGGCTGGAAGAAGTCCGCGGGAGATGAGTTTTTGGGCGAATTCAATCTGGCTGGGTGCAAGGGTGGGGGTATGGGCTTTGGGAAGAGCGCCGTCGAAGATTTCATAATTGAAGAGCTGGTGGGCGACTTCGGGGAATCGTTCAGGAGGGAGGATGGAAACAGCAAAGGCGAGACGGTTCTGATCATTCCCGTCGTTCTCGGAGATGACGGGCGGCAGGGCTTGGGCGAGTTTCACCAGTCCGGGGAAGCCGAGAATCCCGAGGTGTCGGGCGAGGTGAAAATTATAAAGAAGGACTTCCGCCATGGTGGTGTCGGCAGGCGTGGCCTGATCGTGGCCTCGACGGGAGATCTCCTGCAGAACCTGCTGCACATCGGCCTCTGCCATGTCGGCCTCTGCCAGCCAGTAGAGGGTCAGATAAAGTTCCTTCTGCATCTCGAAGGGAGCGCGGAGTTTAGCAAGGCGCAGGGGATCGGTCAGATTGCGGAGCTTCTCCATCGCGAGCTGGGTTTTTTTCAGCATGCTCATCCCGTGGGTGGCCGTGAGGGATTCGAGCATCAGCCCGTCATCGCTGGTTAGGTAGTTTTCGCCTCCGAAAAGGTCGTAATCCCCCCCGTAGTCCGGGGTATAGGGGATGACCAGGGGAGGGGAAGCTAGACAACACCCCCAAGCTCCAAACAAGAGCAACGCGAACCGAAGAAGAAATAGTAGATTCATGGTGATTTATTCGGGCTAAGCACGACCAAAACCGAAGTGCCGCGAGGGGTGGTCAGGGGCGCCAGGGAGGCGAAATAAGCCTGCCCGGATTGCCGGGAAATCAGTTCTAGCCCTGGAACTCCTTGGTGATGGTCCACCACCTTGAGAAAGGTCTGGATAAAATCGCCCTTTTTTTTACCCGGAGAAAACAAATAGGAAAAAGAGACGGCCTGTAATTCAGACAGATTCATTCCAATGGTCGCGACGGCCGCCCGGCTGGCCTGAAGGATGTTTCCGGAAGAATCGAGCATCAACCACGGGGCTGGGAGTTGGGAGAGGAGAGCGTCAACTTCCTTAAGTTGGGCGGAAATCTTCAACCGTTCAGTCCGCACCGCCCAAGCCAGTCCTCCGCCTAAAACAACCGTGGCAGTGCGCACCAAGGGATACGCAGAGGCTTCACGGATCAACACAAAGCTTTCGAACGCAAAGAGGGGAATGGCCACCATGATCTGCGCCGGGGTAAGAAAAAAAGAAAAAACGGCGAGAACCAGCACCGAAACGAGAGGAGCCAAGGTTTGTTCGCCAAACAGAAAGGCTACGCCGCGATCCAGGCCGGCGACCAGGCCCAATCCAAAGGCCAGGACTAAAATAAATTTCAAAAGGGAGATTAATTTGAGGGGCATGGATTCAGTTTAGCAGAGCAGGACAGGATTGGTACACAGCTTCCATCGAAGAGACCCAGCGGGTTTTGGAGGCCAAATGATCCAGCTTGGCCCGGCCTTGATGTCCCCACGTCTCAACGAGGGTAGGATTCTTCAGAAGGAACGAGATCCTTTCTGCCAGAGCCTGAGAAGTGACTTCTCGGGCCAGAGTCCCGTCTTGGCCTTCGGAAATCATTTCAGGAAAACTGCCTTTGGCGAAACCCACAACGGGGCGTCCCCTGGACCAGGCTTCGAGCACGACCATGCCGAACGGTTCATCCCAAATTGAGGGAGCCACAAA
>Ga0209189_1002205_pt1 | contig 13908 bp, 12 predicted proteins | sample C_130820_EF_Meta_FD_187308 | JGI IMG/M metagenome (GOLD analysis project Ga0209189, IMG submission 187308) | Freshwater microbial communities from Lake Croche, Canada to study carbon cycling - C_130820_EF_MetaG (SPAdes) (version 3) | ecosystem: Environmental > Aquatic > Freshwater > Lake... | reverse complement strand
TTACAGAAAATGGTAAAACTACAGACGACACCATTTGGCATAAAATAAAACCAGTTCTTCTAACCAATCAATTTGGTAATATCGTTACACTAAATGATTCAGATTGGAATGGCAAAATTATTATAGCAGATTTTTTCTTTACCTCATGCCCAAGTATTTGTCCAACACTAACGAGAAATATGAAGAAATTGCAAGATGCATTTAACAAAACAGATAGTATAGTTAGATTTGTGTCTTTTACTGTAGATCCAATTAGAGACTCTGCAACCCGTTTAAAAGCTTATGGTGACAAATACAATATCAATCACGATACATGGTGGATGTTAACAGGTTCTAAAACAGATATCTATAACTTAGCACTCAATGAATTTAAAGCAAATATTGCACAAGCAGAGGGATTAGACACGGCATTTATTCATACAGACAAATTCTTTTTGTTAGATAAGGATCGTGTGGTTAGAGGTTGGTATAGTGGTTTAGATAGTAGCCATTTAGATAAGTTAATGGGCGATGTTGTTCTATTAATGATGGAAAGAGATAAAAAAGTAAAAAGAAATCTCTTTAGAAAATAAATCTTTAAACAGGTCTTCTATATTTTTGTTATTGTTTTTATAAATTATTTTATCATGTTACAACCTTTGTTTCCAAAAAATGACAAACTAGCTAAGTTATTAATATATACCGTTTCTGTAGTAGTATTTTTAGCGGTAGTAACTTTGGCAAATGTTGAACTTAAGATTGATTTAGGTTTTAATGTACACATTTTTGCTACTATAAATGCAGTTATCAACTCTATTGTTGCTATTTTACTTTTATCAGCTTTGATTGCAGTAAAAAAATCAAAATATTTATTACATAGAAATTTGATGTCTTCAGCAATAGTCCTTTCTTCTTTATTTCTAGTTTCTTACATCTTACACCATTTGCTTACGGGAGATACAAAATTTGGTGGAGTAGGTGCATTTAGATATTTCTATTTTTTCATACTAATTACACATATATTTCTTGCTGCGGTTATCCTACCTTTTATTCTTTTTACAGCATATAGGGGACTAGTTTCTGAATGGCCAGCACATAAGAAAATTGCCAGAATAACTTGGCCCATTTGGTTTTATGTAAGTGTTACGGGCGTCATTGTATATTTGATGATTTCACCTTATTACAACTGGAATTAAATGTTCTAAGAATTCATTTTACTAAAATCGATTTGTTTTTTAGTAATTCTGATTTTCTAGGCTCTGGAACTTTTATATATTCAAAAGGACAATGCTTACAACCATTACCGCAACATTTACCGTTTTTTAAATGGAAAGCAGCTGTTAGTACCATAAAGCCTAAATCATCATAATAAAAATCTATACCCTCTTGTAAATTTTGTTTCATCCTAGTTAAGCTATATTATTATAAAGGATTAACTCCCAAAAAGGTTCGTAAGTAAATATTAAGTTCCCTCTATTTCTTTTAAAAGCTCGTGTAAGATGTCTTCTTTGTTTTCTAACTTAATTTGGGGTAGTCTAAACCTTAAATAATGAATTCTATTGCTTTGAGCAATGTCTAATCCTTCATAATGCGTTTTGATGTCTAACTCTGGAATATTATGTTCTGTTTGATGAACATTATCTAAATCAACTTCAACTTTCAGATGATGCAATTCTAGCACAAGTTTTGTAAAGTTGTAAAGTACAGGAGAATCAGTTTTTAAATGAATAGTACCATTCGGAACTAAGAAATGTTGGTATAATTCTAAAAATTTTGGGTGGGTGAGTCTTTTTTTAGCTCTTGATGTTCTTAATTGAGGATCAGGAAAGGTTAACCAAATTTCTTCAACTTCCCCTGGTTCAAAATATTCATGGATTTTATCAATCTGTGTTCTTAAAAAAGCAGCATTATTTAAACCTTGTTGAATTGCTTTCTTTGCTCCTACCCAAATACGATTTCCCTTTACATCTACTCCAATAAAATTTCTATCAGGATTTATCTGAGATAATCCAACCGTATATTCACCTTTACCACATGCTAATTCTAAGGTAATAGGATTGTTGTTACCGAATTGTTTGTGCCAATTCCCTTTCATTCCTTGTGGATATTGCAATACGTTTGTAAAAGTTAACAATTCGGCAAAACGGATAAGTTTTTTTTGTCCCATAAGTTGGCAAAGATAAAGTTGTAATTAAGAATATTATTAAATAATTGGACTTAACCCTTTTCGATTCTTTTAATGTTTTATGATCTTTAACGAATAGGACATGCTAACTTATTTGTCTTTTATGTTTTTTATTAATTTTATCATCTAACTAAAATTCATCATAATTTTTATTTCCATTATTGGTTTACAAGGAATTGACACTATAAAATCTGTCTCAGCCAAGCCAAATTTTATTATTATTTTAATGGGTTATTTGTGTAATGGTGATTAAATTTGTTTTTTAGCTTTGCAATATCAAACGCCAAATATTGATCAAATGGCCAATGAAGGCATACGATTTACAAATTACTTTAGTGCACAAGCTGTTTGAAGTGCTTGTCATGAAACGTTGCTATAGGTTGCTATCCAAATAGTATTGGTTTTTCAGTCGCACTAATGCCTGAAAGTAAAATTGGAATTAATGCTTAAAGTGGTCAAATCTATAATAAATTAGTGTCTAGTATTGATCTTTTTCCCACAAGAGCAGATATTTGCCAAGTAACTTTACCATCGCAAAAAATTGACGGTGTCGATTTTTTACCTTTATTGCAAGGGAAAGATGTAACAACTCGCCGCTATTTCTACTATTATTACAATAAAAACAATTTAAAAGCAGTCCGACGTGATGATTAGAAATTGTTCTTGCCGCATCTTTCACAGTACTATGAAAAATTCTCTTGGAAACAGTGGGTTTCTTGGAACAACTATTTTTGATTTTTCAGTACCACTTTCATTATACTACTTACTCTCGCATCCTTCTGAAATATATGATGTTAAAAATGTATACCCAGAAAATGTTGAAGATTTTTTAAAAATTGCTGAAAATGCAAAAGAAGATTTATGAAATTATCTTACAAAACGAGTTGACAACAATTTTAGAAAAGTGGGAACTGAATTTTGAACATGTTTTAAATAATTACATTAATAAGCTTTATTGATTTTTGAGAAATACATTTCAAAAAAAATATATAAAATAAAAAATTACTTTATTTGACTCAGTCTCACCACCACCACCCCGTGATGTGGAATTTTACTTGAAAAAATACCAGTATATATTCCTAAATTTTTTTGTCTCCATAAATCCCGAATTTTCCAGTTTCCAACTAATCCAATTTTGCTTAAATCTAAATTGTAAATCCTATCTTTCTCATTTCCCCATTTGAAATAACTTTCTGGTTTTTGCCCAAAGAAATCTGTATTGAATATACCAACAGCATATTCACCATGCTCCAATGGTTTTACCCAAATTTGAAACCCATTTTCCTCTAGCACCAAGCGACCTCCTTTTCCTAAGGCATCCTGATTTATTGCTATTATCTCATCATTACTTAGTAAGCTCAAAGTAAATTTATCCAATTGCTCAATCGGACAGCCTATTAATAATGGAGCAGCAGCAATACTAAAAATACTCACATGACTATATTGCTCATCTGGCGTAAGCTTTGTAGGATGTAAAACAGGACCAATCGAAACATTTCCTACAATCATCATATCCAAATCACTCCAATGCCCATGCCCCGCATACGGCGACCACCTGTCAACGCTAAATGCAGTTTGAAATAAACTATTCCAACTGTCTTTGATATCTGGCCCAGTACGATACATATTTGACAATTTTACCCAATCTTCAACTTTTTCAAATGGAGCATTATTGGACAAACTGAAAACAACATCTCTTCCTGAATTTTTTAGCGCATCTGACATTCTTTTGGTTGATGCTAAATCAATTCGCCAATCGTATTTTAAAAAATCAAAACCCCAAAATGCCATTTGTTTGGCATCATTATCTTCAAACTGGTATTTCCCGATGTGGTGATAATATTGCTTGCGAAGCATAATTGAATCGTGCGTTTCGCCACCATTAGGATTGTCTGAAGACGCACCAACATAACCACCATAACTTGCTACATAAGGCGTAGAATATAAACCTGCTTTTAATCCCAACGAATGGATATAATCTACCATTTCTTTGAATTGAGGGAATTTCTCATTTGGTTGTAATGCCATTAAATTGCCACCTCTAACTCCTTGCCATGCGTCATCAATATTTATGTAACTCCAACCATGATTTACTAGTCCAGTTTTTACCATTGCATCTGCGGAAGCTAATACTTTTGTCCTATCAAGATTGGTTTCCCAAGCGTTCCAACCATTCCAACCAATCGGTGGGGTAAGGGCAATGGTGTCGCCAATGATAATAGTTAATGGTTTTGATGCTTTTCCCAATTTGTTTGTAGCAGTTAATTCTAGTTTATAGCTTCCTCTTTGCGTAATTATTCCTGTTATAATTCCCGTTTTTTTATCGATATTTAAACCTTTAGGTAGGTTGTTTACATCAAACTGCATAGGCCTATTGCCAGTTGCAGCAATGGTAAACAATACCGGATTTCCTGGAGTTGCACCAAAAATTGGGGCAGTATTTATTCTCGGAGTGGCAGGTGATTCAGGTGTTAAAATGTATTTTTTTGCATTGTCTTCAATATTTTCAGGTATAAAATCTCCTAACATTTCAAATTTAGCATCCAACCAATCGCAATAGGTTCTTTTATTATTAACGCCACCTACAGAATCAGTAACCAATAATCCCATTTGCGTAATGCCAGTAAGATCAATTTCAACCGGTATTGGTTCATCGCCAATTTTCATTGAACCTGTTTGAAACAATATTTTTTTATCACCAATTACGTAAAAACGCAACCCTATTTCTTTATTCCCTGCATCATCTGGCCCAACCAATGCCGAAAAATGTTTTGCATTTTTATTCAATTTAAAAGATAAAATACTAATGGATATACCACTAATTCCTCTTTTGTAAGTTTTTCCATTGATGCGAAGTGGCGTTTCTTTTGCATAACTGCCTTTAACTGCAACAGGACGAATGCCTGTTGAGTAACGCGCAACGTCTAAATCATCTAGCCAAACAGTTTTGATTTGTTGTGCAGAAGAAATTGACACTATAAAAAAAAGCAAAAACGTAAAAAGGCTTGTTATTGAATTCATTTTTATTAATATATACAAAGTTTGTCGTTGAATAACTTAACAAATCATCAGGTTATAGTATGATTTATGGTAAAGTAAGGTTGAAGTTATGGATTTGAAAATGAGCATCCAAAAATTGGGTAGATTTTTCAATTGCTTATATATCAAAATTAAATGGTGAAGCCTCATTATCGATGTATAACTCTAAATCAATTCATCACAATACTCGCATTGTCGCGAATGATATGATAAATTTTGATGGTAAGTGCCGTAAAGAGCATTTTTGCATTTGCATTTCTTTCTATGTAATAAGAAGCTTGATCTATTTCTTCTACAATTGCTTTTTGTTGACTGATACTACACAATTTATTCAAACGCATTGCGAAATCTAATTCTATTTCGGGTAAATTCAACTGCTCTTTTCCTATGATATTCAACCTTATACTTTGCTCTAATAAGTGATTAAAATAACGCAACAACTGCTTTTGTTTCTCTCTCCCTATTGTGCTAATGTCGTTGCTCCATTTAACTTGCTCAGATGGACCGGTTCTTAACATTGCATTTAGCCAATTGCGGATAATTTCCTGCCAATCGGAATCTCCGTGTTGAAGCATTTGCATAGCTTCACGGTAATTTCCGTCTGCCATTACCGCAGATTGATGTGCTGTTGTGGGATTGATACCTGCATTTTGAACAAGAGCATCTGCAATATCTTGTGTGCTAAGTTTTGGTATTTTAATAAGTTGTGTACGAGATAATATGGTATTTATGATTTTGGATTCATCTTCCGCAACCAAAAGAAATAAGGTGTTTGCTGGCGGCTCTTCAATGAGTTTTAACAATTTATTTCCTTCATTACCCAGATATTCTGGCATCCACAAAATCAATATTTTATAACCACTTTCAAAACTTTTAAGATTAAGTTTTCTGATTATATCAAGACATTCAGCAGAGGTGATATTACCTTGCTTGTTTTCCGCTCCTATGGATTGAAGCCATTCAAATGCATTTCCATAAATATTGTTTTGGATAAAAGTACGCCACTCTGAACTATAATCTGTACTAATGGGTTTATCTCCTGCTTTTCGGAGTATTACTGGATAACTAAAATGGATATCAGGATGCACCAATGCTGCCGCTTTTGAACAAGAAGAACAAACTCCGCATGCATCATCTGGAATTATTGCAGGTTCTGCATCTCCAAACAATGACGGTGAATTTTGAGGATTTGTAACTTTCTCACAAACCAAATACTGTGCCAAAGCCAAAGCAACAGCTAATCCTCCAGAGCCCTCTTTTGACAATAACAACAAAGCATGGCTCAAACGATTGTCTTGAACCATGCTTGTTAGTCTTTTTTTTACAAAAGATTGGCCTATTACTTCTGAAAATCTCAATGTTAGTTAAGGTATTTTGTGATTTCTTCGCTCAAAGGATTAACACTACTTGGGAATACAGCAACCAATTTACCTTCTTTATTAATCAAAAACTTTGTGAAATTCCACTTGATGTCGGCATCCATTTGACCATTTTTCGCTTTGCTCGTCAAGTATTGGAACAAAGGATGAATGTCTTCACCTTTTACGGAAATTTTCTCAGCCATTGGGAATGATACTCCATAATTCTTTGAACAAAATTCTTTGATTTCCTTGTTTGTTCCTGGTTCTTGTCCTCCAAAATTGTTAGCAGGGAAGCCAATAATTACCAAATTTCCTTTGTGTTGCTCATACAATTTCTCTAAATCTGCATATTGTTTTGTATAACCACATTGAGATGCAGTATTAACAATAAGGATGTTTTTCCCTTTGTATTTAGAAAAATCAATTGACGTTCCGTCTAAAGAAGGAACCTTAAATTCATAAATGTTGCTGGCTGTCATAATCCAAATTGTAAATAAAACGGTGATTAATTTTAGCATAGTTTTTATTTTAAAACATTATTAAAGGTGAAAAGGTTCTATTAAATATTAAATGTAACATTTTCTATTGTTTTTCATAACATCCAATATCTGGTTTGATATCTCTTGGTTTACCATCTAAATCAGAAAATATACCAGCTGACTTTCCCTTATTCACTCCCGGAGGGTTTTTTAATGTGCAATGAAAATCAAAATAACCCCTGTAAACATCAACACTATCAAACATTGGCACTTGGTTTGGAAGGTTATTCAACAAATTTACATTGCTCAAAGTATTTTTTACTTTGTATAAATTGTTTTCCATCAGCACCTGAAAAGTATTGTTCCCTTTTTTACTTATTACAACTTCATCATCTATATTCCCATTTTCTCCCCAAAATATACAATTGGTAAGTGTTGCATTTAAATCAAAGGTTTCTATTTGTTTTGTGCTATCCCAATTGTTGATGGCAATTACCGGTTTTTTATGGGGAATGTAAGTAGTGGCATAACTCGCCACTGTGCAATGTGTGAACGAATAATTACCGCCTTTGGTGAGTAAAATATTATTGCCACAATTGGTTACCAAACAATTTACCGCCCTAATGCTACTTGTTACACTTGCAATTCCAGTTTCATAAATATTGGTGATAGTACATGATTGTAAATCTAGTTTTGGAAAAATAGATGATAATCCTATTGTTACTAAACCTTGATATGCGTTTTTAACAATCGTATTAGTAAATAAGTTATTTTTTGATGAAGTATTAAAATATATGCCAGGCCAACTTCCAGGTAAATCTTTATAATCTGCATCCAATCGATCTCCCTGAAAAGTTATACTGTCTTTTTTTGTACCATTGCATATCAAACTGCCTTCAACAATAAAAGGGGCATCTGCATGAAGATGTATTCTTGTACCTGAATTTATTGTAAGTGTAACATTTGAATCTATTTTGATTCCTCCTAAAATTACATAAGGCAAAGTTTTGTCCCAAACCGTTGATTTTCTGATAATAGTGCTACGTAAATACCTCGCATTTTGTCCAAAAGCTTCTAATTGTAAAAACTGTTGTTGCCCGTTTGCATTGATTCTGATACTGTCTTTCACCAAAAATGCCGCATTTACAGCATTTGGGTTAACATTTACGGTAACAAAAACATAGATACTGTCGTTTGGATCAAGAACTGTATTCTCAAATTTTATTCCGGGCTTGCCATCTACATTAATAAGATATGGAGATGCATTTCCGCCCATCAATTCAATATTGTTGATATTAATTGATGTATTTAATGGATTAAATATTTTAAAAGTTTTGGTAACAGACCCCGCAGTTGTAAAAACCGTATCAAACCTCAAAGTATCTGTTGAAAGGGATACCGCACTATTTAAATCTGTCAACAAAGTGTTTTTGTTGCAGGCAAATAACCACGAGGTAAGGAAAATAATTAAAGCGATCAGATGTAATTTCTTCATAATAGCAACAACATTATTACTAGATTGTAAAGATAGTTTATTGTAGGGCATAAGCGAGTGTTGCAATAAAAACTGTGGTTTCAGGCATTTTTTTTATGGCATTACCACAAGCTTCTAAGGTTGCACCGGTTGTCAATACATCATCTACCAACAAAATCGATTTATTTTTTAATGCATCGGGTTTGATTACTTTAAACAAACCTTCTACATTTTGCCAACGTTCTTCTCTAGATTTTTTGGTTTGTGTTTCAGTAAAATGTGTTCTAGCAATCCAATCTGTGAAAACTGGAATTTTAGTAACATTTGAAATCCCTTCTGCTATTACAGTTGCTTGATTGTAGCCTCTTAATTTTTCCTTTGCTGCAAATAAAGGCAAAGGTAAAATGGCATCTATCGAAGAAAATCTATTTGAAGATATCAATTCATAACCTATTAATTGTCCTAAATAAACCCCCAATTGTTGACAGCCTTTGTATTTTAATTGGTGCATCAACTTTTGTGTAATTGAACTTGGTGTAAAATAAAGGAGACTCATTGCTGCTTCAACCTCAATTCTGCCCCAGAAAGTTTTTTCAACTGGGTTGTTAACTGTCTTGGCAAATCCTGTGTAAGGCAAATTACCAGAACATGATATACACAAGGTTTCCTTTAAAGAATTAAGCTCAACCGCACACCCCCTGCAAATATGAGGATAAAATAAATGTGTTAATGGCGATAAAATTTGATTGTTTAAAAATTGAATCGCTTTCATTTAAAACAAAATTTTATAAACTTCCTCAATTCTTCCTGCAGTAATGATTTCAATGGAGAAACGCTTGGTATCTGGACTCTTTTGATTGTGTTTGCTGATTATGATTCTTTCAAATCCAAGCTTCTCCGCTTCTGCAATGCGTTGCTCAATACGATTTACCGCCCTTATTTCACCACTTAATCCTATTTCTCCAGAAAAAACGGTGTTCAAAGGAATGGGAACATCTTCATAAGAACTCAGCAAAGCACAAACCATAGCAAGATCTAATGCAGGATCTTCAATTTTTAAGCCACCTGCTAAATTAATAAACACATCTTTAGAACCAAATTGAAAACCTCCTCGTTTCTCTAACACAGCCAACAGCAATTGCAACCTTCTTGAATCAAAGCCGCTTACCGTTCTCTGTGGCGTTCCATAAACGGAAGGCGTAACAAGGGCTTGAACTTCAACCAACAAGGGGCGAAGCCCTTCAATTGTTGCTGCAATTGAAACCCCGCTCAACTGATCTTCTCTTTGGGTTATTAAAATTTCCGCAGGATTTGTTACCGGACGCATCCCTTGGGCTATCATTTCATAAATGCCAAGTTCAGACGTAGAACCAAATCTATTTTTGGTGGTTCTTAATATTCTATACACATAATGCTGATCGCCTTCAAACTGTAAAACAGTATCTACCATGTGTTCCAGCAACTTTGGACCAGCAATGGAACCATCTTTTGTAACATGCCCAATTATAAAGACTGGCGTTTCCGTTTCTTTGGCGAACCTTTGAAATTCTGCGGCACATTCTCTAATTTGAGAAACACTACCCGGAGATGATTCAATATGGTTCGATTGTAAAGTTTGAATAGAATCGATAATTACCAATTGAGGTTTCAGTTTCTTAATTTCTTGAAAAATAACTTGGGTAGAAGTTTCTGTTAGCAGAAAAAAATCTGGGTGTTGGATACCTATTCGATCTGCACGCATTTTAATTTGTTGCTCAGATTCTTCACCACTTACATAAAGCGTTTTTAATTCAGTAAGTTGTAAGGCATTTTGCAAAAAAAGTGTAGATTTTCCTATACCCGGTTCACCAGCAACCAAAACCATTGAGCCTGGAACTATTCCACCGCCTAAAACCCTATTCAATTCTGGATCTTTGGTGACAATTCGTTTCTCCTCACTACTTTGAATTGCATTTAGCGCTACAGTTTTTGCACCTTGTCTGGTTGATGGCTCTTTCCAAGCTGCAGGTGCTCGCTCATCTTTGGAAATTAATTCTTCAACAAATGTATTCCATTGTTGGCATCCTGGACATTTACCCAACCATTTTGCCGACTCCTGCCCACAATTGCTGCAAAAAAACGCAGATTTCACTTTACTCATATCCTAAAGGTAATAGCAGTAAAGCATTATTCGATATAGAAAAACACCAAATTTTAAAAGAAAATAACGGTAAGATTTGGTGTAAAACATCTTGAAAAAAATATTTACACAAAACCATTGATTATGGTTACCTAGTTTACCCAATCATCCTGCCAAACATAAAACATGCACAATATTTATGACTAAATGACATAAAAGTATTAAAATTCCAAAAATGGAAAGTAATTTGCATTGTATATTAAAGTAAAATAAAAAATTATGGGATCAGTATATCTTGTTTCATTATTGTTTTTAGGCATTAGCATGTTTGTGTCTAATCGATTAAAGAAAAAATTTAATCAATACAACGAAGTTTATTTGGCGTCGGGATTATCTGGAAAGGAAATTGCAGAAAAAATGTTGCGTGATAACGGTATCTATGATGTGCAGGTAGTTTCTGTAGAAGGATTTTTATCAGATCACTACGACCCAATCAAAAAAACGGTTAATTTAAGTCCTGAAGTTTACCACAACAGAACAGTATCAGCAGCTGCAGTTTCTGCACACGAATGTGGACATGCGGTTCAGCATGCAACAGCATATACATGGTTGATGATGAGAAGCCGATTGGTGCCAATTGTTCAATTTAGTTCAAATTCTGTACAATGGATTTTAATGGGAGGTATTTTATTGGTTAATATTTTTCCTACTTTGTTATTGGTTGGTATTTTATTATTTGCTCTTACTACATTATTTACAGTAATAACATTACCTGTAGAATTTGATGCCAGCAACCGAGGTTTGGCATGGTTACAAAATGCTGGAGTTACTACAACTAATGAATTTCCTAAAGCTAAAGATGCATTAAAGTGGGCAGCAATGACCTACGTTGTAGCAGCACTTGCATCAATAGCTACTCTTGCACAATATGTGATGATATTTTTGGGAGGAAGAAGGAGGAATTAGTTATTAGTTATTAGTTATTAGTTATAAGTTATGAGTTATGAGTTATGAGTTATGAGTTTTTTCTAATATTTATTAAGATGTAATTTATCTAAAAATACGAAATAGGAAAATTCAAATGTCTTCTTTCAATAGCCCCCAGCTTCAGCTGGGGGTTTTTATTTATATTATATTGGATTTAGCCAAGAATTTGAATAAATACTTCTTATGTGTAATTTTTTTTGTTTGCTTCTTTCAACAAACTATTTTTACATATCATTTATTCTCAATTAACCTAAGTTGCTCTAATAGATTTTGAGTTTGCTCAATATCAAAATATTTATCCCTCAACAGTTTAACCTGATAACTTTCAGGTAAATAAACGCCCCATTTTGAAAAATCTAAAATGGCTGGATTTTTTTCTAATAAAGCTGAAATGTAAATGTCAATTTGCTCAAATGGTTGCTTTATCTTTTCCCATTTTAAATGAAATTCTTTTTTTGTAACTTCTATCTCAAAACAACTTTTACTGTCATCAAGTTTATTTTTAATTCCAACCGTGTTTAAAAGCAATTGTATCGTTCTATTTACCTTAGTTCCTGAAAAAGTATAAAGTAGTAAATCTAAATCTGCTGAAACTAAAGGGCGCTCACATTGGATTTTTTTAATGTGATATGCCGAAAATTCATTTCGAAACATTTCTATTTCACTCAAACTAGCTTGATCTAAATTTGTATATGCTGTTGGAGTATATAAAACCTCAAGCATCTTTTCCCTAATTCTAGAGTGAATGGTTGGTCCTCCTCCAAAAAATATCGGTTTTTTCCCATCTTTTGCTGGACTAACTTCTATTTTCATTGCTTTATGGTCGATAAATTTTATTTTCCAGATTTTTGCTGCGAGTAAAAGGTTTTCATCATCACTTAATTGTGGTGAAAATGGGATATCTCCAACTGTATTTCCATTATATACTACTTTAAAGTTTTCTTCCGTTTTGAAAACACTATAAAAATTCCTATTGTTAACAACTATTTCGCCCTCAATACCAATTATAACTTCATTTTGAACCTTTTCTAATAAATCTATTTCAATAAGATAATATACAATTGCTTTAATATCTGCAATATCAATTTTGAGAAATGCTGCATTTTGTTTGAGCTTATCAATTAATTCTGGTAAAATTATTCCAGAATTTCCTTTTGTTATGGATAAAGCTTGATGAACCAATATATCATAAGGAAAATCATTTTTTTGTGGTGGTTCAATATATCCTTCATTGTATAGAAGCCAACATGCTACAGATTGTAATAAACTCCATTTGTTTGTTGAATATAAAAATAAATTGCTGCTTACCCCTTCTTTCCTACCACTTCTTCCAACTCTTTGAATAAGTGATGCTATACTATGTGTGGCATCAATCTGAACCACTTCATCAACTGTACCAATATCAATACCCAATTCTAAAGTTGATGTACAAGAAATACAGAAACTTTCATGTTTGTTGTTTTTGGCAAAATATTCTATGAACTCTCTTTCTTCTCTAACAACTGATGAGTGGTGTGAAAAATAATTGGGATGTCCGTTTACCCTATCAGAAATCTTTTTCAATTTAACAGCAACTTCCTCCGCCCTCCCCCGACTGTTGGGGAAAATTAAAACTTTCTTATCCTCAGTTTCAAGATAGATATTTTTTAATAAATCTAAGGGCAATTCATCTTTTACACTTTTGAAATACCTAAACTCCGCAATTATATCTTTCTGACTTTTATCAATCAATATTTTAGTTGATTCAACATTGCCTGTAAATTCTTTAGCTTCTATAAATCTATTTTCTAAAGACATTGTAGCCGACAATCCAACTATGTTAAAGGGTTTTGATTGGATATATTGCAATCTTGATAATAGAGATTGTAATTGTATTCCTCTGTCTGTTCCAATAAACGAGTGGATTTCATCAATTACAACATATTTTAGTTTTGAGAATAAATGTTTAACATTAAAAGATTTGTTTACAAACATTGCTTCTAATGACTCTGGTGTTATCAGTACAATTCCTGAAGGTTGTTTTAATAATTTGTTTTTTTCTGTTTTATTTGCTTCACCATGCCATTTTGTTACTGTAACATCCAAGTTTTTACACAATTCTTCAATTCTATAAAACTGGTCGTTAATGAGGGCTATCAATGGGGAAACATAAAGAACTTGCACTCCAAGGTCGTTAAAGTTTACTTTTGATAAAATCGGTAGAAAAGCGGCTTCTGTTTTTCCAGAAGCAGTTTTAGAAACCAATATATAATTGTTGTCTGTTGTAATAATTCTTTCAATAGCAG
>Ga0209189_1002204_pt1 | contig 13910 bp, 17 predicted proteins | sample C_130820_EF_Meta_FD_187308 | JGI IMG/M metagenome (GOLD analysis project Ga0209189, IMG submission 187308) | Freshwater microbial communities from Lake Croche, Canada to study carbon cycling - C_130820_EF_MetaG (SPAdes) (version 3) | ecosystem: Environmental > Aquatic > Freshwater > Lake... | reverse complement strand
AGATGTATTTGTGCCAGATGCGGCATCAAGAACTAAAGCGGGTGCTGTTGATGGGGCAACACTTACAATCCTTCCACTATAAGAACCACTCGTCGTCCCCACCAGCAAGTTGCCGGAGGAGTCGAGGCGCATCCGTTCTGTGGTATTGGTCGACCAAGCAACAGTATTTGTTGTTGGCAAATACATTCCATTCGTTGGAACCGTTGATCCAGATGGAATAAATGCAGTACCAGTTGCGCTACCAGTTGTTACAAAATTCGTCCCATCAAACGTCAGCGCCGACCCAGTAGCCAACGCACTAGAACTAGATGCGTATACCACCCCGTTTGCGGTGAAGGAGGTTAGGTTTGTCCCCCCGTTAGCAACTGGCAGCGTCCCGGTAAACGTAATGTTTGGAGTCGTGCCGCCGCTCGAGGCAATGTTGCCGCTGCCGGTAACAGCAGTAACTGTTCCACCGCCACCAGTAGCACCAAGAGTAGAAACAGTTTTTAAGACCATGTTATACCCCGTCTCCTGGAGTGATGTACACAACAGCATTACCACTGCTGGTAATCCCGGCAAAGTAAGCGTTAGGCGTGAACGTCAATATCTCGTCTGTGCCTGACAGTAGCGGGATAGATGACTGAGTGCTCGTGACAACCACTGCGTTAGCTACCGCACTTGCGTTAGACTGCCCGTACCCCATAAACACCGTTACGTTACCGCTGTTGATGATCCGGTACTGGTTCCCGCCAAGGGTTGTAGACGCAGCTTGCACGGAAGTGGTGGGAGAACTACTGGTAGCCGTGAAGGTTATTGTGTTCCCCATAGGGGTAAAGGCTTGAATTCCCATTTTCTACTTAACCTTTAGGGTACTTTGCTTTTACGGCAAGACAAGCATCTATGTATGCCTGCACTTGAACTTGATCACCTTTGACAATCCCGTCTAGGTAATCACGGAAATCAGGATACTCAGCAGCCCTCTTGGCTTGGTAGGCTACTGCGTTGTCTGCTGCAATCTTTGCACTCCACGCAGCATCCAGTTGATCTTGAGTCGGCTGTGCGCCTAGTTTGTCTGTGTTCCACACCAGCACTTGGTCTGTCTGACCTGCTGGTTGTCCTGTTTGGTAGTCACCGGGAGAATAGACAATATTGTTCTGGGACAAATAGGCTTGGATTTGGTCGTTGAGTGCCATCATTTGTCCTTATGAAGAGATACCATAGAGGGATGCCGATCCAGACGTCCAATTTGCACCGTCCGCAGTTAATTGAATTGCTGTTAACACCTGACTGTTACCAGGGTTTGCCCCGTTTAAGTAAAAAAACGAAACGCTACCACTTTGATTTTTTTGAATTTGCCCATAAGATGCAAAAGTTGACGCAGAATCCATCCCCGAGAAAAATATAAATCCTGAAATAGTGCCTGTTAGGTATGTGAAACTAGCGTCAGATATTAAATTGTTACCCGTACTTGTACCGTATTGATTCATCGAATTTGGATTTCCCGAACCCCCAAAACTATATTCTGCAAAATTATAACCCGATGTTAAATACGTTGGAGTCGATCCATAGCCAACGCGACATAATATTCTATTTGATACGGTAGCCGACGCCAATGCGTTGACAATCAAAATATATGATTTGTAGGTCGCAAGACCGGTCCATGCTAAAGCCGACTGCCCACTAGCTGTTAAAGTACTAATCAATGTCATTGCACTTCCACCACCAGAAGCAGCAGAAGACACCCATGCAGATCCGTTAGACGTTAGTACGTTACCAATCGTTCCCGGAGAAGACAGTCCTGTGCCGCCGCTACCCGCTGACAATGTCCCTGCAACTGTTACGTTTCCACTGGTAGATGTACTTGGAGTTAACCCAGTTGACCCAAAAGACAGAGCAGTGACTCCAGTGCCAGCGGCAGCGCTTGTAGACACCCACGCAGTACCATTACTGGTAAGCACGTTTCCAGTCGAGCCAGGAGAAACAAGGCCAGTTCCGCCACTAGTAGCAGGAATGGCAAACGCAATATTGCCGCTCGTGATAGTGACGTTACCAAGCGTCAAATTTCCCAGAGTGCTAACTGAATTTCCTAGTTGAATGCTTGTATTGCCAAGCGTAATTGGGCTGGCAAAGTTAGCATCTAACTGAGAAAGCGGTATTGTATTTGTTGCGTTAGCAAATTGATATGCGACTGGCATTTTAGAACCTTACTCTTAATTCGTGTTCAAATTCAAAGGTATTATAAGTGTAAGCAGCGTTGTTACTAGTGATAGTCAGGCCCAAATACTTACCGTACTGCTGGGCATCTGACTTGTACAGGTAGTAAGTGTAGCCGTTTATCCAATTAATAATAACATTTGAATTGTTTGACCACGGGATAACTGTATTAGCGTTGTTCGTCCAAGTAACAAAATTGGTCAACGCATACTGAGGACTAGATCCCAGTTCACTATCTACCGTCACATAGATGGTTGCACCAGTATTGAAGGTTGACTCCACTCCAAACTTCAACGCCTGCTTGGTGCGGATAGGATCACCCATAGGCATGAGCGCAGTCTGCATCATACTAGCAATGTTAGACGTGCTGTTAGCGTAGAGCTTGTAGAGAGATCGGTCGCTTACACCGTAAGAATTTATCATCCCTGACAAAGGGACGGAAGTGATGTAATTTAACGTGCCTTGGGAGGTGATGAACCATTTCTTCTCGAAGAACACCGCCTGGACCTGCCTCGCTCCATTTACCGGGTCGTTGTAAGTGAAGTTGAATGCCGCGCATAGGATGTTGTTGAGCAGAACCTGCCCACCAGTGACTGGTTTTGAGAAGTCAATGTACGGAAATATGCCGTCAAGAGGGTCTGATAACTTGCTGGTGGTAGAACCGACTAGAGAATAGATCCCATAGTCGTTCATGAACAACACAGAGCGGAAGAACGGGAAAATAGCGTAGATACGCTTGGTTCCTACGCTGGCAGAGACGTTGGTGTTGGTGAAAAGCGTCTGACCGTTGGTGTCAACCCTAACGTCAGAGAAGACGTTGATGCTGTCATCACCAAAAATGTACAAAAAATTGTTGGCAGACAGCAATGCCCGGATGTTTCCGTGCAGTGTGGAGTCTTTGAGAGTAAAAGACCCCGCAGAAATGCTTGTAAAGTCGCTGTAGGAGTCTACTGCCGAGTAGTAGACGGTTCTACCTGCCGCAACCCATACACGGCCTGAGAACGTCGCTACAGACACGATCTGATCTGTGTTGACTACCGCTGTAGCAGTAGCATTAGCCGTCGCTCCACCACCGGAGATGGTCACATTGGCTGTGGTGTAGCCAGCTCCTGGGTTTGTCATCACAATTGATGACACAGTGTTCCCCAGCACGATCGCTGTAGCGGTAGCAGGGGTTGTATTGGCGCCGCTGATCGCCACAGTTGGGGCTGACGTATAGCCAGACCCACCATTGTTGAGCAGAATGCTGACTGTGCCGGTTTTGAACGTCACAATCTGGGCGAGAGCATTAGCACCAGACCCTCCACCGCCGGTAAAAGTAACGGTAGGAGGGCTTGTATACCCACTTCCAGCGTTTGTCAGGCTTATGCTTTTGACGCCACCAGTAGAAATAACGGCTGTTGCAGCAGCAGCACCGCTGGAAAAGGTAACAGCAGGAACTGTGGTGTAGCCAGAGCCGTTCTCAACCATTGATACCGCGACTACAGCGCCACCACTGATGCTACACACGGCTGTTGCTTGTGTACCGCCAGGGATGTTGGGAGCGCCTATGGTTACATTTGGGACCGCAGTGTAGCCAGATCCACCGGAAGTAACGTAAATAGATCGTATGCCACCAGATCCGGTAACAATGGTGGCTGTAGCAGTTGCTTGTACGCCATTGGCATCGTTAGGACTGGATATGGCAACGGTAGGGGCAGACGTGTACCCGCTACCAGGGTTGCTGATAGCTATTAATCCAACAGACCCTATAGAAACTACTGAATTGGCATCCCAACTAGACAAACCTTTGTCTGGATCACCAATAATTAGACGTTCGTTCTTCCACTGGGCTGAATCTACGTTTGCACTACTAAGGTTTCCAGCGCCTGTGACAGAAACCATCACATTGCTTATCAGGTTGTACGCCTGTGCGCTTCCGTTTGCTTGAAATCCAACAATGTAGTCGATGTTGTTGATGCTTGTGGACGTTAGATAACTAACGGTGTTGGCAAAAACGACGGCCTGACTAGTGCTATTTGATACTGCTGACTGGGCTGGGACGATTTTGATATTGGCATCGCCAATAGGCATCGCGTTCTCTATCCAAGAGAACTCATCGTCGCTGATCGCAGTCCGGTTAGCTTTGGTGTTCAGCCCACGGAACTTCTTGAGAACAGCATATGATTTTTTCTGTTCTTGGGAAGCCATGCTAGTAAGGGCTGCTGTATGGGTCTGGAATCCTGCGAGTGAACACAGAGTTCAATACGCTCTGAACTTGTCGGTTGTACTGTTGGAGAAATATCTCAGATTCCCCGTAACTCTGTTCTTTGTACTTGGCCTTGTAAGCCGCGTAGAACGCCACAGGAACGGTGTACGGGTCTAAGATAGTGTCAGGCGCTGCAGAAGTGTTCAAAGACAGCGCAGTAGGCAGAATTACGCTGTCAATCTCCATGCTGTAAGACTGGTCAGGGACAGGAGAGATGTAGATCTGTTGTTGACCATACGTTGAGAAGCACACGGGCCTACCAACGTAGTTTTGCCAGTAACGCAACTGGGCGTTAAAGTTAGTCCAAGGCAAGTAACGCAATGGAATACGAGAGTTACCCCAGTAGATTGTTACGTTAAGTACATCAAGAGTCTGCGAACCATTAGGCAACGACGCAAACGGGATAATTTCTGCATTCTGGGCGTATAGCAGCGTGGCTGTGCCGTTAGTAAAAGCTGTTGACGGGGGAAAATTAGTCCCTGACGCTGGATACGGAGGAGCTGTAGTTCCCAGCGTCCCGCCTACCGTAACCTGGTAGATGAAGATATTTGAGAATATGTACTGTCCTGTGGTGACAGCAAGACCAGCAGACCAGATTGTTGCGGCAGTGCCGTCTGGCGCGAGGGGTGTAGCAGATATTTGCAGAGTTCGGAGACAACCAGTGTCTCGTACTATGCGTTCACGCCCATCGTTGATGTAATCCGTAAGCTCATCATTAGACCAAAAATTCGCGTTGGCATCGTGTAGAAGCCTGCGAACGTCTGTGATGTACGAATTCAGGGTTGCCATAGTTGCCTATTGTAACCCTCAGGAGACTTTTCCCCCTACCCCTACTTTTTTGACGGGTAGGGGTACTACGCCTACCGCCGAGGGAATGCGGTCCTGCGCTGAATGTTGGCCGATGCGAAACATAGCCAACCGTTCAAGTCCAATTTCAAGATCCGACGAGTGGGTTGCAAACCCCAGACGGACTGCGTATGGGAGCTTGTCATTGTCTTGGTAACCAAAGATGTGCCTAGCAGCCTCAATAGGGACTGACGTAGGCACACCTTTTTTGAACTTATAGTCAACACCGGCATGGCGATCTGCCAAATCGGTGTCACTACAGTTGGTTACAAAAACTTCCATTAGAACGAAACCGTGTCACCGTAAATACGAATGTCAACAATTGCAGATGCTGCGTTGGTGACGTTCACATACAGAGCCGAGGTGTTTGCTCCATTGATGGTCGTTGTCAATGCGTAAGGGCTGGCAACCGTCAGATCTTGGAATCTGTTCACAGCAGTCAAGTTTGCCAACGAGACTGTTGCTACAACCGCATTGCTAGTGTTGCCATCATTGGTTGTCGTGATATTCACGTTAGCCAAAGATGCACTAGCATTTGCGTTTTGTACCGTAACCCGACGAATGATCACTTCCCCAGATCCAGCGAGTGCCCCAGCATTTGTGAGGCCCCCCTGGAGGAGGGGAATTGCTACCACAGCATTTCCAACCGTTGCCAACGAAACCCCGGTAGCACGGCCAATGGCATAGTTACCAAACGAGTCTGGTGTGTTTGATCCTACTGCATTTGGATTTGCCATGTTTACTCCTTAGCTAGCAAACGTGGAGTTTGCAGTCAAACCACCGTTGACCGTCAACAGAGTGATGGTGTTTGCCGAAGTAGTCGAGTTGGCAAATACGTTCACGCCGTCGCTGATCAGAACACCACCAGTGTTAGCAGCCGTGAGCAGGGCTAGAGCAGTCCCGTTGTTAGCATAGATCTGGCTGTTCAAAACGGGGAACATCAGATATACGCCAGCAGGGACTACGTTGCCAGCAACGGTCGCAGGAGCGATGAGGGTTGTGGTCTGAAAGTATGCTCCGGTGGTATTGCTGTTAGCACCGGCAATCAGGATCTTGTTTAGGGCGAGAGCCATGTTTCTCTCCTTACAGAGTCAGAGAGTTATAAGAACTAACCCTAGTCATAGACTTTGGTTTAGTACTAATCAACTCAGCAATCATCAGCACTGCGCCGACGTAACCAATCTGCCAGTTAGGCAAAGTGGACTCAAACCCAGTAAACACAAACGAACCCTGCTCGTGGATGTACAGGTTCAGGTAGTTCGTGTTAACAAAGTAGACGATGCCTTCTGGGCAGTATGGATCTGGGTAGATCGGCACACCAGCAACCATCAGTGCACGGAACGCAGCCTGGGGTCCGTTGTTGTCTGCATCAAACCCAGATCCTGGGGTGATGACATACTGCTCTTGACCAACAAAGTCTTGAGCCAACAGAGTCCAAGTACCGAATCCGCAAACACCAAAGCTAGGCACTTCTGCACCGTTTTTCACGGTTCCAGAAATGTATTGCAGGATGTTCTGACGGGTTGGGTTGACGTTACCAGCGTTGTAGACCTTCGACTTCCACCAAGTGTAGGTGTTACGGTTGATGTTCCCGTAGGTCACTAGGTTCGTACCATCGTCAATCGCGCCTGGAAGGCCGATAAACTGCTGGGTGTTTGTCGTGTTGTTGTACAACGATGTTGCCATCGCGTCCATCATCACGTTGGTCGCATCGTTCATCCGCGCTTCGATCAGCGGAATGATTGCTGCGTCTTGCTGAACCGCACCTTCCATCCCGAGGAACGGAACTGGTGTGATCATCAACTTGAGGTTGAACTCAGCGTTGTAAGCACCTTGCTGAACAGACGGTTGAGCGAACGAGCCGCTGTAGTCCGACCACTGTGCGTTTACAAACTGAGCGCCCTGCACGGGCACTGTTACGGACGACACACCGCCGCTGGCTTGCTGACTGTTAGCAATCAGTGCTGCGAGAAGAGGGGTCGAGTTATAAAGCTGTACAACCAGCTTCGGGATGAATGCCCTACGAGTGACGTAAGTTAACTCAGTGTACTGAGTTGATCCCGTTGCCGGTAGAATTCCGCCACCAATGGCCATATCAATCTCCGGTAAGGTTTACAAACCAATAGGACGATTCGGTCGCCGCAAATCTTGCAATGCGCTGACCGCTTCGTTTCTTGCTGCGCTAACCGGGTTTTTCCAATACTTATTCAAGTCAAATTTTTGAATAACTTGTGGATTGTACCCGGAAGGTGTGGGTGTCGCGGCTTGCTTCATCCACTCATGATACTCGGCGGCAGTCTCGTGATTAGTGATACCGCGTTCAAGCATGATTTTTTCAATTCCCTTGATATCATCGTCAGAACTTGCCAAGCCTTTTTGTTTCAACGAATTGCGACGTTTTTGCAGTTCTTCCACGGCGTCACGCTCTCGGAGTTTGTTCTCCAAAGATTGGACTCTCGCTTCTGCTGCTGCAACGGCAGTGTTGGTGTGATCTTCAATTTCCAGTTCTGGAATCGGAAGATCAGGCTTAACCTTCTTGGTCATTCGCAAAAATTCTTTGCGAGTAGAAGGATTCTCAGCAAGTTGCTGGGCCAATGCCGCGAGTTCGTCGCGTGCATCAACTGATAAGTTTTCAAGAGACATTGTTACCCTCGTTACAATGTGGTTTAGATGACTTTCTTGCCGTCAGCAGGCTTTTGCACGCCCATCTTGTTCTTAGAAAGATCAGATGGCTTGTCAAGGCCGCCGAAACGCGAGAAGCGTGGCGTGTTTACGATCTGGCCGTTTTCCTGACGATCATCAGTTGGGCGGCGTGGAGCAGAAGCTCCGCGTGGCTTAAAGAGGTCCATTGTTTATCCTAGTCCAGGAGGTTTTGGCGCACCTGCGCCAGGGGGAGTCATTCCCGGAGGCGGGGCTGACTGAATTGCACGGGACTCTGGAGTCATGCCACCGGCTTTAGGTAGCGTCTGCAACATTTGCAGAATCTCTGACTGCTGGAGTTCGCCGGTTTCATTACGCTTGCCACCCAGCAAACTACCAAGTTTGCGAGAGGCTTCCATGATTGCTTTGCCTTCATCCGACTCTGCACCGACTGCCGGGAGAGACTGGTCAAGAAGATCAAGCGCAATAGAGATATTAATCATTGCTGCTTCACGAGTCCCCATCTGTTTTTCAGGAGTGGACATTGGAGAAGCCATTGGGGGGGTTTCCGGAGACGATGATCCGGGAGACGGAGGAGTTGGGACGGGCGCACCGGCACTGCGGTCGCCTTTCATCAATTCCATCAATTTATCTGCTGGTACGCTCATGTGCGACCTTTTATACCCAATCACAATTTAAGTCAAGTGGGAGGCTCATCGCCCACCTCCCGCAGGCCGGTTCAGAAACCTGTTACGTTCGGATTACTTCCGACCTTTACGACCACGACGTGCCATGACGATCTCCTGGTTGCGGGGCCACTTGAGAAGGGCAAGCAGCCATACCCATCGAACTCTTTAAGCCGGGATTACCGGCGGGTCTTGCGACCGCGCTTCATTGTCTTGTACATTTCAATTACCTTCGTGTGTAGTCACGGGTCATGCGGGAAGAATTACCCGCAGATCCCATCCTATTCGTCTGTGTACGATACGTCAAGGATGGAGTTTCCTGACGATTGCTTAAGGTTTTTGCGGTGATTCTTGGCTGATCACCAGTCTTTATAACTCCAGAAGTTACCATTACTTCTCCTTTGGAGGCTGCATAGCCGCTTGTTGAGCTTGTGCTGCTTCCATCTTTTTGAGACGGTCTTTCAATTGCTGCTTCATAGGTGGTTCAAGCAAGTCTAGCAAAGATTCCTTGTCAATGACTTGTGCTTTGAACAGATTGAACGCCAATTGACGCAAATCTTCCATGAAGATAGGCGAATTGCTGTGTGCATCCACTTTTACAGCGTAATTCTTTGGCAATTGCTCGGCAATGAACCGATTGCCACGAGTATCCGTGTAATGCGTGTTTGGATACGCCTGCATAAGCTTGAGATACAGAGTCGCCATTTTTTCTAGCGAATCTTCAATGACAAGCGCCCGTTTTTTGGCACGAGATGACCCTAAACGGGCAAGTTGACTGGCATGACCGGACGATCTGACTCCAGACTCCCCCCGTCCTTGCAAGACAGAAACGATTCCAGAGGCTTCTTCAAACATAGAGTCAATTTCGCTGATCTCACGGAATAGATCTGGCGGCATTTGCGGGGCCAGCTTCTCAACCTTGGCGCTTGGCATATCTGTTGCCAAGATTCCGCCTGCGCGGTTGAGAGCAAAGTTCTTTTCATCAAGGATTCCAGTGAATCCGATGAGTGCTGTAGGTGGGCTGACCTGTTTGGACAGAATGTCCAAAATCTCGGTCATGCGCTTGTTACGCATCTGCTGGAGATAGATCAGACGGAATACTTCTGACTGACCCCAGTAGTAATCGTAGAGCGGCAGTGGACAGATCTGAATGAAGGGCAGCTCGCCTTTCAAGAAAACAGTCGCGCCAGGACGGTCATAGATGATTACATCTGGATCTGCTCGGGTGACCACTTGGTAGTCGCCAGTTTCATCGTTCCACACCCAGAGTTCCGTCATCTCGACGGTTTCCTCGGAGACTTGTGCTTTGTAACGGTTCCCACCTGACAAGTCGAGGTTTACATTCCCGTAAAGAGTTGGGTCCGTCTGGCTCATGATAATGCGCTGCACACCGTTAGCAACTTCGGTGCGCTCGTGCTGCATATACGACACGCGCTCTACGATCTTTTCCCGTTGCGGGTGGCTGTAAAGACGGTTGTAGAGTTCAGACTTCGTGATGTAGTAAGTCTGAATTATTGCTTCTTGTCTGTCGGTGTATGGAGTGTCTTCTCGCAGGACACCGATGCTGGCCGGTTCCACGAGATACGGATGAATACCGTTTCGATAAACCAGTTTAATAAAGGTGCTGTTGTAGCACAGCGACCATGAAACCGCTGTCGAGAATACTTGGTCAGCATTGCTGTTTAGCCATTCATCGTTGAGTGCTCGGGTGAGGACCGGAAGTTTGGCCTGCTCTTCATCTGGGACTGCCGCACCCAAGTCTATAGAGAATCGGGTGGTCTCGGCAGAGTAGAGAAAGGATGACAACTGATCTATGTGAGGAAAGATCTTGTTGTACATGGCCGGTGCTTCGTCCGGTCCGTTTCCAAACAGATACCACGAGCGAAGACCTCCGTAATCGGTGCGACGCTCTGGCATGGAGACGCTGCACTTGTGGATGAGGTCTAGATAGAAGTTTTCTCGTTCTACCGGATCGCTCGGGATTCTCATGGTGTTATTGCCAAGTTCTCATGGTCAGCAATGTAACTCGCGGCTTTTGGTCCGGTCAAATTGCCAGCGTCTTTGGGGTTAACTCCAACGGACTCACCGCGAACGGATTGGGCGACTTTCCCGGCAAGTGCTGCTTGCATATTGATGTTCTGGAAGTTCCCACCCCAGATCGCGGCATCGCCTGGGCGAGCCTCTTTGACTTCTGGCTCTTCAGGAATCTGATGTTGATGGTAACCGGCTTGGGTGTCACCAGAGCGGGTGGACTTGATGTCTGACATTTTGAAGTCTTGGGCAAGACCTTTGAGTTGACGGTCAGCCTGTTTGGTTTTATCTGATTTGAGTGCAACTGGTTTTAGAAAAACCATGTTGAGTTCTGCTGTGCAGAATTTGATAGGACACTCTGCCTCATAAGATTCGAAGAGGCCGTGAGACGCGCAAAGATAATCGTGAAGTACGCTCATGATTCGTCCAAGGTAGGATAAGAGTAATCGTGACGATTACGGGGGCCGATAGATAGTTTGAATCCGTCAGGGGAGTTCACGATCCCCATGTGCGGGAAGATAGCAGGTTCTGGGATCTTGCGATAGTCAACATATTGGGTCTGGTCCTTCCTCCTCATGACGCGCACCCGACCTTCCCGCCACGCTTGATAAGCAGAAGAGACACGGCGTTGGGTGGTCTCGCTCATGGGTGCGTTCTCGTAGATGAACACGTCAGCCAAGAATTCTCTTGAGATACCGCAGAGGTCAGCAAACTTCTGAAGAGAAATACCGCGTTGCTTATCCTTGAGGAATCGTCCCACCAAGAGTTTAAGTTCTTCTTTAGGAATTACGGTATTCAAACTTGTAGCCCTTGTCTTGCAAGAACATCAGAAAGTCCAGTTCACCAAAGACATTATCACATTCTTCTACTGTGCTTCTGATGGCAATAGATTTGTGGCCGATCAATTTTCTACTGGGTGCATGGTGACCGACAAGGCGCTCTAGGTCAATGTCATCGTGTAGGCCTGGACCCATGTACTCAATCGAGAAGTGTTTGGCAATGTTCAACGGCGCATACCGAATGCCCAAGGATTCCAGTTGAGGACGCAGCAAGCCTGAGAGCTGGACATCTTCGTTGATGAACGGCTGCTGGCCATACAACTTGTGTACAACACCGTGCTTGGCAGGGGCTTCCATGAACTTGCGGCTACGCAGGGAGAACCCGCCGTTCTGGACAACGATAGGATCTTTCACATGAACCCACGAGAAGTGGAACATGGCTTGGTCGCCCAAGATGCCCATGTGAGTAGGTGCGCCCACATAGTCGTACTCGTAGTACTCACCCGTGAAGTTATCCCCGTTGATAACCCAACCATCGTCTTGTACTACTAAGCAGTACTCTGTCTCAATGTACGAGTGTAGGCAGTACATACAGAACATTGAGTATTGGAAGTAGTCCAGCGGTGCTGTTTGTTTCCAAGCAATATGGTCTGGCAAGGAAGGAGGTCTTTCAAGAGAAATCAGCAGACCCCGGCTTCCGGGCAACTGGGCAAGGCTCTCAACAAGACTGGGGATAGCGGCAGCACCGTCAGTGTGGCCGTGGATAGATACGATTGTGAGATCAGTGTGTAGAGCCACCGTACATTCCGATACGTTTTAGATAATTAGATACGTTACGTCCAGCAGCGATCTGCTCTGGCGTTTGGTTCTCTTGGGCATGAGAGATTTCTTTTGTCAATCTCATGGCAATCAATCGGGGTTGAACCTGCTCGGCATATGCCACAGCAGCAAGGGCACTGGCAATGACTCTATCATCTTTGCCGCGCCCAGGCGCACCGATAAACCCGCCCTCACGAACGATGCCCTTCATCTCGTCTAACAGGTCCATAGACTTGATGTCCATCAACCCACGCTCAAAGTAATCCTTCATGTAGGTCAACATCCGTTCTTTGGTCTGACTCGTAGTCAGGAAACCAATAGAATTGGATAACCCAGACATCGTATCGTTACGACGCCAGATATAGTTCTGCATAGATCCCAGAACATCCATGATGCCGTGACCAGACGTTCCCTGCGCGGCAGCAAGACGCTTGAGGTTACGCATCTCGTTGATCACCGCCTGACCAGGACCGTTGACTTCCAAGTTCAGAGTTGAGTTCTTGTACGCACCGGCAAGGTGGGCAATCACCCACGCAAACTGGTAGGTGTTCATCTCACTGGTCGCAAACTCGGCCACCTGCTCCATCCCGTTGGCATAGACCCGGAACACTTGGATGGAGAATCGGTCTGCCCAATCAGATGAGCCATAAGCAGGGTCAGCACCAATGACGTAATAGGCCGTGTCAATAGGCTGCTCCCAGACCTTCAACGTCCCCAACTTTTCTGTTGACTTCAAGACATCAGTGTCTTGGAACATTGCCCCGAATGCATAGCGGAAACATTCCGGATGTAGTTGCCTAGATTTCTTGGCAGCGTCAGTACACCGGGAGTTTGAGAAGAAGCTCGTACCAGTCATCACGAATGCGTAGTCTTCCGTAGGAGGAAACTCCTGGTACATCAACGCATCGTCCTTGATCCCCTCGTGCAGCTTCCATCTCCACCACGCCATCTGCCTGCTGTTGATCTCCACCCCGTACAACTTCTTGATGTCCTTCACCCACTCTTTCTCTTCCCCAGTTAATTTACCGTCCCAATAAACTTTATAAACATCTGTCTCTGCTTCTACAGAATAAAGCTCATTTCTCCACCAACCACAGAATATAGCCCTCTGAGTTCTAGCCTTCTTAGCAGTCACATACATATCGTGGAACATATTAAATCCACGAGCAGTACTCTCAAATAAATACAACCTCTGAGGATTGGTCTCAGCAAGAGAAGCCAAGAGAGACGCTAGGCCCTCCTCATCTCCCCAACTGGATGTCTCAGTACCATGCAAGTACGTTATCGCCTTACCGCGCCCCAGAGACCCCTTAGAACGCAATCCAGCCACCTGATAAAACAACCGACTACGGTTCTTCAACGAGATGTGGTTTCTGTTGTGAGCAATAACAGGTACTTTATATTCTCTGGGTAACCCATCTATATACATAGACAGGGTACTGCGGAACATATCCCTGTTCTCTTCTGTATCAGTAGTCAATGTACCCTGTAATCCAGGATGTACAAAATGCCAGTAAAGATCCAATGCCAAAGAGATGGTAGTTATCCCTAACTGTCTACCCTTTAATATCACAAAGAAATGAATATCATCCTGTAGACCCTTAGCTATCTCATCCATAATATATGTCTGAGTACCTAATAACCTATCCATCTTCCTGAGACCAT
>Ga0209189_1002196_pt1 | contig 13950 bp, 15 predicted proteins | sample C_130820_EF_Meta_FD_187308 | JGI IMG/M metagenome (GOLD analysis project Ga0209189, IMG submission 187308) | Freshwater microbial communities from Lake Croche, Canada to study carbon cycling - C_130820_EF_MetaG (SPAdes) (version 3) | ecosystem: Environmental > Aquatic > Freshwater > Lake... | reverse complement strand
GAGGTCCCGTCCTGTGAGCTTTTGAGTGATCTCAAGAGCATGGGGTCCACTCAAACGGATCAGGGCAAGTGCGGACACTCCGGGTGGGGTGGCACAGGCTGTAATGGTGTCCTTTTCGAAAGCCATAGGTGTCCTTTTTCGCAAATCTTACCCCTTGAGGGCGAGGATCTTTCTTAGTCTCTAGCCTAAGCCCCTGTCTTTCGACTATGCAAAGAGGGGCTCGTTTTTGGACAATGTCAGAGCTAAAGGATAAATATGTCTTATATGCAAGAAACCGTGCTGGTGACTGGAGGGTGTGGCTTTATTGGCTCAAACTATGTCCGTCATTATTTGCAATCCCGGCCAGCTGTTAAAGTGCTTGTTTTGGACAAGCTGACCTACGCAGGCCATCGCCCCAATCTGCGATCGGAGGAGAAAAGTGGACGATGTGAGGTGGTGGTGGGGGATATAGCGGATGCGCGGCAGGTGGCTGAACTGCTGGAAAGGTGTAAACCCGTTTCGATTGTTAACTTTGCTGCAGAATCTCATGTCGATCGATCGATTGATGAGCCGACGCCATTTTTACATACGAATGTATCGGGGACTTTCACTCTTTTGGAAGCCACCCGCCATTATCTTGATTCCGACAAGGCTCCTGAAAGAGAAGCTTTCCGATTTGTCCATCTTTCCACAGATGAGGTTCATGGTTCGCTTGAACCCTCTGATCCCCCGTTTCGGGAAACATCGACATTCGCTCCGAACAGTCCTTACGCGGCATCCAAAGCTGCTGCGGACCACCTTTGCCGTGCGTATTTTCGGACATACGGAATCCCGACTGTCGTTCTCCGCCCCTCGAATAATTATGGTCCTTATCAATTTCCGGAAAAACTAATCCCTCTTACCATCCTCCGTGCTCTGGCAGGAAAAAAAATTCCTGTTTATGGCGACGGAAGACAGGTCAGGGATTGGATTTATGTGGAGGATACGGCGGCCGCTGTTGAGTTAGCTCGTTTGAAAGGCCCGCCAGGGGAGCCTTTTCAGGTTGGTGCGGATGCGGAAAAAGATAATCGCAGTGTCCTTGCTTCCATCTGTCGATTCTTGGATGTACTGCGTCCTCGTGTTGATGGGAAGCCCCATGCCGAGCTGTTGGAGTCTGTTACCGACCGTCCCGGGCATGATCGCCGTTACGCAACCGACGCATCCAAATTCAAAAAGACGTTTTCGTGGAGCCCCCGGATTTCGTTTGAAGAGGGACTCGAGAAAACCATACGATGGTATCTGGAAAATCCAGCTTGGTGTGAAGCAGTTCAGCGGAAGGGGTATACAGGCCAAAGACTGGGATTGGGAAATCACTAGGGCTTTTTAGCGTAAGCCAGAGCCTTGGTATCCGGCTGGATCGAATTCCACCTCCGAAAAGCCCGAAGCCAAAAGGTCATTCATCAGCTCCTTGCGAAGATCCGGTTGTAGTAGGCGTGGGGTTTCTTCAGGTGACACTTGCAGTAAGGCCTTCTTTCCAAGATGACGGACGCGAACAATCCTGAATCCCCGTGCGCGGACGGCGGTCTCAGCCTTTTCAATGGCCGTCAAACGTTCGATCGAAACAGGTAGTCCGGGTGCTAATCGGGAGGAAAGGCAGGGGGAGGCGGGTTTTTCCGCTATGTCGAGTCTGGCTTCCCGCGCGAGTTGTCGGATTTCGGCTTTCGTAAGGTCGGCCTCCCGAAGCGGGGCGACGACCTTGAAATGCCCGGCAGCGTCACGACCGGCTCGGATCTCCTTGGCGTCATCGGCATTTTCCCCGTAGGCGAGGACGGAAACTTTCCGTAGAGATGCGAGGGATTCCATTCTCTGAAAAAGTTCTGAACGGCAGAAAAAGCACCTGTTCGAAGGGTTGGCGGCGTAATCCGGGTTGTTCAGTTCTTCCGTTGAGATGACTTCAATGGGGAGTTGGTGACGAGAAGCAAAATATAATGCCGCTTGGTGTTCAGAGCGGGGGAGGCTGGGGGAATCACCTAAAACTCCTGTAACTCGATTTCCGAGAACCTTATGGGCTGTCCAAAGCAGAAAAGCGGAATCCACCCCACCGGAATATGCAATCAGGGCAGAAGACCAAGGACTGAGTATCTCCTTCAGCCTGGCTGATTTCTGACTCAATGTTGTCACGTCGGGATGATCATACATCAGGAATGGCATGGGGGGATCTTGATTTGGACCGATAAAGCAGGCCAACCCCCAGTGTCGTCAGAGTTCCAAATGTGATCCTCCATGGAAACGCGATCAGGGGCAGCCAGTCGGGGCGTGGAAGTGCCGGAAGTCCAGCAAGGCGAAGAAGATCAGAGGGAAGTCCTGCGAGGATGGCTACGGCGACAAACCCGCTTGCCATGGCCACTAGGTTTCCTCGATCCGAACCACGGTTTCGTGTGAGGGCTCCAAGAAGAAAGATTCCCAGCAGTGACCCGTAGGTATACCCAAAGATCCCGAGCACGATAGGGAGAATCCGGGAGGAAGGATTGGCGATAACGACCCATGATGTGGTGGCGCCGATAAAGACGAGGATAACCGAGAAGGCTACTGTCGCCCAGCGTGCGGCGCGAAGGGAGTTTGGCGTTTGAAGTCGCGGGGCTATCCAAGGTTCATACCAATCCCGGACCCAAGATGTGGCCAGTGCGTTGAGTGCTGTACTCAAAGAGCCCATGGCAGTCGCAAAAATACCGGCGACCAAGAGACCGCGGAATCCAACGGGAAGTTCGTGAAGAATATAATAGGCGAAAATATAGGCATTCCTTTGGGGAAGATGGGGATTGGGTGCGTATTGGTAATGAACCCAGAGAAGGATACCGATCGAAAGAAAAGCCACGACAATGGGGATGTCGGCTAACCCGGAGGCGACAAGGGCCAGGCGGCTTCGGGCGGGGTTTTTTGCGGTAAGCATTCGCTGAACCATGTCCTGGTCCGTTCCATGCGTGGCCATTGTGACGAAAGTTGCCGCAAAAAAGGCCGTCCAGATGGTGTATTCACTTTCCAGAACACCCTTGAGTTGGGTGAAAAAACCGCCCGTTCCAATGGGGCCAAGACTCCAAAAGGAGAGATCGCCGGGCTGCTGTAATTTTGCGTGAAAGCCGGTCCAACCCCCGGGAATCGTCCCAACGAGATGCCAGATGACAAATCCGAGCCCAGAAAACATCACAACGGATTGGATGACATCCGTCCAGACCACGGCCTTGATGCCCCCGATGGCGGTATAAACCGCAGTCAGCGCCACAAGAATCGCCAGTGCGACCATTGAGATTCCAAGTTCTTGGGAATCCGAGGGATGAAGTCCGGTCATCATCTCATATCCAAGAACAAGAACGATGGCTGCAATGTACAAGCGGGTACCGCTTGCGAGGGCGCGGGTTACGAGAAAAACAGCACTGGCGGCTTGACGGGACTGCGGACCAAAACGAATTTCGAGAAACTCATAAATCGAGACCACCTTGTACTTGTAATAGGGCTGGATGAAGATCCAACTGACAAGAATTCTTGCCAAGATGGTGCCAAGAGCCAACTGGGCGTAGGTGAAATTGCGCAGGGCGTAGCCTTCTCCTGGGGCGCCTAAAAAAGTGGCTGCACTGATTTCAGCGGCAAGAATGGAAGCAAGAACGGCCCACCAAGGCATTTTTCGGTCCCCCAAAGCATAGTCCCGGAGGGATGTCTGGTGCTTGGATGCGGCCAAACCGATCCAGAGAATGGCTGTGAAGTATCCGATCAGGACAAGGACGTCGAAAAGATAGGGCTGCATGTTCGATCTTAAGGAAGCTTCCAGTCTTTACGGAGACGATCATATTCTGATCGAGGGAGAAGAACGTAAACTGGTTGGTCGGCAGGGGAGAAGGCATTCAGCAGGGACGTTAAATCCTCTTCGTTCAAAGATGTGCATCCTGTGGTGGTAGAATGAGATCCCCGAGTGAGATGAAAAAAAACAGCGCTACCACACCCTGGCTTGGCATCGGGCGGGGCATTGTGGCGGATGAAAAGCTTCAGAGCATGGGCGGGATCTTCCTGTCGCATTTGATCAAAAAGATGATTTGCTGGAAAAGATTCCTTGGGGGATAGAATGAGATGACGGTTGTAGTTGAGGGATGCTGGATCCTCAATCCAGAGATCTCTTTCGGTCACACAGTGATACCGCCACCCGGGAAAGGAAAGCCTGTCGGCATATCCATAAAGAATCGATCCAAGCAGAAAAACGCCTGCAGGAGATTTTTTGTCACCTTCTCTTTTCTGGACTCCTTCCTGCGGCGAGTGAAGGCCTCGTCCCCAAGCCAAACCGCACCGTCCAAGATGAGCGGACTTGGGGGATTCGACTGGGGCCCAAGAGTTCTGATTCTTCCTGCGTCGGTAAAGTTGGAGTTCTGTTTCGGTGGATCCCCACTCCGCTGGGACTGCCAAAAGAAGTGCCTTGGTCTCTAGAGGAATTGGGGCGGGAGAGGAGAGAGAAAGGAGGGGGAAAAGAGAAATACAAAGAAAAAGCCGTTCCATGTTTTAGCGGGAACGAAATCGTCCGATCCATCCGGCGAGAAAAGGCGGGAGATAAAAGGCCAAATAACCAGCGAGTCCCGCCAAAATGCCCGGCAAAAGGGAGATCTCGAAAAAGGCAGGCAGAAAAAGAAGGGCAGAACTGATTCCAGCGACCCAGCGGACGGAGAGAGGAATCGGAATGGGGAAAAAGAAAACCTTTTGATCCGGTAGGGTGGTGGCAAATGCAAGAAACAAGGAGTTATAGAGATAAAACGGGTTAACCGGGGCTGACCCCCAGAAGAAGGCTGTCAGAACAACAGCCAGAATCCCGATCAGAAAGAAAAGATTCAGATGGAACGAGCCCCAAACATCCTCCAATGCATCCCCGATCGACCAAAGAAACCAGAGAAAAAGGAGAAGAAAAATCGGATGGGCTGAATTTGGTGGGACAAACAGAAAAGTGATCAGTCGCCAGAATTCTCCTTGTCGGATGAGGTTGGGATCCAACTTTAGAATGGAGGTGAATCCGGGGGAGGCGAGATTGAGAAGCCAAGCACCGGCATTCATGGCGACTAATCCACGGGTTAGATAGGGAACCGCCCATCGACCGAGATGGTCTTCGAGTACATCAGTCCAGCGCGCGGGGCTCATGCTCCGGGGATCCGATCAGGGCTTGAGAGTGATCTTTTTCCAGTTCAGGTGCTGGGCGTGGGCGTATTTCTCAAAATCTTTTTCGTAAATAGAGAGAACGGCCCGAACCACGGCGGAATCGTCCTCAAAGCTGATCTGGGCGACGAAATCGGGAATGATGTCGAGAAGTCGGTGGGTGTAAATGATGGCAAAAGCGGAAGCGGCCGCAGCAGTGTAAGGCATGTCCTGGTAAGCTCCTTCGGCGAAGTCCTCCACCACGTCGGCCAAAAACTCAAGCTGATCTACGAGATGGGGAAACTTGGGGGCATGAATCTGGGTGAATTCGGCCTTAAGAAGGGGGAGGCGATGAAGAAGGTTGTTCATGATCCGTGGGGTGACTCGGGAAGCCCCCCGCTGGGCGAAGTAAGAAATTTCTGCCATGAAGATAAGTTGTAGGAAAAAAACCCAGACGGCAAGCGGAGGAGAGGATGGCGCGCGGAGCCTTCTGCGGACAATGTTTTCCCATGGTTTCAACTCCTGCCCCACAACTCCTTCCGGCCCGCCACGAGGTAAAAGAAAAGGATACCTGGGATTTGAGTGCGCTTTTCCCCAGTCCTTCGGTGTGGGAGCAAAGTCTGGCGGAGCTTCGGGGAATGAAAGGTCGGATGCTGCCTTGGATAGGGAAACTGCATGATGCCAAAGAACTGTCCAAGGCGTTGGCGCAGGAGCGGGAGATCGATCTGTTGGCGGAGCGATTAGGGCAATACGCGAGTCTCCGGGTTTCGGAAGATGAGGGGGATGGGGCTGCGCGGGATTGCTCTCTCCGATTAGATCACTTACTAACGGAGCTTTCGGAGGAAACATCATGGTTTCTTCCTGAATTGATGAAAATCGATGATCAGGCTTGGGAAAAAATGATAACTGTCCCGTGTCTTCAGGAATGGGCTGGAAAGCTGGAAAGAATTCGAAGAGCCCGCCCCCACATTCTGCAGGATGGAGAAGAGAGGCTGATGGCTTTGGCGGCACCTGCTTTGGGTGGACCAGACGAGATTTTTTCCCAGCTGACGAATGTAGATTTCCGTTTCGGGAAAGTGAAGGATGAGAACGGGGGTGAGGTGGAACTGAGTCACGGAACATTCGCCTCATTATTGCAGCGACAGTCCTCCGAGGTTCGTAGAAATGCGTGGCAACAGTACTACCGAGAGTTTGAGCAGCATGCATTTACCCTTTCATCCACTCTTGCCGCTTCTGTCAAAGGGGATGTCTTTCGGGCGAAAGCCCGCAGGCACGTCAGTGCGCGGGACTACGCTCTTTTTCCTGACCGGGTGCCGGGGCGTGTCTATGAAAAGTTGATCGCTATCGTGAGGGAGAATCTTGCCCCCTTGCAAAAATATCACAGACTTCGAAAAAGAATTCTCCGATTGGATTCACTTCGTGCGGCGGATTTGCAAGTTCCCCTCGTTTCCAGTGTTCAAAAAAAGACTACCTTTGAGGAGGCGACCCGTCTGGTGGTTGATGCCTGTCGACCCTTGGGAAAGGAATATGCTGAGGTCTTGTCGGAAGGACTGGGTCGATCTAGGTGGGTGGATCGGTATGAAAACAAAGGAAAAAGGAGTGGGGCTTTTTCAAGTGGAAGTTATCGCAATCCTCCCTACATCCTGATGAATTATCGGGAGGATGTATTGTCTGATGTTTACACCCTCGCCCATGAAGCGGGTCATTCGATGCATTCTTGGATGAGCCATCGGGCTCAGACGTTCCAGGATGCCCATTACCCGATCTTTCTGGCCGAAGTGGCCTCGACCTTCAACGAGGAACTCCTGACCCATCATCTTTTGGAGAGCACGAGTCGCACTAATAGGCAGCTTCGAGCCTACATTCTTAACCGGCAGATCGATGACATTCGGGGGACGCTTTATCGGCAAGTAATGTTTGCGGAGTTTGAGCAGAAGATTCACGAAGCCGAAGAAAAGGGACTCGCGCTCACTCTTGATTTCTTCCGGATTGCTTACCGGGAGCTTTTAGAAAGTTATTTGGGGGAGGTTCTGGAAATTGAAGCCCCGCTTGAATTGGAGTGCCTGAGGATTCCCCACTTCTATAGCGCTTTCTATGTATATAAATATGCGGTTGGACTCTCCGCTTCGATTGTCTTGTCAAATCGCGTTTTGGCTGGTGAGGCCGGGGCGGTCGAAAAAGTTCATTCCTTTCTTCGTTCTGGGGGATCCCGTCCACCGCTCGAAACCCTGAGAATTGCCGGGGTGGATATGGAGAGTTCGCAACCGGTGGAGGCGGCCCTGGGGCTTTTCTCACAAAGAGTGGATGAGTTGGAAAGTATTCTCGAGTGAAGCACTTGATCTGCACGGTGGGGCGCCCTGGGGGCTGGGTCGAAGATGCGTTGACGGAGTATGTAAAACGGATTCGCGGATTTCAGGAATTGGAGCTTTTTCATTCCAAGAAGGGGCCGTGGGCAGAAAAAGAAATGAACGAGCGCGCCAAGGGTTTCTGGAAGGTTTGTTTGGATCCTTTGGGAGATCCTAGGAGTACCGGTGAATGGCGCAACGAATGGAATCGATGGGAGCGAGCCAACCGCTCCAAAATCTGCTGGATGATCGGGGGGGCGGATGGGCATTCGGAGGAATTCCGAAAAAGTTGTGATCTGATTCGATCCCTAGGTCCACAAACCTTATCCCATGATTTGGCCCTAGTGGTTTTGGCAGAGCAGATTTACCGTGTGGAAAGTTGGCGGGCAGGTCATCCTTATCATCGAGAATGAGTCAGGCTGAAGAACCTAGGAGTTTATCGAAAGCCTGGACCTATTTTGTCCGCGCTCTCTCATGGCGTTGTCCGACCTGTGGAACAAAACCCATTTTTTCACCGTTCCATCAAGTCCGTTCTCTGAACGACTGGTTCACGCCCTTGGATGGGTGTTCGCGATGCGGTTATGCCTACGATCGAGAACCCGGTTACTTCCTGATGGCCATCTGGGGGGTGAATTATGGGGTGGTCGCTTTAGGGGGGATTGGGTCGTATCTGGTGTTGCGGGTGTGTACGGAACTGAGTCCCCGATTTCTTTTTTTGGTTTGTGTTCTACCAGCGCCTTTTCTCAGTATTTTATTGGCACGCCATGCGAAGTCTCTTTTTTTGGCAATGGATCATTTTTGCGATCCACATGTGAGAGGAAAAAAAACGTAAAAAAATCGGATTAACCTTGTCAATTCACCCGCGAGAGGGTGTAAATAAGGTTGCATGTCAGAAGGAGCGGTTTCGAAATTTATTGATCGGCATTATCGGCATTTCAATGCCGCGGTCGTGAAGGATGCTGCGGTTGCCTATCGTGAACACATTGCAGGCGGGGGCCGGATGCTTGTCACTTTGGCTGGGGCCATGAGCACGGCAGAACTGGGGCTTTCCCTTGCCGAAATGATCCGTCAGGGGAAGGTTCATGCGATCAGCTGTACCGGGGCGAACCTCGAGGAGGATGTCTACAATCTTGTCGCTCATGATCACTACCGACGGATTCCGGAGTATCGCCACCTGACTGCGAAAGATGAGGAAAAGCTTCTGAAGGAACATTTGAACCGGGTGACCGATACTTGCATTCCCGAGCATGAGGCCATGCGGCGGATTGAGGGTACGGTGGTCGATCTTTGGAAACGGGATGAGAAGGATGGCGTAAGAAGATTCCCTCATGAGTATTTTTATGAAGTCCTGCAGAAGGGACTTTTAAAGAAATATTATCAGATCGATCCGAAGGATTCCTGGATGATGGCTGCGGCGGAGAAGAATCTGCCAATGGTTGTTCCGGGTTGGGAGGACTCAACCTTAGGGAACATGTTTGCTGCGGCCTGCATTCAGAAAAGTGTCAAATCGCCAACGCTGATCCGAAGTGGGATTGAGTATATGATCCAATTTTCTGATTGGTATCAGAAGACCCAGAATACCCCGCTTGGATTCTTTCAGATCGGGGGAGGCATTGCCGGGGATTTTCCTATTTGTGTTGTTCCCATGTTGCATCAGGACCTCCGTCTCACGGGGGTTCCCCTTTGGTCGTATTTTTGTCAAATCAGCGACTCCACCACAAGTTATGGCTCTTATTCGGGGGCTGTTCCAAACGAGAAGATCACTTGGGGCAAGTTGGGGGCGCAAACCCCGCGTTTTGTGATTGAGTCGGATGCCACTATCGTGGCCCCGTTGCTTTTCGCCTACGTTCTCGGGCAGTAAAACGTCAGGTCAGGTTTTTACACCGGCCCGAATTTCGAACAGGGAGGAGACTGACTCCCCTTCGTGAATACGGAGAATCGCCTGACCGAGCAAGGGAGCCACACACAGGACCTTGGTGGGGAAAGTAGATGTTTCCTGGGGAGTTGTGTTGGTGGTAATAAACTCCTTTAGTCCGAGTTTGTTTAGTCGATCCCGCCCGGTGGATCCCAAGACGGCGTGGGGGATGCCAACATAGATGTCTTTTACTCCATGACGGCGGAGAATTTCTACGGCAGAGGTGATTGTTCCGGCCGTTTCCGTAATGTCATCCACGAGCAGGACATTTTTGTCCTTCACATCGCCAATCAAGTGGGTGGATTCAGTTTCTGAGGCATTCAACCGCTTTTTACTCACAATTGCCAGGCCTGAACCGAACATCTGGGCATAGGCCGCAGCCATTTTCATTCCGCCGATATCAGGAGTGACCACCACGAGGTCGGGAATTTTCTTTTCTGCAATATAACGATAAAAGATTGGTGCGCAGAACAGGTGATCCACGGGAATATCGAAAAATCCTTGGATCTGCTGGGCATGGAGATCCATGGCCAAAACCCGGTTCACTCCTGCTGCTACCAGAAGATTGGCGATGAGTTTGGCGGTGATTGGGACACGAGGTTGATCTTTACGGTCTTGGCGGGCGTAGCCAAAAAAGGGAAGGACGGCGGTGATTCGGAAGGCGCTCGCCCGTCGGGCGGCGTCCACCATGATCAGCAGTTCCATCAAATTCTGATTGGTGGGAGGGCAGGTAGGTTGAACGATAAAAAGGTCGTTCCCGCGTATGTTTTCATCAAATTTGACAAAGGTCTCACCGTCGGGGAACGAGGTTACCGTCGCCTTGCCCAATGGGACTTTGACAAAATCCGCAATCCTCTGGGCGAGCTCGCGGTTGGCATTTCCGGAGAAGATCTGAAGGCGGTTGCCGAAAATAGAAGCCACGTTTTTTTATAGGATTTCGGGAGAGAGAGGAAAAGAAGGAATCAATGGGTTATTCGCCGATGATTTTAAGAAGAACTCTCTTGGCCCGTTTGCCATCAAACTCACCGTAAAAAATCTGCTCCCATGGGCCGAAATCAAGCCTCCCTTGGGTTACCGCCACCACCACTTCCCGACCCATGATCGATCGCTTGAGGTGGGCGTCTGCATTGTCCTCCGCCCCATTATGGCGGTACTGGGAATGAGGTTTTTCCGGGGCTAACTGTTCCAGCCACTTTTCAAAATCTGCATGAAGACCAGATTCGTCGTCGTTGATGAAGACCGAGGCGGTGATATGCATGGCATTGACCAAGCAGAGTCCCTCTTGGATTCCGGACTCCTTCAACGCCGAATCAATCTGGGGGGTGATGTTGAGAAAGGCCCTTCGGGTGGGAGTCTGGAAGGAGAGCTCCCGACGGAACGATTTCACCGGGTAGGCAGAGAATCCAGATAACGCAGGACGACTTCCCCTTGGTCGCTGGTGGAGCCCTTGGGGTCGCGCCACATCAGTTTTCCGTCGCGAAAGAGAAAAGCGGATCTTTGGGCAAAACCGAAAACACCTTCGACCCCAAAGGCCTTGATCAATTTTCCATCCGAATCGGCCAACAGTGGGTAGGGCAGCTTTTGACGCGTGACGAACTCCTTTTGAGATTCGGTTTTATCGGCGCTGACTCCCACAACTTTGACGCCTCTCCGGGTGAGTTCAGAGATGGCATCCCGAAGACTGCAGGCTTGGGAAGTGCATCCTGGGGTGTTCGCCTTCGGATAGAAAAAAATCAAAAGGAAGCCGTCAGAACCAAATTTCGACAAATCGACCGTCTTCCCGTCTTGATCAGGAACGGAGATAGGAGGAAGGGGGCTACCTATTTTGATGGGTTCGGCCGCTTGAGATTTAAACAGCCCGCCCAAGAAAAGAATTCCAATAAAGAGTGGGCGAATCACTTGGGATGAGGATTGTACGCATCCGACATCATCTTCTTCTGCAGGGCCTGGAGTTTTTCACGGGCCTGATTCAGATTGCGGCTTTTAACAATTTCATCCGACAGTTCGGAAAGATCGGGCATGGTGCGCTCCAACTGTTCGCTGAGCTTTTTAGCCGACTCCTGTGCGGCAGTAAGATCATTTTTTTGGAGCGCAACTTCCACCTTCTTGAGGGTGGAAGTAACCGGGCAGATCTCCGAGTACATGGGGCAGGAGCCCAACATGGGCAAGCCCTTGAGAATAAGAACGGCGGCCAGAAAACCAACGGCTCCTGCCGCAAGAAGGGGGAGGGGGCAGGGACAGGATTTTTTCTCAGATGTGGGCTTCGAGGGAACAGATTTTTTGGCCATAGGAGCAATTATGCAGGGGTTGGTCGATCCGTCACCCCCAAACGAAACTTGTGATAAGCCTCAAAGGTCCAGGGATAAAGTTGTTCAGCCACGGTCCGCATTGCAGCGGCCATTTCCCGGATTTCCAACTGGGCGTGGTCGTCTTCCCGTAAATGCAAAAAATGAAGGAGGTTGTGGAGATCGCAATTCACATAAACCTCCGTGAAGATGCTAACGGGCAGGACCGCCCGGGCGAGTTCCCGAGCCACCCCTTGTTGTAGGAGGTTTTGGTAGGTGGAATAGGCTTTTTCATGGAAGGCCTCCACTTCCTTGGTGATTTTGGCGTGATCGAGGGTACCAGATGCCTGGCTGCCTTGCTTGTTCTTGGCGTCGGCAGCACGCCATTGGGTGGGAACGTAGAACTCGTCGGCCAATTCGGAGTATCGCGCGCTCCATTCATTCAGGCGGAAAGTCCTGTGACGGACAAACTGCCGCATAATGAAAATGGGCATCTTGATGTTGTAGGTGATTGAGCATTGCTCAAACGGGCTGGTGTGACGGTGTTTGTAGAGATAGGTGAGAAGCTTCTTGTCCTGATCCACGCCTTTGCTCGGGCTTTTGTAGGAAATGCGGGCCGATTCGACGATGCGGAGATCAGAGCCGAGATGGTCGATGTAACGAACATATCCCTTTCCCAGAATGGGAATCGTGTGACCAGGTTCCATAAGACGACAAGGGAACAGGGTTAACGCTCCTGTGCCTAGCGGAAAAGAACCTCGTTTTGATTAAGTTGTGAAAAGTTTGATCTGTTCCCGAAGACGCAGAATCTTCTCAGAGGCCTCCTGCTCGATCTTGCGCCACTCCGCGACCTTCTCGGGGGGGGCTTTTTCGAGCATTTTCGGGTCCGCCAACTTGGCGTTTTCCCGGGCACGGGAGGTTTCCGCGGTGAGAATCTCTTTTTCCAAGCGGGCCTTTTCCTTCACCGGGTCCAGAAGGCCTTCCAAGGGCAGATAGAGTTCCCCCCAAGGAGTGGGAGTCATGGGGGCCTTGGGGGCGTTAGGAACCAAATCAACCGAACCGACTTGCAGAAGCTTCGCCAAGGTTCGCAGATCCTCGGGAGTGGGAGGTGTTTTTGTTTTTGGAACAAGCTGGAACTTCATTTTTGCCGATCCGGAAAGGCCGAATTCTCCGCGGAGTTTTCGTCCTGCCTCGGCTGTCTCATAACAAGTTTCCGCTATTTGCGATTGGGCGGGATCCCACGAGACTTCGCCGATTTTGGGCCAATCGGAATATTGGACAGTTGTATTTCCAAGGCCGAGGGTCAGCCAGAGCTCTTCCGTGATGAACGGCATGAAGGGGTGGAGGAGGCGCAGGACGCGGGAAAGAACGTAATCGGCGGTCGCCAGAGTTCCTGCCCGGGTCGGGGAATCCGGGTTCATGAAATCCGCTTTGGCCGTTTCAATGAAACGAGCGCAGAGCTCGTCCCACACAAAAGCGTAAAGGGCTTGGGCGATCTGGCTGAATTCATATCCGGCATACAGGGGCTCCAGATTTCTCTCGAGCTTGTCCAACTGTGAGAGCAGGAAATCGCAAAAAGGCGTACGTGTGTGTTGGGATGGATTGGCGCGGGGATCGGAGGGTCCTTGTTGTTGTCGGAAGCGGCATGCGTTCCAAAGCTTGTTGGCGAAATTACGGCCTTCCTCCATCTGCTTCTCGTCGTAACGGATATCCGCTCCCTGAGGTGCGATGCGAAGGAGACCGAAACGAAGCCCGTCCGCGCCATACTTGGCGATGAGATCCAGCGGATCCGGAGAATTTCCTAGGGATTTAGAGAGTTTCCGGCCTTTAGCATCTCGGATCAGTCCCGTGAAGTAGACGTTCTGAAAGGGGAGTTCCCCCATGTATTCGAATCCGGCCATGATCATTCGGGCGACCCAGAAGAAAATAATGTCGGGACCTGTCACCAGATCGGTTGTGGGATAAAACTTTTTCAGCTCCGCCGTCTTTTCGGGCCAACCCATTGTCGCAAAGGGCCAGAGCCAAGAACTGAACCAAGTGTCCAAAACGTCGGGATCTTGCCGCCAATCCGCTCCCGGCGAATCCACCTGACAACGCACTTCGCTTCCCCGGTACCAGACGGGAATCCGGTGGCCCCACCAAAGTTGCCGGCTGATGCACCAATCCTGAAGGTTTTCCATCCAATGGTCGTAAACCTTGGTCCAACGTTCAGGAAAAAAACGGAGCTTCTTGGAAGAGACAATTGTCCGTGATTTTTCCGCGCTGGGATATTTGAGAAACCATT
>Ga0209189_1002189_pt1 | contig 13998 bp, 17 predicted proteins | sample C_130820_EF_Meta_FD_187308 | JGI IMG/M metagenome (GOLD analysis project Ga0209189, IMG submission 187308) | Freshwater microbial communities from Lake Croche, Canada to study carbon cycling - C_130820_EF_MetaG (SPAdes) (version 3) | ecosystem: Environmental > Aquatic > Freshwater > Lake... | reverse complement strand
TGCAGGATTAGAAAAGCCCATCGCCCAACCATAAGCGTAGCCTAAGGCTGAAGGTAAGACGAACCCGATGAAGACTGCAATCCACTGAACATAGCGGTGTTGCCACATCACTAACGGATCGGCTTCTAAATCTTTAACATTAGTAACCGGTGGCTTTGGTTTTAAGCGGAAGAGCAACCAGCCGATGTGGGCGTAGAAGAAACCCTTGGAGATATCATAAGGATCTTCATCTTCATCGACATGCTTGTGGTGAACGCGGTGATCCGCGCTCCAATCGTGGGCGGAATTTTCAAACGAAGCGGCACCGAAAAGGAGCACAAAAAGCTTCACTGGCCACTTAGCCTTGAAAGAGATGTGTGAGAATAGGCGGTGATAGCCGAGGGTGATACCGAAGCCCGTCGCGTAGTAGTAAAATACGAATAAAGCCCAGATAAAGCCCCAACCTTGAACCTTATTAGCAGCGTCGACCGGCAGGTTGTATTGGGTCCAAAGGAACCAGGGTACAACCGTGAGCGATAAGAGCGCGGTGGTGATAAGGAAGATGGAAGTTACCCATTCGATGCGGTAAATTGGAAAGTTCTTAAACTTCATGTGTTCCGTGAGTGTGTGAGGTCTTTGCTTAAATGCGAGCGGAATTGACTGTTTGCAGGGTCCATCAATTAAAGCCCAAATGGGCTAAAATTAGGAAATTAGATGACAAAAAGTGCGTATTTTTGTCTAAACTAAAATTATCCGCGACGGCGTCCGAGAGAATTTTTTACGGCAATCACGCGAACAGGTTCGCGCGTCTTAATCCAAACATTATTCTCTTTTAGAAGCTTTCCGGGTAAACTTTGGCAGGCGTCGCCAAAACTCGCGACGGGTAAACGCTGCCCTTTGGGTGTACCATTAAATACTCCTGCTACTTCCGTAATTTTTTGGGCAGCTTCGCGCGGATCATCATCTTCTAAAATTTGTACCACCCAACCGACCAAATCTTTGGGCAAACCACCTTCGGGTTCACTGATTAAAACCAGGTGTTGTTTCTTCGCGGGCTTTTCGCGCTCGACGGCTTCTTCGGCGACGACCTCGCGGATTTGGTTTAGGATTTCCGCCGCTAAGCGAACATCGATACCATTTTCTTTGAGAACTTTTTGGACGACTTCTATATCTACTTTGGCCATGCAACCAGAGAGTCCATCGCCAGACATTTGGAAAGCCGGAGTTATTCGCAAATTACCTTAGTGGTAATTTGAGGGGACATGGGGGATTTTGGTAGGGGCGCGACTGCGTCGCGTCCTAAACTAACCCTTGTCAGCTGCCCCTACCCTTGCCTTCCCCTTGTCACCGTGCCAACGTGCCCCCGTGTCACCTGACAACAAAGTCTTTGGCAAAGAATGGGCTGACAACCTTCGTGCAACGAACGTTGAAAGGCTCCGCATCAAACTTTCTGAAGTTCTCGGTAGCCGAGCAGGATTTACTTTAGAAATAGGCTGCGGACATGGCCACTGGTTGGCCGCTTATGCCAAAGCTAACCCCAATGAATTTTGCCTGGGGATCGATTTAATCACTGGGCGGATTGCAAAATCGCTTCGTAAACAAGAGCTCCAGAGTATTAAAAATATTTCTTTCCTAAAAGCGGAAGCAACGGAAGTTTTAGATGCGTTAACTCCGGTACATAAGATAGAAAAAGTATTTATTCTCTATCCAGATCCCTGGCCCAAGAGAAGACATCACAAAAACCGTTTCCTGTGTGCGGAAAATCTTAGCCGCCTAGCCAAGGCCTCAACCGACAACGCAAAACTCTATTTTCGAACCGACGACGCGGATTATTTCGACTGGACGGTCAGAGAATTAAAAAGTCACCCAAACTGGCAGATTTGCGAAGGAGATAGCTGGCCATTTGAAACGCCGACTTTTTTTGAAGAGCTCACGAAGGTCAAAAGGGACGTAATTGCTCAAAAAGTTTCATAAAACTTATAATTATTTGCATAAGGTATTGTTTCACTTGCCATTAGTGAGTCTTCACAACTACTCATAAACTCGTGAAGCCATACAGACATACACGTATCACTTTTACGATTGGGCCTGCGACCGAGTCCGAGGCCAATTTAGAGGCAATAATCAAGGCAGGCGCGAATGTAGTGCGCCTGAACATGGCCCATGCGGATCACGCTTGGGTTCGCCAAATCGTCGAAAGAGTGCGCCTAGTTAGCAAGAGAATGGGCGTGGACCTAGCCATTATGATGGACGTCAAAGGGCCCGAGATTCGCACCGGGGCTCTTAAACAATCAATTAACCTCACAGTCGGACAACTGGTCGACGTCACGGGAGCACCCGACGCTAAACAAGACGGTGACAAAGTTTTAATCACTTCAAACTACCCTCCTATTATTCGTTCAGTTCCTGTCGGTGGAGTAGTTCTGATTGATAACGGCCTCATCCAATTACGCGTCCTCGACCAAAAAGGAGATCGCTTGTGCTGTAAGGTCGAACAACCCGGCTCCATGGGCAGCCGCCGTCACATTAATTTACCTGGTGTAAAAATCGAACTCCCTGCTCTCACCGACAAAGATCGCGAAGACATTAAAGTCGGTTGCGAAGTAGGTATCGATTACTACGCACTTTCATTCGTACGCGAAGAGAGCGATGTACACAGTCTTCGTCGTCTGCTTTTAGAACTACACTCGAAAGCACAAATCATTGCGAAGATCGAAGATCAATCAGCGATTGAACACTTAGCTTCGATTATCGATGCCTCCGATGCACTCATGGTTGCTCGTGGAGATTTAGGTATCGAAATTCCTTACGAAACACTTCCATCCGTTCAACGTCGCGCGGTTGCGATGTCGATCGCAGCCCGCAAGCCAGTTATCGTCGCTACCCACATGTTGGAGTCGATGATCACAAACCCTGTGCCTACACGTGCTGAAGTGACTGATGTTTCCAACGCCGTCTTAGAATTAGCTGACTCGGTGATGCTTTCAGGCGAAACCACCACCGGCAAACACCCGATTCGTTGCGTAGAAGTGATGTCAAAAATCGCGATGGCGACGGAGCAAGATCTGCCCAAAAAACTCAGTGAAGAACAGCCCAACGATACTCCAAAAGTTAAATTACTTCGTTCGGCTGCGAGCCTCGCCCAAGATTTAGGAAGTACTGGAATTATTGCCTTCACTCGCAATGGCGACGTACCTCGCTCCCTCTCAGCCTTACGTGCGGTGGGCTGCCCTATTTTCGCTTTCTCCGAAGACATCCAAGTGCACCGTCGCATGGGTTTACTTTGGGGAGTTACGCCCTTCTTTATTAAATTTAGCCCTCAAGCAGATGAGAATATCACTGCGGCCTTAAAGCACTTACGCGATGGCGGACATTGCAAGCCTGGCCAAGTTTTGGTGATCGTGACCAACGTCATTCTTGGACCTCAAGTCATCGACAGTATTCAGCTGCGCGCGGTGCCATCGCTTGACGACTCTAAGGCAAAGTAGTTCTATGGCTTAATGCCTGACTCGTTACCGCTAACGGTTTCCGATTTAACTGACGTCATCAAAGGTCACGTCAACGGACTCGGCACCGTTGAAGTAGTTGGGGAAATTTCTGGCTACAAAACTTACCCTTCCGGACATCACTACTTCTCCCTCAAAGATGCTGAAGCGAAAGTAGAATGTATCCTCTACGGATTCCAAGCACGCTGGATTAAATTTCAGATCAAAGACGGACTGCGTGTCGTCGTAAAAGCGAAAGTGGATTTCTACGGGAAGTCAGGAAAACTTTCCTTGGTCATCGACTCCATGAAGCCTGAAGGTGAAGGCGAATTACAGAAAAAATACTTAGAGTTACTCGCAAAATTAAAAGCTGAAGGTTTATTCGAAGAAGAAATTAAGCGACCGATTCCTACATTTCCTAAAGTAGTGGCGTTCGTCACATCGGAGATCGGAGCCGTGTGGCATGACTTTACGGAGGTACTTAAAACGCGAGGATGGCGTGGAACTGTCTGGCTCGTCCCCGCACGAGTTCAGGGCGAGAGTTGTGCTGGTTCGGTTCTACAAGGACTCAAGCTAGCTAATGAAATCCCTGGCATTGATTTAATTGTGGTCGGTCGCGGAGGAGGTTCCGCCGAAGATCTTTTTGGCTTCAATGATGAAAAATTAGTACGTGCCGTGCGTGCCAGCAAAACCCCCGTGATTTCCGCCGTCGGACACCAAACAGATTTTACATTGTGCGACTACGCTGCGGATAAACGGGCTGAAACTCCGACGGCCGCAGCCGAGCTCATTGCGTCAGGACAAACCAGACTCTTGGCTCAACTTAAATTCTTAAGTGGTCAACTCGCACAACACTCGCCCAAAAATAAAATCCAGTCACTGCATCAGGACTTAGATTTATTGTATGCCCAGTTAACCAGTGAGGCCGAGGAATTTTTAGCCGATCAGCGACACAAACTCTCGGAACTCGGCAGCGAACTCCATCGCTTATCGCCCAAGGCCCGACTGGGCGTCACCCGGGAAAAAGTTAACCAACTCAATAAACGATTACAGTCTGCGGGATTTGAATCAGTACTCGCGCGTGGCTATTCGATTGTCCGCGACGCAGAAGGCAAAGTTATCAGCTCCAGTAAGTCGATTAAGACAGGCAATAAAATCCGCCTCAAATTCAGCGACGGCGAAGCAGGCGCAGTGGGAGAGTGAGGTAGGGGCGCCACTGCGTGGCGTCCAACAACTACCCCATGTCACCTTGCCCACGTGTACTCTCAGAATCCATTAAACAAAAAACCCACCGGTGAAGGTGGGTTTTTTAGCCATCATTTAATTTTGCTTATGCAACTTTCGCCTTACGACGACGAGCAACAAAAGCTACACCCAGTGCACCGAGACCGATCAGGCCGTAGGTGGAAGGCTCAGGAACTGGGGACGATGCAACTGGCGAAATAGTGATAGGTCCAAGAAGGGTTCCTGCAGCACGTTCTCTATTTGTAATCGAAACGTAATTGCCAGCCGAAAGATTGGACGCAACAGCAGTGCTATAAACAGTACTGCCATTGATGATTACGCTTGCGATAGATCCAGAATCAATAACCGAAAAATTATAACTAGTATTAGTGTTCAGTGATAGACCTGTTGAAGTACCAAAGTCGGTGTAGTTGCTATTGGCATCTGCAAACTGAATACCTACACCATTTGCAGTAAACGAAAACTTCATACCCACGGGTTCAGCCCAATTCCCGATTGTTTGACCATCTGTTCGTGTAACAATCTGCAATCTTTCGGCCTGTGCCTGTGTGCCGAGACTAAATGATCCGCTTATTGTAATAGGGAAATCAAAAGTTGAGGTGGTTGTTAAGATAGAACGATAGTTTAACTGCAAGGAACCATTATTAACAATGGCTTGGGAATAATCCCAAACCCATGTATCATTTTCACTCCACTTGGAACTATCCAAGCTATAGCCGGAAAAATTATCCTGGAATGTAGCAACTGCATTCGCATTAGCAGCGAAAGATGTCAGCCCTGCAGCGACAATAAGAGTGAGGATGTTTTTGGTTTTCATTGGTGTGGTGGAAAAAGTTTTCAGGTTTGAAACTTCGAATAACCTGGCAGTCAAAGTTAATCATTTAGCGTCACTTAATTGTCACCGATTGTATAAATATCATCAGATTTTATAATCCAACTAACATATTGATTCATTTAAAGCAGGCAGAGAGGCGCGACTGCGTCGCATCCATGCATCTCCCCTTGTCACCGTGTCACCTTGCCCACGTGTCCCCTTAATTAATACGCCTTCGCCATCACAACACGGCGCTTACTAGGCTCACCAGTCACGACACACTTCCCTGCTTCTTCTTTAGCATCAAGAGCGATACAGCGAATGGTGACCTTGAGTTCGTCTTTTAAACGACGTTCAACTTCTTTACTTCCATTCCAGTGACAGAGTGCGAAGCCGCCATGCATTTCTGGATCGTTGGCATTCTTAGGCGTAAAGAAGGCTTTTAATTCTTCCCAGGAATTTATTTCGCGAGTGTTTTCTGCGCGATGAGCTTTCGCTTTCGCGAGTAAATTGTCTTGGATGGCTTGGAGTCGGGAAATCACACTGCTAACAAACTCAGTGCGGGGAATACCAGCCTTCTCTCCCGTGTCGCGACGTGCCACAAAGACTGAGCCCGATGCAATATCACGAGGACCCACTTCAACGCGCAGAGGCACGCCTTTTTTAATCCAACCCCACGCCTTTTCTCCACCACGTAAATCACGGTTATCAATCGTGACGACTAATTTACGTTCATGAAAACGTTGAGCGGTTAATTCTTTTTTCAAGGATTCGCAGTACTCTAAAACCTGTGCTTTTGAGGCGTCGTCTTTATAAATAGGTAAGATTACAACGTGCTGAGGGGCTAAACGTGGAGGTGCGACAAAGCCATCGTCGTCCGAGTGCGTCATTATCATGCCACCGATTAAACGCGTAGACACACCCCATGAAGTCGTATGAGCGTACTGCATATTCGAAGCCTCATCTTGGAAGCGTATGTTACAGGACTTCGCAAAGTTCTGTCCGAGATAGTGCGAGGTTCCGGCCTGTAAGGCTTTACGATCCTGCATCATGGCCTCGATACAAAGCGTATCGACGGCACCAGGGAAACGCTCCCCTTCGGTCTTACGTCCTTTAATCACCGGCATCGCCATATAGTTCTCAGCGAAGTCAGCATACACTTCCAACATCTTCATCGTTTCTTCTTCCGCTTCTTTTTGGGTCGCGTGAACGGTGTGACCTTCTTGCCATAAAAATTCAGCGGTACGTAAAAATAATCGAGTGCGCATTTCCCAGCGAACCACGTTAGCCCACTGATTAATTAAAATCGGAAGATCGCGATAGGACTGTACCCACTTGGAATAAGTTTCACCGATAATAGTTTCGGAGGTTGGTCTAACAATTAAAGGCTCTTCGAGTTCGCCCGCAGGAACTAATTTACCGTCGGGTCCGGCCTCTAGGCGCGAATGCGTGACGACCGCACATTCTTTAGCAAAACCTTCAACGTGTTGAGCTTCCTTCTGCAAATAGCTTATCGGAATAAAAAGGGGGAAGTACGCATTCACGTGACCTGTCTCCTTAAACATCGCATCTAAATCGCGCTGAATATTTTCCCAAAGCGCATAACCCCAAGGCTTAATCACCATGCAACCACGGACGGGGCTGTTCTCAGCGAGCTCAGCAGCTTTGATCACCTGTAAGTACCACTCTGGATAATTTTCAGAGCGAGTAGGTGTGATCGCTGTTTTGGGCTTAGGTGCTGGCTGAGACATAAATCTATTTTAAGACGAAAGGTGGGAATGAGGGCAAGAAGAGACCCGTAGTATAGGCTTAAATAGCCTTCTGAGCCTTCCAAAATCTAGGGCGGCCACTCATATCACTGACACCCTCATATTCCTTATAAGAGTTTTGTTTAGAAATTTCTGCCAGTGCGACGTGTTGGTCGATTCCTGTTTCGCAAAGCACCCAACCCCCTTGATTTAAAAACTTGGGAGCCTGGGTTAAAATGATTTTTAAATCAGCCAGACCATTTTCTGGTGCAATGAGTGCGGAGTGTGGGTCGAAATCTTTTACTTCGGGATCGGCCGTGGCTACTTCGCTTTCAGTTAAATACGGCGGATTCGAAATAATTAAATCGTACTTATCCGTCACCGCCTCAAACCAGTTGGACTGTCCGAAATTAACCCTACCCTCTAATTGAGTGAGCTGAGCATTTTCTTTAGCCAAAGCCAAAGCCTCAGCGGATTTATCCAGAGCGTCGATTTTCCAAAGCGGACGTTCGGCAGCGAGCGCGAGGGCAATAGCACCTGACCCAGTACCTAAATCCAAAACCCTCACCACGGAATCAGCCGGAAATAATGCCAGCGCTAAATCAATAATCTCTTCGGTTTCTGGACGAGGAACCAGCGCGCGTTTATCGGACTTTAAAACTAAATCACGAAACGAAACTTTTCCGGTAATATGTTGCAAGGGTTCGCGATTGCCACGTCGAACCGTCATCGTTCGTAACGTTTCGACCTCGTTGTCATTGAGCAATCTTTCGAACTGCAAATAAAGGTCTAAACGCTTTACGCCCAAACCAGCAGCGAATAAATGTTCCGCCTCCATGCGTGGTTTTTCTAGTCCCTTGCGACTCAGAAAATCGGTCGCCTTCTTTAAAGTGTCTAAAAGATTCTGCATGTAATTAGCGGGCAGCAGCGCGGGTTAACCGATCGTTATAAGCTAAGCCCAGTTCAGCAGATTCAGCACTTTCCACATAAATTTTGGAGAAACCCCGAGCATCTAATTTACGCAGCAAATCAAAGAGATTCGCAGCGGCTTCGATGAGTGAATTATTTTCGGAAAGATAAAATAGCTCACTGCCGGATGAGAAATCTTTGCGACGACTTAAAAAAAGAATCGCAGAGTTTTTTTCAGTTAATGCAGGTAAGGCTCCGTGAGCGAATAATTCAACCCGAGTACTTGGGCTGTAATGTCGCTCCAACATTCCTGGGGCCACTTGAGCGGTTTGCGCTGAGGCGACTTTCGTGACCACTTCAATTTCTCCCAATTTTTCGCGAAGCGATTCCAAGGTAATCGGACCCGGACGAAGCAATCGAACTTTGTGCGGTGAGGATAAATCGATAATCGTAGATTCTAGTCCATGCCGACAAGGTCCGCCTTCGACGATCCAAGGACAACGCTCAGCTAATGAATCACGAACGTGTTGGGCTCGTGTGGGGCTTACATAGCCAAACGGATTGGCGCTCGGGGCGGCCAAGGGTCGATTCACTAAAGAAAGTATCTCACGAAACAATGGATGGGCGGGCACGCGAACGGCAACGGTTTCCTGACTCGCCGTAACTAAATCGGGCACGCAGGATTTTCTGCACAACACCACGGTAAGTGGACCCGGCCAAAAGCTAGAAATTTTTTCGAGTCGCGAATCGTACTCGGCGATTTTTTTCAATGCTTCGATATCGAGCACATGAACAATTAAAGGATCAACCAGGGGACGACCCTTGATGGTAAAAACTTTCTTGAGGGCGGATGGATTAAGAGCGTCGGCTGCCAAACCATAAACCGTCTCAGTGGGAAGGGCGACGCATTCACCGTCTGCCAATAACTGCGCCGCTTTTTGGAGGTCGACCTTTGTCGCAGTCAGAAATGGAGGCAGGGATGTGGACACGCTAGTGAGTCGTTTTAACTAACCTAATGACTAACGATAAGTTGAGCAATCTTTGGCCGTAAAACAAAAAGGCCGCCCAGAAGGCGGCCCGTGGAAGAAGAGGAAGTTGATTACTTCATCGTGATCATATTGCGGGCACGCTTAACGGCCTTAGCGATATGACGTTGTTGACGGGCGGTGAGGCCGGTCAATTTGCGAGGCAGGATCTTGCCGGTCTCGGTGACGTAACGGGACAATGCTTCGGGTTCGGTGAAATCGAAGTCGAGAGGATTGCGGGAACGCTTGAGCTTACCTTCTGTAGTCATGGGAGGATTTGAAGTAAGGGTCTACACCCCGCCTGCAACCCAAAAAAGGGGTCAGACTACGCCGGCGTAGTCTGACCCCTTTTTTGAAGGGCTATCAAGAATTCGCGGTTCCCGTCTCCACCCTCAATTGGCGAAGGAATTACCCCTAAAACTGAGCACAAAGGCAGGGATTGGGCGGCTGAGGTAAGGGATTCCACAACCCGGGCATGAATAACAGGATCTTTAATAATACCTCTACTTTTGTCTGCCTCCGCCCTCGTGGCCTCAAATTGGGGCTTAATCAAAGCGACCAAATGTCCACCTGAAACCACCCTTTCCCAGGCCACGGGTAGCACTAAATTCAGAGAAATGAACGACAAGTCCATGACCACAATGCCGTAGGACTCGTGGGGTAATTTCATGGTCGGTAATTCCCGCGCATTATATTTTTCGAAATTGGTAACGCGTGAATCACTTCTTAATTTTTGGTGGAGCTGAGCGGTGCCAACATCGACACAGGTCATACTCACTACCCCGCGCTGGAGTAAACAATCCGTGAATCCTCCGGTGGAAGCTCCCACATCGAGCCCGTGCAATCCTTCGACAGCTATTTTAAAATGTTCGAGCGCACCTTCCAATTTTTCGCCACCGCGCGAAACAAATCGCGGAGGTTGATCCACGGTGAGCACAGCGTCTTCAGGAAAAGACTGTGAAGATTTATTAACGACAGCGTCGGGACCCGAGCGAACCTTGCCCGCGAGAATAAGTGCCTGTGCGATGGAGCGTGTGGGAGCTAAACCTAACTTAAGCAGTAATTCATCGGCCCTCATTCTTCCAGGCTTAGCGGCCATAAAATTAATCGAGAAAACCAGTTAAAGGAGAAGTAGGCTGAGCTGAGACTGAGCCCGAACCGAGTCCAGCCTCACGTGCTAAGCGACCCGCTTCCACAGCGAGACGAAACGCCTTCGCCATGGCTACCGGATTACTTGCCGAGGCAATACCAGTATTTACCAACACTGCGTCCGCGCCTAATTCTAAAGCCTCAGATGCATGTGACGGCGCGCCGAGTCCCGCGTCCACAATCACAGGAACGCGAGCCTGCTCGATGATGATGCGAAGAAAATCGCGTGAAAGTAATCCGCGATTGGAACCAATCGGTGCACCCAAGGGCATCACCGCAGCGGCGCCGACTTCTTCTAATCGTTTCGCTAAAACAGGATCAGCATGAATGTAAGGTAAAACCGTGAATCCTTTTTTTACCAGCTGACGACAGGCCTCGAGTGTTTCCACGGGATCGGGCATTAAATATTTTGGATCGGGATGAATTTCTAATTTCAACCACGACGTGCCTAGAGCTTCGCGTGTGAGTTCGGCAGCGAAAATAGCTTCAGCCGCAGTGCGCACGCCCGATGTGTTAGGTAAGATTAAATGTTTTTTAGAATCTAAGGCAGAAAGAATACCATCATCTTTCACTCCAAACTGAACGCGCTTGATGGCGACAGTGATGATTTCAGAACCACAAGCGTCGAGCACCGAACGTAATTGCTCAGCCGATGCGTATTTACCCGTGCCGGTGAGGAGGCGCGAATTAAAGGTGCGGTCTGCTATGCGTAGTGAAGACATCCGACATTAAACAATCCAAGTCCTCGGCAAATTGTCCAGCCCTCCCGAAAAAAGCTTACAAAGAAAGGGCGGAAATGATTTCTCGTGTGGCCCTGATGGGATCTTCGGCCAGAGCAATAGCACCGCTCACCGCAATTCCATGAGCCCCCAATGAACTCAAATGAGCCCAATCGAGTGCAGTTACACCACCGATAGCATAACACGGAACCACTGCTTTATTTATTAACTCTTTTAAAGATTCGTCGGTATGGACTGGAGCCAAATTTGTTTTGCTCGGTGTAAAACGAACAGGACCAACCCCTGCGTAGTCAACACGTGCAGATTTTAAAACGTCGACGTGTTTAAGATAATTTAAGGTAGCACCGATGATGGCATACTCGCCAAGAATTTTACGGGCTTCTGCGGGCGAGCAATCATGCGGGCCGAGGTGTACGCCATCGGCTTCAACCTCATAAGCAACTATCGGTGAGTCATTAATGATAAAAGTCGCATCAAAATCTTTACAGAGATGGGCCACTTCTTGCGCGACTTGAATCCACTCGGGCTCGGGAAGATTTTTTGCTCGGAGCTGAATCCACTGCACTCCCCCTTCCAGCGCTAGTCGTGCTTGCTCGCGATGAGAATGGGGCGAAGCGTCGAGCGTGAGAAACTGGAGCCGAGGATAGACCAACTTAATATTTTCTTTTTAATTTACGGGCCGATTTTCCGTACCAAGCATTTTCGATTTCGATAAAGGATTTAACGGGATTAGAAGTTTCCCAAACCGAACCAATAAAAGCGACTCCATCGAGACCCATTTCGCGCACGCGGGCTGCGTTTTGATGAGTGACTCCGCCTAGGCCATAAACCGGACAACCCCCTTTGGATCTCCAGCGCTCAGCAATCACCTGAAACTCGCGCGTGGTGCGCTGTGGCACATAATCACGCTTTGAAATTGAGGGGAAAATGGGGCTGAGAAAAACGTAATTCAGTCCTTTCGGTAAGCTGCGCATTTCGTCATAGGAGTGACATTTGCAACTCAAGGTGACTGCTTTCGGCCAGCGCGCAGGAATGCGATCGCTGTTGTGCATTTGGAATCCGCCCAGTTGATGATTCAAAACAAGTTGGTGATGTTCTTCTAAAACAATTCTCGGCCAATACATCTTGGGAACTTTCTTGAGAAAGTTTTCGTAGTCGCTGACGCGCCATTCGCGCATCGGCTGAACGTGTAATTTACCCAACCCAGCGTCGAACAGTTTGATGACTGTCTTGGTGTCCCATTCAGTCTTCGTCGGGGTGAATAAAATTAAATTGCTCGGCGCGGCCGCTTCGGGCTCGGGTGCAAATAATCCTTTGATATATTTAAACATAAATTATCCTCCTTGGGCGGCACGTATAATAAGTACGGACACATTTTCCGTTAAGGAATAGGTGGCCCAGGAACTTCTTGAAATGACCTGTTCTCCAATCGCAATCGCGATGGCGGGTTGATCACTAAGCCCAAGCTCCTTGATTAATTCGGCAACAGTTTTGGCCGAGGTTTCTTGGGGTTTATCGTTGATAACCACTTTCATGATTTTTATCTGTGAAGGGTCGGTGACAAAGTGGCAAGCGGAGGTTTTTGCATTGCCGAAAAAGACGGCAGTCTTTGGCTGGTTTTATGAAATCTGCACTTTCGGCTATCCTCTTACTGGCAAGTTTTAGCCCTTGTATTTCCCAAACTCTCAATTCTTCTAATTCCACTCCTATGAAAGAATCCTCCAACACCTCCACACCCCAAGTTATCATTCACACCACTTCGGGTGATATGACTGTTGAATTTTGGGCCGACGTTGCGCCCAAGACCGTCGCCAACTTTTTAAAACTGTCCCGTGAAGGATTTTATAATGGTACAGCCTTTCACCGAATCATCAAAGGATTCATGATTCAAGGCGGTTGCCCTAAGTCGAAACAAGGTGCTAATGGAATGCCCGGAACCGGTGGACCAGGATATCAAATCAAGGCCGAGTTCAATAATCGCTCACACCAAAAAGGTGTTCTCTCGATGGCAAGATCTCAAGACGTCGACAGCGCCGGCAGCCAGTTCTTCATCTGTCATGGTGATGCTTCTTTTTTAAATAATAAATATACCGCCTTTGGTAAGCTCATCAAAGGTGAGGATGTTTTAGACAAAATTGCCTCTATTCCATGCACTGGACCAGAACGCTCCAGCCCAACCGAGCGTGTGGAAATCACTGGTGTTGAGATAATTGAGGCAAAATAAGCCCAATACATTAATAATATAAACCTTCCGTCTTTACAGAGTCCCTCACCCTTATAGGTTAAAACTTCCCCATGAAATTATTACGCACCCTCGCCCTCCTTCCTTTGGCTGCCGCTGCTTCACAAGCTGCCACCATCGAATTCCAATTCGGAAAAAATAACCCAGTCGGAAGCAACTATGACTCGGGTATTAAATATAACTCTGGCACCTTAGCTGGCATCACTGTCGCTGGAAACCTCAGCCGTGAAGTTGAGTTAGGCTTGAATGTTAACTACAAGCATCTCGCGACTGACGCCGTTGATACGTTCACCAACTCCAACATCGGTGCGCTCAATGCCTCATTAGATTTAACTTATAACCTAAACTCACGTGGTGGCATCAATCCCTTCGTTGGAATCGGCTTAGGTTATGCTTGGTTATCTAATCTTAATTACACAGATGACGGTATCAACCCTGTTACCCCTGTAACCACCAGCAAAGGTTTATTCACCGCGTCGGCTTTTGTAGGTATGCGTTTCGCGCTCAATAACAAAGTCGATTTCTCGCTCTCTGCACGCAGCACCCATTACATTGGTTTAAAGAACTATGATGGCACCGCAAAAAGCAACATCCAGAGCTGGGAAGCAATCGCTGGTCTTCGTTACCGCTTCTAATTTTATCAGTTGCTCCTCAAAAAAAGC